>Ga0179593_1332049_pt1 | contig 19953 bp, 25 predicted proteins | sample CZODoug2_1_08_16_FD_185931 | JGI IMG/M metagenome (GOLD analysis project Ga0179593, IMG submission 185931) | Vadose zone soil fungal communities from Angelo Coast Range Reserve, California, USA - CZODoug2_1_08_16fungal (PacBio error correction) | ecosystem: Environmental > Terrestrial > Soil >...
CTGGGCCAAAAACGGTTTTCAAAAAGGAACATCCAAAAAAAAAAGCGGACCGGAAAAAGTCCGGCCGGACTAATAGAAAAGCCAGGAAATAGGTCTTTTTACCGAGACAAAGTGGGTGAAGCCGCCGACGACAATAAGGGAAAATTGCTATACTTCAACGAAGAAAACAAACAGGGGGCCAAGAGGGAAACAAAACGAGGGGTTTTTGCAGGAAAGGAGAAAGGTATTGGGTCCCCTTTTGTCTAAGGGGGCCAAGAAGTGACTCCGTAACCTCTACGAGAGCAAATAGAAAGTTTACATATGGGAATCTAGCAAGGAAAAGATAACCCTGGCCAAACGATTGTGGACTCAAATGTCAGGGGGGGTAGAGGGGGGGGGCGGACAGGAAGAGGGGAAGAATGGGGTACAACGGCCGGTGCCGGGACGTCGGGCTTCGCAGACGAAAAACGGCACGGGAAAAAACGATCTGAGCCGTCGAATGATGCCCTAGGGAAAGACCGAAAATCTCGGAATGTGGGGGGGAGGGTGCCTTGGATAACCAGGGGAAAAAAATCAGGACCATAGCTTGGGATGAACAAGGCCAGACGCGGTTCAAACCTCTCAGACCCGAACAACGGCAGGTAGGTCGGGATCTTGACCCGGGGGAGTCAGGAGGGGGACCAGGAGATAAAAACAAAACATCAATTATGAAAAGTTCTCACTTTGGGGGTCACTCTCGAACACAAAAAGCAGGGGGTGTCGCTTATTGTTTGGTTTGGTTAGTTGTTGAGGTGGGTGGTGGGATTAGGGAGGGGGGGGGTGTTGAGGTGGAGGTGGTTGTGTTCTTTTTCCGGGGAAAGTATCGGGGACGACAGGAAAGGAGCGGGGGGGGAGGGGGCCCCCACCCCAGTATCAGTAATCTAAAAAAAAAAGAAAAAGGGGGGGTCGACTAACAAGAGGAGGGGAATGTGGGTAAAAAGAAACACAAAAACCGGGGGCTCAGCCTCACGGGCGTAGAAAAGGCGCGAAAAAAAAAAAAGCAAAACTTTCACGTCTGGTGAAGAAAGGACCCGTAGGAAAAAGAAAAAACAGGCAACCGCCAAACATAGTGCTTAGGAAAAAAACAGGACGAGAAAACATGAGAAAAAAAAAACGAAAAGGACTTAACGGACTAAAGGGGAACGATTCGACACACGGAAGGGGTAAAAACCTTTGGCGAGGCCGTATGAAAAGTGGGGGGGGGGGTGGTGACGCTCGGAAGAGACTAACAATCGTACAGGGGAACGGAAAGAAAAAAACGGACCGGGATAGAGCGCAAAACAACTACAAGGAAAAAGAAAAGAAACGAGGGGAAGGGGCCCGCCCGAAATTTAAACCAAGTCGTAAAGCTGTGACGTGATCGGTGTGAAAAGGGGAGACTCAGTGGAGGCATTGAGGGGGTCAAAGGTCAAAAGACTAAACACAGGAGATATTAAAAGAAAAAACTCCCGTGAAGGAATGAAGGGGGGAACGATCCCGGGGGGGAGGGCAAAAACAAGAGAAGGGTATGACAAGGGGGAAAAGGGGGGAAAAAAATCAGGAAAAGGAATAGGAACCCACGGTGGTTGAACCCTCCTAAGGTGAGCGGGCCGGGAAGTTCAATATATTTGCCATTACAACCGCCAACATCAAAAAGTGGTCACGGGTTGTAGCCGTCAACGGACGGGAACCAAGCCAAGCGCCTAGAAAAAAAACCCGGGGGCAGTACAGCGCCCAAGTAAGAGGCCAGGGCCCGAGGGCTGCAGGGAGGAGGGCGCAAAAAGAAGGAAAAGTAAAATTACCTGACGTAAAGGTGGTAGGAAACAGCCAACACGGGTGACCCGGGTGATTAAGCGGATGAAGGGAAGATTGAAACTTTCCAAGGAAGGAACCCGAATAAAAAAAAACTGTAGTCTAAAGACAGCGAAGAAAGGGTTGGGTCGAAAACACTATGGGGGTCGATCGCGCACAAAAATATTGAGAAAATAAGGAAGTGATCGCCATGGGCAACTATTAAATCGGGATGGAACTCAAAAAAAGTGAAGAAGAGCGCCCGAGAGGGGAGATCAAAAGGTCCATCAGAACAAAGAAGGGGGAGGCCGCAGAAAAAACGGCCACGGGGAAAAAAGGAGATAAAACGGGGGGGGGGGAGAAGAGGGCGGGGGAAGGGGGGGAGAAGGGGGGGGAAGTCAGGAAAGTTAGGGGGTAAGGTGTGTCGGTGCGCCTAAACTGGGTTTTAAGGGACCCCATGGTGGACGGTTGGGAGAACAAATAAGGAGGCCCACAAGGGAAAAGTAAAAAAGGATGCGCAGCAGGGTATAATCCGTGAAGAGGCGAGATCCTCCGCTAGGAAAAGAAAAAAGAGCCTTCCAGGCCCCCCAAAGAAAGCCTCCACTCAGAATCATAGGGCAAAAGCATTGGCAAGGCCGGGGGGGGGACTGAGGACCAATTGCGTCCAGAAGGAAAACGAGGCAGGGTTGGAAGGGGTGCTGAAAAAAAAGCGAAAAAAGAATTGGAACAAGAGGCCTGAGACAATCAATTAAGAATAAACGTGGTCAGGGAATTCAAGGGGAAATCGTCAAGGAACGCCCGACGCCGACTGAGTAAACAGTGACCTGCGTCCGGCAAAACCTGGGTGCCGCACGAGCAAAAAGTAATTTTCTTTGGATTAGAGAGCAAATCCAAAAAAAAATTAAAACCAGAGGATGCAAAGGGCGATTACCGGGGGGAAAGAACCCCAAAAGTGAAATGGCGCAAAACGGAACCCGGGGGGGAAAGAATGCTCCTCTAATAAATAGGTAGCAAGACAACGCAAATGAAACTAACGGCGGTGGGGGGGGAGCAAATGAGAAGCCACCACCGGGGGTGGCAAACAAACAATCGAGATACTTCTTCCGAGAAGAGTCAAGGGGGAAAAACACCCCGGACCAGGCAAGACAAGAATTGAGCTCAGCAAACGCTGCAAAAAAAAGGCCTCTTCGTTGGGGGCTGGGGATTCAGAAACGTCATTTCAACCATGGACAACACCACAAGCTCCAGAGAAAAAACACTCGGGCACCAGCAGGAAAGACTTGGGTGCAACCCCAAAATCCGGGCAACTGGTTGATCAACGTCGGACGGACAGGTAATTGTCTAAAAAAACGTGGGAACCGGTCGTAGGTGGGTAACCCAAAAGGCTAGAAAAGGGGGCGGCCGTCCCCCGGGAGGAACGGGATCCAAAACCAAAGGACTCGGGAGGGAAAAACAGGTAGACGCGGAGCGATGGGGGGTAAAAAGAAGGGGGCAGCAAAGCGCCGGTGAAATGGGCTGCCGGCAACTAGAAAGGGAGCTGTACAAGGCAGGGAACGCAAAATGGAAGTCAAAAATCCGAAAATTCCGCCCGTGCCCACCACGCTTAAAACAAGAAAAAAGAAAAGAGACCGCAAAAAAACTCAAAAAAAACCACATTGAGTGGGGCAAAAAAAGGGGCACGGCTACCACCTCAATGCCTTACAGGGGCGTAAGGGGGACGGGGAAACACGCAAGGTCTTTCTGGGGCAGGGAAAGAGGGGCTCACCAACAAAAGGGGGGGGAAAAAATTGGGCAAAAACATGGAGCAAAAACGAAGTCTAGAACTATGCCGGTGTGGACACGGGGAACAGGTAAGTGTCAATTGAACTGAGTCCCCTGGTAAAACTAAAAAAAAGGGCTGAATGCAAAACATTTCAAGTTTAGGAAAAGAAAACGTGAATAGAAGAAAAGAGTGGAGAGCCGCCCCGGACAGAAAAAGACCAAAACCTGGAAGGGGGTGCTACGCAAAAAAAAGAAAATAATCCTCCAACAGGAAAAACCAGGGAAGACAAAAACGAACTCGCCAAAAAAAAAACGAACACTCCTAAATTGAAAAAAGCTGGGAGGTAGGGGGGTGTCAGCAAGAAAATTCCCTACCGATCAACAGGTCCTGAATTACCTCTAGCCACCCTTCCACAAAAACCCTCCAAAGAATACTCAACAACAACGGAAGGAAGTAGAGAGGGAAGGGGGTGGATAGGGGGACGGAAATCAAATCGGCATGAAAAATCGGGAGAAAAAAATGTGGACTGACCTAACGACCCAAAAAAAAAAATACGTCCATGTTCAGGGGGGGGGAAGAAAGAGGGAGAACACCTGCGGGCACTGGAGATTGACGGGGAGGGCTCAACTTGACTCTAAATAAAGGCCTCCGGCCGGAGGGGAGGGCCGCGGTATGAAGTGAAAGGAGAAAACCTTCCTACTGGAAAATACGGCAAGGTGGGGGACTAAGCACCATGGGAGTTTACATGACCCACAACGGGAAAAAGAAAAAAAAAGCAAAAACATCCAAGGGGCCGGAACGGGCAAGAGACTGTGTAAAAAAAAGAACGTCCCTATTTCAGCTTTAAACCGTCCCTTCTTTGGGTGACCGACAAACATTCGGGAAAGGAATAGGGAACCGTTCGTTCCGGGAAAAAATGACAGTAGGGGGAAACAAGGGAACAGAGAACAGGCCCTCGAGAGTCACAAGGGGGAGGGGACGGGAAAAGGTTAGGAAAAAGGAAAAGTGGTCAAGGTTGGCGGCATCCGGGAAGAAAAAGGGTTTCTCTTCCCAGATACACTCCCAGCATGAGGGTGGAAAAAAAACTCAAACATGACCCCCGGATAGGAATATCATAAACGAGAAGCCTCACTCCCTCAAACAAGTCCGTCACGAGGGGAGCGGGGCCAAAAGGGGTCAAGGAAAAGGGCTAAAAAAACGAAAGAAACAGGGGGGGACGGCAGCCGTTCGACGCCGAGGCTTGCAACCGGGCTTAAGGTGGAACCGTGGACGGCAAAAAAACAAAACTAAAAAGGAAGCCAACAAGCGTGGCACCGAATCAAACAAGCGCGGGATCGCACTGGGGCAGTTCCAGGGAAAGGCCGTAACGAAGAAAACACAGCCACACCAAACCTAATTTGCTGGGCAGGCACGGGAGGCACTTCTGACTGAACGGAAAAAGGTCAAAGAACGGAAAAAATGTGTGGCCACGCATCGAAAAGGAGGTAACAAGGAAGCTTGCGGCGAGGCTGTTGAAAAAGGAACTGACACTAAACAGCGACAACGGAAACCAGTCCTAGGTGGCCATCGAGGGAACTTAAAAAAAAAGAAAAGAAACCAGGAGAAGGTCTGGCCTCTCAGTCCTAAGAGGGGACACCGTAAATGGAACTTTTTGGGATCAACAAAAACAAAACTCGGGAAAAAAGGTAACTCAACCTCATTCATCAAGATGGAAAAGTGCAAGCAAAGGGCTAAAAACCTAAGGCGAAAAAATTAAGCGAATCCCCCGACAAAAAAATAGTAAGTGAAAACTTTCGAAAAAAAGAGGAAAAAAACGCCTAACCATGTCCAAAACCGCGGCAAAAAGGGAGGGGGCGACGTTAAAGGGGGAACGACAAAGAAGGGGAGGGGAAAAATCCAAAACCAGCGTGTCAAACCAAAAGGGAAAAGAAGCGGGGGACATCCTCCTTTTCAACAGAGGCGAAACAAAACGGACAACCCGACAAACTGATGGAAAGCGACTGGAAAAATCCCTCCCAAAACCAAAAGCCAAAATCCTAGAAAACTGATGTAAACCAAAAAAAGAGCGCGGAGGGGGAAAAAAAAAAAAGGGACCGGCCGTGGGACGACGGAGGGGGACACCGCGCACGGGGGGGACGGTTTGACGCAAGGAAGGGGAACGGTCGGACAATCTCCTCATTCGTCCTCGGGGGATCACAAGGAAACAGGAAAAGAGGGGCCAGACGTCCTTCGGGCTAAAAAATTTTCAACGGTAGTTGTTGCCTTTAGGCACAAAATCGAATAGAAACATCTATAACAAGTGGGGGACCAGGGAGGAGACGACAGAAATAATGTTCACGCCAGTCAGGGGTGGTGTGCGGAGCGAGGAAACACTAGGAATCGAAAAGGGTTTCTTAAAGGCCCCTACAAATGGGAAGAGTCGATGAGGCACACCTTGGGGCCAATATTGCGGCATAGGCGACCCAGAGAAAAAACGATTGTCCAAAGATTGGGGAACAAAAAACTGGAAAAAAAAGCGCGGGTTCTAGAGAGAAAATAAACACAGGGGGCGGGGACCAAAACCGAAGCCACACACGAGGGGCAGGGAAAGGGGAAAACCAAAAAAACATAAACGACGGGACTCCGACTAAAAAAGTGCGAAAGAAAGCGAGTTGCGCTGAGAAAGACCTGGAAAATGGGACAGGCGGGAAAAAAAAGGCGGTGAAAGGAAAAAACGTTCACTGTCGACAAAAACAGACCGGGGGGCACTGGGGGCGAGGGAAATGCGAAAAAGAAAAATCCTAAGGCCCAACGCGGCCCCTCCTTAAAGGCTATTGTTTGGAAAGACTCATTGAGGGGGGGTACCCAAATCGAGCGGGGGATCAACAACAACACCCAACTTAACACACATGGGGAAAAAAAAAAAAAAAAAACCGTAAAAAAAAGCTTCAATGGAAAAAAAGGGGGGCGACGATGGGGAAAAATGACATCAAAGACCATCGAAAGTCAAAGATCCAACCACTAAAAGAGGGGGTAAATCCAAAAATGAGCGGAAGCAATCAAAGAGCAAACCTCCGCCGTCCTCATATTTTAAAGGGAAAGGTACCAGAGAGGAGGCGGCCCGGGGGCGCAAATGCGGAAAAGAAAAATGAGTTCAGGCAATCAAAAAAAAACTTACAAACCGAAATCTACGGTCTTAACTAGGGGGGGAGAAAAAGAAACTCAAAAAAAAAAGGGGTCAATCGGTAATGGCACTCCGCCAAAACGGGGGGGCACAGGGAAACTACGGGCCAGAATCAAACGAACCTAGCAGACTAACAAAAAAAAAAAAAAAGGGTGCCACTCAAAACAAAGAAAAAAATGAGAAACCACCAATCGGGGTAAGGACTACAATGGTGGGCAAAAAAGCAAAACCCCGCGAGGGGGGGGGCGATCAACCTTGTGAGACGATACGGCAAGAAGGCCGATAACCCGGAAGACCACAAAGACGCGAAAAAATCAGTTGAGAGAACGCTTTGGTAAACGGGTGAAAAGGGAAAAAAAGGGGGCCAAATGAGACTGGGGGGGAAAACCCAAAGAAGGAGGTGTGGGGCGGGGAACAACCCCGAAAAAACCAGAAGGAAAAACAAAGGAACGTCAGGAAACAACGAAAAACCAAATAGAGACGCAGTAACCAGTGCTGCAAAAAAAAAAAAAAAGGCCGGTACGGCCAACATCAAAGCCTAATGAAACGATGGTGACCTGAAGTGGACAAAGGGAAAAACTAAATGCTCGACATCACGACCTTCGAGCTAAGTAAGAAAAAAAAAGGGGGGAGGGGCGCACTTTCGGGACGACAGACGGGAAAGAAAGAAGTTCGGGGTAAGCCAGAGTGCCCAGTAGAGACAAAGGGGGGGGGAAAGAAAGGTCCGGGACCCCCAAGACCTCTCACAGCATCAAGGAACTGCGGTGAAACAACCGACAGCAAAAAAAAAGCCGTTGGGGACTTGTTCGGCGGAAAGAAAAAAGAAATAGAAAAAAAAAAAAACTCGACATAGTTCAAACGAAATTCTGGCAGCAAGCGTAAACTGGGTGGGGGGGGAAAAGGGAGGAAACCTGAAAAACTGTAATTAAAAAAAAAAAAAGGGATCTCAGACGGTCTGAAAAAACTGCTAACTGAAAAAAAACCCTGAATCCGGGGGGAATTCGGACCAAGGACGTCCACCGGGGAGCCCAAAGAAGGAGCAACCGAGTACCTGTAAAAAAAAGGGTATTCCAAACTCAAAAAAGGGTGGCCGACAGGGTACCTAACAACCTGGGGGGGGGGGAAGGAAAGGTAATGGACCTTTAGAAACAGGAAGCCCTTCGTAAAAAAAAACAAGTCAAAGAAAGGAAGGAACGGAATTGCCGGCCCAAAAGGGAACATAGGAAAATCAACACGAAAGCCACGCATGGCACAACCGGGGGGCCCCTCAACCTTGGCGTAACGGCCAGAGACCGTGAACCTTACCACTTGGAGGTGATGAACGGGCACATAGTAAAAAAAACTCCAGGACCAGAAAGCCAAATTCATAAAACATGAATTGCCGTTCCCCAATAATCTGGAAGGGTGAAAAACAACAAAGGGGAAGGGGGATGAAAGAGATTGGAACGGAGGGACGAATGGTTGGAAGCATGTAAGTGGCTTGGGCCAAAGGGGGGGGTTTGGACTCGGGGGGCCAAGAAAAGGAAAAACTGGTCGGACGTTACCATAACAGAGGAAGCAACCAGAGGGGCGTAAGCGTGAGGGGCGGAGAATCAGCGGGACAAGGAGAACGGAAAAAAAAATCGGGGTAACCTCATGTACTCAAACCTGTCCCAAAATGAAAAAAACAAAGTTCTCAAAGGAAAATTAAACATGGTGGGGTGGGTCTGACACCGGTTGAAGGAAGAGTAAACCCATGGTAAACGAGAGACGAGGGAAGCCGCAGTGGGGGAGGTCAGCAACACCAGAACGTAGAGTTGAAGAAAACGATCGCGAGGGGGATAAGACGGGGGAGGTATAAGTTTTGCCGCAGGGGGAGACCTTGAAAAGGAGGAACTGGTCCTTTAAAAAGCACGAAAGGGGCGCCCGCTGGCAAAAAGCTAAGGGACTCAAAGTCGAGGTAAAGAATGTCGCAGACGAAAACAAGGGCCAAAAAAAAAGGAAATTTGAGCGGGAGGGGGGATTTTCGCCAGTGCAAAAGAAATCTGGCGGGGATTTGGGGGGGGGGGCTCAAACCTTCCTGGGGAAAAAGACGGTGAACGCAACTCTCCAAGCAAAGAAACTGAAACAATCATCAAAAGCCGTCCAACGACGTGATAAAGCCAAAAAAGCGACGCCCAGGCCTGCTCAGACAGAGACCAGGGGGTAAATGTCAGAAGCGGCACTATCCAAGAAAAGTGAACAAAGAGCCCTGGATGACAAAATACAAAGAGAAAAAGGTGTCAAAGCAGCGACCACGCAACACTGGGGGAAAAAAAAACTGAGTGAGAGTCCAAAACCATGGCCGGTCAGTCGGGCATACAAAAAAGCTGAGGAAACGGAGGTTGTGGTCTGTTAGAATAAAAAGAACCAAAAATGTGTCCGCCCAACCAAACCATCAGCAGAGGAAAGGTGAATCAAACGAAAAAAGGTAAGGGTCAAAGGGAAAGAATCAAAAAGGCAACTAGAAAATAAGGGTGCCGTAGCAGGGGCAGACACGAACAAGGGAATAACTCCTTGACGGGGGGGACCACGGGCTGTGGGGAGAAAGACCGGAGTGGGAAGAAAAGAACGAAACTCTCTGGGCAGTTGGGGAAAACAGCGAAGTGGACATGTGGCAATTCTCAAAAGCTTCATTGCCAACGGGGACGAACAGGGAAAGTGTTGGCCCTTAAATTAAAAGGTGTACTGTGTTCAAAAAGACAAGAGGTAGCGGCGCTTGGAAAAAATTAGGAAGACTGCAAAACTTAAAAGCGGGCCGAGAGCGAAAACACAGGCAAGCACGGACCAACTAGCAAAGGAAAAACCCGAAGAATTTGCCTTGGAGAGAAGGCTTCTCTTCTACGCTTTCAAAAAAGGGGTGAGAGAACGGCATTGTCTTCTGTAGGAAGGAAAAGGGGAACACTAAAAAACAAAAGTGAGAAATCAGGTGCGTGGAAATGTAGCTTGACAGTGAACTGGTGGGGGGGGGGAAAAATAAACAATGGGGGGAGGCAAAAAAAATAACCCTCCCACCCAACGCGAAAAAGGAAGGCGGGGGTGTCAAAAAGCCTTCGATTCCCGGAAAATACAGAGGGTCATCTTCTGGTTACCGGCCTTGCGGGGAGAAAAAAAAAAAAGTGGGTCGAAGACCATACCCATCCACGTCCCAGGGGCGAAGAAAAACCATTCCGGGGGCAAAAAAAAAAAAAATTAGCAAGGAGCATCCCAGGTGGCGTGGGAGACAAACCACCGTTCCCGGAGCAAAGCGAGGCTAAAAGGACGAGATGGCCCGCAGAAAACAGAGGGGGGCATAACAGAAGGAAAATGTGGTAAGAGAAAAAAAAAAAAAAAAAAAGTTTCCCAGGGGTTTAAGTGAAAAAACAGGCTGAAGAGTATGCCGCAGGAAAAAGAAACAAATTAATTCCCAAACTCAACAGGGAAATCGGACCAGAGTCCAATGACATCCACAAGCGTAAGGGTGTCGCATAAAACTGGGGTAAAAAACAAAAAACTCAAACCGAGTAAAACTTAAACAATCTCGGGGAAAAGAGCCAGTTTTCAACGCGATAAGGGTACTCGAAAAAAGGACAAAGCGGGGCCCAAAACAACCTCCGCTCAAATTGTGGAGGACTGATTCCGTTTTCTGGGGGAAGCAGGGTCTTTGAAAGACCCGGAGGGACTCCAAGAAGGAAAGATACGAATAAAGGGGTTGGACGCCATTTGGTGAGAAAAAAAAGACGCACACCCGGTCCCACGGGATAAAAGGGGGTGGGAAAAAAAAAAGAAAAAAGACAAAAAAAAAAAAAAACTAACATCAAAAAAAAATGGAGAAGAACGGTCAACAGGGCGAAAGCGTAGAAGCCTCGTCCGTACAACCACCACCGGTTCAAAAAACAGGGTAACAACAGGTTTCTGCCAAAAGAGGGGCAGGGAGGTCACCAGGGGATTGGTCAACCTAAAGCAGCAAGGGGGACAAGACTCACGAAGGCCTAAAGGACTACAGGGAACGACGCCAACAAAAGGACCCGTTGAACCTTTTACGGGGCCCGCAAAGAGTGTGGGGAAAAATAGGGAACAAAACAAAAAGTTGGAGGGCAGGTTGGGAAGGAAAAAAAGAAAAAACAGGACTAGCAGAAGCAAAAAGGAAAAGGGCATTAATGCAGGGGGGGGGGGGTGTGGGGTTGTGGTGGTTGTGGTTTATGTTTTTGGTTTGTTTTTTGTTTTGTTTTTTTTTTTGGTTTTGTTTTTTTGTTGTGGGGGGGGGTTGTTGTTTTGGTGTTTTTGTGTTGTGTTCTTTTTTTTTGGGGGGGTTTTGTAGTTGTTTTTGGGTGTGGTGTGGGGGTGGGTGTTTTTGGGGTGTTGGTTGGGGTTTTGTTTTTGTTGGGGGTCTTTAGTATTTTGTCTTTTTTTTGTTGGAGGGTGGTGTTTTTTTGTTTTGTTTTTATGTTTTTGGGTTTTTGTTTTTTTAGTGTGGTGGTTGTGACCACCAGGGTAGGAAAACCTCGTGAAAGAGACTTGACAATAAGGAAAAAAAAAAAAAATTTTAAACAATTGTAAGGTCCGAGACGGCTATCCCTCCTTGCGCACAAAAACGAGCAAAAAACCATCGGATGTTAAAAAATCCAAAAACTGGGCTTGTTGATGAAGGAGGGGGGTAAGGGAAAAATACTTCGATCCACAGGAGTAAAAAAGGCGGGACCAGGGACTCTTGACACCCAGGACTGGGGGAAAAACATAAAAAGGTAAGAAGGAAAATTAATCATCTGGGCAGGAAAATACTAACCCAGCAGCTTTGGAAAGGTTTAAGGGAGTTAACCGTTAAACCATGGGAAACCCCGAAAAGGAGGGAAAAACAAATCCAAGAAGGGGGGAGCCTGGGTCAAACGCTGGTGGAAAAGTTTGTGTGGGGGCAAAACGGTCATGATGGGGTCAGGTCGGGGGCTCACCAGAACAACAACTCAGAGGGGGGAGGACCCCAAAAGGCGAAAGGCTCGGGGTCTCCCGCAGTTTTGGCGACAACGAGGGGGTAAGACAGATCAAGCTAGAGAATTGCAATCCAGGATAGTGGGAGGGGATGGGCTAAGACGGTCCCTTCGGACGTGCCAAAAATATCAAGGGGTGCTGTGGGGGGAAGTCAAGAAAGAACAGGACAACGGGTAGGGGAGAATGGGTGCAAGAACCCGGAAACTTTTGGGAAAAAAAAAGACCAAAGAAAAAAAAAACTAAATTACAGACAAAGGGTGCAAAGGGGGGGGCTCATAGAAAAACGCAATTGCTTCAAACAGGAGGGGAGTGGGGCCCCTAGGGGTGCACTGCATAGAGGGAACGGTAAAAAAAAATTGAAAAAAACCCTCCAAAGGACTTGAAAAGAACGGGAGAAGAAGGCGGACTCAAAGGAATTACCTTTGGAAAAAACTCGATGGGGGGGAAGGTCCCTTTTAGGATTTCAATTACGAAAAGGCTAAGGCCCCAACCACAGGAAATCCCCAATATAATACATGGGGGGATAAACCAATTAGAAAAGACCATGAACCAACCATGCTGCCAGTAGGCACGGGGGAAGATAAGCTGGACGCAGACGAAGTCACAACAGCCACAGGGTGCCCAAAAAAGGATCCAGGTCCCTCGCCCCGAAAAAGAAAACGCGATGGTCTGCTGGGGGTATGACAAAGGAGAACCTGTATAAGAGCGTTGAAAAAAACATGAACGAGTAACCTCGGGAGCACTGACAACCTCAAACAACCAGACAAATCCGTCATTCCCGATCCTCTCAAAAAAAAGCAAAATAGGAGGGGAGAGAATGAAAGGGGGATTGCGTGGGGGTGGGTGATTCACGCAGGGGGCCATCGTCTGGGGGAAAGCTTCTTGAAAATTAAAAAAAGGGAGGACTGAAAAAATGAAAAAAACACAATAGAAATGTGCCGTGGGCCAAGGACGAGTCCCAACGGGGGGAGGGGACCACTTGTAAGATGGGGGGACACGGATAGGGCATGTTGAAAAACAGGCAGACAACACATTTAACGGGGGAAGGAGGTATGGTCCCGGGCTCATAACATTCCTAGAAGGTTTGAACTGGGAGGAAAAGGTGGCTTTTTTCTAAAAAGAAAGGTGGGGCAATGAAATCCTAACAGGGCAACGGAAAAAAAAGAGCTGTCCAAAAGGAAAAAAAGGAAACCCGAGAGGGGGGGATAGGAATGCTCCCAGCTTGGGGGAAGACCAAAAAAAGTCCGAGGGGCACCGCTAAAAGGGGAGGCCAACGTCCGCAACATGAAAGGAAAGTCAAGAGGAAAGGAAAAAGTGGTGGCCCCGAAGGGCTTGAAGAAGGGTGAGGTTCCAAAAAAAGGGGGGGACGGGCAGCACCGCCGACGACAAAAAGGGATTGGCCGGACAGATCCCTCCAAGCTAGGGGGGGGCACAACGGCTCAGGAAACGCCGCGGGGGCAACAGTAGAAAAGCTCCTCAAGGTACGCTGCACCTAGCCAAAGAAAGGATACTCGTGGGGGGGGAACGATTTCTAATCTTAACCCGGGTACGCCTCAGTTTTCCGGAAGGAAGGGCTCACCATATATTCATTAAATTGTAAAAACACTCCGGAGGAAGTCATACGAACTTCAAAAAACAGGGACAAAAAAAAACCAAAGGAGTGTCCCCAAAAAGAGTCGCGGGCTCAGACGTCAAAAACCAGGGTCACAGAGCTACGAAGTCAAACTCCACTCGTCTTGAAGCTCCGCTACATCGAGATGACACGACCATACAGGTGAGAAAGGTTGACTGGTGTGGGACCAAATCAGAGAACAACTTCCCATATCAGCTATTAGGGAGGGGAAAGCTAAGGGGAAGCCCCTCTGGCGAGGAATCATTGATAGTCTTCAGATCAGGAGGGATTCGCACATACAGACCCGGGCGGGGGAATTGTAGAAAAGACTCTGGGCCCAAAAAACACGGTTCCGCCAAAGAAAATGAAGCATATTGCAGGAAACGAGCATTAAGAACTGCCTCAAAGAAAGAAACCCGAACCCCCGTTTAAGGGGAAGGGGGGGGCCTCGACCTCTGTGGGGACCCGGCCGGTCAAACCGTTGCTCGGAGAGAAAAAAAAAAACTGTGTGAAATATAACCTTGGCAGCCATTCTCGAGGGAACTTCGACGGGACCACACCAGGCCAAAAGCCGCATCTAAGCAGCCACCTACAAAACTATGAAAGGACGGGGAAGGACGACGAAAAAGGTGTCCCCTCCATCACCCAAGAAAAACCCCTCTATTGAAGTCTGTCTCATCAGTGAGAGGGGATTGGGCCGTCAAGGAGTGTGGGAAGGGAAAACTGTGATACGGAACGGTGCAAAAAAAGGCTTGAGGGTAGAACGCCACGGGGGAGGAGGGCATGACAACGTAAAGAGGACCATCCCAACGAACTCACAGGGAGAACACGTTGAGATTTGGGAGGGGGGGCACCGGGAAAAGACTCTAAGGCCCATCGATGACCAAGTTGGGGGGACCCATGGAAAGAATAAAATGAGATGGGGCATCCAACCCCACGGTGGTGATTAGAGCAGACAGAAAAAGAAGACCGCCTCACGTGGCTGATGCGGAATAACTATCTACCGAGAATTCCCTACCGTGGCAGTACAAGGCAGGCACAGAGTCGGTAAGAAAAAAAGGGGGGGGAAAAAACCTACAAAAAGGGAAAACAATGTATCCTTCGATATAAAAAACATTGATTGAGGGAGGACGCGGGCCGATTGGGTCGGATTTCACTTAAGAGCCCTAGAAGGGGTGCATAAGGCAAAGACCGCGTCCTGTAAAATTAGCTCCAGGCCTCTAACTCCTAGTCTGGGACTGGACCGGGAACCCTAACGTTCATGGTGACGAGGTTTGAGGGTAAAAAGACACCCAACTCTCCAGGAAAGGGGAAACACACCAGGAGGTCAGGGAGAAAGACATCAATAATTTACCCCAATAATAGAGAGGGTAAGCTCAAAAACCCAAAAAAAATCCAAACACACCTGAAGCTAGGAGAACCGATCGAAGAGTTGCGAGTGTAAAGTGCATCTTACAAAGCCGAAGCAACTTCTCTCTACAAAAAAGGAAAGAGGGTCAAGGACTCCTACTCAACCGAGTGGGAGGGGCCTGAAAAAGGGGAGGAGGAAGGGAATCTGATCGGATCCTGCCCCCCGACACACCTACCAGAACCAGGAAAAGACCTTTCCCTTTCTGAAAACACTTTCTGTCGGATCATCAGAAACCAGGGTCCACGAAAACCCAGGGGAAAGGGGAAAACCCGTGGTGGGGACGGGGGAAAAAAAGAGGTACCCACGGGGGTATCTTACACAGGGAACGAAGAAGGGTCCGACCGGAACAGGTTGGGAGAAAGGAGTAACAGGCGATTACACCTCCCTGGCCCGGAGAGGTGGTCACCCTGGGTGTCAATGGGGGGGGAAGAAAACCCGGTATCATCACACAGAATCCCGCAACTTTTTGGGGGTTGCCGGGGGAGAAGAAAGCAGGTTTTGGTGGAAATAAAAAGAAAAAACTTTTGTCCTGAGAACTTTTGGGTGCTTGAAAAAACAACCCGGGAAGAGGGTGTCACCGTCCAGGAATCAAAACCCGAGGCCGTCCGGAATGGAAGGAGGCAGGACTGACAATTGAGCCAAAAAAAATTTGAATAACGGGAAAGGAAACATTGCCCCTGAGGGGGGGGGGGGCGACAAATGACAAAGACGTACGGGGAAAAAGAAACAATGTTTTCACCGATGTCCTCGTGGAAGGAAAGCCCCTCAGCAGTTGATACAAACAAAGTCGAGCTAGAGACATGAACTGTCCGCCTTGGGGAGGGGGGGGGAATGGCCACGTTTCTGAACGGCTCATTGAAATCACGTTAAGCAAGTGGGAAAGGAGAGCGACGTCCTCACGGCCGTTACAACCAATAAAAAAGTACTCCCCCGCTCCTGGAAATGGGGACACGGGCAGACAAGCCTCCGGTTGCCCTTGGGGCTTCTGTCAGAAAAGATGGTAGGTCAGAAAAAACTCACCGGGTATTCTGTAACAACTCGCACAAAGTGTTGCCGAGAAAAAAACCAAAAAAAAAGATTGGACAGCTCTTAGAGTAAAAATGACAAGATGCACCGGCTTTAAAAAAAAAAAAAAAAAAAAAAAAAAAATACCCATCGAGTTTGGAGGAACAAAGGGGCACATTAAGAAACGGGATACAAACCTTCTTGCAGAAGGTTGCAAAACGGGGTCGTACTAGAATACAAAAAAACTGAAAGACAAGTTAAAAAATCCAACCTGATGAGTCCGAGACAAAAGGGAAGGGGGACTCCTTTGATTAATGTTTTGAAGACCTGGTGAAATGAACATCCGGAAAGTGGGAAGTTGTCACGGGGGGTCACATCTAAAATCCGCCAAACTTAAGTCCCGACTCACAACCAAAGGGGGAGTACGCCCCGTAAATGACCTTAAAAAGAAAACCAAGTAGTGAAAAGGAAAAAGGATGGCAAACAGGAGGTCCTGAACCCTCGACACAGGGAAAAGCGGCAACCATGTTCACCGGACACGAATCCTCACACAACAAAAAAAAAAAACGGAGGGGGAGAAGAGGATGTTTACCACAGCAGAAGGGGGGTTTTAGTGCATGGAATCTGTGCAGGTGGGGAAAAAAAAATTGGAAAAAACTTCAGGGTGCAGCGAAGGAAAACGAACGCGGCGGGTGCATGACGGCGTCAAAAGCATTCTGAGGGCATGTCGGGAGGGAGGGGGGAAATCTCGGTCGGGGGGGAAAGGAGACAGCCAACCAACTGGTAAAAAAAAACGCCAAGGGGGGAATCCCCATGTCCCCTAACAGCAAACCAGGGGACAGTCAAAGGGGGTGGAGGCACCTTTGAGGAAAATTGAGCGAAGTAACCAAATGGTCGAGGTGCCTCCGGCGGCATCATGGGTCAATCAAACTCGGGGCCATGTAAAAGAAATCAGAGGGGGGGGCAAACGTATATTTGGAAGCCGAACGTGCACAAGCTTCGGGGTCACCAGTACGACCAAAGGGGAACGCAAAAAGGGCGCACTATCGAAGTGAACACCGTCCGGGAAATGGGGGAAGAAGGTCCACTGGAAAAACCGGGGTTCGCTGTAGGGGGGGGGATCAAGGTTGGGCCGAGAACCTGGGGTAATGCCTAATTTCACTGTTCGCTCTCCAAAGGATTACCCAACGTCGATACAGGAAAAGTCAATTTACATGTGGCCTCCGTCCATTGGACAACTGACACGAGTAGCCAGGGTGGTGGGGATGTCGAATGGAGGGGGGGGGGGTGGGAATCCCAGAAAGGATCTGAGAGATGGGGGAAATGAAAACAGTACCGGCCCGGGAAATCGACAGGAACCCCGATAACGTTTTCATGCATAGTCAGGAAAAGGGGGGCTTTCATGGTGTAGTCACATAAGGAAACCTCGGAAATACTATAGAGGGTGGTAGGGAACCATATTTTGGTGGGTGTTCCGCCAACCACAGAACATTAAGACCTCTCACCGAAAAAAAAAGGGGTGAACCAAAATCAACACAGGAAAAAATTCTTTTAGGAGGGATCCTAATGTTCTCGTACCTTTCAAACGAAAGGGGCCTGTATAAAAAAAAAGGCAGAGAAACAGAAAAAACAAAGCCATCATTAATGAAGGACGACTGCCCGGGTGACTCTGACAGGTGAAACACCGGAAAGACTAGATTGCAGGTCGTGACAAGTCTGCGGGGACCTTTGCGCGAGCCTGAGCGCAGAGACAAATGGGAAAAAAAACTGAAAGTCAAATCCCTGTGTGGGACACAGGAAAGAAAAGGACCACTTGTGTGTTATCTCATGACAAGCAAAGGGGGCCGGACGCCAAAAATGGCGGCGATTCTTACTGGGGAGGGAAGCCAACAACTGCCTACCTACAAGAGCTCGTTCAGAACCCAGCAAGACGTCCTGTCGAAAGACACGAAATTATGCCGTTTAACCGGTTGTGTCATGGTGCGCAGGAACTCAAGGGGGGAAGGGGAAGTAGCACTGCACGGACCAACCGGGATCTTTTACACCACCTTGGCCGAGAGAGATGTCAGAAGGGGTAAAAAGATGGGGGGGGGGCAGCCCCCCGGTGTTGGAAAATGCCCTACGGAAAAAAGCTGGTCAGGGACAGAACTGCTGGCTCATGAACTCCCCAGTTCGTGGGGGAAAACTCCTGGATATTGGGTGGCGTCATTGAATGGACAATGAACAGATCAGGAAAACGTCAAACAAAGGGTAGAAAACTTAACAAACAGGAAGGGGTCAGGAGCCTGGCGGACTCGGTTCGGGGGCTCCAGCGCCCATAAGTAGGCACCACCGGGTGGGCCTCAACCTCGAGGAACCCTGCGGGCAAGACCGCACAATCAGTGTGTAGAAAAGGGAACAGGACAAAGTGTATAGAACTCAGAGGGGGTTGCACCTGTTTTGGGGAAGTAATAAGAAAGGACTAAAAGAACGCTAATAGAGGTTAGCCTATGAAGGCCACAGCAGCCCGAGGAAAAAATCTCCCCTTAGTAGCGAATCAGCAAACTTAGTTACGGAGGCGTTGTACGAAGACTCACTCCCAAACGAGGGAGGGGGAAAAAATATCATTAAGCGCCCAGGTCCCCAAAGAAAAGGCGTATCGATGGGTCTCGGATAAAGCGGAAGAAAAAAACTAAGAAGGTAAGGCCATTGTCTAGGGGAAAAGCATTATTCAAAGCAACGAGACGCCCCCCTGCACGGAAGCGGGGCAGAGGGCCAGAACAATAAGGAACGGCCTCACCGCAGTTCGTTCACAAGAAGGGAACTCCCGTCAAAAACGAAGAGAGCCAGCCCCAGGGGGACCGGAAGGAGTCGCGTATCGGGGCGGTAGCTCGTCTCCGCCGGAAGGTCGAAATCATTGTCGGGGGGGACGGGGCTTCGGGGAGAATCGGTTACATGAGGGGGGGCCACTTTCCCTATCAGCAAAGGGAACACTCCAAGGGATACCTTAATTGTGAATCACCGGAAACGTCACTCAACAAGCCCTGGAAGGGGGCGTTAAAAACGGGGCAAAGGTTCCTATCCCTAAAAAGAAGGGAGGTTTGATGTTACTGACAAAAGGGGGAAATCATTACAGAGAGGGCAGCATCTGCCTGAATGAGGCAAGACGGTGAGAAAGGTGAAAAGGAACCAGGTGAGCTTCTACTTGAACCCCGGGGTCCTTTAGGACTCAGAGAGAAGAAAAAGCGGGGAGAAACATAAAGAGGGCCTAAAGTGAGGGGTCAAAATCGTGTCAAACTGACGAAAAAAGAGGAAAAATATGACGAAGTAGACGGGACCTCGGTACACACCGAAAAGGGGAGAAGTTCGTGACGCCAAGCGTGCACCTGAGGGGGGGGAAAGCAGACTCACTCGGGTAGTTGGTTTCTTCGGTAACCGGTACCCTTAACCCTCGACAAAAAGCTTCAAACCGACGGTCAGGGCAACCGCGTAATTGGTAGAGTAGGACGAAATTTTCTCAACAGGGCATCAAATCCAGGTGAAGCACCCGAGGAGAGCACACGTCAGGAGTAAACACAGGGTTAGGCAAGCCCCCGCCGCCACCCGTCCTCAAGTAGCTACGGACCATCTCTTCTGCCGCAGAGCCCATGGTCCTTGAGAAGGGAAACTAAGAATGTAGGGAAGAGGCGGGCCGGGAAAAGAACGGTGCGTAGGGGAAGGGATCCCGAAAACCACGTACGAATTACCGCCAGATCAGGGTTACAGCGGAGGGCCAGTTATCTAGGACACGTGACACCAAAGAACAAAAAGGTCAGAAATAACTCAGTCGAAGCTCCAGGGGGGGGGGGGAGGGGACGCCACCCCAAAAAAGAACCTGGGAGGGGAAAAGCCTCGTTCTAATTAGGCGCCAGGAATCGCCCGTGGGGTACAAAGCGAATGGGACGGTCCCTGGGAGGGATTTCCGGAATCCATTGCAAGTTCCTCCCAGGGTCCAGAGCCCTCTTTCTTCAAAACGTGAATGGAATGGTGATTAAAACACCGGAGGTAACAACTTCCCTGAGTATAAGGGGGGAGGAAACGCGAAGCCAGCAGAACTTTCAACTCGTCACCAAAGTTGCCCGCATTGGATTCACAGACGGGAGGACCACGACAGGAGTCGAAAAAAATGGATTGTTGACCTCCCTGCCGGCCCTTGCACAGCAGGGGGGAAAATGAACCGCGAGCCCTCCCACACAAAAACAAAACAGAAA
>Ga0179593_1636253_pt1 | contig 19953 bp, 25 predicted proteins | sample CZODoug2_1_08_16_FD_185931 | JGI IMG/M metagenome (GOLD analysis project Ga0179593, IMG submission 185931) | Vadose zone soil fungal communities from Angelo Coast Range Reserve, California, USA - CZODoug2_1_08_16fungal (PacBio error correction) | ecosystem: Environmental > Terrestrial > Soil >...
AAAGGAGAGGAGACAACAACAACAACTTACTGTAGGAAAAGAGGAAAGAAGAACTCTTAGCCAAAGGAAAGACATCTATGGCAGGAAAAAAAGAGGTGTTGAAAAGTCCTAAGAAATCTTTCCGCGAAGGAAGCGGGTGTAAGAACCTTTGATAAGACACGACTGGGCAGAGGAATCAAAAACCAAGATACAGAGAGTTTCGGACATAAAAAAGGGAAAAGGTCATGACGGGCTGAAGCTTGCTTGCCTAGACGCTGAATTGACAGGACGTCTCATCAACAAGAGGGGGGTCGCGCAGAAAAAGGGAAACGGACAAGTGGAAGTCTCAGCCATAGCGCTATCAAGGAACGGAGCCGGGAGGCCCAGGGGAGGCGGACGCAAATATTTGTAAAAAAAATATGGGAGAGGTTCTTCTGCAAATCGGGCTGCCAGGGGAATCACGCATTCTAGGAAAGATCGCCAAAGATATGCATTGTAAAAATTCTTTGTAGGGGCGGCTGTAAAGGGGGCTTAGGCGTCCGCAACGAAGCAGGTTGGGAGGGGAAGCGAGAAGACAGGTATAGCAGGATAAAAAAAGAAAAAACCCGATTTTGAGGATACTAAAAAGGGTCGGTTTAAAAGAGGATGGGGGAGAAAAGCGGTTCTGCTCCCTAAAAAGAAGGACATCACTATCGAGTAGAAAAAAGGGGGGATCCACCATATGGGGTTTGGAAATAGGGGGGAGGGTTCTATCAAGGCAAGGGAAGGGAAAGAAAAATGCCGGAATAGTTATTAGGGTTTAGCAGGAAAAAACGCCTTTATTCGCCTGCGAAAAAAAAAAAAAAAGAAGAAACGCAAACGGAACCAGAATTAGACCTCGCTCAGAATGTTGCTTTCGGGGGGAGGGGGAAAAGAAGTAAGAGAGGTGACTGACACTCGATCGCCTGGTGTGGGGGAAGGAAGGGGAAAGGGAATAAGTATGGGCTACACGACAGAGATTGAGGGGTTGCTAATTGGGGGAAAAAAAAGAAAAGGTTGCCGGGTCCCAAAAGGAGAAGGGGAAGGGTAGCACGCGTCGATCTTGCGGTGTGCCCTTCTAAAAACAATTCCCCACTTTCAGGAAGAGGTAAGGGGCCACGAATGTGTCAGGGGGGGGGGAAGGGGCTTTCCAACGTTCTACCAGAGGGGTAGTTGGGGGGAGGGGGAGGTGAAGACGGAAAATCGGAAAGCAGTTGTGAAAAGAGGGCCAAAAAGGAAGTACAAGGCCGAAACGTTTGCTAAGCGGAAGAAAGGGAGAACGCGCGTCTTGAAAGGGAAAAGGGGGGGGGGGCACTCAAGTTCATAAGCTTACAAAATAAATGCATAACAAGGAAAAGGATCAGAGGGAAGGGGGAACGTGAAACGTTTCAAGGTGGGAGGTGGGAAACAATTGGCGTGCTGCACGGGGTAAACTGCGCACCTTTCCTAAGGGCCGCCGCAAAGGATCGAGATGCCAAGGAACAAAATGCAAAAAGCTCAGGGAGAAAATGTCATCCTTGCTCGCGCAAAAGCGGGCGGGCAAAGGCCTTAAAACTCTGGCAAAGGGGGGGTCCTGAGGGGGGGGGGGAAGACCTGTAACGCAACATAAGCGGAATTGTCGCAGGAGAAAGGAAAGATCGATCTGAGACTAATAATCCTGGAGGAAGTAAGTAATGATCGAAACACTTCAGAAAAGAAAGACCTCGGAAAAGGTGTAGGGATATTCCCGGGATAGGGTGCCTAAACAAGGGTAAGAAGGGGAGGAAAAAAAGTGAGCACAAACCGAACTTCCTTGTAAACTTGGAGAGGGCTTGGACAACATAAAAAAAAAAAAGATCGAACCAAGTGACCAGCTGACACCAGGAAAGTTTCAACTCTAACTACAGAAGAGAGATAAAAAAGGAGTATTATTAAAATATATATAGAGCATTAGCGTTGGGAAGAGATACACTTGAGAGGGTCAATGCGTCATCTCGGGGGAAAGACCTGAAAATTTTCCGGGTGGGGGAGTTAATGAATGAATGAAAAGATAAATTTGTACTTCGGGGGAGACCGGGGGGGGAAAGGGTAAAATTGGTAGCCATAAGGAAAAGATTTCCTGTCCAGCCAAATTCCCCAAGTGTTTTAGGGGGGAGAAATCTTGCGTACGGAGGAAAAGAAAAAAGCAGTAGGGAGTCCTCGATCGCTCTGACGGGGCTGGGAGCCGCCTAAGTATTAGAGGGAAGGGGTGACCAGGGATGATACTAAGTTTCCCAAAAGTGGTTGAAAGGGAAAGAAGTACTATCGACAGCAAAGATGTTCGCGGGGTACTAAAAAAAGTGTCATTTCTGTCCTCTGATGTTGCCGCATATGAAGGCATCGTGCCAGGGGGTGACGGGAACCAAAAAGACCGGTCCAGGGAGGGGGGAAACTGCACGCCAATAGCCCACTCCTGAATGGAAGGGTGGGGGAGGCCGAGGGAAAAAAGAGTTAGGGTGGAAGAAAAAGGGGGGGGCCGCATCCTTGACTGAGTTCATAAGGTGCTCGCTTTCCCGAAGCAATCCAAAGAAGAAAGTAAGTTGGGGAAAAAAGGGAAACTTCATAATTGGGGGGGCAGGGGTCAATAGTCGGTGTTCATCACAGGGGAGTCCTCAGGAAAATATTACACCTCCGAAAAATCCACGAAGCAGGTGAAGGACCTGGGCCAACAACCCCGTACCTCACGGAAAGAAGTAGGCCTATAAAACCTCGGCAGGAAGAATGAAGGTTGTGGACTTAAAAAGAGAACGAAAAAGTTGCCGGGGGAAAAAATTGACAAGACTCTGTGAGAAGAAAGGTCCGCGCCGGGGGAAGCACTTTCTTTCGACCAGGAACACCAGGCGCGAAGCCATGTATGGGGGGCCTCCATCCTTATCCAATCACATTCCGGAAAGAATAAATGATGGAACAGGACCAACTCAGACGTCCCTTCATGGAGGGGGGAAAAATTCTCCCATCTCGTCAGGGTGCGAATTGAATTCTGGTCAGAGAAAGGGGCTTTATAAGGGGGGAGCCTTATTCGAACTAACCGGGAGGGGGCCGACCTGGAGGAAAGGGAATAGAATCCCTTTTCCCGTCCATTGGAAATCAGGCTGACAATTAAACAAAAAAGGGGGTCAAAAGACCAAGGTTTTTAGTAAGGAAAGCTGTCAGGGAAGCTCGAGGAGGTGGTTACGAGGGGGTGTTTGGTTCTTTTCGAAAACCGCGTACTCAGAAGTCCAGGACGTTTGAGGAGATCCACCGAAAAAGAATTGCAGGCTATGCTGAAAAATCTTGGGGGCAAGTGAAGGGCTCAGAGAGAGCCACTGGGCAGTAGGGGGAGGAAAATAAAGACACATAGGAAGGATCTCTTTGGCTACAAATAAGGAAGGAAGGGCACGACGAATGTCAGGAAGGGGGAAGTCGCAGCCACGGAGGGGGGGGGAGGAATCAGGGCTAACAAGAAGAGAAAAAAAGCAACAAAGTGGACGGGGGAAAGTGATTTGCAGAGAAGAGAGGGAAAAATTCGAGTCTGGAGGAATATCATAGAGAGGAAAATCATCACGGGGGAGGGGGGAGGGTATCTCGCCTTAGATGGAAACTTGGAGGGACGTTTCGGGGGGAGCAAAAACTTTCGTGTTTCAGTACTACCTTGCGTTCAAGAGAAATTCAGCGTTTCAAAAAAGCTTCGCCCGGACCTTGATTTTTGGATGGACAAAAACCTAAAAAATCTAAAAGCTGTGGAGGAGGGACTTGAGCATGATGCAGAATGCAAGTCTTTATTCATGAGAATGACACAGCACCAGAAGAGTAACGGCGAGATTCTGAAAAAAGACATCTAGAACAAACTTAAGTCGCGCTAATATTCGATCAATGAGAGAGAAAGACTCTCCACCAACTTATGATTCTTAAAAGAATGAGCCCTGCTTGAAGCCCCAAAAGGGAAGGGACGATTTCCTTTACGAGGTGTTCTAAAGGGGAAATAGAGCTAAAGAGTGAACATCGCTTTAGCGGGTTACAAAAAGGGAAAATTTCGAATGAAACGAAGTGAAACATAAAAAAAGCCTTGGCAAAGAAGAGATGAGTGAGGTTTTTGCGGGCCGACCCACCTGATAGGCGCTTACGAAAAAAGATAGGGGAATTGCGCAATTACCTCCAGGTCGCGCAGAAGGCGCGCTACCATCCAACGCCAACGGGAAAAAGGCATAGCTGAGCAAAACGGCAGAGGGTAGAGAATAGACCATATTATCGCAGATCGTCGGCGTCGGTGCTTCTGAGAAAAGAAAGAAAATTGAAGGCATCCAGTCAAAGTAAACCGCTCAAGAAAGAAGGAATGGCTCAAAAGGAGGCAAGGGCAATTCGTGCGGCTACCTGCAGGTTGGTAGAAGCCGGGAAAAAAGTGGGTCTTTTGAGTTCGGAGAAAAACACGACCAGTGAAAGAGGATTCTCCAACAACAGAAACTCAAATAACAATTATTGGGGTTAGGGGATAACTCTAACGTCCGTCGTGTACGCGAGGAATTCGCTCCCGCAAAGGGAGGGGGGGGGAAAAGAATAGGAGGACCAACAAGGAGAAAAAAGGGTCGCAAAGGGGGAGGGGGAAATGGTTTAAGGGGAAGAAATTATTTCCAAATGGGGCGGAAATGGGTCCAGGAGAAGGACGGCCAACCCTACGTGGGAGAGCTTCCATTAAAGGGGGACTCGGGAACATAAGAAGAACCTCTCTCGAGAAATTCGTCATTAATGGGAACCTAGAAGTAAAAAAAAGGGAAGGAAACTCAAGATCGCTATTTTCTGGTTTCAGGAAAGTTTAAGGGGGAAAGGATGGGGACGATCACATACCTAGAAGAGGTGATCACCGGTTTTGGGCTAACGAAAAAGGACAGGTGGCGGGGGGCGTTTTATGCATGAGGTAGAAATGAAGAGCAAATTCCCCAACCTTTTGACTCAGGGCTTGCCGAGGAATGAGGTGGGTCCTGGCGTGACAGCGGGAAAAAGGGGGGGAAAATATTTGGGGGGAGGGAAAGGGGGTGGAGAAAAAAAAACGCAAGGGGGGAAACTATTGCCCAAAAGCAAAGAAAAGAAAAAGTCAGCACAACTTACGTTGGCTACGGAGTCAATGGAAAACTCGCGTCTGAAAGGAAGAAAGGTATTAGCGAGGGAAAAAAGTCCCAATGATGACAACCGTAAAAGAGATGACAGGAGTCCTCACTTTTCCTGCACCCCGGGGACGTGTTTCCCACCTTTTCTGAAGGGGCACAAACAAACGTGAGAAGGGGACCTACAAGGGGGAAAACGGAGCGCAAGCTAAATAGGAGGGAAAGCACAGACTCGGCTCAATCACTGCAAACCGGGATGCGTCAAAACGCGCCAAGCGGGAAAGAAAGAAGTTGTTCCCTGGCCTGAAAAATGGGTTGTGGAACGGGACCCTTGTCAACGGCAAGGACGACAGCATGAGGGCGGACTGTCAGTTTTACATAAGGAGAAAAAAGACGATCGCGACTCAGACACATGATTTCTACAGCAGGAGAAAAAACAAATTCCGCTTGCAAACGTCCGAGGAAAAAAGAATTTATGGCAAGGGGCCACGCAGGCCTACAAAAACGGAGTCAAAACCAAACGGAAAGGGGAGTGTGGATGTAGTCATTAAAGGAAAAAGGGAAAAACAGAAACATACTTCATCGAAAAAGAAGGTGTCGCATTGTACTCAAGAAAAGGAGGAAAAAGGGTTCAAAAAAAACACAAAAGATCTCGGAGTGAGGAGGTCTCGAAAACGGGAAAAGAGAAAAAAAAGGGCACGCCACTCTTACTACTGGGCGGCAAAAAAGAGGGAAGGGGTTGTAAATATTTCAAGGGATTCATAAATTCGGGGGGGGGGGGGGAAGCCTTTTAACTTGTTGGAGGAAAAGAGGGAGAACTAACTCTTAAGCGTGCCTGACATCAATTGTGATTCTTCCTCTCTGGAGGGAAAAGTGGGGGGGAGAAAAAGGGCGGAAGAAGTTTCTTGGTCTAAGAAAGGGACCTGCAGAATGGAAAGAGACCTAAGATGAGGAGGAGGGGGACGGGATGGTGGCATCACAGGAAAAAGGACAGGGTGCAAAAAGAGTTTTTTATGCCGGAGCGAAAAGGAGAGCGGAAAAAATACTCAATGGGAGTCCCTATATTTTGGGGAGGAAAGCGTCCCTTGTTCCTTGGGGATGGGGATTGAATAAAATCGGGTGCATGTGCCTGGGGGGGAACCCCCACACATCGAAATCCCCTGTTGAAAAAGTCAAACTTGCACAGGGGGGAAGAAGCCCAAGGGTTCAAAATACTAATCGAGGAAAGGGGTGGGTTATGCGGAAAATGACAAGGGGTCACCTCACCTCTTACGGTGAGGTTATCCGGTGGACAAAAGCCTCCTCAATCAGAGGGAAGAAAGGAAACCGTCAAGGAGCATAATTGAAGGTTGGGGGGGGCTGTTTCAACACGGGGGGGGGGGGAGAAAACCGTCAGTTTACGTCTTCAATCAAGAAAATGAAAAAAAATGACCTCTGGTCACAATTGTCCAGAACCCACAGGCTTTCAATGAAGCAAAGATTCTTCCTATACACAAAAAGAGAAGAGAATCGAATAAGAAAGGGGGGAAACAGAAACCGGGGAAAAGCATAGGGCGGTAGACGCCACCTGTCCGTCCCGGACGGAAATGAAAAAGAAAAAACTCCGTTGAAAGAGGAGAGGTATTTTCGAAAGAAAGAAAAAGAAGTCGCCCAAAAAACGATCTGAGGGTAATCGCAGGAACTGAGGGGCCGATTATGAGGAAAAAAAGCGAGTAGCGCGGTTCTACACCGGGGGGGGGACCTGGGACAGAGGCTCAGATTCATGGAAGAAAAAAGGGAAAAAGAGGGTTTTTTCCGGAGGGACGTCCATCCAGATAAGCAAAAAGTTTCCTTCCATTTTGCACATTGGGACTTCAACCAATACTTTCAGAGCGAAACAAAGTTGTAAGGGGGAGGAAAAGGTCGAGAGGAGACCACTGTGCGTGCTAATCTAACTCAAGAGGAACGTTTCCCCGGATAATACGTAGACATACGCAACTCAACCAAGAGAGATGCTTAGGGGGGACTTGGGGGGGGAGCTGGAGAGAGAGACCTTCGGAGAAGAAAGGGAACACTTGTCTTCGTTTCGGGGACACCAAAGGAATCCTATTGAAGATTTGGACAGGAACTACTATGTCATAACGCAGCCTTATCGGGAGGTTGTCTCTGAGCTAAATCAAAAATCACATAGGGGACTTGGAGAAAATAAAGAAAGGTCCAGAGGGGTATGCGAAAAGCCGATCTGAGGAGGAAAGCGCCACTTAAGGCATTGACTCGAAAGGGAGGGAAAGAAGAACAGTGAGGGGAGCGCGCAAAGGACTTTTGAAGGACCTGGCGGTAAGCAAATTAGTGGAAGGCAAGCAAGCTTCGGAGTAAGCCGAGAGGAAACCGTGGGTCGAAAAAAAAACAATAAACTTATTTGGGAAACTCTCCAGGCTTGCTTCAGAGTAAAAAAGTCATTCGTGTATTAAAACCTGAACAAAAAATTTTCGCAGGGAAGAGGCGGATGGGAGGAAAAGCTAGAACACACCTGTTTAAAGGCGGTCAAGAGGAACTTCGTGTGCTTGGGGGAGGAAATCATAGGGAAAAGGGGAGGAGGATCTCAGAACATGAAGAAAAACGCACGAGGTTACTTGACGGACTGAAAAAAAGTTTTGGGGGTAAAGAGGAAGCCACTCGCAAGCGTTCAACGGGTTCGGGGGGTGTAAATGGAAAAAAAAAAAAAAAAAACCCAGTTTGGGGGTACACGACTGAAGGAAGCAAGCACGCGGGGGGGCGAGTACATAAACGAGAGATTCTTTTTTAAGTGCATCCACACCGGGATAGGGATTAAACCTAGAGGGAATAGGGGAAAGACGATTGCGCCATGAAAGAGGCTTCGCAGAAAAAGACATTTTGAACATCCATACTCCACTAGGGGGGGGAATCTTCAAAAGAAAAGGGAAGAGATCGAAAAAAGGGAAAAGCATAGTTATAAGAAATGCCCAGAGGTGGGGAAAAACGTGATTCGCATCGGACTTTTAAGGGAGGACTTCTGCAAATCGGAAAAAGGTGAACCAAGGAATTTGGGGCGCTTCTTGGGGTCTTCACAGCGACTAACCAGGGAGGAAAGGCGTGCTCGACCTTGCAGCTTTGAGCACGGAGGGGGTCTTTTGAGGTCGGGTAAAGGAACGGAAAAATGTGGGGGGGGCTCAGTAGAAGTGCGCTAAAAAAGAAGCCGATTCGCCTGCAAATGCAAGGGGGAGATACTACTCGAATCGTCCGTATAGGGGGGGGGAACAAGAAGATGATGAAATTCGCCTCAAAAAAAAAAAAGACCAAGAGACGATTCCTCCACAAGGGAGGGTCCAAGGAGAACACCTAGGGCGACTTCTTGTCCCCATTATTGGGGACATGGAAAGAGTGAAAAAGTTGATATATGGAGGGAAAAAACATGCCGCAACAAATAAACACGGTCGAATTCTAAGGCTGCCAGTTAAAAAAACTAACCAGGGAAAACCTCTTGCCCTATTCAATGTGGAAAGCGCTCTCCGAGAAAAAAGGAAAAAGGGACTCGAGTGAAAAAAAGATCGAATGAGCGGAATTGGAAGGGGGAGGGAGTATGATGGGAGGTAAAAATAGGAGAGTTCTGCATCAAAGGAGGTCCTGAGAATAAGGGGTGCATACAAAAAAAACAGTTGAGAAGAGTAGAAGGACGGGAAAAAAAGGGGGGGATGCCATTCGATGCGGCCAGTGGAAGAGCATTGCAAAGCGCGTTCCGGCCACAGTTATCGGGGGGAGGGTGGGGGTCATGGACGTGACAGGAAGTGCAATCGGAGGGGGGGAACTGAGAGGGGCATGCCGCCGGAAAAGAATTGCCAAAATTGCAAAAAGGGAAAGAAAAAAACGCCGGGGGGAAATTATTAAAAGCGCTTGGACCGGAAAGGATGAACAATTCATAGTGAGGGAGGAAAAACTCGGGGTATGTTCCTGCAGAAACCGTAAAACGAAAAAACATGGGTGGGGGTTTTTGGTGGGGGGGGGGGTCGGGGGAAACCGTTGCAATTACAAGGGAAGGGGGGAAGGGGGGGGGCCACCTGGGTATTAAACTAAGAAAAAGATTGTGGGTCCCCTACAAAAGAAAAAATTTCGGAGCAGAAAAAGACCAGGGCAAAGAAGGGCGGTCATCAGCCGAACAAGACGGGCACAAAATCTCTTATGCGTCAGAGATCTTAAAGGGCTCCAGTCGCCACATCCAGGCAAAGATGGGAGAGTCTTACAAAGGTCAAACTAGGTAGGACAATCAACTTCTGAACCCAGGAGAAGAGGGGACGGCTTACTGTCAGTTTGAAAAGGAAAGATCTACTATACTCAAAAGGAGAATTTCAGAAAAGCACGAGAAAACTTAACCAGAAAAAAAAACAAAAAAGGAATCATACAAGGGAAGGCAAGAAAAAGGAACCCGATTCGTTCTCTATATGCCACAAGGAAAGAAAAAAAAGGAGCACAAACTCACGTCGAAGGGGGGGATGTAATTCATAAAGGTCGAGAAGAGATCCCAAACCCCATCAAAAAAACAACCCACCAACAGCAAAAAAAAACATACATCCCCGTCCAAAAAAAACCAAAAAAAACCTCTCCGAAAAAAAAATGGCCAAAAAAAGACCCAAACGCAAAACCCTGCACAACAAACACACCCCCCCCAATTCGTAAGTTGGGTCAGGGCTAGAGAGGAACCGTTGCAACAAGGGAAAGGGGGGGAAGAGAGAGAAAAAAACAACGGGGAGATAGAGGGGGAGAACAGGTGTTTATGTGTCAATGTGGGGAAAGGGACGACTTGTGTCTCGGGTCAGATAAGTCTTGGGAGAGGGACCTTGAATGAAATTCATCCAGAAAGGAGGGGGGGGAATCGCGTTGGGGAAAAAAAAGGGGTTAGAGAAGACACGACTCGGGAATAGGGGAAGTGGACATAAAATCGTTTGTATGCTTCAGGGCTTGTGAAGTTTGAAAAAAAGGACGTAACTTGAGTACGCTGAAGGGTGGAGTCTCAGAAGAAAGTCCGACAAAAGAATAAGCGAAGGGTGTACCGGTAGGGGGTCTAACACGAAGAATACCGACAACCACAATTTGGGGACATTTGGACGGATACCTATCAAAAACGTGGAGAAAGAGGAAACTCTAAAACGAGGTTGCAGTGAGCGCCGCGTCTGGTGGAGGGGGGAAGAAAGTTTAGATTTTGTCGCAACTAATTCTGTAGAAGCTTTGTCTGGAGCCCAAAGGCCACGTGCGCACATTTTGGGGGAAACATGGAGCCCACGCGGATGGCAACGGTTGAAACGAAAAAGAGGAACAAAGAGGAGGGGGGGGAAACAGGGAAAAGGTCTGAAAAGGGGCCGGTATCAGGAAAAAAGATGCTACTAACGGACCTCCTAGAGGCCACCCATTGGGCCGAGGAAAGTTGGAGATCACAAAAGAGGGATCCATGTTCTTCTTGCACCTTCCGAAGAAAAAAAAAAAGCCACAACGTCTTGGAAAAAAGTACCCCATGGAAAAGAAACCGTGGCCAGACAAAAAATGTTGTGGGAGGAAACACAGTTGCCGATACCGACCGAAAGCCTCGACTCGGGAAAGAGGACCGGCGCCGGGGGGGATTCTTGAAAAAAAAAAAAAAAAAACCTTGAAGAAAGTCGCGCAGGAGGGTATTTGCCTGCCAAGAAAAATTCACATTCCAGAAAAAAAAAAAATAGTAGATCGGTGAGAACTAGGAGCCCTTCCTGCGAAAGGCAACACAGAGACAAGAGGATCGCGTTTCTAACCGCATCAGAAAAGGTCTTCATGGCTTTAGGGGGGGGAGGGAAGCGAACGGGTAGGCCGGAGGGCAATGACAGATATAACATTTCCGGCATTTTGTTAAAAATGCCGGAAAGACAATACTTGTCGAGGGGGACACAAAGGGGAGTGGTAACGCCTTGTTTAGGGAAGCAAATGTTTTCCAAAATGTGCTTGCTAAGGGAGAAGAAGAAACCCCCGAAGGGGAGTAGTAGAAACACCAACCTAAAACAAATCAGGAAAAAAGTCTACTGCGGGTGTTTCAGAAGGGGCTATTCCCTGAGAAGAAAATGCAAAAAGGAACACGTCGGAAGGGACCCTGACCGCAAGAAAAAAAAGAGCCCTCTTTTCTCTTGGCTACAATGACCGACGGGGCAAAGCGAATTCATCCGGGGGGAAGGAGAAAAAGACCTTTATAGGTCCCATACCACGAGCCAAAGGCCTTTGATGGACAAGGGCCGATTTGCGAAGAAATAGACATAGGACAAATCCGATCTGTGAAGGGGGGGGAATATCAGATTGAAGACAGTCGCGCTCCGGGAGAAAGGGATGACAAACGGGGGGAAGAAAAACGTTGCGTTGGGTATTGCGAAGAGGGGTGGGGGAAAATGAAAGGGAATGAAATTCGATGTCCCTAAAGAAGGCTCTTCGGGGAAGAGAAGAGAAAATGAAAGGTCAGTTTGTGGAATGGCAAAAATCGAAATAGAAGTTTTATTTGGGAAAGATCGGAAGTTATTGTGATCTTACTTCACGGTAGTCATAACTTAAAAGGGGCATTACAAACAAAGTCTTAAACGAATCTTGAAAAGGGCCACTCAGACGCCTATAACAAACGGAGTCAAGAAAAAAAAGTCGCTGTCTGATTGAGTCAAAAGTATCTCTAAAAAAAAGGAGGGTGATGGTATTAAATAGATAAGAAAGGCTGAAAAGCCACACTAGAAGGGAAAGGGGGGAAAGTGAGGGGGGGGGTAGAGCTGCGGCGTAAAAAAAATCGTTTCAGAGGGTTTTTAATGCAACATTTCTTGGGGGACACGACTGTACGGGAAGCGGAGAAACGCCTTTCTAAAGGATCAATTGAGGGGGTGGCACACCTAACAAAGGTACTTCCACCGAAGCTTGCGTGGATTCTGTGAAAACGCTAAGGAGCCGCCGGTGACGCCAAACACGACAAGGTGACAGGACAACAAACGTCAAAAAAAACGGGGGGAAAAATATTCTACATCGAATCAATGCCAGCGGGATTAAAAAAAGTGTATATATCTTCACTGTTAGGCAGGAAAGGGGGCACGACTTTGACAGCAGAAAAGGAACTGGGGAACACAGCCAAAGGTTGCAAAAGGGAATGAAAGGCTTCAGCCCAAGATGGGGCTCTCTAACGATGAAGGCGCGCCTCAGGGAGCCAAAGAGAAAGGCTTGTTAGGGGGCAAACGCCAACAGGGACACCTGTCTCTCGCCAGTAGATTTCATATCCAGCAAAAAAAAAAAAGAAAAAGGAAAGACTGGAGGTAGTGGGGGAAGAGGGAGAAATCTAACTTCATTGACGTGGGCACGCTCTTAGGGGGGGTTCGAACAGTGGCCATCAGATCGAGACACATCCACCAGGGTTAAAGAGTATATGGGGTCGCCTTCTGAAGGGGGGGGGAAAGTGTGGGTCATCAGGGAGAAAGGGAAAAGTTGGGGGACATTGCAGACAGGACGGAACAAAATACCTGTTAGTTTAGAAAAAGGCTTCCATTCACACGAAAGCCATGTAGAAACGAGATTCACATGTGGAGGGAAAAGCGATCGAAGTGTTGAGTGGAGATCTAAGTAACACTCAAAGAGCGAATCAGAAGGGGTTGGGGTTGAAAAAAAAAAGGGGAGGATAAGAGGGCGCAAAGTAAAGAGCAGTCTAGAGGGGAGTGTTATGTGTCGGAAAGGAAAAAACTCCACCACACGGACAGTGGCTTCCTCTTCGGGGAAAAAGGGGGACAGTTCGGAGGAGGCCAACTGGGGATGTAGGAAAGAAAGTTTATCGGATTCCTGGCGTGACAGCCGGGGAAGGAAAAAAAAAAGTGTCGAGTGTGTGGTCAGAATGCGATGACCAGGGGGGGTGAAAAAGCAAAAAAGAAAACAACTTAAGGGGTGAAAGCTTAAACAGTGAAAATTGACGAAAAGAGCCTCCCTTATACGTATCGAAGGCCCACCTGGTATTTTCAAAAAGTCAACGCGCGGAAAAACACGGGCAGACAAACGGTGACCATTCGATGTGGCCAGGACTGGACCTTTGCTGTTCATTTACAAAGAAAAAAGTGGGGGGGGTGTGTCCCCAGAAACTGGCACAAGTCCACAGAAACAATACGCGGGGTCCAGGGCAAAGCTCTGAGGCGGAGGAAAAAACCGGGCGACGCGCCAATCTTTGCAGAGATCAGGGTGAACTTCCTGTAAACAGAAAAAGGGGGGGGGGAGGGTGAGTAGGGAAAAAGAAACGCTTGGAAAAAAGAGAACGGTCAGGGGGGGAAGTCTCACCGTAAAGAGATCGAAAGAAAACTCTTGATTTCATGAGTTAGATGTTATCCGCTTGCAAAGGGGAAGGGGGGGGGAGCAATACAAACTAAAAAAGAAGTCCTAGTCGGGGAAGTGTAAAGCAAAAAAAAGGATTCAAAAACCACGAGGCAATTGGTGAGACTGTGATATTAGAACAAAATATTAAAAGGGGACTATTCTTACGCGACCGAAGGAAAGGGGGGGCCAGAGGGCTGACACGATCGAGAAGGAAACCTATGATCTAGACAAAAGTAGGATTAAAAGAAGAGGGTGAGGGGTTGACGTTTCACATGGGAAACGATACTTAGTGAAAGACAATCGTACGACTTGGTCGAGTAAAAGGGGGGATGAAGGGCCGGTGTTGGAAAGGGAAAGAATTCAAAATCCGTCGGGAAAAAAAAGCTGGGGGGTTGATCCGTTGTGGGACAGGGGTTTAAACTTGTGGTGCCTGAAAGAGTGCTTGCCATCAGGGCGTTTGTATGAAAAGGAAAAAGAAGGGGGGGGGGTGCAAGGCGGGAGAGTCATTGACGGAACAAAGGGTACGCTTAATCAAAAGTGATGGAAGAGGGATCGCTCTACCGTGACTGAAAGAGTCCCGCCGAAGATGAGCTTTACGATTGACCGGGAAGACAAAAGTTTGCCAAGGGTCCTTGAACAAGCTACCAGAAAAGACCCTCTTTTGAGCTTCGCAGAATGATCGAAAGGAGCGTGGTGCATTGTCGGTCCTCTCTGGGTTATAAGGGGAGGTTATTTTCTGAAGGAAGGGTTGGAGGCTCTGGGAAGAACCCAAGGACCAAAGGGGAATTCCCAGGTTGTATTGGAACCAAAACCAGCCACGCCACAAGTTGCAACAGGGGGGGGGCACGTGGAAGAAAGCGCTGAAGGGGGGTTTTTATTCCTACAAAGGCGCAAAGGAACAGGTGAGTGCATCCGTTATAAAGGAAAAGAAACTGTCGGGGAAGAAAGGGAAGACGTAAAACCAAGGGGCCGTAATTGCATTGTGGCCATAGGCGAAACCTTCGTAAGTCCTGGCAGGGAAGAAAAACCAACTCGACACAAAAAAAAAAAAGGAACACTCTGTGGAGGCTGAACGATAACAACGGCCAGGCACTCCCAGGATATAAAGTGGAAGGGGAGTTGCCGCAAGCAGCCAAAGGGGGGGCGCAACGTGTAATAAACTGTTACGCCACCTTCTTATGGGAAAGACCAAGTATAAAACAAACCTAAAAAATCTCAGACTCATGGGGACGCCCCCCATCTTGAAAGAAAAGGGAAAAAAAAAGAGGGGATCAAGAATACTTCGGGGCCCTTCATCCTACCGAAAAATGCGCCAGGTCTCTTTTCTAAAGTCATAAAAAAAAGCAAAAAGGGGAACTTGGGAAAGATTCTTGTGGGGGGGAGTAATCATGAGAGTTCGAGAACTTTAGGGGGGACATGCCTTGCTTCAATGAAAGTATAATCAAACGTGTTAAAATCCATGAAGGAAAAACTGGGAAAAGAGGGGGGTCAATCCGGCGAAAAAACAATAGCGGGTTTGTTATCCGGTGTCAATGGGGAAGAATAGATTGGGGGGGGTAAACAGTTTGGGGAACCGCGGAAGAAAGGAAGGGGCCCCTCACGACTGAAGAGTAAAGCTCCCCACCTACAGCTGTGCACGTGATTTTGTTAGCGGGATAATGAAGGGATACTGAGAAAAAAAAACTGGATCGTGTGCCGGACCGTCAATAGCAACGGGGCAGAGTTCTCTTTGGAGGAAAAAGACTAAGGACGAGGAGAAGGGGAAATGGTCAAAAAAAAATTCATCTTGGCTGAAGGGGTTACTCCATAAGAACTCCAGGGCAACAACTTGCCTTTGCGGGGGAGGGGGGGGCAGAAAAGGAGTAGATGCACCGAAATGGGACAATATGGATTCTATACAAAGGGGGCCGGAATCATCTGGAGTAATTGGCAGAGATGGTCGAAGAGAACGGAAAGAGGGGCGGAAGCAGGGGTCTGTGTGGAGGGCTACTACCTTAAATTCGCAATTCAGCGTGTCAACCTACTAGTAAAAGCCGATAACATGAAAGTGTGATGGGAGGAAGAAAAAATCGCTACACTTGGGATGGAAGACAGGCTTGCGACTAGACAATTAATAGTGTATTTCAAAGGGGAGGGCATTAAAAACCAGCAGACGGGGATGCAGACCACATCTCTAACAAGGGAAGGCCGCAGAGGGCTGCCGGTTGGCTTCATCGGGGGGAGGAAACAGGGGAGGATGAAGTAGAAAGAACTGCTGAAGCGAATCAGCGATTGGGACCAAGTGGAGGGGAAGGTAGGGTTCTACTGTCGGAAAAAGAAGGGGTCCAGGATTTAGGCGGTGTAATTCCTGACAGAAGGGGTTCCGGGAATCATAGCCAGACAAAAACTGGGCTAGTACATCAACATAGAGATAAATTGGTGTTCTGCCAGAAAAAAGGGAAACATGGGAAAAGGGAAGTGATGGGGTGCGCCTGAAAACGCCAGGGCTAGAAACACTACAGGTTTCCGATACAAAAACGCCAGGTCCTCGGGAAAAGAAAAAAGAGTGCCAGCCGGAACAAGGATTTACCATGTGGATCGGATTACGCTCGACTGGGGGGGGGGAATATGGATATTTCTTATGTAAAAGACAAAAGGGCCCATGAGTGGGGGGGGGGGGGGAGGACGAGGAGGGAACCCGCGGGAAGGCTGCGACAAAAAATCAGTCAGTGGGCACCTGGGGAGGAGGGGATCAAATAGAAAAGTGCGTACGTTGGGAAGGCTGTACGACGACTACCATTGTGTCCTGATCAGGTCAAGGGGAATAGCCAGACACCGCTACAAAAAACGAAGGACGCCGCGGGGTTTGTAGGGGGGGGAAGACTCGAAGTCGGTAAAAAGATGAGTATCTCTTGGATCCAAAAGGTTGACCAGAATAAACCGAGGACACTTTAACCAAAGGTGGGGTTTTCTCCTTCTCAATATGGAACCCACATTATTGGGAAAGAAGAAAGTTGAAGGGGAGTGCAGCCAAGAACCCTAAGGGGGGCTATTGAGTCCATGAAACACACCATATCGATGGGCCCATATTAAAGGGGAAAGGGGGTAAAAAAACTCGGAGCAGCTGTCGCAGGGGGGAATTATTTACCAGAAGTAAAGAATTTAACTTACCCTCAAGAAAGAACATTGGGGGACGTTTTGGAGGATAAAGGAGGCACAGACAGAAGAAAATAAAAGTTGAACTCCGGGAACGACGGGGAACGTAGGCAAACCAGGGGTGAGATCTCGTGAGGGAGTTCTGGGGCGGTTTTTGGTCGTAAGATGCGGCAACGAAGAAAGTCATCGGAGCGTGACACACTCAGTGTTATGAACTAATAGAGTAGTGTCTGAGACAGCGGGGGGAAAAACGTGGGAAGGTTTGTAAAAAAATTCGAGGACTGAAACTGGGGGGGTGACTCCTATCCCACAATTGGGATATTAAAAAAGAAAAAGGGCTTTGGTCAGGGGGAGGCACAAGGACAAGGAGAAGATGCACTCAAGGAAAAGGAGCATGCCCCCTTTTATTCAAACAGCTGTCGTAACGCTCACGTAAAAAAAAGGGGGGGGGAACCAGGGCGGGGAAAAAAAGGGCGTGATTTGCACGAAAAATGGGGGGGCCTGGCTCACCGTGTTTGAGAGGGGTTGTAAAACTGGGGAACAGTAAAGGAAACGAAAGCAGAAAAGACACAAGAAACGGGCATAAAAAAACTCGGAGTGACAAAGGGGAACCCCTGACCGGACGCCAATCTTGGCCCTGATCGCCTTAGCCAAAGTGGCACAAACGTGTGGTTTGGAAGAGGTAGAAGAAATCAACGACGGGCGTACCTGCAACTATCAAAGGTCAGGAGCAAGAACCAGCGAGAAAAACCTCATACAAGAATCTTCAAGTACGCCCTATGGGGAGAAACATTCTAAAAACCAACAGCTTGAAAAAAAGGAAATTCCAGACAATGTTGCTGGAGGCACTCTTCCGATTTCCTTAAAAAACAGTTTAAAAACGTCAAAAAACTGGAATGCAAAAAAAACCTACGTCCCATGGTATACTTTAAATCGGGGGGAAAATAAAAAGCAGTCTATGTCGACCAATAATTAATACGGTTCTAGGGTAATCACCGTCTCTGGAGTGAAAAAAAAACCGAAGCTCTCTCTCTACCCCACCCCCGGGGTTTTTACAAACTCAGGAAGTTCTCAAAGGAGATTGGGTGGGGCGAAAGTTTTCACTGTTTGGAAACTTCAGAAAAATAACACAACTGTCCTTTTGTGCTCTTCTAGAGGAGTATGCTTTCTGGATCCTGGAATGAAAGGAAGAAGACCACCCCTGGTCGGGGGTCCGTTCTCTTGGGGGTTTGCTGTCCACTGAGCTTTAACAGGGGTGGGAAAGCCTAGCTGAGCACGCCACGGAAGGGTCATCGTTTGGGGGGGAAAAAAAAAATCGAGGGGTTTGAAACAAGGGAAGGTCTGTGAGTCCGGACGTGTCTTGTAGCGATACGGCTCGAACCGACGACAACTGACGCAGGAAAGAAGCGATTAGATGACCGGGGTCAATACGAAAAGAAACCCCCTGTTTGAGGAAGGCCGGAATGCAAAAGACACGATAAAAAAGGCTGGCAAAGAGATGAAAGCCTCCGAGGCTTTGGACAGAAACCGCGTACCTGCCGGGGGCAGAGAAAATGTGGGAATTGAAAAAACGGGGAAAAAAGCTTTTTCTGGGGAAACCCCAAAAAAGCGCCACGGTTTAGTGCGTGTTTGGGGGGGTGCCAGCCCGCCCAGAAAATGGCAAAGAAGGAGGCGTGGAAGGAAAGGGGGTGTTATCATACCATGGGGGGACAGTCACTTTATGATGCGTGAAAGTGAAAGCGCGCAGTGAAAAGAAGGGTTGGAGAAAAAGGAGTGTGGATGAAAAAAAAAAAGGGAATTTTTGTGGGAAAAAATGCGTTTTCACCACTTCGGCAAGGGCACGGACAGGGTTCCGTCTTCACCTCAAAATGACTGAAAAGACCCTTCACGTCTGTCACGAAAAAAAAGAAAGACAGGAGTCCGATGAAAGGGCTCGGAATGGGAATTGCAGAAAAAAAAAAATTTCCAGCATCACGGGGTAAAAAAGCAAGCGCGACGATAGAAAGAAGGGCGCCGCTGCCCCGTTCGTCTGTCGAAAAAAACCCGGTGCAAAAAAAAGAATGTATGGGAGACATCTTGGAAAAAAACTCCGCAAACAATTATCTTGATGGTCCAGTAACTAGGGGACTTCGAGTTCAACTCCTGAAACGCAAGGAAAAGGGAGGGGCGCGGGTCTACACCGAAAAAGAGTGAAAAAAAAGGGGCCCGAAAGGGGGGTATGGGGGGGGGAGGGAAGCCTAGCGGGCAGAACTAAACGTTGTTAGGTGTGGGGACTGAAGGTCAATGACATCTAATAAATGGACCCGATCAAAGGGAAGGGCCTTCCAAGGGAGACTTTCACAAAAACCATAAAAACGGGAAGGTTTAACACAGTAGGAGACGATAAGAAATTTGCCACTGGGTGTTGGGGGGCGAAAAAAACCGTCCCTCAGAGCGGGAGCCCGAGGGGAGAAGAAAACCAAGAAGAACACGAATGCTGGAGTTTTTGTTGGGGGGGAGATTCCCGGGAAACCGGAAAAGGACAAACCTGGCAAAAAGGACTGCACGACAAGGGAACCGCCGCTTTCTCTTGGAAAAAGACTTCATTCTCTAAAATGAGGTGTGGCAAATTGAGAAGGGAAACTCCATAGACTCACTGGGCCTGGTTCATAGGGACCAGAGAAGAAAGATGTCAAGTTCGATGCTACGTGTAGAGATAACCTCTGAAAGAAAGAAAAGGGTAGCGCTAGAAAGAAATCACGAGAGGGGGCGTGGGGGGTAAACAACCTTGTCGTGTGTAAAAATGGCGAATACTGGTGCGGGAAGGGCAGCGTTTTCGAAAAGGAAAGAGGGAAGAGCAAAGAGTGTGGAACTCACAAAAATCTTCTCAGGGGATGTACTGGAGGGTCCGCCGGGAGGAAAAGGGGGGTGAGACAAAATACCCGCTAAAGGAAAAGGGACGTCTTCGCGGGGGAGGGAACTGCCGCATCTAAACGTTAAGTCAGAACCCGCTGGCCTGTGACGTGTGAGAAGAAAGGAAGAAAATCTCGAAAGGAAAGAAAAAAGAGAAACTGCTTGAAGAAACGAAAGCAGATTCCTTTACGGCATGAAAGGGTTCTAGCGGTCCTGTGCCACCAGCAAGAGTTCAGGGGGGGGGGTAATGGGAAAGGGGGGAAATCCGGGGAGTGACTGAAGTAGACTCAGAAGACCACAAAAATTGCGAGTACTCAACAGAAATTTGGGGGTTTGTCTGCCATCCCAAGGGTAGGACCCGAGCAGGGAAACTGATTTTGCGCCGACCCCCATGGTCTTAAAGGGGGCGCTAATCAAACGAAAAGGAGCAAAAGGACTACATAAAGTCCGCCGGGTAAAGCAGAGGTATATCACCATAGGGGGCGAGGGGGGATGAAAAAAA
>Ga0179593_1728656_pt1 | contig 19953 bp, 27 predicted proteins | sample CZODoug2_1_08_16_FD_185931 | JGI IMG/M metagenome (GOLD analysis project Ga0179593, IMG submission 185931) | Vadose zone soil fungal communities from Angelo Coast Range Reserve, California, USA - CZODoug2_1_08_16fungal (PacBio error correction) | ecosystem: Environmental > Terrestrial > Soil >...
TGGTTCAGAACTCATAAAAAGAAAAAAATCGCAGGCGGGGGAAAAAAGGTTTCTCGGCCAACTTCAGAGAGGGTCACTGGCCATTGATCTTTGGGAGTCGGGGGAAAAGACCAGGGGGAAGAGCGTTTCGGTCGAACGACGACAACAGGGAGGGGAGAAAAAGAAAGGCCAATAGCATATATCCCAAAAAACATGGACGAATTCAAAAATATTGTCAAGAGGGAAAAAAAGGGGCACATTTTCAGCGATTGCTATGTGGGGAAGAAAAAAAGGGAATAGAGCGTTTTCCTGAAATGAAGGAAAAAAAGGGATCACTACTAACTGTGGTCACTGGAAAAATAAGGGAGTGGCGTACTCGCTTCTTCCAGGGGAAGAAAAAGGGGAAAGAAAAGGGTCATCAAATGCTCGAAAAGAGGTAGTCGCGCAAAAAAAGAAAAGTGAAAAAAATTCTTTATCCATTGGGGGAGGGGAAAAAAGGGAAAAAAAGACACTCCATTCTATCTCCGAAGAAAAGGGGGTGCCCATGGCGTGTTCTGAGAGAAGGAAAAAGTTCCCCTTTCTTTCTGTTACCCACGGGAAAAAAAAGGGGGCTGCTTCTCTAATCGCCAATCCGAAAAAAAGAGCGTCCTTTGGATCAAACGAAAAAGTAAAGAAAGAGAGCAGAGTGTTGTGTGACTCTGCTCGCCGAGGGTAAATAGAAGAAAAAGGGGAGAGGGAAGGGAGGTGACGTCCTTGATGTCCTGCTCTTCAAAGGAGAAAAGAAAGGGAATTCAACGTGAAAGGCTGACGTTGAGTGAAAAAAAAAGGTGGGGAACTTGCCGTTCTTCTACTGGAAAGGGGAGGGAAAGGGAAAAGAAATGCTTTGTTACCTGCGCGCGGAGGAGGCATACCGGCTTGTGCCGCATTCAGGGGGAAAAGAAACAGGAGGAAAGGACCCGAGGACAGGCACCAGCGAGTTGCTGAAAGAGAAAGGGGAGGGACGAGAAGAAGTCCTATCGGAGAACAATGAGAGGGGCCACGCTCATGTTGGAAAGGGGGGAACCGGGAAGACCACGTCTCGTGGCCGTTTTCGCATGGAAAAAGTCTTGTTGAACTTCCAGACTATTTCAAGGAGGGAGGAAGGATCGGTCCCTTCGACTGTAGAGGCAAAAAAAGAAAAAGGAGTTATAAAATTGGCCCGGCCAGATGTCAAGAAAGAAAAAAAGAAAAAAGAAGACCATCGCTCAAATCCGCTGTCCCGCCTTGTGAAAAAAAGACTTTGCATCGAGGCAATCAATAGAGAAGAAAAGGAAGAGGGGAAACTTTCCGCAATACGATACGCCCCGGTGTTGAGAAGAAGGGGAAAAAGAAAAATTTCCAAATCTCCGCACCCGTGTCCGCTTCGGGGGAGAAAAAGAGCACTCCATCGATGACAGAATGTAAAAAGGAACAGAGGGGAAAGGAGTCGATTTCGCCTGTTTGGTAGGTCAAAGATAGGAGAAAAGGATAGAGGCGAGAAGCTCCTTCCGCCCGCGTCGCCACCACGGGGAGAATAAAAACAAGCTAAGGTCCCGGAACTAAAAGAAAGAAAAAAAAAAAAAGGATGGGGAGGAAAGAGAGAGATTCGATTGAACAGCGGGAGGGGAGGAACGAAAAAGAAATAGGAAGAAGGACGTCGGCACAAGAAATGGTCTATACTGGGGGGGGGGGGAAAAAGGACAGAATAAGCCGTAAGAAGTGAATTCATCTTGCAGAGGAAGAGAAAAAAAAAATTGTGCTACAGAGAGCAACGGGGGAGGGGAGGCCGTTCGATCCAATCGTCGTAAGGGGGCGCAGAAGCCATCGACGTCGTACAAGGGGGAGAAAGGGGGGAAAAAGGAAAACCCGTCAGTCTATCACCACCGTGCGAGAAGAACCCAGAATTTTTGCGGGAGTTGAGGGGGGAGGGAAAAAAATGGGCACTGATTTTTGCAAAGTCTACGATGGAGGGGGAGAAGAAATCAAGCTGGGAAAACATGCGACTGGAGAAAAAAAATGGGGGAAAGGGAAGGAGAGGGACCGAGCGGAAGAGTGCTGTGCTCGATTGAGAAAGGGGGGGGAAAAGAAAGTCCGCTCATGCTAAACCGGAAAAAGTACCCTGAAAGATGCGCGTTTTAAAAAATGGGGAAAAAAGGGTGGGCCTCATTTGGAAGAAGGAAAGAAAAAGGAATGGCGCTTACCGCAGATGCGCCCACGCGAGAAGAAGAAAGGAGGCGACGGGAAAACTGGTTTGGTGAGGAAATGGGGAAAGGCCGCACATCTGTACTGATTAAGGAGGGAAGAGGAGAGAGAGAGCGTCATTTCACCAGATGTGGGGCGGGAAGCCATTGTTTCCTGAAGGGAAAAGAAGGAAGTAAGGAAAAGAAACCTCAGCCTTTCCCGTGGAATCCGCCGCACACGGGGGGGGGCCGAAAAGAAAAGAGTCCTACTCCTAATCTGCACAAAAAAAAAAGGGGGGAAAAAAGGCGCGCGGAGCATACAAAAAGAAAAAGAGGTAAAATTTGGGCTTATGGAATTGTAAAAAGAGTTGATCAAATGCCGTCTATCTCTTGTGAAAAGGAAGGCTTTAGACCGCAGGCCCAACGGGATCAAGAGAAGGGGGAAAGCTGGGATGAGAATAATGGCCATGCAAGAAAAAGAAAAGGGGGAGGCACTTTGACACGGTAGATATCGCCTGTGGGAAAGTGGGAAGGGTTTTCCGAAAAACTTGAAAAGGAGGGGAAAGGGGGATTGATTTTGTTTGCTCTACTAAGAAAGAGGAAAAAACTTTTTATCAAAAATGCCGGGAGAGGGGGAAAGGGAAGCCAGCTGGGGCACGGGAATAGGAAGGGGGAGTAGTGATCGTCTTCGTGCGGGGGAGAAAGAGAAAAAAAGGGGACACTTCTTTCAATCCTACTGTGGAAGATGAAACTTGCGACAGTATGGTGAGAGGAGAAGGGATGAGGAATTCGGAACACCTTTTTTCAAGAACGAGGGGCAGTGGTGAGAAAAGGAGTTGCCTTTTAATTCTTGTATCGAGCAAGAAGGAGACCGAAAAGAAGAAAGATGGGGGGAGTAAGGGAGATGACAATGGCCGACCGAACCCAGGAATTGAAAAGGTGGGGGAAGGAAAAGCTGCCTCAAACCCACGGAAAGAAGGATACGCCGGGGGGGGGGGGGGGGGAAGTTAAGGAGGAAAATATAAATCTATCTCAAAAAAAAGGGGAGTATTCAACTATCTCTGATTTAAAGGGGGACGAACAATTCCAATACTCAACGCAATAATAACTTCCGAAAAGGGAGAAAAAGAAGCTTTTTTTATTCAGCTTGGAGAGGGAAAAAGGGGAAGGTTTCTTTCCTTGCCATTGAATCGGGATTCACTAGCACATCGTTGATCTCTTTAGTAGGAAAAAAGTGGGAAGGAAAAGATCATAGATCCACCAAACGCCGCGTAGGGACAAAAGACGGATTTTTCCTCCGCTCATTGCAAGGGGGGGCAACTATTTCTATTGTAAAAAAAAAGAGGGCTGAAAGAAGTCACCGGGGCCTTGAAAAAGCCGCCCCGCCCAGAAGGAATGGGTCCCGTTTCTTGCCCAAATACGGGAAAAAGGGGGCTTCCCAGGGACGCAGAAGGATGAAAAAAACGGCGCGTCCGTAGTCGCGCCCACAAAAATCAAGCCAGCGAAAAAAAGAGGAAATCCGTTTGTTTTTGCGTAAAAGAAAAAAGCCAGGCGGATCTCTCTGGTAGGGAGGCAAAGGGGTCAGGGCCCTTCCTTCTCAATCCCAGAAGCGAAGAGGGAAAAAACCGTATTTTTCCGGTGAACCAAGAATACCCAGTTCATTGGCTACACAAAGAGAAAAAAAAGAAACGGACCGACCAATTCCCCCCCCCAAGTGAACAGGAGGAAAGGGTCTGTTAGTGAATCTGCTTCCACAACAAAAAACGTATTTGTGCCGACCTGGAAAATGGGAGGGGACAGGAGAAAAACGGCGGCGGCTTCAACGGGAAGCTTCCGTTGCCATGCCAGTGGGCCAAGAAGGAAGCGCTTTTTTGAACTGGCCGTTCGGAAAAAAGGGCAGCCAGCACAAACGAGACCAGGGGAAACCAAAAAAAAAAGGGAAAGCGCGCGTCACTCTAATCAGACCGGCTTGGAAGGAAGGGAGGAGAAAGAATACCAAATCCATTTTTCCCGTCGTGCCGAGAAGAAAGATTGGGCGCCTCTGAGGTCAAAAGAAAAAGGGGGTGCGGGGGAAGGCAAGGGGACGCTCGTTTGAAAACGAAGGGGGGGGGAAAAGAAAGTCCAGTCTTCACCCTCCCCAGTCTCTGGTGAAAAGAACGGGTGGACGTCCAACTAATTCCCCGGGGGAAAGGGGGGAAACCGCAAGCGACACGGGGAAAGGGGAAAAAAACTGTTATCACCTGTCTTTTATAATGGCCGGCACGAGGAAGGGCCCCGCAAGACCAGCGCTCAACACCGCGGAAGGGGGAAAAAAAGAAGAAAGGGGGGCAAGCATCTCCGTCAACTGGCCGTAAAAAAAGGAGGGGGGGGAAAGAAGAAACATACGCCCCTGTGTTGATAGTACTGCAATGAAAAAAAAAGGGTCAAATTTCCCAATCACTCAAGAAAGAGGGAGGCAAAGGGGGAGCACCCATCGCTGACGATCGATGTTGATGAGGAAAGAGGAAAAAACGTCTCGGTTTGCCCTCTCTGGAAGAGGAGAAAAGATGATTCACATTGGAAGGGGAGGAAAAGGACGAAAAGAAAACGGAGACCCATTCTTGTGCCGCGCTGCGGCCGAAAAAAAAAAAAGAAAAAAGTGCCGCTACGCTTTTCCACATCGAATCTCCAAAAGAAAAGATTCAGAGGGACAGCAGAGGCAAGAAAAGGGGGAAAGGCCAAGGAAGGTATGGCTCTGCAAAGGAGGAAAAGAAGGAAAAGTTTCTAATGCGCTTCTCGCCCTTAGAATCTTGCTCGACCTGATTACAACAGAGGGAGCGGGAAAGAGCCATCGCATTGCGCCGGTCGAATCAACATAGGACGAGGGAGAGGGAAAGAATTTATTGCTCCGACGCGACACGGTGCGGGAAAGAACCTGCAGTACTATCACACCGGGGTTCGGGGGGGTAGGTAGGGAAAGAAGACGTCACTTTGACTGTTTAGATTGAAATTGGGAAAGAGAATGAAAAAGTTTTCAAAGGCGGACGAGAGGACAGCTGAGGCGCTTGTTACGTTGAGAGAAGGAAAAGGTAAAAAAGGGGAAAGGCGCATGGTTTCCGGAATGGACAGGGTAGGGAAAGTCTATTTTCTAACTGGTAATCGAAAGGAAAACGGAGCAAACCTGCCAACTAGAGGGGGGGGGGGTGAAGAAAGGGTGGCAAACGTCTGTTCAACCATGAGCGGGGACAAAAAAAACATTTTTTCTTCAAGAGGAAAAAGGAAACTTTTTATGGCTACCTCAGACAAGAGGATTGCCTTGAATGCGTCGACTGGAACTGGGGGGGGAAAAGGGAAAAAGATACGACATTCCTGTCACATGCCGGGAAGTTACAGCCGTCGCAGTCAGGGGAGTAGGGGGGAAAGGGGGAAGCCATTGTTTTCCCTTAGAAGAACGGCCCAGGGACCCCAAAAAAAGAAAAGGCCTGGCAACCTCCCTTGGAATCCGCCTTGTGGTGTCTACAAGGGGGAAGGGAAAAAGAAGGATCGCACAAAATACTTTGCTGGCGTTTTTTGAGGTGAAAGAGCTCCATTTTCCAAGGTTCCCTGGAACCGTGGCTGAGGAATGGGAGAAAGGGCCGGCTTCTCTTTTGAATGAAAGGGAAAAAAGAACGTTAGATCCTCAGCCCAACGGGGAAGGAAGCAGCCAGGGAAAAGAGCTCTTGAGGGAGGGGAGAAGCCCTGGGACCCTTAGTGCAGCAATTTTAACAAGCTGGCGTGTTCCGCTGTACCGGGGAAGGCAGAAACGATTGTTGCAATGGGGGAAGAACGGACTCGCAGTTTCGCGCAGGGAAGGTGGTCTGCTAAAGTGAAAGGGGGGGTGAGAAGACCGGATTGGCATAACACGTGAAACAGGGGGAGGGAAGGGGCTTCTGGAATTGCTTCAAGGACACTCTCTAGGGGGACCCGAGTATCCGCTCTGCCACTGGCGACAGCGGGGAGAGTCCTTCCCCTTCTTTTTACCCGTTTCAAGACCTCGGGGGCCCGGGGGGGGGGGAAAAGGGGGAAATTTTTATCTTGGTATCGAGCCGTGCGCAAAAAAAAAAGAGACAGAAAGAGATAGCGCAAAGGGGGGCCCTGGGAAAGAAGGAAAAGAGTTCAATGGCCGGAACCTAACCCTCCATGGAGTGGGCGGCCCTATAAAACGCTTCTAAAAAGAGAAAGACGATTTTCCTGTGTGAGAGTGAAAAAAGAGAATGTTGAGGGAGACTACCTCACACACAAAAAAGGGTGAAAGGCAAGAGGAAAAGGGGGTGGGTCAGAACATTCCAATACCACTTCCATAAGAAAACCGGAACGTATAAAAAAAAAGGCTTTTGAGTCATCTTTTTCTCGGGATAAGGGAAGGGCCTGGCCACTTGAAATCTGGGGAATTAAAAAAAGGAAAGGAATTCATAAGAAAAAAAGAGAAAACAGTCTTTGCGCACGGCTCTATCCAAGAAGAGGGGAAAAAGAGAATCTTGACCTTTCTGTTCCGAGAAAAATAAGAAAAGGAAGAACATAGCTGTCTAAATTTCAGGAAGGGGGAGAATGGGAAGAGCTGCAAGCTTTTCCGAGAGTGTTAACCGCCCCCTCCCGCCAAAAAAAGTTTTTCTTGTCCCAGAAAGGGGGAGGGTGGAGGACGAGAAAAAGACCACAGTTCTTCTCCCGTTCATGTAAAGAGAGAGCCTTCCTTTCTTCGCGCCCAAAAGGAAGAGATAGGCACCCCAAATGGCGGTTAAAAGGGGGGAAAAGGGTGACCAGCGGAACACTCCAGGCGATAGAGCCAAAGGGGAAAAAGAAGGGCCTCATTTCGGTTTCTCGCATGGCCATGAAGGAAAAAAAAGAAAAAGGGCGTGCTGTTACCAAGGGAAGGAAAAAAAGAAACGCTCCCAGTTCATTGGCATTCACAAAGAAATAAACGGAAAAAAGAACAATCCCTCCTCCCAGGTTCCATGGACAACTAAGAAACAGAAGAGCAAGCACGAAAAAAAGACCACACAGTAATGGGAAAAAAGGAAGCGTGAGAGAAGGAGAACCACGGCGGCCTGCTTCAACGGGAAAGGAGGAGCGGAACCGTGAATTCGCTTTTTTAACTGGCAAGGAAAAGGGCGGTCACGTAAGGCGACAGAACAAATAGAACAGGGGAAAAGGGAGGAAGGTTTCTTTCCATCGCGGCGCAAAAAAGAAAAAGGACCGTCATGTCTTAGTCCCAGATATAGGGAAAGGGGTCCACGGCACTTAAGAACCAGAGGGAAGAAGGGGTGGAGAAGCGCCATAAAGTCCGTAGCCTAGATTCAGATACGGAGAAAAAGAAATAAGTTTTCCCCTCTCATGTTTGAAAAAAGGGCACAGACGGCACCCTACCAGAGGACGGGTGAAAAAGGAGGGGGGGTGGAACGTCCATACGAAGTTGACCAGGAAAAGAAAAGAGTCCGCTCTGTCCCTTCGACTAAATTCCGGACCAGTTGAGCCGGGATTGTCCGTCGGCAGATTTAACGGAAAAGGAGAGCCCTCAGAAAGCGGAAAGGGGGGTCCAGAAAAGGCTTTCCGTCTTTGCATCGAGGGAAATAAAGAGAAAAAGAAAAAGGGAGGTCTGACCATTCTTACTCCTCAATAGGAGAGAAAAAAAGGACTGGGGGTTTCCGATGTGTGCCAGGTCAAAAAAAAGATAGAAAACTGTCAGGGAAAGAGGAAAATAGATCACTTGCCATCAGGAAAGGAAAAAAATTGCTATTTCTGTCCTTCGCGAAAGGTGTGGTAAGTCCAGGCTCGCTGAGGAGGGGGGGAAAGGGGAATCCGCCTCGTCGCCACCGTAATATCCCCAGCCTGGTGCAGGGAAGAGCGGAATTTCCCTATAACTTAAACCGTGCTGGAAAAAGAAAGGAACAACAACAAACCGTAATTGGAAGGAAAAAAAAGAGAATAAAGAAAAAGTAGGAAAAAAAAGTTGACGTTCCTCGTACCGGGGGCTCGGCAGCATCTCTTTCACAAGAATTTTGCTAAGGAAAGAAGAACTCGCCCTGACGAAAGAAGAAATGGAAAAGAAACAACACATTCGAAATCTACATCTCTTTCAACGCGACGGAAGGGGAAAAGTTCGAATCCACATCTCTCCTTCATCGGGGGGGAAAAAAAAAGAGTTATGCGAACTAAGCGGAAGGGGGGGAGAGAAGGGAAAAAAACCAGGCAGTACTATCAACACCGGGGCAGGGAGAGGGGGAGGGGGGAAAAGCGCCCTTTTTACGTATATTTATTTCCCTAAGGAAAAAGGATTTTGGCAAGCGAACTGTGAGGGAGAAGGTAGGAAGGAGGCTTAACATCTGCTCGGCAATTTCTAAATCCCGGCGCAATGTTTTCCGGAATTTCCGTCGAAGGGAAAAGAGGGGGGGGAAGAAAGGGGGAATGGAAGCTGGGGAAAAAAGAAAGTTAAAAAAAAAGGGGAGGGTACTCCTGTAAAATCGTCCCGGGAAAAAAAGTGTACACGAGCGTGCCTCATTGGGGAAGGGGAAAAGACGACTTTTAGTAAGCTTACAGGGAGCCAAAAGAGAAAAAAATGAAAGGCGGCGACGGGAAAACTGGTTTGGGAGGTGAAAGAGGATGGTACTACGAACATCCGCACAGGAAGGGAAGCGCGATGGAAAGAAAGTCAGCCGGAAAAAGGTAAAAAAGGTTGCTGGATCGCCTTAACGGAAGCAATGTGGAAGACAAAAATCTAAGTCCCGTAGAAACTTCCTGGAAAAGAAGACGTTGGTGCGACATCCTTGAAAAAAGAAGGGACAGAAGCCCGAAAGAGGATCTTGCTTGAAAGAAAAGATTCCCTCCATACCTTCTGACCTTAGGGGGGCACCATGTCAAAAGGGAGAGGGAATGGTCTTGCGCTGCCGGAAAAAAGATTGTGCACTGCCAATGAAGGGTAAGAGACGCAGCCCAACTTCACCAAAAAAGAAAGGGGGACCGCAAAAAGGGGAAATGCCAAAACCCGCCACGGGGAAAAAGGTGAGAATCGCCTTTCGTTTTCCCTGGGAAAAGAGAAACGAATTTGGGTGCACGGGGGGGCGAAAGGGGGGGTCAGCGACTACGGCGCGAAGTGTCGCACCGATGGGGGAAAAAGATCTGTGTTCTTGCGGACCAAAAGAGAAAAAAAGTCCGAGTTGGGCAAGACAGGGGGAACAGTGAAGGGGAGGGGCTTTCTTTCAAGAAAACGCTCGGACAAAGTGCTTGCCTGACAACTATCAAATCGTGAAAAGGGGGAACGATCGGATTGCAAATAGTGGTTTCAGAGGGGAAAAAAGTCGTGGGGGTGGGGGCCCTTTTTATTCTTGGATCGGGGAAAGAAAGGAGACAAAGAGTGACAGAGGGAAGAGAAAGACTTTCCCAAAGATTAATGGCCCGGAAACGGAGAAGTGGTCTGACGTTTGTCCCAGGGGAAAAAAAGGCATGAGAGAAGGGATTTTCCTGGATCGAAAGGAGTCCGGGATGAACCAACGCGCGGAAAAATAGAAACGAAGAGGAAGGGAAAGAGATAGATTTATTTTCCTCTCGTTGTTAAAAAAAAAGAAAAAGAAAAGGGACACAGAAAATCCGGTTCGACAGGCGAAAAAGGGGAAGAAAAAAAACTTCACATGGCGGGGTTCGGTTCCTGGCAATGGGGAAGAGGTGGGAAAAGAGAAAGGAACATAGCACATCTTTATCTCTTTCGGTCGAACGAAGAGAGACCAAGAATAAAAGGGAACAATAAAAAAAAGAAAAGCGAGGGGAAAAAAAAGAATTTGCATCCGATCATTCACGCTCCATAGATTTCTCCCTTTCACGATTGAGGGAGATGCAACGTGTCCAGAGGGACAAAGAAAAAAGCACCAAGCATCAACTACGAACTGGGGAAAAGGGGGTAAAGGAAAAAGACGTTACTGGCGTGGCGGCGAACGATACCAGTGGAAAATGAAATTGAAGGAAATCGCGTCCGTATAGAGGCAACACAAAATCAGAATTCGAAGATGAAAAACAAAGAAAAGGAGGAAACTCCTTCAAAGGGGGGCCCAGAGAAGGGAGTTCACTTTATTTCACTAAGTGTGCCCAAAAGATCATACAAGAAGGTCGGGGAAACTTAGGGGAAGGGGGTGACCGTTGGGCTTTCGGCTCTAAAAAAAGGGAAAATTTCACAAAGAGATCTCCGGCCTTGGATCAAAAGAAGAAAAAAGAAAGGAAAACTGAAAGGTGGTCCGCAGATTGGTATGGGAGGGGGAGGAAGCCGCAGAATGAGGGTGGCTACTTAAAAGAATTCCGTTGATGTCCTGCTCTAAAAGGGAAAAAAAAAAGGCTCATAGGGAAAGCAGGCCGGGAAAGGGGAGTGAGAAAAGAGAATGATCTACGGGAAACAATGGCTTTCCCGGAGGAGAAAACCTGCGCGAACGGCTTAAGGAAAGAAAGCAAAGGGGAAAAGTAGAGGAAAGGAAGTACAACCAGTTTCCCTTCGGACGAATGGCAAAGGAGGGGAAGATATATTTTCGCCTCTGCTCTAAGGAAGAAAAGACAAGGAAAAAAAAAGGGAGAAAAAAGGGTTGACCAGCGTTTGGGCACAACGTACCGAAAAAAAAAAGTCTCGTTTCGCGTTTTCGCCTGGACTCTAGGAGGAGAAAATAATTTCCCGTTTCGAGAAAAGGAACTAGGGAGGGAGGGACGGAATTCCGGAACCATTGACGCACGTTGGGAGTTTCCTTCTCAGATTTAACGGAAAAGGAAGAAAATCAAGACCAGCGCGAAAAATCGTAAAGGGGAAAAATCAGGAAGGGAAAAGAGATCAGTCAAACGTGCCGTACAAAATTCTTGGGGTGACCATGAACAAAAATTTATAGTACTTCCTGGGTTTTCCGCGGGGGGAAAAAAAAAACACGGGACGAGAGAGAGAAATACCGCTGGAGGGGAGAAAATGAAGGAAAAAAAAAGGAGGAGAAACGGCGCATGCGATGGCTGTCCTCCGCGGGTGACCCAGACTAGGGTCGGAGGAAGGCTCGAGCAAGATGATCCCATTTTTACGAGGAAAAGAGTAAAAAGGAGGCGCCACCGAATAAGAACCACTTGTGAAGGGAAGGGCAAACAGAAAAAAAAAAAAAACCGCTGAGTGCGCGACGCTGTTCAAGCGAATCGCGCGACAAAAAAGAAGAGAGATTCTATTGAACAGCGTCCGCGGGAAAAAAAGGGGATGGGTGGGTGGAGGCTCGGCGCACCGCGGGGGGGGGATATTAGAGGAGGGCGCTCTCGCCCTTGATGCGCGAAAGCAGAAAGGGAAAACACAGCGAAATCGACCTTAGGGGGAAAGAAAGAAAAGGTGAGAAAAAGTCCACACATCTAGAAAGAGGGGGGGGGGGGAGGGGCTCTAGAAAAGCGACGCGGACACCGGGTTGCGTATATTTGGAAAGTGGAATAAGACAGGTACTATCAACACCGTTCTTATCGTATTGGGGAAGGAAAAAGAAGTTTTGACGGAGAAAACGGGAGGATGGGGAGGAAAAAAGAAAAGCCGTGCACTGATTTGGCAAGGCGGAACGGCTGAGGGGTATCTCATCTTGATTCAAGAATCGGCGGCAAGGGGAGGGATACAGCCAATTGTTTCCCGGTAAGGAAGACCAGCTCAGTATTGCGGAGTGAAAAAACGGGGATGGTGAAGGGAAAAGAAGAAAAAAGGCGAACCCGGCCACTAGAACCGTGGGAGGGGAAACTCGTTGCAAACGTCTGGTCAACCAAAAGAAAAAAAAAATCAGTGTTCTTCCAGATAGGAAAAAGGAAAGAAGAGGCGCCATCTCTTCGCCACTCGCACCCGGGGGAATGGGGAAGGGGGGGGTTTTCAGATGTTCACACGAGGAAGACTACATAAGAGGGGAAATGAGTAGCGTAAAAAAAAGAAAAGACGCAGGTCAGACCAGGATGGGCTTCTATTTGTGCTGGACGGCCTGAAAAGAGAGACGTGCCATTTCCCAAAAGCGAAAAGAAAGGGGAAACCGTTCCTTTGAGCCGGAAACGTTTGGACCAAAGCACTTGGGAAGAAAGACACTAAGATCGCAAAAAGGAGGGGTAGATTCTCTTGGAAGCATATTCAAGAAGCAGGGCAATTTTCGGATTGAGGAGGGGGGGGCGCTTCGTTGATCCAAGGCAGGGATACTATGTGGGTGAAAGTGGAGCTTATTTAGATCCGCATCCCAACGGGGAGAAAGGGGTAACAGCACCGAAATAAATAGGGGAGACTGGGAGGAAGAGGAAAAGCCCTGGGGCACACTTATTTCACTCAATGTAAACGGAGAGATAGGGAAAAAAACCGTTTTGACTTAGTTTTGCAAAAAGGGGGGGGAACAGGGGTGAATTTCTTGAATGGGGGGGGGGGGGCGGGGAGGATGGGCGACGTTTCGCGCTTGGAAGGAAATGAAAGGAGAAGAAGGGCCAGCGCTACGCCACTCAAATGAAAAGGGAACAAAAGGGGCGTAGTGATCTCGCGTGGGGGGGGGCTGAGAAGGGGAAAAAACGAGGAGCCTACGTGCTGTCCTGACCAATAGCCAAATAGTGAAATCTAGTCAAATTACTTTTGGAAAAAAAAAAACGGTGAAAAGACGCGGTCTGGGGGGGGGGCATATAAAAAAAGGTATTGGGATCGAGCCGTGTTGCTCAAAAAGCAAATGGGGCAAACGATGTTCTAGTTACTCCTTGAATGGGGGAAGGTAAAGGGAATGGACAGGGACCAACCGGGAGGGGGGGAAGAGACCGACAACGCCTGCGAAGCGTATTTCCTGAGAAGGAGGGAGTTTGTTATTTTACATTTCTGAACCAAAAACGCAACACAACAACGTGGAGGGAAAAAGAAGAAGAAGGATTGGTTCAGAACTTCCAATACCAACGGGCAAGAAGAAAAAGGAAGTAGAAGAAAACGCAGCGTTTTTGATGCAGCTTGGGAGTAAAAACAAAAAGGGGCGGTTCCGGGGTGAAATTCCTTGGAAGAGATGAAATAGCAACAGAGGGGGGGTCTAGACGACTACACAGTGAGAGCTCTATCCAAGAATACAAAAAAAAAAGAGAAGGAGGGGGAAAAAAAATAATGCAATCCCTCATTAAAAGTCTTCTCCAGGAGGAGATTTGTCGAACGGTAAGGGAGGCAGCTTTTTTAACAGTGAAAGAAAGCGATCACTCCGACCTGTTTCACCAGGGAAAAGGGAGTACGCGCTGATTAAACGGAAAAAAAAAGGAGTGAAAGAGGGGAGGTCAGTAGTAGCGCCCCAAAAATCAATCATTCGCAACAAAAATCGGAGGTTTTGCGTAAACTCCTTCCACTGTGAAAAACAGAGAACAGTGGGGGAGGGACCCAGGGCGTTTCTGCATGTCCATTCATGCTCAGACCAGAGAAAAAAAGGCTGTTACCCCGTATTTTGAAAAAGAAGGAAGAGCCAGAGGAGGAAATTTCAGAGGAAACGAAGAAGATAGACAGGGAGGGAAAAAGGACAAAATTCCATCCGCCCAAGGGCAGGACAACGACGTAAATGGTCAACATTGGAAAGAAAAAAAGCTCATCTAACAAAAGCAGCACAGTATGGGGAATGTCTGCTCATGCAAAGCTTGGAAGACAAAACGCGGCGGAGGGGAAAGGTGGCCAGCATTTTCTCCGGGACTTCGAAAAAAAGGGCTTCTACTTAAAACACTTTCTTGAAAAAGAGAAAGAACCCATCAGGGGGGACTTCACGAAGAGGGTTCTGGGAAAAAAGAGGGCAAGGCATGTCGTAGTCCCGTATCGTGATGACCATCTGAATACAAAAAAGAAGAAAGGAGCAATGCGAACCAGCTAGTTTCTTATGAGAAGAGGGGAGGGGAAGGCCAAAACAGAAATCGGAGAAAAAAGAGGGGGTCCACTCTCATGGAAACAACTTTTTCACCGTACTAGATGGAAAAAAAAGAGCTTGGCGTGGTGGGAACGGACAGAAGGGGAACGTCCAACTAATTTCCCCGGAAAACATCGAAATCCCTCCTCTTCCAAAGAGGAGGGGCGACCTGTTAGAAAAAGGTCTGATAAAGAAAAGGAGAAAAAGAGGGAGGGGGATCCTCAAGACAATCGCTCAATCCAGCGCCGAAGTTGCAACAAGAAGAAGAAGGGCAATCAATCTCCCGTCAAACGTGCCGGAAAAGGAAGACAAGAAAATACGAATACGACCTGTAGTATGAAGTTGTCGCAGGGGGGGAGGGAGGGAAAAAGGTCCTCGCGAGCGCTACTCTGGCTGTGAAGGCGGCGAAAAATGGAAAGGGGGATTCGAACGCTCAATGCTATGGCGTAAAAAAAAAAAGGGGGGTAAAGTCAAGGATAGCAAGGATTCAAAGAGGAGGAGCTGAGTCAAAAAGTAATACCCCATCTTGTCAGCGCTTCTGCCGGACAGACAAAAAAAGCGAAGTAAAGAATGTTCAATCTAATCTCTCTCAACACAACAAAAAAAGGGAGCGGGCACTCAAGGGGTTACGTGGGGAAGGCCGGCTTGGGTGGGAAGAGGGGCTATTACGTGGCGACGCGTGCGGATGCGCTTCTAGCCTGACGCGAGAAGAAAGAAGTACCACACAGGCGAATCTACCAGATATGTCAACGGGGGGAACAGGGAGGGAGAATCCACATGCTCTTCAATCTCTTGAAGGGGGGCGAAGAAGAAAGAAGGGGGGGGGCGGAGATTGGAATTTGATCCTCATGCAAACAGCGGAAAAACAAGAAGAAAAAGGGGCTTATAATAATTTTCAGTACCAAGAAGGAGAACGTAGATGCAAAGAGTACTTGGAAAGTGAAAGGAGGGGGAAAATGGGGACTTGAGGGATATCACTGGAGGCGCTGTATTCCTGAAAAGGAGAAAGACCTGTTTATACATCGCAATGGGGGAAAGAAGAGAGATTGCGGCAGTTCAATGTAGAAGGGGGGGGAATTAAAGGAGGAAAAAGGCGAAACCGGCCCGAGACTTTTTGAGGTGACGCTACGGCTGGTCAACCCTGAAAGGGGGGAAAAAAAAAAACGAAGGTGTCTGAAGAGGGGGATCGGCCGGAAAACGAAAGGCGCCAATCTCCTTCAGCAACTCTGCTGTGGCCTTGATGCGCGACCGGTTTCCATTTGTTCTCAACGAAGGGAAAAGGCCGCCGGGACTGATTTAGCAGGGAACGCAAAAAAAGGGGAAAGAAAGTCCAAAAGAAAAAGAGTAATTTGTGCTGGATCGCCTTAACTGGAAAAGGGGGTGGAGAATAAAAGCTCATTTCCCGTATAAAAGGGGAAAAAGAAAAGGAACGGGGGGTGGAGAACACACCGGTGCAGAAAAAGGGAATCGCCAAATACTGGGGGAAAATGCGCGGCGACGATATTCCCTAAAAGAAGCTTACTTGGTCACAAACCTTGTGCGGCGGGAATGGGGCGCTTCGTGGGGGGGGGAAATCGTTGGTAAATGGCAAATTCCTGAGTGTGCAGGAAAAAAGGGACACCGGAAAAATACCGGGGTAACTAAAGAGATGGGATTAGAACTTAATTTCCATTCCCAGAAAAAGGAAAGGGAAAAGGAAAAAGGGGGAATCGCATGTCGTGTTTGCTGGCACAGGTGCACAGAAAAAACTGGAAGAAAAAAAGGGGGCAGGGTGTGCTCTACTACGTACTCTAATTTTCGGGAGGAAAAAGGGGAAAACGGTGTCTGCGGCCTAATCAAGAACGCAAGCAAAAGGAAAGAAAAAGTCATTTGTTGGCAAAGAAACCAGGGGAAGGACTGTGTTCTTTGCTTCTTTCAAAAAAAAGAAAGGGGCTGCCGGAAAAGAGACAACTGGAACCGAAACCAAGATTGGAAAAGAGAAAAAAGAGACCATCCCGTTTCAAGAACGCTGTTCGTGGGTGGATCTAAGAAAAAAAGGAGCTGTTATCGATCCGTGCTCAACTCAATTTGGAAGGAAAAAAGGAAAAGGGATGGAGTTGTAATAAGAAGGGGGACAAAGTAAAAGAAAAAACCGAACCCGCCATTGAAGTTTTCTGAAGTTGGGAAACGGAAAAACCTGCGAATCCTGTATTTTCCTGATACGGGGGAGGGGGGAAGGGGAGGAACCAACGCAGAATTATAAAGAGAAAAACACACAACGGATGAGGAAGAGGGGGGTTCCAGAAACATTCCAATACACCGTCAATAATAAACGGAAGATAAGGCAAAAGGAAAAAAAAACGGTTTTTAGGCAGCTTGGTGAGAGACAAGGGCGGTTCGGTTCCTCAAAATGAGGGGGGGAAAGGACGAGAAACACATCGTGATCTCTTTCGGGGAGGAAAAAGGAACAAAAAGGCTCGATCCAAGAAATAAAAGGGAAAAAAAAAGGCGAGGGAAAAAAATGAATGTTAAAATAAGGGGAAGTTTCACGCTCCTATCTGTCGCCAGGTTCAAGGGAAAGTAAGCTGCAAGCTTGTCCGAGAGGGGAGAAAAAAAGAAAGAACGCAGAGGCAAAAAATCATGGAAGGGGGGAGGCCCAAAAGAAAAGGGAGGACCAGGTCCGCAGACCACAGTCTTCATCCGGCATTTAAGCAGGAAAGCCTTATTCCGCGCCCACAAAAATAATCAAGGAGAAGGGGGAAGGTGTTGAAAAAACCGAAAAAGGAAAAGCAAGGAGAAGAAAAGGATTGCACTAAGTGTCCCATTTGCTGTTTATGGGGGGGAGGGAAAGACCATACCTCGCATATTCAAAAAGAAAAAGTATGGTCAAAAGGAAAAGGGGAAGGAAAGACAAGTTCTGGCATTCACAAATAATAATCCGTCCGGTGGATAAAAAAGGAAACTCCGCCCCACTGTTCCAGGTACAAAGAAAAGGGGTGAAAATATGCCCTAAGGACGGAAAACGAAAAAAAAAAGGCCCGATTCCGCGTGAACGTCCTTTATGGCACTGCGGCAAAGGAAAGCGGCTTTCAACGTAAAGAGAGAAAGGGATCGGGAACTTATCAGGTTGGCACAGGTCGAAGAGGGGAAAGTAAGCGAATCCAGCACAAATAAGGAAACCAAGAGAGCGATGCTGTAATTTTCTTTAACAGAGAGAAAAAAGGGGGAAGGAGGGCGTAGTCACAGAAATGAAAATCTGAAAAAGAGGCCGCCTTCAAGGCACCAGCTAGTTTGCTGAGAGGAGGAAGTCGTAGGCACGAATATCCGATCTTAAGAAAGGAGAAAAAGGAAGGGTGACCGACTTTTCAAAAAAGGGAAGTAAATCGGGGAAAATGAAAAAAAAGAGGAGAAGGGGACGGTTTCGCGGACGCGGAATCGTGTGGGAAACGGAAAGAAAAAATCGAAATCCCTCACTCTGAGAAAGGAAAGGAAACGGGAAACTGTGACCAGGAAAGGGGGGCCGAGGGAAGAAGCAAACTGATCTCGAACTCAAGAAGAAAAAAAAAAAAAATCAGTGCACGTGCTTTCCTGTCTGAAAAGGAAGGGTAGCAAAAGTCAATTGGGAAAGAAGAAAACATGACTTAAGAAAAAATAAAGGGGGTTTCCGCGGTTTGCCTGAGTATCAAATTCCCAAATCGACGCAGAATAAAAAAATGCTGAAGTCGCGAAAAATAGAGCAAGAAAAAGAGGACGGAAAGAGCAAGGAGGAATGATCCTAAGAGAGGGCAGAGGTCGCAGGAAGGATGATTCACATTTTTACGCTTATCTCTCAAGGCGAAAGAGGAATTCACGCGGAAAAAAAAGTGTGCGCGCTTCTCGAGAAGACAAAAAACACGGCGTTCCAAAAGAAATAAAACCGATTGTGGTGCCGAAAAGGAGGGAAGGAAGGGGAGGGAAAGAAGAGATTCGATGAACTCGTCTCGGGGCACTCAAGCGGTTAAGGAAAATTTGTTTTTTTGTATGCTCTGCAGCAGTAGGAAAAAAGAGGGGAGTAAGGAGAGTCTCCCGTGGAAATATAAGACACCGTAAAAAAGGGGGGAAGAAAGAGGAAGGGACTTACCACACAGGCAAAAGTGACTCGTCCATCTCATTGCGCCGGAGAGAAAGAGAGGGAGTGATATAGGTTTGAACTCCAAACAAGAGTGATTGCAGAGGAGAAGGGGAGGAGATTGAAAATTTTATCCTCGGCAAACACGGAAAAACCAGAAAGGGGGCGTATCGTATTGGCGAGTCAGAATTTTCAGGAAAAAGGGAAGGGGACGGGGAAGAGTGATTGCCCATAAGGCAAAGGAAAAGAAAGCCGGGAAAAGGGACGCTGGATTTGCTCGCTGGAATGGAAGTCGCTGTATTCAGGGGGAAAGGAAAGGGGAAAAGTTATCATACCGAAAAGACAGCAAGGGGAAAAAGTCGAATAGCGTAGAGTGCTGGCTTTAGGAGGGAAAAAAAGGGACTGGAGTCCAAAGAATTCCCGCGTAAAAAAAAAAAAAGAATTGGGAGGTACGCCTGAAAGATAGTAAAAAAAAACCTGATCGTGGAAAAAAGCTGCAAGGGGATTGGGGATCTGCATAAGACTGGGGGGAAAAAAATAGAGTCACAACTCGCTGTTTGCCGGGAGGCAGGGGTCATATTGTTCATCAAAGGAATTGGGAAAAAGGGAGGATAAGTACAGAAGGCGTGACAAAGGAAGGAGAGAAGGTCACCAAATGGGCTCTTATTTGTGCTGGATCGGGAATGAGGAAGTAGAATCGTCCAGTTCCAAAAGCGAAAAGGAGGAAGGTCCCGTTGAAGCTCGCCGGTGACGACAATAGAAGGAAGTCACGCCTGTATCGCACAATACTGTTGAGGACTTGGGGGAGAAAGTCCATCAATCTTGACCTTAAAAGGAAAATGGGGAGGAGGAAGATGGGGGCATTAGCGTTTTGAAAAAACAAGAGACAAGGAACGGGGAGCGATTGTCTCTTTAGACGCAGCAACCACAGGAGAAGGGGAATATGCGCTCTTCTTTGATGAAGGAAAAGGGGGCAACGAGGGAATAGTGAAGAAGATCGGCCTGGGAGGGGGGAGGTGGGAAAGGAGTTTCCTCCTCAAAAAACTGGATCACCAAAAAGAATGTTGCTAAATGGATGGGGGGAGAGAAGACTTAGCAGTTACGGTCAGAAAGAGGGGGAAGAAAGACGGTGAGAAGAAAGAAACGGGAATCCAGCTCTTACGCCAACGCCCGGCAAGGAAGTCGAAATGGATGGCGGCTGGGGAAGAAAAACGAGGACACGCTTGCAGCCCTCTTTCTGCCTGACAAGGAAAGAGATCAGCTATTAGCTTGGCAATTATAGGAAGGGAACGTCGACTACCCGTGTCGACACGCGGGGAGGAAGGGCCCTGTTCATCTTGGATCGAGAAGTTGGAGGAGAAGTTCGACCGAAAGAGATCACTATGAGGAAGGGGGAAGACTTTCAAAAATAAATATTGGGGGAAAAACCGAAACCCAGAAAATGCCTGGTAAGTTGTCCCCTAGAAAAAGCGCCTCAACACGCAATTAAATCCTTTTTCTTATTGCCGTTTGTAGGGGGGGAAGGGGAAAAAATAGACATCCAAAAAGAAGAGCTTTATATTTTCCTCGCGTGGGAAAAAAAGGAAGGGGATAAGGAAAATACCAGCTAAAGGGGTGAGGCAAAAAGGCAACTTCAAGAACCACTTCAGGGTTCCTTCCATGGAGAGGTATCCCCGTACAGGGATGAAAAGAACATCGTTTAATCTCTTTCGGGCGAAAAAAAAAAAAGTGCGCAACGTCGAAGGCAAAAGGAATAGGGAGGAAACAAACAACCTCATGAGGAGGGGGCCTGAAGGAAAAATAATTTGCAATACAA
>Ga0179593_1359701_pt1 | contig 19951 bp, 28 predicted proteins | sample CZODoug2_1_08_16_FD_185931 | JGI IMG/M metagenome (GOLD analysis project Ga0179593, IMG submission 185931) | Vadose zone soil fungal communities from Angelo Coast Range Reserve, California, USA - CZODoug2_1_08_16fungal (PacBio error correction) | ecosystem: Environmental > Terrestrial > Soil >...
GGCGATTTACAGTTGACGAAACACGTGGCAAGCTTCGGGTGGGGGACGGGGGGGGGGGGGGAAAGAAGACGTTACGATATGAAATATTTAAAAGGGGAGGGGTCGAAGGAAGGGCAGGGTGCAGAAGGCAGAGGGCTTCTCTAAGTTTTTTGGTCCCCGTGCGCAAAAACAGTTCCCACTTGAGGGGGAGGACGAGACAACGAGGACAAAGAAAAAAGATCTAGACTGAAAACTAGACGCACAAAAAAAAAAAAAAAAAAAAAAAAAAAAAAGAAAAAAAAAAAATTACCGACGACAATTCGTGGGAATCAGCGATTGAAGCAACAGACAGTTAAAGGGGGGAAGGCCACGCGCTCTAGGAAATTAAGGCGCTAAGGGGGACAGCGAGCTCAGGAAGACATGTGCCGGCCGGGTCACAGAGGGGTCAAAGTGGAACAGACTACGGCGGGAAAGGGAGGGACGTGAGAAACTCACTTGGACTAGGCCAGTCGCAGGATATTCAAATGGCTGACGGTCTGAACCGCTGGCACAGAGACGAGTTCCAAAGGCACAGAAAAAAAGGGAGAAGACTTTCAAGACGACAGGGAGTGCCTCGGGGATACGACGTCGAACAAGTCAAAACGTTCGATGGGGGCTCTGATCAAGAAAAGGCACACTTATCTCAGAGTAATGGGGGTCAAAAGTCACGGATTTCGGAGATGGGGTGTCAGGACTAGATATGCGCTACTTGCTAAAGGGGGGGGGGTACAATCGCGGAGGCGGGTGATATCACACGCACAATCCAGAAGGGATGAAAGGGGGAAAAAAGGCAAATGGCAGAGGCAAGGGAGTTCACAACTACGACGGAGAGAGAGGTGAGGAAAAGGACTGCGGGAGGATTCAATGACCTTAGTCAGGAAAACGGGGAAGGAGGGGACACTGTTCAGGACAGACTAGCAGAGTAATTCGGACTAGGGTAAAGAAAAACACGAAAGAAGTCCCTCTTCGGGGGGGTGTCAGTAGTGAGAAAAAAGACTATAAGTGGTGCCACGAATAGAGGGCCGAAAGAAGGGGGGAAGACAAAAAACAGGAGGAGGAGGAGGAGGAAAGAGGGGGTATCTGAACAACCGGGTTAGCGTCTGTTACACAAAAAAGTGATCCGGAAGGGGGGGACAGCCCGGAGGAAGGGGAAGCTGGGAAGAAACGAACGGGGATACTGGTAAGTGGGAACTAGAGGGACATTGGACAGTGCCGAAAGGGGGATCGGTGGGATCGGGGTGTGAAGGGGGTGCCAAGGGGGGGGAAAAAATACGTCAAAGTACAGGCGTTCCGAAAAGGAATGGGACTGCCACATTTGGGGGATGCCAAAGGACATTGATCTGGGAGTCAGAGTCAGCGTAAAGAAAAACGAAGGAAAGCGGGCGGGCGTGGGAGGGAAAATCTCATGATTTAGGAGAGGTCTAAAGGAGACGGTCTGGGTGACTAAGATATCAATCTTAAAAACATTAAAAAAAAAAATTAGTGCAAAGAGGGGGTCAGCGCCGAGAAAGGTAAGTTCAAGAAAGTGTATACAGGGGGAAGTCCCCAAATCCCCATCTGGCAAACTTAGGAGTCATGGCCAGATCAAGAACAACAAGCTTTTGGGAAGTAAAGAGAGAAAGAAAACTGGGGGGAGCGCAGGGATAAACATAAACACACGGTAGGGAAACGTGAGGGAAAAAAATGAAACTGAACAAACTTGTTGCGGGAACTCGGGACTGGAAAGGAAGAAATTGACAATTGGGGCGAGGGAACGCCGAGAAAAAAAAAAAAAAAACAAAACAAACCTATAAACTCGAGGCATCATTCTCACCGAATCAGTTTGTGGATGGGGGCGAAGGGATGATCGATCTGCTTTTACGCCGTCGTGCTGGTAAAGGAGTTGAGGGGCCTGGGGTGAAAAAGTTGACCAGACTGTCATGAGGTAAAATAGGGAAAAAAAAAGAAAAAACAGATCATGTAGGACAGGGCAAGGGGGGAAAAAGATTGGAGAAAAAATGAGAGGGGCAAAGGGGAAAAAAAGCAAACAGGGGGGTATTAAAGGGGGGAAGCAAGACTAGTCCCAAGGTCCAGGTCAGTGAGCGTAAGACAAAATCGTCGAGGGACGAATTGATCGGGATGGGGGGGGGGGGGGGGGGGATAGGCACAAAGCTAAACAAACCCTCTCCCGGACCGGAGAGGAAAAAAGCCAAAAAAAGCGAAGGGGGGAGAAAACGGGTATGTCTGGAATGAGGGGGGGGCACGGGGTCACAGCGCGACAAGGGGGGGGGAACACAAAAATCGATACAAGTGGGGGGGGGCAGATAGATAAAAGTTTATCATGAAACGGCAGGGATGGCGGGGGGGACGGGGTCGCCGACTGGGGGAAAGAAACACAAGATCACAAGATCGCGTTAGGACTCTATTGCGTGAGCTCTGAAAACAAAAAATCTAATGTGGGGGACACGGAGAACGTATGAGTAGGAAAGGAAAAAACAGGGGGATCACAGGCACTGTACGTCAAAGGCAGTGCCGTCAGGACGGATATGTAACCGTGGAAAGAAGGAAAGACTGTCGTTTTCGGAATGTCAGAGGATGCTGGGCTAAAGGCACCTTCAGGAGGAGGGAAATGAGGGGAGCGACCTTCAATGAAGGAAGAGGGGCTCTGCGAAATTAGTCGCGGGTGGGGGGGAGGGGGCGGTGGGCGAGGGGGGTGAAGGTCTCACCGTTGGTTGTGGGGGGGGGGGGCAGAATTGCACAGTCGAGACAGCAAACATCGAGAGGGGTGCACAAGGGAAGGGGAGTGGGGGGATCAATTTTTCTGTGAGTCCAAAAAAAAAAAAAAAAAAAAAAAAAAAAATGGCAAAAAAAGGGGCTCGGTAAGCAAGAGGGCAAATGAGGGGGGAAAGTCCAGAGCAAAAAGACATCAGTGGAGCTCAAAAATAAGAGAGAGTGGTATGTGCCTGGGACGAGGGGTGAAACACATGGAACGAAAACCAGTGCACGGAGGGGGGGCAGAAGGAAGAAGGGTGAACTCACTATGAGGATTTCCTGGGGGGGGGGCAGGGGAAGGGGGGGAGGGGGGGGGGGTGGGGGGCAGGCGGGGGGGGGGGGGGATGGGGGGGGGGGGGGGGTTTGTGGTGACGGGGGGGGGGGGGGTTAGGGGGGTGGGGGTGAGGGGGGGAGGTGTCTTGTTGGGGGGGTGTCTCCGGGGGGGAGTTGCGGTTGGGCTCAGGGGGTGTTGTGGATTGGGGGGGGGGGGGGGGGGGGCTGGGGACTACGCTCTCTCTCCAACAAAACCTGTTTCATCCGAGACCGCATACCTTATAGTGAATGTGACAGTGGCAAAAGGAAATGTGGAAAAAAGTACAAAACAGCCACGCCCTCATCGAGCTGGTTCAGTGGAAAAAAAATCAGTCGACGTTGAAACTAAGCAAAAAACCCAATTGTAGCAAACGGGGTAAAATATGGCGTTGGTAGTTGGCCGCGACGGAAAAATTACCGGTGAAAGGATGGCCAGGGCTCAAATGGGAAATCAAAACACGCCTACGAAATAAAAAAGCAGACATCTTGCAACATCGTGAAAAAGTAAAATAAAAAAAAAAAAAAAAAAAAAACTCATGTCTTATGTCCAAGAAACCACTTGGAAGGGGCGTCCGGAGTCTGGGAGAAGAAGGGGGGTGGAGGGGGGGGGGGGGGGGGGGGGGAGATACCAGAGCGGTAAGCAAGTTCACGCGAAGCGAACCGGAGAGCTACGCGGGTTAGAAGTAAAGGCCACACACATCAGAGAGAAAAGCCGATGGGTTAAACGTATGGCGACAGTGAGTGCAAAGCAAATGTACCGACGGATACGCGGTGGGCCGAGGCCAGGAAACTCTCGCAACTGTCGCGACTAGGCGTGGAGGGAAAATCCTATGCAGAAGAAAGGGTTGCGCTGCGGGTGACACAGATAAAAATGGAGGCATGTAACGCGTGCACGGAATACCGCTGGAAAAGGGGGGGGGGGGGGGGTGAAAGAAAGGGACTAAAAAGGTTTGCGGGGGGAGCTTTGGTAACTGGGAGAAAACAGTGGGGAAACCGGGTAACGCAATCGAAAAAAAACAGAGAGGCAGAGAGATGGGGGAAGCAAAGGGGATACAAAGAACAAAAAAAACAAGAAGGTCTTATCTAACCAAAAAAACGTAGGCGAGGGGGACACAGTAGCATAAACAAAAAAAAAACAAAAAACCAGCTCATACAAATGGTGGAGTTCTTGGGAGTGTAGAAAAGTCAGGCCAGACTTCATTAAAGGAGTCATCGCTGAAAAAAAGCACATTCTATTGATCGACATCTTCCGGGCGAGGAAACAATGCTAGTAAAAGAGGAGTCACATACAGGGAGGCTGAAACTATGAGGGGCACACCTCTAACAAAAGGGACATCGGGAAAGGGAACGTAAGAGACATCTATTGTTCCATGATCGATGCGAAAAAAGAGCAAAAAACGGGTAGAACCAGTCTACAAAAACAAGACCTCATAAAACGCGGGGTCGAGAACTAAGCTAACTAGGGGGGGCAGGACTGGAAAGGCAAGGGATAGCGAAAAACAAATCGGCAGATATGTAAGAGACGATCATGGGGGGGGGGCGACACGGGGGAAGGAAACTTCCCCAGGGAAGAAAAAGGTGCGGGACTTTTCTCAGGGATGTAAGAAGGGGGGAGGTCGGCAGCGTGAGGGGGAGGGCAAAGCCCATGACGAGCATCACAGAATAAAAAAACACGTACTAGGAGAAGATGGGAAAAACAGAACAAAAAAATGGGGAATATAAAAAAAACGAAGGCAGTGTGGGAAAGCATGAGGTAAGGAAAAAAGAAAAACCAGGCTGCTTGGGGAAGTGCAATTTACAAGGTGAGAATGCTGCGGTAGCATAAAAAAATCGTGGGAGTTATCGGGATGCGAAAAAGGCCAGAGTACACGGGGGCCACGAGCGCTGCATGTCGAACAAAGGGCACACAGCGGGGGGGGGGGGGGACAAAAAAAAAACTTCAGGGGGGGTGCATGGAAACAAATGATTTATTGCTGGGGAGCTCAGATTAATGCCTCGATATTCGTCGTAAAAGTCGAGGGACTTAAGCAGGGGCAGGCACAAAGTAAACAAGCCTGGGCATAAGATGGAGGGACCTCGGAAAAGAAAAGGGGGGGGGGAGAAAAGGGGCACTAGAGACGCGTGACGGGGACGGGGAAAAATCGTGGTCGGAAACAGGGGGGAAGGAGTCGCCAAGGCGGTTTTCTGCGGGGATATCATGCAAGGGCGGGGTCAGGTTCGTGCTGTTTCTATCACTTCGAGGCACTAACAAGAAAAACAAGACCGGCCTGAAAAAAAAAAATAGACGTTGGGATCTGGTCAGCAAAAGGGGTGATCATGACGCTGGGTGGGTCGGGTACAAAAACACACGTTAGCGATTCAAGCACCGGGGACGGTCGAAAAACTATCTGGAGGTCTTACTCCGTAGTGTTATAACCGTGCCTGTGCGACATGGTGGTCCTAAAAGGGGCTGATTGTCTCACTAAACAGGGGAAAAAGTAAACAAGAAAAAAAAGAAAAAAAAGGGTCAAGTGTCCTGTGGCGCTAGAATCCTGACAACACGAGATACTGGGGGGAACTTGTAGAAAAAGGTTGATGACGGGGGGGGTGGTATGGAAAAGGGGTATAAAGAAGAAAAAAAAAAACAAGGGGAGTCAAATGCGGACCTTGGCGACTCAGGCGCCCCGCAGCAAGGGGCTTGACTGTAAATACGATATTTTTCGGGGTGTGGGGGGTGACATAGAAAAAATCGGAAAGAAGGAAAGTCAAAAAAAAGAAGCGGCGCAAGTACTACTGATGCATTGCAACTGTCGTTGGAGGTGGGAGGGGCTGGTTGAAAAGCTATCGTTCAGGGTCGTGCTGAACAAAGAATGCCGTTGGAACGGGAGGGGGAGTGATCAACGAGGGGATGGAGGTGCTCAAAAACATACTTAAACCGGGACTACCTGGGTGAGGAACAAGGCAAAGGAAAAAGGAGGAAAACGACTCGCTGCTCACTGGGACAGATAAATGCAAACGGGAAAAGGTTGGGGGAATAGAGAATACGTGGTAGCTTGGAGATAAGCGGCTACCACTAAGGGGGCATCGGGGGATCTTGTCTGGGGTGCTGGGCGCCAGTGCCTCAGGGGGGGATAAAAGGGGGGGGGGGGCACGCATCAATCAGCTCAATCCAAGATCGGAGCAGAATGAAAAATAAAAGGACAACTAAATCAAATGCGGCGAGGGCAAACAAGGGGGGGAGGTAAGGTGTCTCTTCTGGACGCAAATGAGAGTAGACAGGGCGATTCGGATGGAAACTGTTCACTCTTTTGGACTTGCTATATAGGACGAGAAAAGGGGAATAATCCCCCGAAGCAGGGAAAGCAGGGAGGAAGTGCGTGTTCGCTATCCGCTTAAACAAATGGAGGCGTAGAAGGGGCGTTATCACACTCAGCACAGGATGAGCCGGGGGGCAAACGCGGGATTACACGAAGGGGGGGGGAAAACACTAAAGGTGAAAGTTCAACGATTCCTGGTGAATCCACATCCATTGGATGTGGATGGACTCTGGTATGGATGCGCATCGCAGCAAGAGGTCACATGGGGGCGGAGGGAGAAGAAGAAGAAGGAGGGGAGGTTGGGGTGGGTAATCTATACAAAGGCGTCAAGAGGCGTGGAACAGACACGGGAGGACGGGAGGGGGACAAAGGTGGTGGTGAGATGGGAGACCTAGTAATAGCCTCAGGGTAGCTGCAGCGGTCATCTCGCAACATGCCCAGTTCTTGAAAGGGCCGGGAGCAGAAAAAGGGGGGGTGCACTAAACGTTACACGGCGATGGGTGAATGACAATCTCTAATAAACTGCAACTAGCTAGGTAGAGGAGAAACCAAGTACAAGGTCGTCAGATGTGGAAAGGAAAGAAAGACGTCTGCCACGAGGTTTGCTAGGTGGGTGGGGGCTAGGGGAATGGAACGGAAAAAAAAAAAAGAAGGGGAGAAGGGGGGGACGAGGCAGTGGAATTTGGCATTTCCCGTGAAGTCGGGCCGACAACGGGAAAGTTAGGCGGGGATGTCCGAAGAGCAAGCTCATGAGTGAGAGAGAAGAAGTAAGGCAGGGGAAGCGAGAAAGTGCAAAAATCGGTCATCTCGACGAAAAAAACTGTGTGAGGAAAGGACGGGGGGGGAGAAAAACACGCATTCTCTAGAGCATGCCCAAATCTAACGGTATGCAAAGGGGGAGACGGCTAGGGGGGAAAAAATCTCGAGCTCGGAAACGGGCGTGGGGCGCTTTGGTTGAAATGGAGTTGGGGGTCTGCGTGTGATGGGGCGTGCTCGGGGGGGGGGGGGGGGGGAGGGGGGAGAGCGAGGGGGAGGGGCTAGGTCGTGGGGTCGGCATCTACTGAATCCAGAAGTTCGGCGCAGTGATGTCGTGCTGCGGGATGGTCAAGAGCGGGGGGGGACAGGAAGGAAGAGGAAGGGGTACGTGCTCCAGGGGTAGACCATTGTTTCTGCACACAAATGAAAGAGGCTGACACCTGCATTGTCAGGACGGCGGACGGACGAGCCGAGGGGGGTACGAGACGAAGAGCAAAACGAAAAGAGAGGAACGCGGAATGACGCAGTTCACTTAGCAGTGAAAAGGAGCGGGGAAAGGTCAACGCGCCGGCATTGTAGGCACGTATACCTGATATAGTGACATTCATGGGAGGACGGGAAAAAAGCGATCTGGAAACAACAAAAAGGTTCCATGGAACTCATGTCTCGGAACACGAATTATTGAAGAGGCTTTCTGATGCCATCAGGGGGTCGGACTCACTGTCCACAAAAAAAAAACACCAACAGAAAAGGAGAAAGGGGAAGAAAAAGAAATAGAAGAGCTATGCTAACGCAAAAATAAAAACAAAAAGAAATGGGAGTGTGAGGCCACTCAGCAGACAGAGGGAAATGAGCAATTAACGGCAGGATGGGGAAAAAAATGGCGAGAGGAAATGTGACGGGAACCGATGCTTCGGGGACAAGAAGAAAAGAAACCTAGTCGATAGAGTTTAAAAGACACAGAGAAAACAGTAAAAGGGGAAGAGGGCGAAAGGTGGGGGGCCCTTAGCGAAAAGTGTCAGCAGGACCTCACATTAAGGAACAGCAGGGGGACCGGGGGGGGAAGGGGAAAGAAAGTAGAGAAAGATCATGGGTAATCTCGACAGGGGACTGTCTGGGCAGAGCAAAAAATGGCATATCTGGTAACTACGATCTCCTCGTGTAGCCCTTTAGGGGGGAGCAAAACCACAAAGAAAAGAAAAAGAGGAGGGGAGGGGAAACGGGAAACACATGCTATCACTACTCTCTCGAAAGAAAAAGGGAAAAAGTGGTGCCGACATTTGGGGTGTCTACAACTCTTCACGTCGACTCATGAAAAGGGAGGGTCGGTAAGGACTGCTTCATCTTGCAAGACGAGTAATCCAGGGGGAAAGGAGGGTCATCAGCAGGGAAGGGGAGAGGAGGAGCAGAGGGCACATAGAACTTTAATTTCCTGCAGTGGGTTTCATAAAAACATAAAAAATCTTTGGGGTCAGATGCCCGAATGTCTATGCCTAAGGAGTTGGGGATGTCCATGGACGGGAAAAATCACTAAAGGGAGGTGGATTAAGTCGGACAAGGCCAGGGGACCGACAAGCATTGAAGTCGTGCGGGAACATGCCAGGGGATGGAGTAGGGTACACCTAGGTGGCTAACAGAGGCAGGAATCCTTGACGTGATCGCGGTCAAGTAACAGCCGCGCGGGGAAACAGGGATACTGTGCAGAAGCTATGTGGCGTGACAGAAAATACAGGGGGGGGGGGAAAGGGAGAGAGGTTAGGGATACCGAAAAAAAAAAAGGGCCATGAGTGGGGCAAACACCTGTGGGATTTCCCCAAAATATAGCAGGGAACGCAAAAGGGGGGTATTTTTGTGGCGCAATTCAGGGAACCATCGACCGGCAGGGTGACGGGGAGCAGCGGAGAGTCCAAAACGAGGGCGGGCATACCTCAGAAACGAGGCAGGGGGCGGCTGAAAATGTTGGGGGAATTGAGGAGGCGGGGGAAAGGAAATCACGGCGAAGACCCCAAATCACCAAGAGGAGGAGGAAAAAAAAAAAAAGAAACAAAGTCAAACTACAAGGGGGGGGTTTGGGAGCCGTCACAGATGGGTGGGCGGGTGGGGAATGGGGAAAGGGGGAGTGGGCTAAAAAACGATGACTTCTCAACCTGCAAAAAGCTCAAAGTACAGGACGGGAGGATGGGGGTGTGAGTGGCAGGAAATACGGACAAGAGGAGAAGATGAGTCGGGAAAGGAGTGCAAACCACGGGACGCGGGGGAGGGGGCAAAAAGAGACATGACAGGAGGGAGGCGAAAGCTGGGGGCGAAAAAGTGGAAAGGGATTAAAGGACAAGACATAACAACGACGTGGTGTAGGAAAGGTCGGTTCAGCCGGGTTCAACAGGAATTTGGGGAGTCGGGGACTGGGGAAGGTGAGTAAGGGGGAATCGATGTATTACGAGGTCACCAGAACATCTGAGGGAGATGTTGTTGGCAGTCAGGCACTGGGGGGGAGGATCCGACAGGACAACGGCCGAACGCGCAACGGGGGGGGAGAAAAAATTGGCCTTCGCTGTCACCATGCCACCTGGTGGGGGGGGGTGTAGTGGCAAGAAAGAATCAACTCGGTAAAGAAGGAAGGAGCGAAGTGAAGTGAGGGCACTGCAGGGAGACTCAGGAAGGGTTCTCCGCCAGGTGGGAAGACAGTGGTGGGGATAAGGCTCCACCGCGCGGAAGAGGAGGGGTGGGGGAAGGCCGCGAGCACTCGGCGATGTCAGAGCGAGGTTGGCGAAGGGGGAGAAGGTGAGTGGAAAACCAGAAGGAAGGGCGGAAAATTGACTAGCAAGGACTTCAGAAGACGAGAGCAGGAGGGCGTGGTTAAAAAAGAAAGGGGAGGAAATGGAGTCACGGGGGGAGGGGCGTCGGGAAGGAATCTGTTGGTAATGGGTCTGAATGGGGGGTAGCTCGATTGGGAAATCTGAAAGCGAACCTACCTGGAGGAAAGACTCGGTACAGAAAGATGGGAAAACGGCTTTTGAGGTGGGGAAGGGGGGGCGTATCCGTAGTAGGCGGGGTGGGGTAAGGAAATGAAAGTGGGGGGTGGCGATTGGGTAATCCTGGGGTTTAAGCAGGGGGGTTAACTGATCATCAACGAGGGGGGACCGGAAAAACGAGGGAAAAAAAAAGGAAGAGTGCGATGAAAAGTCCGAGAATGAGGCTGCAAAACGGTGGCGAAATTGGGGTTGAATCGCACAAAAACAAAGTGCCACAAAGGGCACTAGTATGAAGAATGTGGGGGGGTAAGGGGAAAGGGGAGGCCCTGCGGGTGGGGTAAACGGTCAAGGGACCAGGGGGGGGAAAAGGGCAGTAAATTCCGTTGGGAAGTGAGCTGCCAGGAACGAGAGGAAACGGACGAAAAACGATAATGACGCCGACAAGGGCACAAATGGTATCGAAAGTACCGGGGCCCGGGGTAGGAATGAAACAATGAGAAGATGTGAAAGAGAAGGGAAAAAAAGGGAAAGACACAAACGACACCAGAAAGGGAAAAGAAAAGACCAAAAGAGGGATGCAAGAGGGGTCGACCATGAAAACAGATATAGCAGGTGACGGAGGTAAAAAGGTGCAAAACCTGAAAACAAAAAATAAAGGGTGTGGGGCAGGAAAAAGTGAACCCAGTGGTAACTTGGGCTCAAAAAAGACGGGGGGGGGGGGGGAAGGCGGAGGAGGCGAACTATGCCAGGACGCCTCGGGGTTCAAAAGACGAAAATGAGAGGGCGGGGGGGGCATCTATGAGGGCGGTCCATAACAACCGGAAACAGCAACGGAGGAGGGAGAGGAAAAAAAACAAGGAAGCTGTATGACGGACAGGAAGGGAAAAAGGCGAAAAAAAAATCAGAGAGGAACATTGAGTCCGATTATGGCGGTAATTGGTAGTAATCCGGAAGTAAGACGGGCCATTCTAAGGGGGGGATTACGTATGTGGAGGGGATGCCGGGGTCGGGGACAGGTGGGTGACATCGGGGTATTAAAAGTGCGTGACGGAAGGTCTGGAAAAGAAACAAAAGAGGGATCGGAGCGTGTCGAGGGGGTGATGGTGTTCATGGGCGGAGAAAGATGGGTTTGGCGAGAAAAACACGGACGAGAAGGGGTCGAACTATGGTGGATGAGAAAAAAAGGGGGGAGGGAGCGGGCGAAAACCATAGGGGAAGAGGAGGGAGGGGGCTGAAACACTAGAAAAGGACAAAAAAACAATAAAAATAGTGGGACGTGTCTTCGACTGATCGAAAAAGTGGCGATGGAAAAGGGAACTGGGAATCTTGGGGGGAAAAACACGGGGGGGGACCAAACTTCGATGAATCGAGAAGGGGAAACAGGAAGTGAAAAGATGACAGGGCCAGTTGCTGAGAGTGACTGTGGCGGTAAGCTGAACAGGAAGAAGGTGACATTCCCGAAAAGTGGGAGAGGTTTGCTAGTAGGAACCCTACACTGCTCGCGGGGGAAAGGAGAAGGGGGGGGGCGGGGATGGGAAGCGATGTGAACAGGTCTCCAAAAGAAATTTAACACTCAAAACAACTGACGGCGGTCCAGTCGGGACGGTCCAAGAAGGTACCGGGCCGGCGGCGGAACGACGGAAAAAACCATGCAGGTGCACGGCCGCTAAAAGGGCCACAAACTACGGTGAAGGAAGTACGAAGACATCGTCCCATACAACCACAGGGTGGACCTATGTGGGGTGGGTGAAACAGGACCAGGGAAAAGCGTCGGCATGAATACTACCAGGCAGCAGAAAAGGCAGTGTGACCAAAAAATAAGCGTGGGGTCAACAATCGAAAGATCTCAACGGGGGAACACTCAAAGGGGACACTCAAAAAAAAAAAAAAACTGAACGAACAAAAAACTGGGGGGTCACTGAAAGTCTGTAAAACCTGGGAGAAAGAGGGGAGCCGGCAAAGCCGCGCACCGTCTTGAAGGGGAATCCTACAGAGTCGCATGGTGAAATCGCCACCAAACAGGGGAGAGGGGCTCAACCGAAACAGGGAATCGTACAAAGCGAAGGGGTGCCTTTGCAGAGGGGTCGTACGAAGGGGGGAATGAGTGTACGGTCAAAAAAAAAGTGACCGCACGGTGGGAGGAAAAGAAAAAAGAAGAACAAAAAAAGAAAGAACCGGAGCGCCTGTGCAAGGGGGGGTTGAGATCAAGGACCGAAAACAAAGGCAGGGGGACGAAGCCCGCGTGGAGGCAGGGGTGGGCGATAAAGAGGGAAGAACAAAGGGGGAGGGGGGTACGGAGGGGGGGGGAGGGGAATGGGGAGGGGAAGTGGGAAGAAGGGGGGACAAAGGGAGGGAGGAGAGATAGTGGGGGGGGGGGAAGATTGGGTGGGGAAGGATGGGATTGAGGGAGATGGGAGGGAGTGGGAGAGGGGAAGGAAGACTCAGAAAGGGGGTGGGAGGACTAAGTGCAGGTTCGGTGACTCCAGGGGAAATAAAATCTGGACTTCAGGAGAATTATAACTTCGGCGCTGAGAAAGGTGCGGTAAAGTAAACGGAACGAGCAGTTATACGGATGGAAAAAGAACTGTTGGGTGACCGGGGGGGTGAGTGGTCGAAAGTTAAGAATCAAGGGGGTTGGCTTTCTGGGGGGGGACGAATGGAAAGACTTCGGAAAAAAAAAGAATGGACCGAAGGGACCAACCAAACTGTAAAAAAAAAGGATCAGCAGAAGGGGGACGTAGGACTGTCCAGAGGAACGGCGGGGATTGTCAACGTTGGCATACGACTTCCAGGGGGGGACAGGGACTGTGACGTGGGCGGGGAAAAAAAAGGGGTCTGCAGTCCTCGTAAGGCAATGGAAGAAAACCTGCCAAAAAAAACCAATGCGCGGGCAGTGGGGGAAAAAGTCAGGTTTGGGTGGGTGGCTAAAAAAACAAAAAACATCAAAAAGAGGAAGGGGGACCAGGGGGGAACAGGGGAAAGGAAGGGGGGGAGGGGGAAAACAAAGGAAAGGGGAAAGGGAAAAGGACGCCCCTAAAGGGAAAAAAGGAGAGAAAATTGGGAAACGGGAAACCTGGGGGGGGGGAAAAGGTGAAAAGGGAAAAGCTAGTCGGACAGTCTCGGGGGGGCAGTGGAACCAAAAAGCTCCGAACCGTGCAGGAGGGAGGGGGTTTAAATCCAGGGGGGAGAATCCTGACCTACTGTAGGGACGAAACTTCAATAGAATAGACCTGGGACCGAACATCACAGAAGGGAATACGGGGGAAAAGGGCTATCCGAAAAAGAACAAAAAAAAATCAGGGGATAGGTCGCGCACCGCTGCGGGGGGTACGGAGATTGAGTCCCCTAACCCGAGGGGGAGAGAGAGGAACAAAAGGGAAAGCGTGGTAGGCAGGTTCCTTCCAGCAAGTTAAACGGGGATGTCCAAAGGAGGGGGGAAAGGGGGGGAAGCAGGAAAAAGAGAAGCAGGTGGGGTGGGAGGGAACGTGTAAAGAAAGTGCACGAAGGAAGAAGAAACCGGCAGGGATCCTGGGTGGGTGGGTGGACAAATTCCAAGGGTACCCACGGCGGAAAAAAGGGTGGTGATAGTGGTCAAAAAACCAAGCGCACTTACAGAAACAAAACATGTCACACGGACGAAAATGGGTCATGCGCCAAATGCAGCGGGACACAGAGAAAAAGGCGCCGAACGGATACAGGAGGAAGAGGTGGGTCGATGCACGGGGCGTGGGGGACAGGGTTAAAGGATTCGGACGGGGGGGGCCTAATCCCACCGACTTTATCGGTGGCAAGTGGGGCAGGATTCAAACAAATGTCGAAAAGTTCCGTGGAAGGGGGAAACTGGTAGTCTCCCATGCTTGGAAAGACAAAAGAGGGGGGGGGGGGATGCTTGGACAACCAGAAAAGCAAATATTGCCTGGAGGAGAGAGCCGAGAACCATTGCCAACAAAACAACCGGCCAAAACCGTGGAATGGGGGGGGGGAAGGACTGTCTTTGGGGGGGGGAGCCGGACGGAAGGTGTGACGCTGACAGTTGGAGTCAGGGGGCTGGTGTTCCCGTCGTACAGGGTATTGGCACTCGGGGAGCTTTCCGGCTGGCGACAAAACGAGGGGAGCCACCACTGGCAGGGATGTATGGAATGGGGGATGGGGGCGCTGGGGGCGGTCACACACCTGGGATGGGGGATTGGGGGGAACAAAAAAAACGTTTGTGCAGTTAGGGACCGGTAATATCAACTGGGCAAAAGACGCGAGAAAGCAAAAGGTGTGGGGAGTTGTATCAGGAAAAAACCTCTGCGGTGGAGGGGGGGGGGCCATTCATTGTTCAATTGAGTGATTATATGTCAAACGATTCCGGGTGGTCTGGATCTGGTATATAGGTGGTATTACACGGGTCCGCGAAGGGGGAAAAGACCAGAGCTAGTGGGGGCGGGGTAGGAACCACAACGATGTGTCAGGGCGTGTAAAAAAGGGCGGGTCCTCCAGGGGGGCACAGAAAACCGGATGGGGATCGAAGCACTGGGAAGGGCGGTAAAAAAGAGGACCCGTTCCGCCACTGGGAGCAATAAAGTGAATGGGGGGAGTGAGGGAACTATCAGGGAGGCGGATCACCAGGAGAGCCAGTGAAAAGACGGAACCAGGAGTTGAAAGAACCATGCGCCAAGAGTTCTCCAGTTCCAAAGTGGCGCAAAGGAGGAAGGAGGGGCGGGGGGAACGGGGGGGGCGCACACCTCCAAAGAGGAAATCAGAAACGGGAACAGGGACGGGGGACCCCCGTGGGACCTCGTAGGGAGAGGGGTCGCAGGGAACGGGGGGAGGGAGCTGAGAGTTGGGCCCTCCGCTATAAAACGACTAAACCCGAGACACCCCCGGACAACAGGGGCTCTTCAAAGTGGGGGGGGGTGCTGCGTGCGGAAAACTGGCCGCCAGGACTTCCACTTGAAAGGGGAAACGGGGTGGACCTGTACGCATCTACCACAATGGGTAGAACAAAAAGCCCTTCAAACGACACGCAAGGAGAAAAGGCGGGGGATGCTTTGACACTCTGCATCCCCTACGTGGTGGGAAAGAAGCCCCGGAGCGAAAAAAAAACACGGAAAAGGAAAAATTGGTCCAACGAAAAAAAAAATCAAAACAGAACGTTGTAAACATTGTCTTGAGAACCCGGCGTGCGAATTCTTGCTGCGGACGGGGTGCCACAGGTTGGGTGGCAAGTTTGAAACCTGCCGGGGACATCAAACAAAAACGACTAAAAAAAACAAGAAGAACGAACAACATCCGCACGTGAAACAAGCCATGCACACGTCCGTGCGGTCTGTAAAGGTGACCCACCGGTGTTGAGTCGAAGGGAACGGGCTTTGTGCGGCCAGTCGGCGTAACTTGTACTGCAAGTCTTGTACAAGTTTTAAACCGACTAAAAAAAAAAAAACGGCCCCGGGTGGGGCGGGGCGAAAGCTGAAAGTGCAACAAGCTCGAAAAACCAGTCCTGTTCAAAAAGAGTGTGTTGCCGAAAAATTGGGGGGCCTCTTGCCAAAACCCGTGGTGGTCAAACAATCGGAAAAAGGTAAAAGGTGAATGGGTTCACTTGAAACCCTCTTACGTGCGAAAAGCCGCAAACTGATGGGACTTGGCGAAAACCCGGAGACTTAATAAGTGTCCGGGTGAAAAAATGGGAAAAAAACTGGCCGACAGCTATGATCAACCTTACTGAACTGGGGGAAGCGGGGGTGTGACCAAAGGCTGGCGGAAACTTGGGTGGTTGGTGGGCTTCTCGATGATGGGGGAGACACGAAAAAAAGAACTAACACAGGGGACAAGGGAAGAGATGGAGAAGGGAACCAGAAACTCCGGGGGCCGTACTTCACTGCCTATCTAGCAAACTCGTGAGGTATGGGGTGTGATGGGGCCAAAGACTCCTAGGCTCTAAAAGACAAAGAAACCTAAAAAAAAAAAAAGATATTCGCCATATAGGGGTAAATCCTCAAGATACAGGACACTCGCCTGAAAGTCCCCGGAGGGGACTAGGTTTGCACGTGGTGACAACTACTCAGCATGGATAAAGTGGGGGCAGACGCTAGGGGGGGGAGATAGAGGCCTAATGGGTGGGTGGGTGGGGCCGCAGCCACTCCGGGGGGGAGACGGGGAGCGCCGGCGCTATCTGTTTGGCGGGGTGGAATATCATGACTGGGGATGGCGTAAGGGTGACCAAACACCAAAAAATGAGAAGACACATGCTGCCCTACAAACGCAATATATCAGAAGTTTGGGGGTCAACTAAAACAACCCTAGCCTATTGGTATGCGTATCTCTTGTTTTGTCCATTGCAGTGAAATATGGACGCAAGAAGAGGGCTGATGCCTAGTATGACCGTTCGGCTGTTTCTTGAACTCAGAGGCAAAAGGAAAGTATGCTTCTCACAAAACGAGGAGTTGTCGCCGGGGTCCTAAGTGAAGGCAAAAGGGAGGGACCGGTACAATCGGGTTCTGACCAGGAGGGGGGGGAAAAACGGGGCACACTGCAAAACACAAAAAAACAAACCGGAGCCTTCGGGAACAAAGAGGGAGAAACAAAGGGACGAGTGAAATCAAACAATTGGACAAAAAAACGGGCATTCGTTCTCTGTGGGAAGGCAAAATCAGGGGGACAGGGCTTGTGAGGGGGTGGCCTCGGCCGGAGGCCAAAGAGGGGAAAAAAAAAAAGGGCGATCTGAACCTCAAAACAGGAAGGGCTCCTCGACAAAGGTCTGTCGTTGTAGGAGAAGAGGTAGGGCCTCAAGGGGTTGGAGGAAAAAAAAGCATGGGTCAACCTGAGAACCAGGAGCGGGGGGGGGAGAACACCAAATGTGACGACAGTAAAAAACGTTACCATTCCTAAGATGGTTCAGGGCAACAGGTCACCTGGGACAGTTTGGCATAAAACACGGCCGACGGGAAAAAAAAGAAGTAATAGGCGGCGGGGGAAACAGGGCAACGAAAAGACATGGTCGAAAGACCTAGGCCTGGAGGGATGGGGGGAACCGCTGTACCCGCACTGTAACTGTCAAAAAGGGGGGGCAGATCCAGACACAAGCAAACCATCACCGACGAAAAAATCGATACACTGGAGTAAGGAGTGGGAAAAGAAAACGTTGGAGGCATTGTGCGAACCAGAAGGTGAGAAAACTGACAACGAAGCCGGGGCGGGAAAAAAAATAAACCTTATCCAAAAGAAAGGGGGGTTCCCAAGGAGGCGTTGGCATTCATAGACAGGTTGAAAAAGTAAATAAGAAAGAAGGTCGGGGGGGATACCCACGGACCTAATCGCCTGGGGGCCGGTGTGGGGAAGGGACGGTTGGTCCCCGGGCGGATTTTTAATGGCAAAGGACGAACCACGAACACGGCAAGGGGGGGGACAGAAAAAAAAAGGCGGGACGGATTAGTGTCTGTCGATGAATTGCTCAGGACATGAGGAACGTTAACGGACAAAAGACAGGGGGGCCATACTGTTGTTTAAACTTCCTGTTCCAAAAAAGTATTGGTCAAGGGGGGCGCGGACGCCGCGGAGCTGTGTGGACCGGAAACGCAGGGGGGGAAGGAAAAGGGGTAAGGGGGAAGGGGCGCCTGAGAAAAGACAGTGTCTGGGAAGTGGGTCTGGGAAATGGAAGGAAGAGAAAAGGACAAGCAAAAGAGTGGTGGAACAGCTACCTCCCCCCCGGCATGGGGGCGGTTCAGAAATGCCCAGAGACTCTCCACGTGACGGACATGTAAAAGTAACCTGGCACTACCCTCTCCAAAAAAAAAAAGCAGCAAACGTGTAGAACTTGTCCTTCAGTGGTAGAAGAGAAAAAGACCTTTCAGGACCTGGGTCGCAAAAACAACGCGCCAGAATTCTAGGAACATGAGAAAGCTAGGCGGTGCACTGCCGCGGGGCAGAACCAGTAGCGGGGGCGGAAGGTGTCTCTTCACTAGCGGGGGAAGTAAAAATCAAGCGAGGGAAGGGCCACTCAAAATTTACAACATAACAGTTAAGAAATGAAACAAAGTAAGTCTCTCAAAGTCCGGGGGCGATAAAACTCCGTCTAGGATAAGACACGAGGGAAGAAGGCAGGATGGGGGACTGGCTTGGGGCCGAGACATTGGGGGAAGCTCGTGAAGACGACCCGACCACAGAACGGGGTGAGGCGTGAGTCCTGTGTCTCACGATCGACGGGTTCAGCAGGAACGGGGGGGCGAATAAAAAAAGACAAACCCATCTCCTGTGGAGGGGGATCGACGCCAGTGTCACACCACCAAGCGGGGTCCTCAACGATCAGGCTGAAGGCTGAGGGCAGGGGGAGTCAGGTACGTGGGGCTGACTGAAGGCTCCGAGCTAGAAAGCATGGGAAAAAATCAAGACGAAACTGCTTGTTCAGGGGCCCCTTTGTCTGGTTGGAGCACCACCCTAATGAGAGGGGGTCGTTCCGCATGTTCCTCAGAATCCGAAAGAAAAAACTGGAAGAACAAATTGAAAACGTAGGACAAGGTAAATTTGTGGGGGGCGTGGGGGGACTATTCGGAAAAAGGGAACGAAAAGACTTACGGAGGTGCTTCACTTCGGTGGCTACACCAGTGGCCCTTTTTCTATCTACAATCGACGTCCTCAAGGCACTAGGGTGCACCTATTGCCCAAGGGAATACGGGGGATGGGTGGCGGCCATTACTCACAAAAAGGGGGGGAAAATGATTGCGGTGAGCTCCGTCCCTCGTAAAGGAAAAGACCGAGGGCGTGCAAGGGATGTGTGAATCTCAATGGCGGCCGTAAAAGAGGAAGCCTGCTTTAAGCTTCTCGGACCCTTGTAAGTCGAAGGGGAAACGAAGGCAAACCCCTGTAAGGGAAAATACCAGACCGGCGGTGGATTCCTATCGCTAGAGTAAAGGTGGGGGGAAGGGGGGGGGAGGGGGTTGAAACGGGGTGGGTGGGTCTCGGTCAAACCCGGAGAGACGTGGCGAACCGAGATGAGAAATGGGGGCTGGATATGGGGGGGTTGAACAGAGAGACAGCTCACCCTACATTCTTCCGGCGTGGGGGGCGTGGGGGGGGGAAAAAACTCAACTTGGTGTTGGCCTGCCCAAAAGGGGCGCAGAAAAGGGACTCACCTTGCTCAAAGGACCAAGTGGGATCCAAGCCGCCATCTTGGGGACAACGACCATGGGGTCTCCGGCCCAGACCCCAGGGGAAAAAGACACCAGGGGGCGTCCTGAATGGGGTCCGCAGCTGGGAATGCCCCTAATTAAAACTGACTCAAAAGGGGAAAGTCAAGGAAAAGAGGGAGAGCAGGTTATGCCGTCTTGGGGCTGGCGCAATGAATAGTCGAAAGATCTAGCTAAAAAAACAACAACAAAAAACGGACCAAAACCCAAACCCTTCAGGACGTATTAAAAAAAAGAAGGAAATGATGCCGAAAGTCGTCACAAACCATGCCAGCTCCCCTGGGCCAGGAAAAAAGGTCGACTATGGGGGGAAACTGTAGCCCTTCCCGCTTACCATTAAAAACAGGGAGTGGGGGGAGGCACGGGAGCGAGGGCCGGGCGGGGACCTCTGACGTAATGCTGATGTGCTACGGGGGGTTTGGGCCTGTGGGGTCCGGAAAGTAAAATGGAAAGTTGGCACCCAAAAACCAGGGCTTTCGGAGGCAACTAGGGGGGGCGGTTCGGGGGACTGTTCTTAGGGAGACGCAAAAGAAAGGGGAGGAAGGCACCCGCGGGGGAAGGTCAACCACGAAAAAGGCCTACCTTAGCATTAACGAAGGAGGAGGACGGGGGGGGGGGGGGGGGAGCTGATAGGTTTTTCCCCTCCAATCACAAAAGCAGTGGGCTCTGTACAATCCGG
>Ga0179593_1300527_pt1 | contig 19949 bp, 17 predicted proteins | sample CZODoug2_1_08_16_FD_185931 | JGI IMG/M metagenome (GOLD analysis project Ga0179593, IMG submission 185931) | Vadose zone soil fungal communities from Angelo Coast Range Reserve, California, USA - CZODoug2_1_08_16fungal (PacBio error correction) | ecosystem: Environmental > Terrestrial > Soil >...
AAGACCAAGTTTAGGAACGATTTCACGCCTCGAGAGCTATCGCCCTTGGTCAACCGACGTCTCAGGTCCAAGCACGGGTGGGGATATATTCCGTCGTATGGGTCCAATGGAGGGGAGAATGCCTTCCTGTCTACTACTGGCTTTACAGAAGACGGCCAGGGGGTCCACAAAGTCAATGGAATAGGTGTCTACGAAAGGAGGAGGGGTTAGGCTCATCGTCGACTTTAATATACCCGTGAGGGGACAACGTTTCTACTCACATATAAAACGAAGTACGTCAACAGGGCAAGCCAGAGCCGATGACGCATGCGCTCGTTCAGCGAAGAGAGGATGCTCTGGCAGATACCCTATTAAACTTAAACGAATCGGTGAAAAGCAGAGGAAAAGGAAGAAAGTGATCTTGTCTTGCATAAGAGGGCACGGAGGAGACCCTAGTTGTCGGTGAACTAGTGCAATAGCTGGTGGTTTCTGAGGGGGAGGGAAAGGAGGGGGGGGGGATCCTAGGAACGGCTGACCGAGAAGTCGCCGCGCCGGCATAAAGAAAATGATTCGGCTTCTGGGCGCAATGATGGGCAAAGAAGGAGAAGAAAACGTGCTCTCCTTGCGTCATTTTCCGAGAAACGCGGGGGAGGGGCGGCTTGTTCAGGGGACAGCGAATACGGGTCTATGCAAGAAGAAAACGACAAGGAGTCTGCGGAGGAGTAGAATCGTCGGGGGGGAACTCCGGATTTGGTAGAGAACGCGAAGACTTAAAGGTCTATATCCCTACAGGAGGACGGGCTCGGGATCCACGCTGACTTCAAAGGAAAAGGGAGCCTGGCTTCTAGGGGGAAAGCGAACGAGGAGGCCACCTGGCTGTTGTTCTCATCTAGAAGAAGGAAAAAGAGGGCCTGAGCGCAAACCTTTAAACGCTGAGTCACCTAAACGGCTGTCTTCGAAAAAAAGGGTGCACGCCCCCTTATGAATGCAACCGTATGTGAGGGAGAATGGTAATCAAGGAAACTACTTCAAAATACCCGGGGGGGACGAGAAGGACTATACCTCTACGGAGAAGTCGTTCGTAGGGGGGAGGGGCTGCGCCTGCCTCAGGAGGGGGAGAAAAGAACGAAGGATATTTTTTTTCTCATAAGGGCAAGAGAGTTCTAAAAAGACGCGTGTAAAAAGAAGGGGTGGCCTCATCGCTGCCTCAGGAGGAAAAGAACTTATAAATCTCTTAAAACACCGTGTCTTGAAAGTGGGGAAAAGATTTCACGAGGATCAAGAGGACTATCAGAACCGGCTCGAGCGGGATCTCACGTCGCCTTTTCACGGGTAGGGAGGGGTCGCGTCCAGCGACCCAAAACCCACCTCTGAGGGAAAAAGAGAAAAAGAAGGAGTATGACTATCTCAAGGAAATGAGAGAACGTCAAACATACCCCCTCACCATCTGGGGAAAGGGGGGGGGGGCGAGAGTCTTCGTCAGCGAATGCTAGGAGAAGAGAGGACGGGGGCCCAGGTTAATCCCCTCAATCGGCGTGGTACTAGACCTAACATTGTGAACAGGAAAAGAGACACGCTATCGTCTCATAAGAAGGCGGCTCTTGGGTCAGATCATTCTGGTTAAGCTCCGCCCATCTCGCCAGATGAAATACGCGTTGAGAAGACTTCAGATAGACTGGGGTATTTGTGGAGCTTCATCATCTTAAGAGTTCTGGTGCTGTTCCAAAACCTCCTGGTTCTGAGTATTCTTATAAGAGAGAGGGGGAATAGGAAGAAAAAAGTGAGACGTTCTCTGGGGTACTGTTAAAAAGGGTACACAGGGGACCTTCCGTGATGAAAGCTCACTTAAACCGGGATCGGATATCTCTTCATGAGCGAAAGGAACATCTACATCTCCCTATCTCTCGAAAAGTTTGGTCTGAATAAGTCGGGGGACTGGGTCGTTATTCTCGGTCAGTAGTGGATAGGATACTGGGGAACTCATAATGGCGTACTTAAACACATCCTACAGAGAAGACGCACGTTCTCAAGCTGCAGGAAGAGAATTAGTTAAGGAAGAAATCAAGCGTCCTTTCCTGCTCGTGATGAGCGCCGGTGATGCTCTCTTGACCAGAAAGAATTGTTCTCGGACCGTCATACGGAGGAAAAAAAGGGGGGACAAGGACGATTTCTCATAGCCGTCCCAAAAAGTGGACAACGAACCGGATTGCTATCCAAAAGTCGATGAGGTTAAGCAAACGTCTAGGGGCACGATATGTTGGTCACAGCGGAGAAAAGAAGGAGAGATGGAGGTGACGAGGCCTATTTCAATTCAATCGGAGACCAAAAATGACAGTCCAGGCCGAGGGAGACACTGTGAAAGTCGGTCCAAACACGACAGGGCGTGAAGTCTTTTGGACTTCATGAAAGATGGCGATGGGGAATCTACCGGAACAGTCAGCATGCCGACTGGTCTCGAGAGGATAGGCGAGGGGAAACGCCGCTAGAGGAATAAGGAAAGAACTCTACAGAACAGCGGCGCGGCAAGAGAAAGAAGAAAACTGCAGCCGGGACGCATGTCTGTCGAACAGGAAGGTCGGCCATGGAAGGACCTCATCACTTCGTAGCGCTTCGAAAGGGAAACATCGGTAAAGAACACAACCAAAAAACTTAGGGGGGGGAAGGTGTAATGGAAAAGAAAATAGAGGGAGAAAGTCAAAAATCGCAGGTCTTCTCTAAAGAAGTAGGACCGGATGCTGGGAAAAAAGGGGGGCCTACGGCTATACCCTAGGAGGGAGGAGGACAGTGAGGAAGGAGCGTGGAAACGAACGTTACTAATGTTGCGGGCGAGAATAAGAGGATAGTCCTCCAGCTAATATACCCTGCGATCAAAAGGTTCTTGAAAGGGATTTACGAACCAGGGGGAGGGGCGGTAAAAGATCGGTGGAAATGTCATCATCAGCTTAGCTGTCAAAGGAGGACTGAGAATCCCAGAAGGGTGGATGGCCATCTAGTTACTGGGAAAAAAGAGAGTGAAAGTACTTAGGTGCATTGCCGGCCGAGAAAGAAAAAGAGGGGGCGGAATCTTCGGTTCTACCAACAGACGGGGCGAAGCAAAGGCCTTTTTGCTTAAAAAATCGGGAGGGGAGGAGGGAAAGGTTAGCGTTGCCCAGAATGGCTTAAACGTTTTTGTGTGTCGGGGGAGACTCTCTGCTGCGGCCTAACAAGGAAGGGAAACCTTGCAAAGCTCCCGGAATCGTGGTTGGCCCTCCGCCACGAGAAGGGTAACTAGGAAGTTGCATTCCAGGAGTAAGAAAAGCCAGGGGAAACTTCGTGGTCCCTGGTATTCGAGAGGGACTCTTAGTGAGGGTAACGGGTCTTGGTTTAAAAGACTCCAGTAGCCAGGAAAATAAATTCCACTGAAGACTCCTCCACGGAAAAAAAAGACAAGGCAGCCCCACTTAATGATCCCGGGAGGAGTGGTCGAGCGTAAAGGGGGGGGGCAAAAGCCGAGTTGTGATGCGGGGAAAAGGGTAAAAGGATCACTTGCAGTATCGGGTTTCCCAGAATTTAAATAGAACAGCCTTTAACAGACCTCTAAGACGCTAGAGGAGGTCTAATACCTCTGATCAAAAAATGTTGAGGGTGTTGGGGAACAGAAAAAAGAACATCTCTTCATCTAGGAGGGGCAAAAAAAGAGAAGATGAGCGCTAATCCAAGAAAGGAGGAAAGTGGGACCATCTCTTTTCGTAGCAAGTCACCTCGAAAAATGGGAATCTAGCAGCAAATTGGAAAATGAGAGCACGTTCTCCTTGGACAGAGCTTTCATAACGGAAAATCCGTTTGGAAGGGAATTCACCGAGAGTTTCGCCCACTAAAGAAAGCCGCTTCTACTCAGGAAGAGATGTCTCAACGCATCCGCAGTTTTCACTCAAGCCTGAAAGGGATGGTGCTCATTTGGATATCATCAGATCAATATTGAAAGCTGAATTAAATTTTTCTCTGGCAGGCGGTACATACTACCCTCCGACGTCAGGCGAAAAGGTACCGAGGTTCGGGGAGGGAAAGGGAAGGGGTCTCTCCTTTTAATAATAGTTGGAAACATGGAAGACTGAAACGGAAAAGGGAGTCATTCAAGGGGGGCTATCATCCTCTTCCTTATGAAGTGAGACGGCGCGCTTCAACTCGACCAAAATTCTAATGGAGAAAGGAGATTCAAACGCAGACAACGCAGAGTGCGGAAAGGTAATCATTCTCTAGTTCGACTCTCTCGGGGGTTAAACCTTCGAAACCGTGCATTCGCAGTAAGACACATCAGTCGGTAGGTGGTAATGTTAGGGACTTTGAAAGAGAGCAAAAGGAAACTGGGGGGGGAGAAAATAAAAGGCCGTCGAGCTTAGGAGTCAAGACGTAGAAGCCCACGTTAGCAAGGGTTATTATGGCTCGCCCTCTTCAAGGTTGGGGGAGGAAGGGGAACTATTGGCCGGGGGTGGTCTATCTCAGAAAAAAGAACTACGTCTGGGGAGAGCCTTGGAGTTGCCGTTCGCTCAAGGACCAGGGCCTATGGAGGGTAAGGCCTCCTGGAATCACTGAAGGGGAGGAGCAGGCATTAGAGAAAGATGCGAAAAACAATCCAGAGAAGTGCAAATAGCGAACGTCTCTTTTCCCTACGGGAGCCGCCTACGAAAAGAAGGATTTGCCCTCGACCAATATCCGAGGTAAAGAGAAAAAGGGAACTCCAGATTTCTAGAATCCCATTGGCACTATAAAGATGGGTGGAGAGACAGGCTTGCCAAAGGACTTCTCTCCAACTACAGACCAGAAACGACATCCTCTATGGTCAACAGGTATTCGGAGGGTCTATCAATAGGGGTCTTGCTAGAAGAAAAGAAAACCGCTCGCCTCAAGAGTAAGTCGGAGGGAAGTAGCAGAACCTACCCCTCTTACTTTTCTCGGCAAGAGAAGAAAGATCTAGGGGTCTGGTTCCTAGGGGCGCCGTAACAGGAGGGAAAGGCGGAAAGAGGGTGTTTCGACCCTCAAACAGGCTCTAGGGAAGGAGAATGAAGAGCGCAGCCGTCAGGAGAGGGAAGGTGAAGGGGAGACGCTTCGGATTGATCTAGGGACACGGAAGGGAGAAGAGGCCAACCTCTAGAGCTAAAAGATCTGGGACAGTCGGCACGGTTAACCGGGCTTCCTCAGGGGGCACTCCGTCTGATTTAAAAAGGAGGACAGTCACGCCACTGTCAGCCAAGTCACGGCAATATATACCGGGGAAGAGAGGTCGCCAAATAGGTGACCCCGATCTAGAGGGTGATTGTAGGAAAAAAAACACCTCGGTAAAAGTGTGCTGTAATTATAAAAGAACAACAAAAAAGGATGAGGATTAAAAGAAAGAGATGGATCATAGCACACGGTAAGCTTTGGGGGGGGTCAGCCCAAAGTAGGAAAGGGGAAGAGGTCTCCGTTCTCAAAGGGAAGAAAGGTTAGCTCTAGGATTAGAATTTCAAGAGGGGGGGGTACTGACCTACTTTTAGAAAAACAGGGATTTCTCACGCAAATTGGGGGCAAAGTCGGGAGTTAGCTATTTTAACCAAAATACCGAATCTCTGAGAAGCGACTGGATTAGGGGAGAAAAATTTACGACTCCATCCTCTAAGAAGAGTCCTACGGAAAGGCCGCCTAGTGCAGTGAGAAATCGAGCGGCAGGATGCGGACCTAGGAACACCTGTCGTGGAGGGCAGAAAAAAAGGGTCACGGCGAGGCAACCTCACCACAAACTAAAAGGGGGATGCAGATGATCCAGAAGGAGTTAAACCCGTACAGGTTTCTTGTCATAAGGGGAAGAAGCGAGGACGAGGTGGCTTCAAAACTGGGTTCTCTTCTATAACTGGCCGCGGGCGAGGAAGAAGAAGGAAGAAAAAGTACAAAAGAGATATTAGTGGAAGTATGGGGCTTCGGAGAGCAGAGGAAAGGCGTGACAAGCCGCTGCCGGAACCTTCCTTAAAGGACTTGTCAGAAAAAGAGGGAGGGGAGCCGTGGGAAGGAGGGCTGGTTTCTAGTAGGAAGGCCGACAGGACGCTAGTCTTATTCTTCTCCGGAGGGAACGCGCGCATTAGAGAACTTATACTTCTTCCTAAAGGAGAAGGAGAACTGCGGCTGCCAAATCATCCTTCCTTCCCGACTACAAAAAGGTAGAGGGCAAGAGACAAAATGGGGGGTATAAAAAGAAGGAATCTACATGCTCGAAAAAAGAGTCGGTGTTTCGGGGAGTCGATGCCACGGCCTGCGCAAAAAGGGACTAGTAGACCCCCTCGGACGGACTGTCAGGAGGATACAGGTTCCCGCTCACTAACTGGCATATTTCAACAGAGAGTGAGAAGAGGGGCTAAAAGTCACACACCTCGGAGTGTGGGACGAGCCTTGTCGATATCACGATACGGAGAAGCTGCGGAGATCGCTTCTCTACTTTAGAGTCGAGCATCCTCACTCAAAAAAACAGCAAAACAAAAAAAAAAAAAAACAAAACCACGGGAAGAAAAAGAGAAAGCCTGGTAGGTTGTTGGAAGCCTCTTTTTATGGTAAAGAACGGAGGTTTCTCAGTCCTTCGGCGGCAGTAGAAGAGATGAAAGGTAGCTAAATCATGACTTGTTCTGTATGTGGAAAACAGGAGGAAGTCATGATGAGAGAAAACCCGCCGAAGAGGAGACATGTAGCCTGCTTTGGTACTGATGGAATGAGATAAAGTGCGATGGAAAAGAGGGGCTAACTTGGAAGATCTCTGGTCCCATAAAGGAAGATCAAGATTTAAACTTAAGGAAAGAACCACCAGAAACGAGTAAAGAAGTAGACGATCAAGCTGTCTCCTTCTCTGAAGCTTATGATCTGAAAAAAGCTGCGCGTCTAAGGTTAAGAGACTAATGTGTTCATTATCTCTAAACCGGGGCGCAAAAAGTCGAAAGGGGAAGAGCGGATTCCTGTGCTCGGCACGGAATGGTGTTGGTAGGTGAAGCTAGAAGAAAAAGAGGCGCCTGGGGTGAAGACTGCAGAGCTAAGGAGCAAAAAACTAATGAAGGAAAGGCGTCGACTGGGGCGTAGGGGGGGGTTCCCACCCCCAGTCAAAAAGAGAATGAAAGAAAAGACGGGGAAAAAAAAGGTACGGTCCGGCTAGAAAAAGGGAGGGGGAAAGAGAAACCTCTTGTACAACAAGGAGCGGCCCAGAAGAGCGGCAATGAGTCTAACAAATAGCCCAATGAAGGGCCGCTAATGGGGAGGGGGCTTACTTAGGAGAGGTTCCCGTGCGGACAAGGATAGGGAACAGTATTTCGGGCTCGAACTTCGGGCTGGACTCCTGACAAAAAAAACGCTGAATTAACGTCTAGAGACTAAGGCTTCAAAATAATTCGTGCTCATCCTTCGGAACAGGGAAAGGCAGTTTTAAACGAAAATTTTTCTTGAGATCGGAAAAAAGATTCGGGTCTTGGTGAGAGTCCATCAGGGTCTGTTTACGAGTATCGAAAGCGGACGACAACCAGTGACATAAACCTGAGGTTAAGAAAGAAGACCTTATCTCTCCTTTCATAAAACGGAGGGAGCGCAGGGCGATCTTTTTGACTAAAAAACTAGAGGCAGGGAGCGAAACGAGCAAATTCTTACCCCTATAAAAAGTCAAAGAGATGTGAAGTCCCCAAGGTGGCCACCAATTTCTGGGACGGAGAGAAAAAAAGAGTAGGCTGATCCAAGAGGAGGGGCTTCTCATATTCTAAAACACAGGGGGGTAGGTGAGGCAAAGCATGCCTACCTGGTTAGCGGGGGGGGGGTACTTAGAGGGGAGATTTCGAAGAGGCCCGCTGAACTAAGTCTGTCTGGGACGGGGGACGAGAACGACATGGGCCCGGCAAAGTATTATCTCCAGTCCGGCCAAAGTTGATAGCATACGAAGCTTGAGGAAACTAAGGCCTGGAGAGGGATCCCGGGAAAGGCTGCTCTCTAAAAAAACAACAAGGTAAATAGAAGAAAGGCTGGACCCAAGGTCGATCGCCGACGAAGAAGCGTATGCGAGGTAACAAAGAAAAAGGGGGGAAGACAAGTCTGTCCTCCTTCTTGACAGTCGGAGGATGAGAGAAATGAAAAAGGAGCGGTGGGAAGCAGTGCTCCTCTTCGATTCTTCCCGCAAAGAATACAGCGCGAACCAGTATTGGACTTGGGGTAAGACGAAGGAGGAATGGGAGAAGAGAGTGCTCACCTTCTTTTTTTCGAGCAAAAGAAATTGGTTGAGTTACCCTAAATTGATGAAATCGAGGGTCGGGGGAAGTGACTTTCACAAGCACAGCTCGTCAAAAGACAGAGACTGAATCAGGAGAGGTCGAAAACCAGAGCTTCTGCTCAATAGTGGTCAGCATCCGAAGGAGGCGGAGGATTCAGATTGTTGCGGGTGGTGGGGGTACACGTGTTTGTCTGCGATCGAGCTGTAATCTGGGAAGGGCACCAAAGTGAAACCACGACGCTAGGAGGATTGGCAACCAGAGGGCAGAACTTTTCAAAACGAAACAGAAAATGGGCCAACGAGCAGGGTTGGAGTAATCGTACAACTGCCTCGGATTGGGGGGGAAGCCGGAGATCTGCAGGTCGCGTATGGGAGAAGGTCAGTTTAGCCTCCATTCAGCCGGACAAGTAGACCCGAAACTTCTAAGGCCCTAGGAATATGTCCTCCGGAAAAAAAGCTCAAAAACGCCTTTCTCCCCATCGAAACATTCCGCACGTAACAAGGGACTATTCTAGCTGATTTTGGAGACGTAGAGGGCGGTCCTTTACAAGGGGGAACGTTAAAGGCATGAGGGACCCTCGGTGGACAAGAAAGTGCCGTTAGTAGCAAGGTAGGAAAACCAGGGTGCTGAGAGCAGGGATCTCTTCCCGCCAAGAGAGCAAGTGTGTACACTGCTAAAAAAAACTGACCTGGTTTGCGTCACAAAAAGATCGCGGCAATGAAGGATACAAAAGTCTTAAAAAACAGGTTGCTCTCTGCGAGAAGCAGGAAAACTCCCGCCAAAGCAAAAAGCTAGGAGCTCTGGGGAACCCTGAGAACTGTCTCCTTTATGTCTAGATGGAGAAAAAAAAAAATCAAAAGGTGAACTTCACTACGAGAGGGCATTACCAGGGAACTAGATAAAGCTGGGTCGACATAAGAAGGAGAATAGGGGAGAGATGGTGCCGGGACAAGTCTATCAAGTGATTGGGGGAAGAGGAGGGACATATTTAATCGCCTCGTCTGGGCACAAGAGTAAGTTGGGTCCTAAACATACCATCCTAACCGGAGAAGGTGAGCCAATAGGTCTTGCGGCGGGAGGAAGCGAGATCTCACTAGATCTCTTTCCAAGAAGTTCCCGAACTGCAAGCAATTCAGCGCAGGAGACTGACGACTGTGCAATAGAGGAAACTAGAGTCTCTATGCAGCGACTATACAATGGGTCCTCTAGCAGAAACTGCAGTGGGACTCTCCATATAAGCGGTCACGGTGAGGAGGGGAAACGAGGCTAGCGTTCGGACGCGCCTCTGTCATTCTGTCTCTCCTTACGAGATCGAAGGCTACGGGCAATCCACCTGAAGGCTTATGACGCCGTTGACGTGAACGGGGGATGAAATCTCTACATAGTACATCCTTTTAAACTAATTGGAGAGTAGCGCGTAGGTGAAAGGACTGGAGCCAGGGAACCGGAGGCAAGGAAGTCCAGTTATTTCTCTCCCTAGGAAGGTGGGCGAAAAGACAAGAAATAGGGCAAGTTGTCCGGACGCGGGGAAAACCCACCTACTCTGTCCGGGGGAGGAATGTCAAGATCTATCTGAGAGCGAAAGGTCCTAGTGAAGTAAGGATGAGTGCTACTGGGGGGCTTCATCATGTCGGGAAGAGAAGAAACTTAAAAGAACCAATTTCTCGCAGAAATGAACGCTGTGCAGAACCGGTCGCGCCGACTACAAAATCAGAGTGGACGGAGACTTAAAATTCCCTCTACCAAGCATGACAGAAAACTGTCGGCAAGCGACATAAAAAAGGGGAAGAGCACCGGGACTATAAAAGTTTTCGGAATTACGAGTGGAAACGAGGTTAGAGTCTCTCCGCCAAGAAGGACCATAAAGTCCCCGAAAGAGAAGAGGGACCGTGAGGAAAACTCTCTGTCTATCATCGACGGAAGTTTCGTACCGACACCCCCCCGACGCGCGCAAAGCAAACAAGGACTTAAAGATCGGGGGGGGGGAGGGGAAAGTATGAGGAACCGCGGACGCGGGCTCCGCTAGAGGGGGGAGCTTGTTGCAACGACTTCTGTGTAGGTGGGGCACGTACCTTGAATAATGGGGTTCCATGGGTCATCGTGGGGGATCTCAATGGAATCTAGGTAGCAGAGAGATTAATATTGAAAGATTGAAAATCCCTTGATATGGGCCTGTCCGGATACGGATCGTAGTAAGAGGATCTGTATGGAAAGGGAAAACGACTCGAATCGCCTCGTCAGAGAAAAAACCCCTATCAAATTTTCTAACATTAGTACAGGAGACGCGTTTTACTACCCGCGCGGGGAGAATGCGTTAGCCACTCTGGCTATTCTCACAGGAAGGCATTCACTCAAAACACCCTCGGGGGGGATGAGAAAAGAACGGAAATGAAACTACAGTTTGAAGCTAAAAAACTTGCCTAAGGGCCGGAGAGGATAGTTTCGAAAAAAAAAAAGCTGTCCACTTGGGAGTATGAAATATAATCATCAAAAATGGAGGTTAGGAAAAGAAGAAGAGAGATTGGTCATAAGAACAGGTGAGACGTGGGGGGTCTTCCCTCGCGAATAGCTCAAAAAAAAAGGGGGGGGTGACCGTCGAACGAGAGAACCTGGTTAGCCTTGGCCTTTCGTTTTCTGGGCGGGGATCTGGACCGACAGGTCTGGGGAAAAGAGAAGGAGGGCTAAAACACGCAGTTCTTCACGAGGACAGGGGGACTGGGATGGTCTAAACATGCAGACGGGGAGGACGACAGGGAGAGAATGGGTAGTCGTTCTCCAGTGGAACAAAGAAGCACGGGTGAGACTTACTGATGCACGGATATACGGAGGAAAGAGTAGTTTGACCTCATCCGCGCGGAGAGAAGGAACTATAGACACAGATGAACGTCTGGAACTCCGGGTTTCACCACACTGCAACAAAGAACTCTTGCGCTGAACCGGAGCAAGGAGGAACAACGGGATTTTTCTGGTAAGGAAAGTCAAAAAAGGAGGCGGGGACGCTGGGGGAAGGCTAGTCTCGTGGTCTTGCTAGCACTAACTTCACGACGTCTGCGCAGGGACAGGAATCAAGGAAATCTGGTCAGATGATTTCTTTCTGGGGAGAAGGCTGAAAGAGACTAGCAAACTGGCAAGCGCTTCCAGTTACAACCTTTCTGGTGATACGGGCAACTGGTCTGAAGTATACTCGTCTCTTTCGATAAGCGCGATAGGAGGGGGAAGGGTTTCAAGAAAGGGAAAAAGAAAAATTCTTATATCTCGTAGTTCAGGATAATTCTGGAGCAAGCAATTGAGAGGCACAGGCTGCGGAAAGCTGGGTGAGAAAAGGAGAAATGATCCTGGTGGGTTTTGGTGGGGGGGTTGTGGTTGGGGGTGGGGTGGGGGGGGGGGGGGGGGGTTGTTTTTTGGGGGGGGGGTTTGGGGGGGGGGGGTGGGGGGGTGTTTTTTTGGGGGGTTTGTTGGGGGGGGGGGGGATAGGGAAGCAGGAATTCACAAAGTGAGAAACAGGAAATGGCGCTATAACTTATCTCTATCTACCGGGGAAAACAAGACCGAGTCGGTGATTCTATAGGACGTCGAATGGAGCCTCACAACCTTTACGAGGGAAACAAGGACATAAGGACCTTGCCTACCTTTCATGAGAACGAGGTGCGACCCGTCTCGACCTATCAACAGGAGAGAGATGGTCCATAAAAAGGAAAGAATTCAATATACGAAACATGATGGTGGGGGGTTAACGGGGATCCCACGTGTCTATCTTCTCCGAGAGAGAGGTGCTAGAACTCCTTCTTCAAAGAGAACGTCTAGGGGGGGGAGCTGCTGATCTGCCGTTCATCGAAGGAAGAATGGGGGACTTAATTGGGAAGACATGTAATATCGGAGATCAAAATCTAGAAGGAGACTCTCAGACGACAGTTAGTGGGCAAGGAGGACTGGGCCAAACTGATTCATAAAAAGGAAAAGTCGGAAAAACTCTCTGCCTCGAGTTAGCGCACAATCCTATTGCCATTGAGTTTGTGCTGCCCGCACACCAAGACGAGAACGATGCCAAAGCGACTCTTTCCTATGAGCTAAGATGGCCGAAGGGCCGATGACTTAACATCTACAAAAATAACAGCAGCAGAACGGAGAGAGACATCTCCATAGGGGTATCCTGGAGTATTCTTATGTGCACGAATCACCTGCGAGGCGTGAAAGTCAAATGAAGCATATCTTATGTTTAGTAAGGAAAGGAGAAAAGGTAGAATACGTCGAAGAGCTCGCAAACTATTCTCTGCATGGGCATGGGAGGTCATGCCTCGCCACAAGCGAAGCAAGTACTTTGGCGCGGACGAAGTAGAGATCAGAGGTAAAAACGAGCTTCATCTTCTGCAAATCAGGGGGGGGGGAGGGTGCCACCACCCACTCCATCTATTTCGGAGAGAGGGGGCACCGATCGGGAAGTCAAGGGTTGCACGACGGGTAGCGAAGGTAACAATTTCTGTAAAAAACGGAGAACTTCCTTTCTGCGTGTCCACACTAACGGTTCAACAGGCACGACCTCTACTCGAAGGGGAGGAGATAAAAAATAAGAAAAATAGACCGTATCCGAGCGAAGGTGGCTGGGGGCATGAAAGGGAGGGACATCATTTCCCGGGTTTGAGGAATAATAAATATTTCATTATTGGTGGGAAGTGATAAATGGGGGGTTCAGGAAATGGCCTTCACACATCAAAGACTGAACTCGAGAAGGACGAACGGCAACTCAACCACCTATAGCGCGTTTGAAGGAAAACTCATCCTGAGCCCGGGAACCTGCTGGAAAGTCGGGGTTCATCGAAAAAAAAGAGGCTAGGTCGTCCTCAGGGTCAGGAGCGGGACACGTAAAACTATTATCGCAATCTCCAAACAGGGTGGGTAAAAGAAAAGGATTCAGCGGGGAGAAGCGAAGACGTGGGTGAAGTGCAAAAGGCTTGAGGAGACCCAGAGCTGTTTCTGAAAGAGAAAAAGGGTCAACCGCGAGCTACGAGGCCGATAAGAGATAATCACGGAAAGCACAGCTAGGGGAATTAAAGCGATTCAAGAAAACAAAGGTCTGGAACTAGAGTCACACCAAGTAATAAAGTATCCGCGGAGGAGATTCCCCTACGGAAGATCTCTACCTGAAAAGCAAGGTCTCAAGCATCAACCTTTTTCGGGGAGCAACTGAATCTCAGAGGGGAACGCCTTAGCGTATAAGTAGATCGAATAACTACGAAAAGTGCGGGGGGACGGGCCCAGAGACTACATAAATTCTCAAAGAAAACTCCGGAGAAGAGGCGCAGAGGGGGGAGAATATGAAAGAGAATAATACTAGAAAACCGCATGGACTTACGGAGCTCTCAACGATGAGGAAGAAAAAGAGAAGAGAAGAGGGGGGGAGGTCAGCGATCGACTCCGACCTCGCCTAATTATTGGATTTTCCAATAAACCGGAGGCGATGGGAAAAAGACTTCGCGGCATTAGGTCTGAAAGGCCTCGTATAGTAGGAATTTTGACGGGAAGCTCCAGAAAGAGGAATAGTCTTGAAAAGGACATATTAAAAGCACCATTTCGGAAGGAATTGACTACTTGTTGCTTTAGATGGTGGTCCTCAAACTGATCAAGGAGTGGCTCTGGAGTCTTTTCGGGACTCGGACTGGAAGTTCACCCTAGGGGGGAGGAGTCTTAGGGATCTCATTAATCAGCTTCACGGAGATAGCGGACTCCTCAGGCTGGGGTCCTCTTCTTTCGCCGTTCGGGGCAAGGCAGAGGGAGGGAAGGCGCGATGTTCCAGTGGAAAAGGAAAAATGGTTTCGTGTAAACGTTGTTGTCGCGGATCGCTGCTTAAGAGGCCGGACCAGGAACTAAAGGGTGCTAGGAGAGTGTCCTCGGGAGGGGGGGTTAACAGGGATCGGGGGAAAAATAAAAAATTGGTCCATGGCAGAAAGAACGACCATGAATAGTGAAGCCATCGAAGTACAGGTTGGAAAGACATGTGATCTCTTCTGGAGAGGGAAGGGGAGTTGAAGGGGAAGCCCCCAACCCTCAGGCCGGAACCAATGCCTACATAAACCTAGGCGCCCGTGAGACGAAAGACTCTGAAGAAAATAAGAACTTGGAGATGTCGTCTCCACTGTATCAGTTAGGGGGAGGGTACGAGGGCGGACACCTGTGGCAACTGTACTTGAGTCACTGGCAGAATGGAAGGTATAAAACGGGGGGGGGGGGTACCCATAACGTGCAAGGAAAGGAACAATTCCCTTGCGATTTTCTTCGATGTGATCCGTTAGTCCCACGACCCTCGATCGGGGAAACGCTACTTGGGTGGGGCAAGAAACCTCAAGCGGAAAAAAACCTGAGAAAAAAAGTCTTCACTCTATCTCGGGAGTCGGCTGAGGATGGACAAGGAGGTCAGGGGACTGAGGAGATAAGGACAGCCATAAAAGAATCCGAGAATCGGTCAGAGAAATCGCGGACACGAGGGAAGGATACCTTTAGAGAGCTTCTCCCATCATTAGGAGAAGGAATTACAACGAGATAAATTTGGACTATCGGTCAGATCCAGAGGAGAGAGAAGAGAAGAGAATAGTAGTACTGATCCAGAATGTCTCTCTTTTGAAGGAAGGGGAAGTCGGATGAACGTTATGCGAGTTCTGGTCATGAGGGGGAATCGCAATCGCAAAACGGGCGGGAGTGAGGGGTCAAACGAAAAGTGTAGCGGACCAGCGACACCTCAGATGAAAAGGACTACATTTCGCACTCTTGGGCGGAAAAGGGAGATCGCAGTAAAGATACTCCTCTTTTTGCAGTTCACACGACTGACTCCAGGTTGCAATAGCAGAGACTGATAGTATATCGACTAGAAAAGGCATCGGAACTAACTAAATCGGTGAAAGGAGCATCCTAACGCTCGAAGCAGCCGGAGACACCAACGGATCTGAGGTGGAAAGAACGACTGGGGGATCGAATGTACTATCTAGAACGGATTTCCAGGGGAGCAGCTCAGCCGATAGTAGATCGTTCTCTTCCCTAACAGCAAGGCGTAGATCTGGAGTGTACTTGTGAACATAAATCGACACAGCATTAAGGTTAAGGTTATTAGAGGAGTCAGGGAAACCTCGTAACAAAGAAGGACGGTGCCCTGCAGAATTATGTTCGCAACGTCAGGTGTAGGAGAAGTCCTATTTTTCCGGGAGAATAGGAAAAAAAAAGGGGAAGGGAGAGATGGTTCTCTAGATATGAAAAAAAGAGCATCCCACTCTCGGGGTAAGGAAGGAGGAGTGGGACAATATGAGTCATCGGGGATCTGTAAGAGACTGCACGATACTACAAATAAAACGGAGCCAACTATAAATCTGAGAGGTCCCGACTCGGGTACTACAAGAAAATAAATCTTTAAGGGGAATAAAGGAACATCCTTTGCTAACACTGAACCGTCATCGGGGTTAGGGACGGCCAGGGCCAGAACGGTGGTTCCTTACCTTGCCCCGCATGTGTAGAGATAAAGCCAAGACGAAATCCCACCGGGAAGGGTCAGTGTGACTTATTCAGTCTAGCACTGAGTGTCTGTGGCTCTACTATAAAATGCAGAAGAAACCCGCGTCCCCGAGTGCTGGGGGAAAGGAGAGAAATACCCTAGGGAAGTTGGAAACGGAAAGTGTTCTCATCTATCATTTAAGAAAGCTTGGCTTTTTCCAGGGATGCCAGAAACGTTGCGGGCCCAATTGGAAAGAGGGGTGAACTGCAGCGCGGGGTGAATCTCTATTATAAGAAGAAACTGCACGAAGACATACTTAGGGAAGGACTTACTGGCGGAAGAGCGGATTGAGTCTAAAACTGAATACAGAAGAGCGACGGGCCGAGACGGGAGAAGGTAGTAAGTCGAAAATCTTCGGGACCAAAAAGTGGACCATGGCTTCTTAACGTGGGAAAACCTTCTAACATCAATGCAGTCAGGAAAAAAGACCCTCTGCAACCTAGAAGACCAGGGGAAGGGGAGTCAAGGGTTCCCTTATTAAAATATTGCCTAGAAGTTCTCAGCACGAACCAGTTAAACTTAACCACCGGAGAAAGACAGAGACTAACAGACAACATGAGGAAATAAAGAGAGAGGAGTCTCAGCAGCACACGGAGGGGTGGGGGTTAAATCAGCGAGATCGCACGGCCGTAGGTAAAAATACTGCTTTCACAAGGTTGCTCTGGGGCCGTGGAGGGGGAGGGACCAAGCGTGAGTTGGCGGATGTCAAAGGGCTCACGCAACGGCAAGTCCACTAACCGCTGAATAGATGTTCGCCAGGACAAATGCGGAGGTCAAAGAACGCGGCGACCTTTCCCCTTCACAACGCGATGAAGAAATAGAGGGAGGAGAGAAGGGACGTATGACGAAGGAGCGCTCGTTCCTTCTCCTCGGACGAGGGAAGGAGAGGGAGGACCCCAGAAACCCCGACACTGTTCAACGGAAGAGGCAACCGCAAAATAGGAGAGGTCTCCTGAGAGGGTACTTAGAGGGGAGGGGGGGAGAGAAAATGCAACGGGCGCGGACGCGGTCAAAGGCGCCTGGGGGTCGAGTCGAGGAAGACTGCCGCGACGTTCTCGCAGAAGACGGAAGCCACGGACCTAAGCCAAATTTATGGTGTGGAGGAGTAATGGGGAGCGGCAAATACCACGTTGGGAAAACCTTCTCTTCCTTGAATCCTTTGGAAGTGCATTCTCGAGACAACTCTTGGCTTCCTGTGCGAGGAAGATAGAGGTGGAAAAGTGGAAATAACGCAACTGCTTCTAGAGTCTTAAGGAACTCTTTCTTTCACGCGCAGGGTCGAAAAAAATCGGAGGGAACTTCTGCTATCATTACTCCCTTGTCCTCCATCTGATACAGAATCAAATGCGTAAGTGGGAGCCCAGGGTCACTTGGGGAGGAGGCTTAGACTCAAGAAAATAGAAGGGACTAACGCCAAAAAAGGGTCGGTTTTCAGCTCTCTACAGTCCATAATCCGGGAAAATCGAGAAAAAATGGGGGAAGGATTTCTCCTAACCCAGGGTTAAATAAATGGAATTTTCAAGGGTCTTCACCGCTCCCCTACTTCAATGCAGGTCAACCCAGAGAGTGCTATAGGGGGTAAAAGAAAAGGAACAAATTCGATATCGCCTTTTCTTTTGGGAGAAGAACGTGAGGGGAAAGAAAAAATAAGCTACGTAATGACCGTCAAGAAGACAGGACGAACCTGCGGCAATGCGTGGATACCAAAGAAAAAGCTCAGGGGGTGGGTTTTCTGTAGGGCAGGCGAGCTCATCTCTTCGGGGGAACAAAACGCCTGGTCTCGTGGGAATCCTCGACGCGAATATAATAGGAAGGCGGAGGAACTCAAACGGCAAGAGGAACCTTTTTCTTTCTTCGAGTGGAAAAGAAAAGGAGAACCGTCGGAGCGACCAAAACTCCCTCCGGCTCTTCATTCGAGGGGAAGAGGAGGGGGGTAGATTTGCTCACACAAAACCTCATGAACGATCCAACACAGAGGAGCGAACTCAAAAGGGGGGAAGGGAAGGGAAGATCGTGCGTACTTCGGAGGAAAAAGAGCTGAAAGGCGTAGCGAAGACTCCGTAGAAGGCATAGGGGGAGAAGGCGGATCGAGGTTGACGCGAGTCTTCTTGGATTTGCCTACGGATGGGACGAGAAGAGAGAGAGAAAGGCATGAGACGAACGTTGAATTTCTTGCCGGGGGCGATTCATCTTGCTTGGGGGGAGGGGACTGCTCGCCGACAAGAGAAAAATGGATCTCGAAGAAAGGAGGGGAGATCGATGGTGGGAACTAAATGGGGATCTGAAGAAGTCTTTTCGATTCTGTTCGAACACATAAAGTGAGGTGCGAAGACTATAATCTATCTGAGAAAAAACTGAAACGGGCCGGATCTCTGTTAAAAAGAAAACGTCGTGCGCACTCTACGTAAAATTGTGGCAAGGCAATCACGCTAGGAAGGAGAAACATTACGTCAGCTACCCGCAAATCAAGAAAGGTGAGGGGGGCTTGGGGGAGAGCAGCGGTCCCTTTGCACTAGGAAAAGTGAAGAGGCTAACTGGCCGGACGTGGCCTGCCAAAGCTGTTACTGAGAGAGAAGGAGGAAAACGGGAATACTAGGAGGCACGATCAAGGGAATGGACCATGAACGTTGGAAACGAGGGAGAACCTTCTCTCAATGCAAAAAAAGAGGAAGCGGGGCGCTTTCCCATATTCAATTCCTGACGTACAGCGCGATCGAAGAACAAAAAGGGAAAAAGAAAAACCATAAACAATCTTAACTCCTCAGCCTAGTGAGTAAGTGCATTCACAACGTAGTTCGAGGAAAGGGGAAAGGCATTGGGTTCGACAATAATATTCCAAGTGGAGTGACGCGGCCGAGAATGCTTTATCATGAACTACGCCTATTTTGAAAGGAAAGGCCTAGGGTTCTCAACCAATGTCGGGGGGAAGGAGACCAAACGGACCGTGAGCAAGTATCCCAACTCTTGGACCAAGAATTACTATCGAGCCGGCAAGAAAAGGTAGAAGAGCCAGTTTTCTCTTTAATCTTCAGAAGACTTAGAAGAGGATGAGAAGTCCAAAAAAGTTATAAGAAGAGTCACGTGAGCCTACCTGTCCGATGCAAAGAAGAGTAGAGAAGAAGGCGGATTGACCTCTCATACTACTTTGACGGAGAGGAGGTATCGACCGGAAAGAAAGTCTGATCTCAGAACTCAACAACACAAGATGGAAAGAGGGGGGAGTCGAAGGGGAGATAGAGAGGCAGTCGAAAGAGTAGTCTAAGATTGGAAGGCCGGCAAAAACGAAGAGGGGGGGAGGGGAGGGGGGAAAGGAGGGAGTCGGCGGACGGGTGCAATACTCTCTTTTAGTCTAGGGACGGGGAATGAGCCCGAGACGAGTCAACCAAGAAAAGAAAGCGGAGCCCGTCTGGATTGACTAAACCTTCTTTAGAGGGAGAGTGGGGAAAAGCCATCAGCAACTATAAATTTTACTGCAACAGACGGGTGTGAGGGGAAAAGGCCTGGATTCACCCTCGTGATGTCATTAGAGAATTGTCAACGGCCTCGGAAACGCCCAGCCGCAATGAGGAGGGAAGAACCCAAGCAATCGGCCCTCTTTTGGGAGGCATACGGCGGAGGAGGGAGGGGGAGGGAAGACTGGGGGTCCATCAAGTTGGCGTTTACAATTGGGGTTGTCAGAGATGGTACTAGTCCGGAAACCATCGCTCTATTCTTGAAGAGCCCCGCGGCATCAGGGGGACCCGGTACGCAGAAACTACACAACGCATTTGCAAAAAAGAAAGAAGGGAAAATCCTGATTATCTTTCTAAAAAGAGTCGTCAGGGGGGACCGCAGGGGGAGAACGCCTTCTTCTATTTGTTGTGGAAGGAGCAAGGGAAAAATCAGGAAATGACCGACACGAAAATCGGAGGGGAAGCAAGGGAATCGGCTCTCCTTCTCCCCATCACCTCGAGATCCAAGGGGGGGCGATGTCAGTAAAAGGCTGCAGGCTCTGGACGCGGGGCAAAAGTGGAAGGTACAACTGGGAGCACAAGGTGTCACTCAGCTGACCCTACAGGAAAAAGGCCGGTGACATCCCTTTGCAGCGAAAAATCGGCTCGCTCGCCTCCAGCAAAGAGGGAAGGGGTGGACAGCAGAGAATGTTCAGGACCGGCTCAAACTAGAGAGAGAAAGAGGAATAATCCCGAGTTCTT
>Ga0179593_1772827_pt1 | contig 19947 bp, 24 predicted proteins | sample CZODoug2_1_08_16_FD_185931 | JGI IMG/M metagenome (GOLD analysis project Ga0179593, IMG submission 185931) | Vadose zone soil fungal communities from Angelo Coast Range Reserve, California, USA - CZODoug2_1_08_16fungal (PacBio error correction) | ecosystem: Environmental > Terrestrial > Soil >...
TGCCAGTTTTTCGTGTCGGTCGTCTCTTGTGCCCCCCTTGTTACGCCCGCCCCGCGTCTGAGTTCCCCCCTTTCCTCCCCTCGGGATGGAAAACCCACTTTCTCCCTCACCCGGGTAAGGAAAAGCGCGGGTTTTGTTTTGTCATGGCTATTTAGACAGCCCCCGCGGGGGTTCCCTTCCCCCCTTGTTTGGTGTTACGGTCAAAAAAAATCGGCGGTAAACTGGGGGCCCCGTTTTTTTCCCGCCCGCGGGGGGGGGGCCCCTATCCGATGGGTCGGGGCGGGTTGCCCCCCCGGCCCGAACCCCCCCGTTTTTTTGGGACGGGGTCTTTTTTGTTTTGCCTGGGATAAAAGGTGTTGGGGGGGGCCCCTTGGCCCCGAAGAAGCCCCCCCGACCAGGTTTTTTCATGGAAATGGGGTGGGCTCGCGGCCCCCCCCTTTTTTTCCCCCCCCCACGGTCCCCACTGGGCCCCCTTCCAAGGTTCCCACCCGGCCTGCCCATTGGTGGTCCAAAATTGTTGCCACAAACTGGGTGTCAATTCCACGGTGGCCCCCCCCCCGAATGAAAAACGGGCCGGCCCGGGCCCCCCCTCGCTCCCCGTGGGGGCCCGGGGCCCCGAAGAAAATCTTTAATCTTTTTTCCCCCCACCCCCATCATTCTTCCCCCCTTCCCACCCCACCCCCAAACCCACCAAACCGGGGTTTGCCCGAAACTGGTGGGCCGTTTCCCCAGGTAAAGTTTCACCCGGGCCGCGGCCCACCCAAAAAAACATTTCCCGTCCATTTTTTTGAATTGCCCGGGTTTCGGGGGGGCCGGGTCCACCCCAATGGTGTGGGCCCCCCCCCCCCCCTGTTTTGATTGGGGGGGAGTGAATTGGAATTTGATGTGTGTGTGGTGGTGGCATTGTTGCTTGGCACTGGGGTGTTATGGGTGTTTGGTGGTGACGGTGGCCCTGGCGGGGCCCCCGGGTGAGTGGTTGGGGTTGCACTTGGGTGAACGAATTTTTTTTCCGGCCCCGTTTTTTTTTTCCAAGGGCCCTGGTTGGGCGCTTTTTTTGGAAAAAACCCCTGGCCCTCCCAACACCAAACCAGAAAAGAAAAAAAAAAGAAAACAACTGGTGATCGACAAAGCCTTTGGCCCAAGCCGCCCCAGGTAAAAAAAAGTTTTTAGAAAAAAAACCCCGCCCCCTTGGGCCCCCGGGCCCCCCCCGTTGGGTAAATAATTTTAGGGGGTTATTCCCGCCCCAAGTAGGCGGGTGGGGGGCCCCCCCCCCCAATTTTTTGGGGTTGGCGTTAAAAAAAGGCCGTCGCCTTTGGGAAGAACAAAAGAGCCAAACTTTGTGTGCTGTTTCCGAATCCTGGTTTTTTTGCGTTCCACGGCCCTTTTGGTCGAGATCAACAACTGGGCCCAACAGCGGGTGAACGTAACCGACCCCCACCGTTTTTATTCCCCCCAATCCCCCTCCCCCCCCCACACCTGCCCCGTCGGGCCCCAGACCCTTGCCCCCGTCCCCCACAAAAGTCCCCGAGCCCCGAACACACGGGGGTTCCCACGGCCCCGGGAAAGAAAAACTGGGGGGCCCTTTGGGTGTCGTTTCCCGTCCCCCCCCCAAAGCCCGGCGGGGCAAAAAACCGCGGGGTAAAAACTTGGGGGTGAAAAAGTTTTTGTGGTGCGGAGACAGCGCCCCCAAGCGGGTGTCCCCTTAACGCGGGGGGCCTGGGGCCGTATCGTGGCGTCGGGGAAAGTTTTAAAATCGGATGGTTTCGGGACCTTTGTATAAATTTAACAAAAAAAACATCGTGGTATACTCGGCTTTATCGAATCAAAAAACAAATATTTTCGGGAAAACTTTCAAATCCGAAATTAACATCGGAAAAATTGAATTTCGTATCTTTAACATCCGGATTCCTCGGGAATTGGAAATTTTTAACATCCACGGAGTCCGGTATTATCTCAAATCAAAATCTGGAACAACCTTTTCGGTATCGGCTTCGGGAAAAAAAAATGAAATGTGCTCGTCGGAATTTATTCATCCCGGAAACGTCAACCAATCCGGGGAAATTTCCGGTTATCGGATTTTCGGGAAAAAGAAATGGGGGAAATTTATCGGTTAATCCCCGGAAAAAAATTCGTCCGTTACCAATCCGGGATTAATTATTCGGATTCCCGTAAAAATCTTATTTTTCTATTAGTCGGATTTCCGGGGCACCGGTGGGTGAGTGGAGTGGAAAAATGGGTTTTTGGGAGCCATCCTTTTCTTCTCCCTTTCTTCCCCTCCCCTCCAATCTTTTCTCCTTCCTTTCCCCTTTTCACACATTTCCTCCGTTTCCTCCCTTTTGCCCATCCTACTCCCTTCCGAAGCCACCTCATTCCCCCCTACCATTTCCGAAAAAAAAAAAAAAGAAAACAACCCTCAAAAAAAACACAAAAAAAACCCCTGCACACACGTAGGAGTGGAGGGTGGGGCCGGGAGGTAAGTTTGTCCGCGGAAAATTAAAAACAAACAACAACAACACAACTTTACATTACGGTTAATTAACAGAAAAAAGAGATATATTTTTCCCCCCCCTTCAACCCCCATCCAACAAAAACCACAAAAATCCTTTTCCCCCCCCCCGAAAAATCCTATCAAAACTAAAACGGCCAAAAAAGTAGCCCCCCCCTGCGTATAAAATAACGGGTCCTTTTGTCGCCTTTTTCCCCTTTTTCCCGCCCCAAACCTTTTTTCGAAACACCAAAAAGTTGCCGCGTTGGCCCCCCCCGCGGGCCCCCCCCTGGGACTGAAAAACTAAAAAACCAAAAAAACCCAGTTCGGTTTTTTTTTCTTTCTTTCCTTTTTCCTTTTCTTTTTGTCTTTTGTTTTTTTTTTTTCCTCCCTGGGCTCCGGTGTGTCTCTCGTAAAAACCAAAAGAAAACCTTTTGGGGGGAATGGAAACTGGCAAGCATTTGGTTCCCCCGACCCGGCCCCGTGTTTGGAGTGAGTAATGGGAAGTCCCCCCGTTTCCGGGTCCCCGCTTTGGGGCCGCCCCCCTGGTTGGAATCTCGAAACAAACAAGCCGTGGGCGCGCCAAAAAAAAAACCCCAAGATATAAAATAACTAAAAAAAAATAAAAATCGCGGGGACTCAACAAAGAAGAACAAATTTTTGGGGGCCCCCTCACCCCCCCCCCCCCGCCCCCCCACCCCCCCCCCCCCCCCCCCCCCTGCCCCCCCCCCAGATGTCCCCCCCCCCCCCGTCCACTCCGCCCTCCCCACCCCCCCCCCTCCACCCCCCCCCCCCACCCCCCCCTCGTCCCCCCCCTCGCCCCCCCCCCCTCCCCCCCCCCCCCCCTCACCCCCCGCCCCCTCCCCCTCCTGCCTCCCCCCCCCCCCCCCCTTCCTTTCCCCCTCCCCTCCCTCCATACCCCCCCCCCCCCCCCCCCCCCCGCCCGCCCGCCACGCCCCCCCCCCCCCCCCCCCCCCCCCCCCACCCCGCCCCCCCCCCCCCACCCACCCCCCTTCAACCCAAAACATATCCTAACTTGCCCTTTCAACGCAAAAACCAAAAACTGGGGCCCCCCCGGCTAAAAAAAAACAAAAAAACAAAAAAGGAAGACAGAAAAAAAACTAGCAAACTTTCTGGTCAAACCACAAAACCTTCAACTTAAACTTAAAAAATTAAAATTAACAAAAACCGCCCCGGCCCCCCCCCCCCCCCACCCAGCCGGGTAACTACCCAAACCCCCTCGGGTGGTGTCTCCCCCTTGAGCCTTTTTTTTTTTTTCGGATCAAAGTGGGGGGGTTGGTTGGAGCACATGTTTTCCCCAAGCCCAGGCCGGCAAACCCGGCCGCCCCCCCCCCCCCCCCCCCCCCCCCCCTGGGGTAAAACGAAAAAATCCGTCCCAAACGGGCCCCCGTGGTTTCCCTTGAAACTGCCGGACGGCCATCAAAGAACCCCGAAAATTGGGGAACAAACAAATGCCCCCCCGGTGGTCCCCCCCGCCGTTGGGAAACTAACCCCACCCCTGTTGGAAAAGAGAAAAAAAACAAAAAAAAAAAGAAATAGAAAAACAAAAAAAGAAAAAACGGGCCCCCCCCCCCAGTTCCCTGGGCAAACACCCCCTGGGTGGATAATCCGGTGGGCCCCCGGGCCCCCACGAACCGAAGCCCCCGCCGTTTTTTTATTTTTTTTTCCCCCCCCCCTCGGGGCCCGTTGGGCCCCCCAAATTGGGGGCAAGGGTTTTGTGCCCCACAAAAAATGCCACAACCTAAATTGGGCGCGGACAAAACCCTGAAAAAAAGGGCGGCCCCCGTGTGGGAAAAGCTCGGAAATGCCCCCAAAAACATTCCCCCAATGAAAAAACTGGTCCCCCCCCTCCCCCCTAGCCCTATTTCCCCCCTTCTTTTTCCCCCCCCCCCTTCGGCCCAAAAAAACAAAGGCCCAAAAAACTTATCCCCCAGCCCAAAAGCAAAACCCGGTCAAACGGGTCCCCCCTCCCGCCGGCCACAAGGGCCCCGCCCCCCCCCCCCCCCCCTAAAAAACGTGGGGGTTCCCCCATCCCCCCCCCGAGAGGCCCCCCCCCCCGCGGGGTTGCCCGTTTGGTACTTCCCAGTTACATGCCCCCCGGTAAAAAAAAAAGAAAAAAAAAAAATTGGGGTGAGACCCTGCACCAAACGAAAGGAAAAAAAAAACAACCCCAGAAAACCCCGCCTTGGGCCTCAAAAAAAAAAAATAAGCCAATGGGGAATACACGCCACACGAAATAAAAAAAACCCCCGGCCCGGCTTTCTTTCCCCCTTTAAAACCGGTGGGAAACAATAGAAAAGTGGCTTTTTCCCCACCCCCCAATCGGAGGCCCGGCCCGGGACTGCCCCCCTAAGCCCGGCCCCCCCGCGCCGGCCCTTGGGGGGCGCCGCCTTTTTCACCCCCCCCTTTTCAATCAACCGGGGGGGCCCGGTGCCCCCCCCCCCCCCCACAAAATCCCCCCCCCAACCTTTGGTTCCCGCGACAGAAAAAAAGGGAAAAAAAAAAAAAAACAACAAAAATAGAACAAACCCAAAACAAATGTCAGGGTCCTTCACGTGGGAAACAAAAAAACAAAACAATCCCTCATCTCGGGGGGGGGTCCTTGTTCGTGCTTTACAAAATGGGCTGTGGGGATTTTCCCCTAAAACAAAGAAATCCCCACCCACGGGTTGTTTGGGCCCGTAATAATTCTTCGTGTTTTGTCCCGGGGGCCCCCAAAAAGGCGACCGGCCCCCCCACACCCCTTTAAAAAAATAACTTAACAGAAAAAACCCCGGGATACTGTGTGTTCCCTGGAATCAAAGCTTTTTTGGCCGGCCCCCGACTGGGGAACCCCGGCGGGGGCGGTGGGCCGGGGCGGCTAACGAAAACCCAATGCCGTCGGGGTTCCCTGGGGGGCCTTTTTTTTCCCCGTTACGCTGTCGAACACAAGCGCCGGTCTAACGATCAAAAACCTGCCCCCCTTGGGGTGCTTGCCAAAACGCCTTCCCCGCAACATTCTGTGAAAGCACCGGGAAAATTTTGTTTCCCCCGTTTTTTTGGCGGCCCCCAAATAAAAAATGGTGCATTCACCCGCCATGATGGGTCTGGCTTGGGTGGTCGGCACTCATGGACCCAATGGCCTCCGTGGGTCTGCGCCCCCCCGGAGCATGGGTCTTTTTGGATTCGCTGGGGGGTGTGGCGAGCACTGGGGTTTTCAGACGAAAAAACCGATAAAAAATCTTAAATCCCTGGGGGCCCCCCCCCCCCCCCCCCGGTGGGGGCGCCAGCCACCTTTCAAAAAGTGCTGGCCCCCCCCCCTGCGGTCACCCCCGGGGGCCAAAACCACCACTTTGGGAAAAACCCCCTGAAACACAACATGGGGAATCTAAAACCACCAGGCGGTGTTTTGTCACCCCCACCCACGGCAGAAAAATCCCCCCTTCGGTGTTTTGGTGGGTGGCCCCCCCGCCCCGTGAGGAGGTTCCCCAGGGGACTATTCCCCAAAATCCCCGCAGGCGGCTGTCTTCAATGAAAATGAACAGCTTGCGTCCCCCCCCCCTTGTTTTTTCCCATAAAAACACACCAAACAAAACGGTGTTTTTTTGTTTTTATTTTGCTGTGCCCCCTAAAACAAAAAACAAAAAAAACGCGCTCAAAACAAATCGTTTCCCGTGTGCTTGAGGCTGGGCTTGAGACAGGTTGCCACCGCGGGAACCGACTCGAACACAAATCCATCGCACCAACTACAAGTCCCCCCCTCTTTTTTTTACGAAAAAAAAAAAAGCGCAACCCCCCCATGGCGGCCACTCCTCCCCCCAGAGCCAAATCTCCCCCCCCCCCCCCGCCGCCCCCCCCTAGGAAAATCCTGGTGGGTCCACCCCTTCCCCCCGGCGTGGGCTTTACAACCAAAACCTTCCAAGAACAAGAATAAGACCCGCAAAACATTCGGGCAATCCGTGAAAAGAAAAAAGAGAGTCGCTGGCAAAACATTTTTTTTTTTTTTTTTTTTTTTTTTTTTTTTTTTTTTTTTGGGGAAAGGTTTTTTTTTTTTGTGAAACAAGAAAAAACCTTTGGGTTCAAGAACCCTCCCCAACTAGAGTTTTTTTTTTATTTTTCCCCCCTGAAAAGAAAAAAACAAAAAAAAACGAAGAAAATGTAAAAACAAAGCCCTTCACTAAAGTCAAATTCCCCAAAAAGAACGCCCCAAAAAAAGATCCAATTCCCCCAAAAGGTGTTTGCGGTGGAAACTGTGGGGGGTGGGAAAATCGGGAGAAAAATGGTTTTTTCCCCAGTCGGCCCCTGGCCGGGGGGACAAATTTCCCCCTTGGGCCCCCCCCCGTTTGGGGCGGTCGGCTAGCCCGGTGCGCCCCCGTTCCCCGGGAACAAACGGAGCAAAACTGAAGTCCCCCCCCTGTCTCCCCCCCCTCCTGGGGTTCCCTGGTGGGGGGGGGGGGTCTCCCCTTTGGGGGTTGGGGGGCTGTTCACGACAAAACAAAAAAAAAAAACAAACCCGTTTCTTCAAAGGACCCCCCCCCCTGCGTCAATGGTTTTTTCGCCGTTTCCCCAAAAAAAGTTAAAAAAAAAATAGCAAAAAAAATGCAAATCAGAAAAGGCCCCCCTGCCCCCCCCCCCTAATCCCTTGTGCCCTATTGGTTAAAAATGGGGCCCGGGCCCGGGCCCCGAGTTTCCAACATTAATTATTAAAGACAAATTTAAAAATCTATCAAACAATAATTTTTTTTTTAAAAAATCCCAATATGCCCCCAAAAAGGCTGCTGAAAAACAACAAAAAAAAAAGGGTTCCCCCCAAACTTTTCCCCCCCGTTTGTCCCCCCCCCAATTGCGAAAGAGACGTGGGCCCTTGGGTGATTTGCCCCCCCCCCCCGTGCAAACACCCCAAAAAATCCCAACCATTTTTTGGCAGAGCCATTGGGGAAAAATCCAAACGGGGCCTGTGGGGGGCCCCCCCCCTTTTGGCCCCTAAAATGGCAAAAGAAGAAAAAAAAAAAAATGAAAAAAAAAAAATTCGGCCGTTTCTTTACCCCCCTTCCCGCTTTTCCGAATGGGGAACCAAAAGCCCCCGCAAAAGGCCCTATCCTGGTGTGGCCCCCCTGTGGGCCGGAACCCCCCCTCACTTGCTTTTTGCAATAAAACAACCAGCGTTCTGCGCCGGGGCCCCGTCCCCGGGCGGGTGCAAAAAAAACGAACACAAAAGATCGTTTTCCCTAAACCCCCCTGGGGGCCCCTTGTTGCGGGGTTCCGAAATCCCGGTCGCCCACAAGCCGAAAAAAAATCCGCAAGCCTTCGCAAAATTTTTTTCGGATTTGACGCAAAACGTAGGGTTGTATTCCCCGTCCAGCATTAAAAAAAGGCCGAATAAAAGCCCTCGTCCCCCCCCCCGGGAAAACAAAAAAAAAAAAACAACCATTTTTTTTCCCCGCTTCCCTGGGGAAAGTGCCACAGCCGGGGCCCCAGGGGGGTGAGGACCCCCCCCCCCTTCCCCCCCGGGTTCCCGGTCGTGAAAGAGAAAAATTCCCCCAAAAAAAATCGGCCCCCCCCCCCCCGGAAAACAATTCCACCTTTTTTTTGTCCGCCCCGGGTGTTCGCCCCGTTGGGGCCGGGGCGAGAACTCCCAAGCGCCGGCCTGGGTTCCTTTTTTAAGAAAAGAAACTGGAGCAACCGGTTTCCGCCCTCGTAAAGCCTGTGCCGGGGCCCGGGCCTGAAGCAAAAGTGGGTTTTCGGCGTAAAAAAAAAAAACAAAAACCAAACCAAAAAACCATTGCGCGCCTTCCTCAATACGATTACGATAAAACAAAACCGTTTCCGGTCAAACCTTTCGTTGCCCCTGACTCCCCCCCCCCGGCTGTTTCCCCCCCCAGCAGGCGTTTTGAAAAAAAATCTAAAAATCCGGCCCCCCCGCAGGCCCCCCTGGTACAAAAAAAAAAAGAAAGGGTGTGTTGTCCTCGCCCCCCCCCGGCCCCTGGGTTTTTTAAACGGCCCGGTCCCCCCCTCCGTTTTTCCCGGCCCCAAGGGGGGGGTGGGTCCCCCTGAAATGGCAAACTCCCCGCCCCCCCCGGCTTTGAAAAAAAACAAAAAAATAAAATTGAAACCAAACCGCCCGTTAACACGTTGGTTTTTACAAACCGGTTGTAACGTTCCGTCCCCCCCCCCGGAAGGTACAGCAGGTTGGCCCCCCTGTTTAAAATACAACAATGGTCCCCCCCCCAAAGAAACTTGAAATCACCTTCCAGGGTTCACCTCCACAAAAATCCCCCCCCCCCCCGCCCCCGGTTTTTTTTTCGAATCAAGGCATGGCGGGGCCACAAACCAAAATTTTGGGGGTGTGGATCGCCGAAAACCCTAAGGCTGCCGTGGGGCTCCCTGCCCCCCTCGTAAAAAACAGAAACTAAAACCCACTTTCGTCCCCCCAATCCTGGAATTGGGCGGGGAGTTTCTTCCCCCGGTTAAACCCCCGCGCCCAGTCAAAAAAACCTCACTGCCCGGCCGCTGAAAAAAAACCATTTTTGTTTTCCCCAAATCCCCCCCTTTAACCTGGCCCCCCCATGGAAAACCGGGGGCCTGCCGGGAATTAAAAAAAAAAGGCCCGGGGGGCCCGGGGGCCCCCCCTTTCGGTCCGGCCGCCCAACCAAGACAAGCCTTCGGGCACTGGAGGTTTTTAAAGTCCCCGAGATCGGCCGGGGGTGGGACGGGTTTTCTTTTTCCGCCTTACTCTTTTCGGCCCCTTCTGTGGGCAGTGCACTTCCCCGCCAAAAAAAACAAATCAAAAAATTCCCGGCCACAGGAAAAAACCCAAAAAAAGCCAAAACTTCGACCGGGCCTTTTTTGGAAGAATCCGGTAAGAAAGCTTAAGGGAATCGGCGAATCAATGGAATTATTTTCCTAAAAAAAATCAAGCAGCGGGCACCTTAATGGGCAAAAAATGGCGGGTCTTTGGACCCTCACGGAAGAAAATCCCCCCTGGGTTGACGAACCCGGGTGAAGTCCCGTGGCACGGGTTGAAAAAATAAAATTGAAAAAACTGGGGGGAAAAAACCCGTCCCCCCCCCCCCCCCCCCCCCCAGCCCTGCCCCGAAACGGTTGCCCCCCCCCCGGCCTCCCCCGGGGGGGGTTTTGTTTTTCCAAAAAAACACAAAACCCCCTGGGTATCCACGGCCCCCCCACCCCTGGTACCAAACCCCAAAAATAAACCTGGGGCCCCTGCCCGGTCGCGAAACAAAAATTTCCCCAACTTCTAAAACCGGCGGCCCTGAAAATTCTGGACAAAACTGGTCACGACGGTGATGGGAAGCGTTGGGGGTTTTTTGCCCCCCGTTGTGTGGCCCCAGGCCGGCGACAACCGGGGCCGGGCCCCCGAAATGGTCCTTCCCCCGGGGAAAACCGACACATAAAAAAACCCAGCCCCCGACCCCCCCCCGTCCCCCCCCCCCCCCCCCCCTTTTTTGGGCCCCCCCCCCCCCCAATTCTTTGGGGCCAAAAACAAATCCAATAACTCCTGAATGACACCGGAAAAAAATGATGCCTCTGCCCGTTTTCAAGGGAATTACAAAAAACACCGTTGGTTTGCCCCCGGGAAAGCACGGGGGTTTCCCCCACCCCGGTTTTTATTCCCCCCCCCCTGTGAAAGTTTTGTTTAACAATTCCCCCCCAAAACGGGGTGTAAAAAAAGCCCCCCTTTTTGGCCAAATTCCTTTGGTGGCCGCTGGGGAATCGAGCCCCCCGCCCCAAAAACCGGGCTCCCCCCTTTCGGGCGATGGCGGTTCCCAACGTGGCGGCAGGGCCGAATAACATCAAAACCGTTGGGGGAAAAAGCCGCTCCCTTTTTTTGCGTCCCCCCCTTCCATGAAAAATTCCCCCCCCCGCGGCCCCGGCCCGGTGGTCGCCGAAACAATAGCTTTGTAGACAATCCTTTTCACCCTGACCGATCCGAAACCCCTTTCGAAACAATCCCCCCCCCGGGGCTGGCCGGTGGGGGGGGGGCCAAATTTGAATGTGTTTGCCCGGTTAGGCCCCGCAAGCCGGGGTTTGGGCCCGACCGGAGCGCCTTCGGCCCCCCCCATCCTGCTTTTTTTTTTGCCCCCCCCCATAGAATGTCCCCCCCCCCCCCCCCCCCCACCCCCCCCCCCCCCCCCTCCCTTTGGCGGTTGCCCCCGGTGTTTTCCCGTCCCCCAGCGGGTCCCCCCCCCTCCCCTGGCATTTTCGGCAATCCATTAAAAAAACCTGGAATTCCGCCCCGGCCCCAGCCATTCCTTGGGGCCCGTCCGAGGCGGGCAAAAAAGCCCCCCTTGAAGCCCCCGCCCCTGGGGGTTGATTTTCCAGGCCCGCTGTTTTTGGGGTTGTCCCATGAAAAAAGTCTCTATTTTCAATTCAACCCCCGCCTTCGTCCAGCAGCCCACAAGAAAGAAAGCCCGTTTGGTTTAAAGACCCGCCAAGCCCCCGGCCCCCTGGAAAAAACTCCCTTTTCTAAACCCCCCCGCCCCTGGACGATGGGGTCCCTACCCATGGAACCCTTTTGGTGCCCCCCTTCCCCCCCCCACCCAGGCCCCAGTCCAGGGCCCCCCCGGTCGCGGGGCCCCCCTTGCGGAAATGGACCATCCGCCCGTTTTCCCGGCGTGTGTGGCCCCCCCCCCCCCCCCCCCCGGGAAAAAAATAAAAAAATCGGAAAAATCGCCTGGCCCCCGCCCCCCCCCCCCTTTGGGGGCTTTCCGGCCTTTTTGCTAGCCCCCCCGACAGCCCAAAGTTTTTCCCTTTCTTTCCCGCCCCCTTGCCAGGGGCCCCGCCCGCCCTGGCCTTTTCCGGGAAAAGCCCTCCTACGAGAAAAGAAAAAATCCGATCCAAATACCGGGGAAAAAATCCGCCGTCCCCCCCTTTTTCCGCCGATAGCCAAAAACAACCACCAAGGGGCCTGATTTGGGCGTGCAAAGACTCAGACCCCTGGGGGGGCCCCGGTGCCCCTCCTGCAAATCCTTTGAAAACACTTTTCCCTTCGAAAACCTGGGGAGTTTCCTGGCCCCCCCCGAAAAAAAAAATCCCCGGGGGCCCCTTTTGCCCACACAGGGCCCTCGCCCCCTGCTCCCAGCCGCACCCCCGTCCCCCCCCCCCCCCGGAAGCGGGAAATTTGCCCCCCCCCCTGAAAATTCGTCCAGAAAAGCTTTGGGAAATGGCCCACCGCCAATCGGGATCCTTCTCCCCTTTCCACCACAACACGTTGTAATCCAATTTAAAGATCGGCAAAAGATAGAAACAGAAAATCCCTTATGGGCCGGTGTTGGGGTCCCATTGTCCCAAAGCCTTTCCTGGACCGAAATCAAAAGCCCCATCCCGTCTCCCGTGCCCCTGGTTTTGTGTTGGGGGGGGCGCCCCCCCTTTGGGGGTGGGCCAAGGCCCGAGCCCCCCCCTGTTGCAAGCCCCCGGGTTCAAAATCCTTCCCAAAGGTAGAACAACGTCCCCCCCCCCCCCCCCCCCCATTGTTTTTTTTCGAGATTTGGGCCTCCCCAAGGGGAAAATCAGAGCCGGGTGCCCCCCCCTGTGCCCCCGTCCTGGCCCCGGCAACACATCAAAGCCCCTGGTGGGGTTTTTTGTGTGGCTATCCGGCCGAAAAAAAAAAAGGAGGCGAAACCCCCCCGGTATTGAAAAAATTCGAAAATCCCGCTTTTTTCTTCGGGTCCCCCCCTAAAAAAAGGCCCCTGTTTCCCCCGAGCGCTGGGGCGCTTGTGGGCAAAAAAGGGCGGAAAGACAATGTACTTTGCCTTTCGGGCCCCCCCCCCCCCCTTTTCGGGGCAGGCCTCGAGCCATCCGTTGCCCCCCCCCCGCCCGGAACTCGAAAAAAATTCTCCCCGGGGGGGCCGGTGCCGGAAACGGCCGGGAAAAAAAATGGTTGGGGGTCCCCCCCCCCCCCAAATTCCCCCGCCCCCCCAAGTTGTGGGCCTCGAACTCCCTTGGGGGAAAAGGGAAAAACCTGCCCCCTTTTGTTGGGGGTTGTGGGCGAAGCAACAAACGTCCACATGCGGAACCACACAATGGTTCCCCCCCCGCGGGTTGATTGAAGAGTTTTTTTTTCCAAGGCCTGGCCCCCTTGCTGGGTTTTTAAACACAACTCCTTTTTTTCTTATTTTTTGTGGGCCTGCCCTTGGGACGGAAAGGCCCCCGGGTTGGGAAACAATTGAAAAACCTAAGAATTAAATCCAATGGACCAAAAAACCCGCGTTGGGCCCCCCCCCCTTTGAAATCATCGGGCTCAGCCTTTTTTTGGCCCACCCGGGCCTCTGACGCCCCCCAGAAAATGCCTGCCCGGGGGCGTAACTCCCCCGCCGAAAAAAAAAACTTGGGGGAAAAAATTGCCCCGTAAAACAGTGCGGACAGGACCGCCGTGGAAAACGGAAAAAAACTCAAAACCCAACCCGCAAAAGGGCAGATACAAATTTTTCAATATTTTCTCTTCGAAACAAAGCACAGAATTTGGCCCCGGACCCCCCGCCCTCGGGGTCGCCCCCCCAAACGCCTTTTTTGCCGGCAAAAACGGGCAAACACCAATCCATTTGGTTGCCCACCGCCCCCCAGCCCCCGGTGACTTTTTTGGGGGGTTTTTCCCCCCGAGGTCCCCGAATCGTCAGGAAAGAATTGTCCTTTCGACAAGCCTTTTTCACACTTTCGCGGAAAACCCTGGCCCCCCGTGGGGCGGGAGAAAATTTCCCCAAAATTGGTGAAGTCGCAAAAGCCCCCTCCCCAGCAAAAACACACGGTGGATATAAAATCGCCCCCTGCCCCCCCCTTGAAAAAAAAACGGCCCCGGCCCCCCCCCCGAGCCGGGGGTTTTTTTGTTGTCGGCCCCTCGGGTTCCCCCAGCGCCCCAAGGAAAATTGCCAAAGCCCCCTTTTAAACGTTGAAATGTGTTTTCCCAACACAACCACCCCTTCCCTGGGGGGAAAACCTGGTTGGGAGACCGTTGCCTTCCTTTTTTTCCCCGGCAAACCCACCCGTTTGTTTTAAACAATTAAATTTATTCACCTTGAAAGAAAACGGCAGCCTCAAAACAAAAAACAAAAATCCCGTGGGGGGGTCAATCGAGGTTAATGGGAAAAATGGCCAAGGATGGGCAAAGCCCCGGGGCCCCCTGGGGTTATGTTCCCCCCACCCCCCCGGTTTTTTCCCCCCCTTTGTTTCCCTGTTTTTTTCCCCCTTTTTTTCCCCTAAAAAGCCCAAATTCGTTGCCGGGGCGGTGGCGCGCCCCTTGGGGCAAAACCGGGGCCCCAACAAACCGCTCAAAATCAACGGTTTCCGTAACCAATACCAGTCCAGAATCCGCCCGCCCGGGTGTCAAGAAAGTTTGGTTCGCGTGCAAACAAACGGCCCCAAGGCGGTTTTTTTTCCTGGTACAGTTAAAACAAAGGGGGGAAAAATACACCAGGGGTTGAAACGCTGGGGGGCCCGGTTTGTCTGCGTTTGTGAGGGATGACGGTTTTTTCCATTCAATTTTTCCCTTTTTGTCAACCCCCCGGGGGCCGGGTCCCCTTTTTTCAACCCGGTTTCGGTCAAAAAAACCCAAGGGGAAACAATTTCCTTTCTTTTTTCCCCCCCCCGTGATTTTCCAACATCGCCCCATTGGGTGTTGGCCCCAAAAAACAATTTTTTCCCCGCCCCGCCCTTGGGATTTTTTAGAAAATACTTTGTTTCCCCCCTTGAATCGCCCCCGAAAAAAATCCCTTTCTTTTTTCTAACGATCTTCAAAAAAACCGGTCCCGGGTCCGGGCCCTTTTTTTTGGGCTTTTTTTTGGGTTTTTCCCCTTTGGCCCGGGCGGGATTTGATCCGAGTTTGGCCCCTGGGAAAAAAAAAAAAAAAAACACACAAAAAAAAGAAAAAAGGGTGGCAAGAAATAGAAATCGGAAGAACCGGGGTTCAACCGGCCCGGATCCGTAACTTCGCCCCCCCTCAGTTGGTGTGGCCGAAAGCCTTTTTTTGTCCCCTTGGTTTTGCGGTGGTGCCGGAAAAACACGGGGGTGGGGCCGGGGCCCCGGGGGCCCCACGCCCCCCTTTGTTAAACATGACCCGCAAAAGCCCCCCGGTCCCATGGGCCCCAGGGTTTTTTTGAAGGGGCCCTTTTGTTTGGGGAAAATGGTCCGCGGGGTCCGGGCCCAAAAAAGTGGGGAGGTTGGTTTTGATCGCCGGGCCCCCCTAAAAACCGGCCCCGACCAACTCGCCCCCCATCCCACCCAGATTAACCTAGTTCGTCTGTTTAAAAAAAAACACAAAATTATCCCGAGCCCAAGGGGGGCCCCAAATCCCAGCCTTTTGAAACAAGGTTCCGCTGGAAAAAATTCAAATGCCCGGGCCCCATGGGGCCCTTTTTGGATCGACCGGCGGTGCAATGAAAGGCCCCCTTTGGGAGTTGGGGGGGTTGGATTTCAGTTTTCGGTTGCCGTGTGTAAAATCCCAAGCCAACCCCCCCTTGAAAACCTGGTCCTTCCCCCGAAACTAACTTTTTTTAAAACGAACGCGCCCTGGTTTCCCAAATTCAAGCCTGGCCGTGCCCCAATCAAGGCCCCCCCACCCCCCCCCTGGCCCCGAAAAAAAAACGGAGAGCCCCCTGTCCCCCGTACAAACCGGGCGGCGTAAAACCCCTTTTTTTTTCCAAGGCCTCGCCCCCCCCCCCGGAATAGAAATCAAAAAAAAACCGCCCCCTGGAAAAAAAAGCGCATGGGGGGGGGCGGCGGGGGGCCCTCAATCCACGGTTGGTTGCGGGCCCGGGGGTTTTTTTTTGGGTTTTTTTTCGTTTAAAAAAAAAATAGAAAAAGACCTGGGGTGAGTTCGCGGAAAACCTTGGGGGCCCCCCTATCCGGCGGGGGCCGACCCGTGGGGCTTCCGAAAGCCCGTAAACGGTTTTTTTTTGGGGCTTTTCCCCCCAAGGTTTTCTCTTTTTTTCCAAAGGAAAAGAAACAACCACCGCCGTGTGGCCCCTTGGAAGTCGCCCCCCCCCCCCGGCGGCCGTGGGACAACCGGGCCCGGGACCCAACAGTTGGGAAATGCCGGGGGGGCCGAATTGGTGGAGGATCCAATTCCACGTACGAAACCCCCGGAAGCTGTTGGGGTTTTGCCCCAAAAACCACTTCCCCAGGAAACAAAACACTTTGGTCCCGAAAACTCCTTGTTTATTTTCCCCCCTTCTTCACCTTGGAATGGCCCGGAACCCAAAAACCTGCGCCAAAATTCCCCGAAAAAACTCCGGAGGCCCTTGGGGCCCGAAATTTCGGCCTTTTGGGGGCGGAACACCGGATGGAAAACCGAAAGCCCAAAGTGGGGTTGGGGGAACGAAATGGTGCCCCCCGCCCCGGCCCCCCGGGGTCCCCGGGCCCGAAGGATCGATGGGTAAAATGGCCAAGCAAGGTTAAAAAGGGTCCCCCCCCCTCCCCCGCCCCCCCACGTCCCCCCCATGGAATTGGCCCCCTTTTCTGGGGGCTGGGTCCCATCGAGCCCCCCCGGAGAAAAACGGGCCCCCCCCGAAAAAAATCCCTCCCCTTGCAATAAAAAGCCAGGGGTGGCCGGCCCCTGTGTGGGCTTCCCCCAAATTGCCCCTTCCTTGTGGGCAAGGGGGTGGATGCCCCCCCTGGGGGGCCCCAACAGCCTTTTCCCTCGCCAAAATGGTGCCCACGCCCCCCCGTTGTGGGGGGCCCCCCCTTTTTTTTTTCAAAACAAATGCCGCCAAAATTCAACAAACTAAAACAAAAACAAACTTCCAGACCCCGCCCACCCAACAACAACCACTCCCGACACCCCCCTTCTTCTCCCCCCGTTTTCTTTGGAATTTCCCCAAAAACCATTTTTCCTCAATTGAACAAAACCTCGGGGTCCCCCCCCCCCCCCCTTTGTTCCCCCCCCCCCCCCCCCTGCCCCCAATCCCCCACCAATATCAATATGCCCCAACAAAGGCCCCCCCCCCCCCCCCCCCCCCCCCCCCCCCCCCCCCCCCCCGCCCTCTTTTCCCCCTCTTGCCCCCCCTGGCGTTCCCCTTTTTTTTCCAACATTTTTTTTTTTGTTTTTTTTTTTTTTTTTTTTTTTTTTCCACTTGCCCCCCCCGCCCCAAAAAATGGCCCAGGGTGGAGACGGTGGTTTGCAACCCTAGCCAATAACTTCCAAAAAAGTTTAGTTGTCCCGGAAACGGTGCCCCCCCCCCCCCGTGTGCTTCGCGAAAAACCGGCCAAACGCACAAACAAAGAAAATCTCGTGCATAGGAAAACTTGGGAAAAAACCCAAACCCCCTAATCCCCTAATTCACCCCCCCCAAAAACTGTTTTTTTTTTCAAAACTCCCCCCAAGCTTGTTTTTAACACCCGATTGGGAAAATTATTTGATTTTTGGAACTTGCGTGGGGATCCATTTTCCCTTTCGGTCCACCGTAAAAACTCAGTGGGAAGTTAAAAACAGTTTTTTCCCAAAAAATGGTTTCCTTCCCCCAGCGGCCCCTTTTTCTTTCACGAATTTTTGCCCGGAAACGGTTCCCCCCCTTGGAATGTAGCAGCGGGCCCCCTTGCCCCCCCCCCCAAAAGGTGGGGGCCAAAGCCTGTTTCCCTCGTGGGCGCCCGGGCTTTCTTTTTGGGGCCCCCCCGTGGTCCCCCCCAGGGGAGTGGCCGGCCCACCTCCGGTTTAAGAAGCCTTGCGGAAATGATGTTTTGTTCCCGTTCCCTGGTTTCCCCCCCCCCCCGGCCCGGGTGTGCCCCCTCTTTTTTCTTTTCAAATTTTTCCCTTGTTTCCAAAAAGTCCGGGCCCCCTCCCCCGCAAAGGAAAAAAAACCGAATTTGGCCCTCCCCTAATCAAGCCAACCGGTAAAAAAACAAGTATTGAACCCAGCGCTCGGCCGGTTTCAACCAATTGATGAAATGGGTTAAGGCCAAAAAATCGGGCCCCCCTGGCCCCCCCCCCCGGGGAAATCTTCCCCACCTGGAAAACCCCCCCCTCCCTGGCGGTGGTCCCCCCCCCCCACCAGAAAAAACAAACGAAAAGGGATCCTTGCCCCCCCCTTGGAAAAAACGCCCCTTTGGGGGGGTAGAATACAAAAACAAAAAATTTCATGTTTGTTGTTCCGGGGGGGTCAAAGAAGTTTTGTTGGGGGCCCCGGGTGGGGGAAAAAAACCGCGGGGCCTGCCTGGGAAGGCTCGGGCGGGGGGTGGGGGGCCCCCGGGGGCAAAGGAATGAATTTTTAAATCGGTTTTTTTTCCCCCGGTTGGGAAACCCTTAAAAAGTGTGGATTGGGCCTTCGCCCAACACCCAACCCAGCCTAATCCAAATGACCTGGCCCCCCCCCCCCCCCGGGGGGTCACGCCAAGCCACGTCCCACAAACATGGGCCCCCCTTCCAAGAATCATAATTGGCCCCAACGGGGAAAAATCGTTTTTTGCCTCCAGAATGGTTGCCCGGCCCGCCGCGGGTTGCAAGCCCGGGCCGCCCCCGGTGTGGGAAAATAAACCTGGGGCCCCCCCCCCCGGGGGTTGATTTTTTCGCCCCCAAAAGCCCGGTTAAAAAAACAAACGGTAAACAAAAGCCAGCCGCCCAACATGTCCCGTAACCCCCCGCGGCGCCCGGGTTGGGGGGGGTCCCCCCATTTCCTGCCCGCAAGCTTTGAAATCCCAGAACAAATCGGGGTCAAAAAGTGGCCGGTCCCACCCTTTGCCCCGGAACCCCGAAGAAAAAAAAAAAATCTCGGGGGCCCCCAAAACCCCCGTGATAGAATCCCCCCCCCCAGCCCATCAAAATAAAAAGCCGGAACACAGTCCCCCCATTAAATGCGAAAAAATTTTCCGGAACGGTACCGTGGCCCCCCCCCCCCTCCGCCGAAACCAGGGCAAATTTTTTGTTTTGGGGGGCCCAACGTTGGGATGAAGCTTCCCCAAGGAGGTCGGCGGTGCTTGGGGGGTTCTTCCGGCCCCCTGTGTCCCCCCTTGGGCCGGCCTCGGGAATGGAAAAACAACTTTCTCCAACCGGGTAAGGGAATATCCGGCCGTGGGGGTTGGGGTCCCCAACAACAATTGGCTATGAAAAAGCCCCCGCGGTTTTTTTTTTGGGTTTTTTTCCTTCCTTGGGGTTTCTGTTTTCCCCCCAAAGCTCTCGTTCAACTGGGGCCCCCCCCGGTCCCCCCCCCGCCCCCCCCCCCGCCCCCGTCCCCCCCCCCTTCCTTCGATGGGGGCCGGTAAGGGGCCCCCGTGGCCCCGCCGGTGAAAAAAAAAAAACCCGTTTGAAACGTTGGGGTTTGCCCCCCCCTTTGTGGCTGGAAATAATATTTTTGTTTTGGGCCCCCCCCCTGGTGGCCCCCCCCCGGAGAAGGCGAAAAAGAACCCCATTTTTCATGGAAATTGGCCTCGCCCCGCTTTTTTTCCCAACCGTGCGCAGTTCCCGCGGCCGCCCCCCCAAAATTGTGGGGGGCATTGTTGGGCCAACAAAAAACGCAAATTGCCCACCAGCCCCCCGAGGGAAAAACCGGCTGGGGGCTCCCCGGGGCGGGGTTGGGGCCGGCGCATCGCCCCACCGGTTGGGGGGGGGGGCCTAACTGGGGCCCCCGTCCAGGGTTTAAAGTTTCAAAAACCAAGGAGAAACAACCGGTTGTTCGGGCGCCCCAATTTCCCGGTCCCCAGAAAAATTTTGATGCCCACCCCCCCCCCCCCGGTCCGCCCAAAACTTGTCCAACCACCCATTGGGGCCCGGTGGAACGGGAAAATCAACACAATTTTTTTCGTGTTTTTTCCAGGGGCCGGGTTGGCGGTGGCCCCCCCCCTTTTTTGAACCCGTTCCCCCCCTTCCCAACCCAAAACCACCTTTTTGGAATCGAAAAAAGCCTTTGCCCCAGCCCGGCAGGTAAAGTTTACCGCCCTGGCCCGGCCCGTGTTGGTAAATATGTTAAGGGTTGGTGGGTTCCCCCGGGCCCCTCCCCCCCCAAATTAGCGGGGCCCCAGTTTTGGTTTTGCCGAAGAAAAGCCCGGGTGCCCCCCCCCCGGGGGGGGCCCCCTTTTTAAGAGCCAAAAACTTTGGTCCGAAGTCTGTTTTTTTTTTTTTTTGCCTCCCACAACCGGGCCTTTGTGGTTTCGAGAAACAGCCCGGGCCCCCCCCCCCCAAAAAGCGAAAACGAAGAACGCCCCCCTCCCATCCTTTCCCCCCCCCCACCGGCGGGGTCGGGCCCAAGCTTTTTGGCCCTTCAAAGTCGAAATAAGGCGAACCCGCCCCCCCGCCCGGGAAGAAAAACTCCCCCCTTGGTCGTTTTCTCCCCGCCCGTCCCCCCAGCACCCCCGTGCCCACGGGTGCCCCAAAAACCCAGCACCGCGGGGGTAAAAACAACTTGTGTCGAAATTGCGGAGTAAAGCGGCACAGCCGTCCTTACCGCCTGGGGGGCTGGCCCCCGTCAAAAAAACACATCGGATTCGGGACTGTTTTGGGGGTGAAAAAATGGTTTTGAGCCCTC
>Ga0179593_1353140_pt1 | contig 19946 bp, 24 predicted proteins | sample CZODoug2_1_08_16_FD_185931 | JGI IMG/M metagenome (GOLD analysis project Ga0179593, IMG submission 185931) | Vadose zone soil fungal communities from Angelo Coast Range Reserve, California, USA - CZODoug2_1_08_16fungal (PacBio error correction) | ecosystem: Environmental > Terrestrial > Soil >...
TAGTACAAATGAAGAAAAGAGAAAAACGGCTTGGCAGGAGAAAAAGTGGGGGCAGGCCGGCTCCCTCAATATGAGGAAATTCGTCATTCGACATGTGTGTTAGGGTAGGAGAGGTGGTGATGGAAAGGGGAGGTAGGGCTGACAACGGCATTTTCTGGAAGGGGGGCGATAAAGCGGGAGGCGGATGTGCGCAGCCACCATCCCATCGTTTCAAAGCCGCCGTGCAAAGGGGGAGAAAAAAAGGGTGATTATTTTGAAAGAAAAAGGGTCGGGAGGGGTCAAGTGCGGAGAGTTTGTCCGGAGGGTGAGAGCGGGGGGGGGTGGGGTGTGTCATAGGTCAGACGAAAGAACGGAAACAGAGGGCTAGACCTTGGCCAGCATGGGGAAAGCAAAAAATCGAAGGCAGATATCAGCAATAACTTGGAAGGCTGCGAAACGCAGCATCCTTTCAAATAGGGAAAAGGGAAAACCAACTGGCAACTCAGCGAAAAGAGGTTCGCTCGACCAACTATGCAGTTTCAAAAAGGGTGCCACCGAAAACGACCGCGATTTAGTGAGAATAGACAAGCGACTAGGAACTGAGGGTCTGGAAGGGGGGGACCATCCGATGAATATGAGCAGTCCCTCTCACAGAAAAAAGTCAGGGGGGAGACCAAGTGGACAAGAAGGGTTCGCACGGCGCCGTTGAAGGAGGGGGGGAGTTGTTCAGCCGCACACAAGGGGGAAGAAAACCTGTTTTCGCGACCAAAAAGTACAAGGGGGAAGGAAATTCCATATATCGAAAAAAAGAGGGGGGAAGGCATCGCGCAGAAAGAGAGGCTGAAGAGCGGGGAGAACACCCTCGCGGACATCAAGATAAGAGCCGGAGGGTACACGCTCGGCTGGAAAAGGTGGGGTCGTCTCGGCGGCAAGCTTTGGGGGAAAAACCTGCTCGGAAACACGGATCCAAGGGGTCAGACCCTGCAAGAGCAAGTAAGATCGACCAGGGGATTGATGGATCAGGAGAAGGAAGCGTATTTCCGGGGAGGGGGGATGAAAAGGAAAAAAAGTGAATTCAAAAAAGAAGGAAGGGAAAGGGTCGTCTGGACGCGGAGGGGTAAGGCGCCAACTGTGTCCTGTATTCCACATAAGAGGAGAAGACGTATTTCAGGAGGGGTGAAGTTGGAAGGGTGTCAATAGACAATGGCCTTGGGGCGTGATTGGACCGGGAGAGCGAGGTAGAGAAAGGCGAACACCGCGAGGCTCTGGCGGAACACAGACCAAATAATTAGAAGGTGCGGACGCTGGGGGTACCGACGGTTGCGGCCATAAAAAAAGAAAAAAGCTCTATGGCAGGCGAAGTGACGGGTGCAGTGAAGCATAGCTGAAGGGGGCTGGACTTGATGCGATGGTGTCATTCAGGCTTATCATCCTGCAATTCCCGTAGGAACGGAGCGAGTAATACAGATGGAAACCGGGGAAAGGATGCTACAGGGCGAGAAGACTCGTAAACTCGCTCGCTGGAGTGTATGGGTGCGAACAAGAGTACCTCAAGATGTTGCTGAATTGAAAGGCGAAGATAAGCACTGGGGGGACTCATCATCAGCTTGAAAAAAGGAGGGAAGAGCTCAGGGAAGCGGATTGGGAATAGGGAAGGGATGGCAGGAGGGAAAAGGACAATGCGCATCTCTCTGCTGGAAGAGTCACAATGTTCCGGGTCGTCAGGGGGTAGATCGCTTGGCTGGCACAGAGAGGAAGGCGAGCTAGAGAGCCGGGAGGGCCAGTCCAAGAGGTTGCCTGGAGTCGTGTGAAAGCGAGGGAAGCAGGGTGTGGGGATGAAGGTTGGTCAAAGAGGACCTCTAGCCCAGGAGGGTTACAAGAATGGCAATAAAATGGGGGCGGCTTTCCGCTGGAAACACTGGGGGGGCAGACAGTCTGAAAGGGCACCGCGTCGATAGGTGCTTTAAGGGACAGGAAGTTCTAAAGGACGGGAGTGGGGTAAGTGCAAGAGATTTCGGAGACGTCCCTCGTAAGGTCTTTAACAATTAGTTAAATTGGCAAATAAAATAAACGTGTGGAAAGAACCCGTTTCATCTAAGGGCGAAACGGGGAGCCTTGACTTATGAGGTGTCGTTGGGTGGTCCCGCGGGGAGACGGACGAGGACGAAAGAACATTGCGGTTAACGGAAAAGAAGGCAAAATGATGAGTGACGATAGGCAATCGGCACACATAAACGACTGGGGGACCCAGAAAAAAAACTGTATCCGTCCAAGGGTGGCTGGTAACCTTAAGGGTTTTGACTAGCAGGCATTTAGGGGGGGATGGTGAGAGCTGAATTATGGCGATCGTCCGACGGGTTGTTGCAACGAGGGGGGGGAGCGGGAGAAGTCGCAGTTTCAAAAATGAAAAGAAGAGTCTAGGAAGGGGGGGTTGTCAAAAAGAGAAAAAAAGCAAAACCCGTGGATTATTAAAGAGAATGGAGGTGTTTCCACAAAACGGATAGGTGGAAAAGTCAAGGATTTTCACGGGTCAAAAAAGCCGCGCGTTGGAGAGCGCTTCGGCATCCAACTCGTGAAACCCATTCATACTAGAAAAAGAAAACAAGTATAACCGCAGCCAAACAGTAACTCTCGACACCCTGGGAAGCTACTCCCCAGTGATGCGGAGAAAATCTTAAGCGGTCAGAGGACTTGTTAAACTCTTTTCATCAGGTCGTCAGAGGATCGGAAAAGGTACAATGGTTGCTGCGAATGAACACCGGCGAAGAACGGAAAAAGAAGGAAAAATGACATAAGCATGAAGGAGTCAAAAAAGGGAGAAGGACACGGCGTAATTTTTCATCGGGCGCCGGGACGAAGGCGGTGGAAGAGACGGAAACCACAATACGGGCAACGGCCGCTCAAGGGGGGAGGTTACGGAGGAGGAAAGAGTCACGCAGTAAAACGGAAATACTGGCTTCGGTTTAAATGACGCAGGGGAGGGAAAAGCACAGGGGACAAGAAAAAAGCCTGAGCAAACCTTGTGGCCCGGAAACACAGCGAAAAGGGGGGCCACCGACAGCACACAGTCCCGATAGGAAGGAGGCAGTCCAAGCTTATGGAAGTGTAAAGGAACGATCGGGGTCTGCAAAACCTGTGACAAGAGAGCTAGGAGGAACATCTCCGACAGGAGACGGCCAAGCAAGATGGAAGCTATGCGCCGGCATCAGCACGACCTCCGTAAGCAAAGCAATGCCGAAGAAATGCCGCAGCAAGGGGAAGGAAATCTACAAGTGGGGAAGCACTCTTCCGCTACCACTGGCTGGGCACAATGTGTGGGGGTATAGGTGCCCCTCATCACAGGGTAGCGCTTGAAGAAGGGCTAAGGGTAGACCAATGACGGGAAGGAAGACAGCTTCCGTAAGAGGGGGAAATCCTCGACCTGACTAAAGGGGGAGAAGACCGCAAGAAAGTAAGACACTATCATCGTAAGGAAAGTATAATGCGAGACGCACAACAAGGGGGACACGAAGAAGAGCGAATTTGTTTGTTGTAACTAAAAAAAGATGTGAACCAGAAACGTACGGCAAAGGTCATGGGGATTCAATTGCTGAAGCAGACGCGCGGAAACATGTAACCTAAGGAAAACTGGAAAGGAAAGCAAGACCCTGTCCCCCCGTCTATATTGGCACCCTAACAAGCACCATCCGTTTCAAGGTCTAAAGCTTGGAAAGAATCAACAGGTGTGAGAGTCTAGAGCTGGCAGGAATAAATTAACCTGGGAAGGCACGGGTGTGTCCGGGAAACCGGGAGGCAGGAGGAAGATCATTCAATTTTATCCAATGCATAGGGAAAGGAGGCTAGTGCGAAAAAGTTGGAGGGGGGATGTAGCCTGAGGGCTCAGAGAAGAGAGCACCTTTAAGCCATGGAATTTGCAGGGAAGCGCTTTAACGAAGGAAAACGGAGAGGGCTATGGGGGGGAGGTGGTTGGGTGAGCCTTCGGAATCCCAGCGGGTACACCCCCGGAGATGAAATTTCCCGCAAATTCGTACTGTCTCTGAGAGGACATCGGGGGCTGGGAAGCTGGGGCTGAACAAATCAACGCCGAAGACCAGAAAAACGCGCTTTATGTCGAGGGGTTTTCCTGTTCGCGAGAACCGAAGAGATTAGATGGAGATCAACCGAAGAAAAGGGAGTGATCTCGAGCACGCGTTAGGGTCCTGGGGCAAATATTAGGGCGGTTTCAATAACTAGCGGAGAACCGTGCGGCGCACCGGGGGAGAGAAGGTCATCACGAAATGAAAAACATGCGTCTAATGTGGAGTAGGAAAAGTCATCAAAAAAAACGGATAGGACAGCAGCTAGAGGGTGCAGGAACACAAATGCATTTATCTACAGGTGGGGACTGTTCGCGGTGCGCTCTGCACAAAAATACGCAAAAAGGTCTAACATACCGGGACCTGCCAACGCCGGACGTCGGGACATGGGCAGGTCACCCGGAAAGGCGGGCAAAAAAATCCGGCTGAATGAAAAGATGGGCTGGGGCTTGAAAAGCGTTCGACACGGTATCGCCTTACCAAAAAAAACGAGAAGAAAAGGGCCAGGCACATACCCTCGGACATCAAAGAGACGGACTCTTCCGATCTGCAATGCATCAGGAAAAACTGAGGCCCAGGGAGAAGCAAAGGGTTTCGCGCTGCTCTGTTCTTGATCGAAAACAGGTATTATGAAAAAAAAGAGATCGATCGACACACGACGGGATGCAGCGGCATAGAGGGGGTTCGCTCTACAGGGTCAAGTCGACGAGTCAGCAGAAAGGTTAGTTGCCGATGTGACGAGGAGGGCGGGCCAGGCCGTCTTTCGACTTCTTTGGGTGAGGGAAGATAACGGAGGGACGAACAGGGTCGGCTTGGGGGGAAAAAACCATGGAGCCTCCGTGGGCAAAAGCGAGCGCCGAAATTGAAAGGGGGGCAGAAATACGATGACGGTCTTTGGAAGGTGGGGCAGCACTTTTAAACGTATTTGGGGCAGATTTCGCAGCAGAAGACAGAGACAAGGACCTTGGACAGCAAGTAAATTTATGCAGCATTCGCAGATAGACAGTTTGCCAGTTGGCGCAGCCTAAACGGAAGGGTGCGGAGACGCGCGACGAACCGGGCGGAACCTATGCTTGTACCATGTCTGGGGAAAAAACACCCACCGCGGGAAGAAAGTGGCATAGGTACACGGGCGGAGGAATCGGAAATGTTGAGCGGTGTTGAAAGCCCAGCCGCAAGATAGAAGGGGGAAGTAAAGAAACATAAATCCGAAGTACCCGCAATAAGAACGCGGTGGGTCGCCCGACCTTGCCTGGGACAGCCGAATGCAAAGCGGCAGAATGTTGCCGAAGCACACGCCGTAACGGACAATTTGTCAGAAATGCAAGTGTTTTGACAGGCCACGCGAGTTGCACGGCGGGACGACCACTCCCCAATCAGCCAGGGAGTTACAAACAAAATGACATGGCGAAAGTGTCGCGCGTGCGGAGGTTTTGAGAGGATTTCAAGCAATTATCAAAGAAGGGCCACCGCCGAAACGAAGTGCCCAGTGGGGAGACAATGGGGATCCAAGTAAGGAAGGCAGCGTAAGTTCCGGCGCAAAAGTGGCCATCTTCAAAAGGGAGCTCACGGAAAGAGCGGACCTAAATTCATCAGAAACCCAATGTTCCGGGGATTCCAAAGAGAGCGAAGGCGTATTGGGAAGGGCTTGTGGCTTGGGAATGAAATACGCAGGGCCGGTTGCTGGGGGCGTGATCGTCTCGGAAAAATGGCGACCATGGGGGATGGTCCTCGGGAGGGACACGAACGGAAATAGGGGCTAATGACGACTGGCCGGTATTCCTAAAAGAAATCAATCCTCTCTACGGGTTCTGGAAAAGTGCGGGGAGCGGCTGATCTGAAGGAATGCTAGTTGTCCGGCGGGAGTGCCTTAAGATCGTCGCGGGGGTCCCGAAATGAAAACGGGGCGGAGGCATTACAAGCATGACATGCCCCGCGAATGGTGTGGTCAGGAACCAAAGCCGTCCATGTGGTGAAAAGGAGCTAATGGTATGAAATCACTTTTAAACGCCTCTTGGGTCAAAAAGAGATGTCAGGGGGTACTCGGTGGGCCAACGGTCCGGAGGGCAGTTCTGGGAGGAATCCCGTCTAGAAAAGCTATTGTCACCTGTCCTGAGAATGAGCGTCTGACAGAGCCGCGGGAGACCGGGAGAAAGCAATGGACGTGGTGGGGGGGCCCGAGGGGGGGAATCGGAGGTGTGCGGATTGGGGGACATAGAGACCCGTCTTGAGGGGGGTCACGCATGGCGGGCTGTGGATAGTCCTCAGGAGGAATTAACGCAGCACGGAATGCGCTCGGACTCTTGAGTCGAAAGAGCTGTGATGAAGCCGCGGGAAAGGGACTGTGACGGGAAAAACAGGGGAGGAAAATATGGTATCGCCCTATGACCAAACTTGTACCTAAACGTCGGGCACTGGGGGCGAAAGTCCTTCCGGGAAGGTGTACGTGTTTAGGGGAACGGAAGCGACCCGCCAACAGGTTCAGCGCGAAATGTATGAGAATAAATGTGGAAATCGAGACCCCCCGCGGAAAGGGAAAGTGCAGGTGTTCTTCGCCGTTAATGGGTGGGGGGGTCTAATAATTTGGATGTTTATAGCGGGGAAGAGAGTCCTGCCTGTGAAACGCGGTGGGGAGGAAAGTCGGAAGGTTCGGCTCCACCCCACGAGCCGCAGCCCGGAAGGGGCTCTCAGAGAGAAGAGGGAGAATAGGGGGCCACAAAAATGACGAACGATACTCGGTTCACGGTGTACAAGAAAGGGGGGAGGAATCGCCGCTTTATCAGGCGGGAAACGCAGACATCGCCAGCCAGCGATAAAACCAGAGAAAGAGGAAAATTGACGTACGAACGAAGGGAAACGTTGGGGGGGGATTCGTGTGGGCTGACCTCTATTAGCACTTATCAGCAGTGAGCGGGGGTAAGAAAATTGGCTGCCGGACGTACAGGAGAAAAACCAGAAAACCTGACCTCAAAGGAAATGGAAGCCTTCGCCCCAAGGCCACGAATTAACTAGGCCCGTAGTGCCGGGACGATTGCGTATCGAATTTGCAGACACCAATTCAGCGGCCTGCTCACGCTGGCTCCATTCCTAAGGCCGAGCTCGACTTCGACCGCAGACTGCACTTGCAGAAAGTCAGACACGCGACATGAAGAAGAAAACAATTTGCGCCGTCGACTCGGCTGTAGTAGGTCCACACCCACCTGACGAATAGAAAGTCAGGAAGATTACTATGGCCAGGATACCTTAGAGGCAGGCCTCCTGCCACTACGCATATTTACGGGAATTAACAAGGGGGGGGGGAAAAAGGAAGATTTGAGGGAGGCTGCGCAAGTAAAACTTCCTTAAAATGCCAAGCAGATTACATTCACAAGGGGAGAAGGCTGAAAGGATGTATGAGAAGGGTTGAAATTCAGTTTTCAAAGCAATTTTGTGTAGGGGAATAAGGGAGGCGCCAAAGAAGGCGAGGGGGCGCGCTCGTGGAGCCGTTACGCCGATGACTTCCAGATAGGAAAGCACTCGAGAGGACGACTGCGAAGGAAGGAATTGACAAACAACGCCGGAATGAGAATGCCTAACATCAAAGGCACTGAGAAACAGCACCAAAGAACGAATAACGATTCGGTCCTCCACGGGGAGCGGGAGCTCCTCAAAGGATTTCGTTGGGTTAGGGGGAAGCGAAGCGCGGAAGAACGCCATTCCCAGATATCTCCACCGCCTCCACAAAAGGGTTCGAAGGCCACCACTCAGGGCAAAACCACCCTTGCATAAGCCAGGCGATCACGAGTCGTTGAGGTCACAGGGGTTAAATGGGGATGACATTAGGCGCGGCAGAAGAGCTTTCATGTCATTATGGCATGACTGGCGTTTTGAAAAATAGGGTGGTTGGCGCCGGGGGAGGAAAGGTACGGGGGAGAATGTTACCAATGGAAAAGATCGGAAAGATCAAGTCTACTTGCTTGGGAACAGTGTACTGAGCATGGGCAACAAAAATCGCCGACGCGCACCTGTCGCAAAGGAATGGGACTGGGCGCTGCTCTTGAGGATGGAAAGCATTATGTGTTTGAGTCTATAGAAGTCGCAAAAATACGCCCCTGAAGGGGGTGGACAACGATATCAGGCAGAATACATTTTTCTGTTACCGACACTGATTGGGGGTGAACAAAGTCCACCCGGCAGGCAGGACTGATGTGCGGGTTCGTTATAGGGGTCCTTTGGGGCCGAAACACTAATCTCGAAGATGACTGGCGCGATCAACACCGAAAAAAATGCCGAATCCGGCCGTTGTCGAACAATAAAATGACTGGGGGGGGGGAGGGGGGCCAAAAAAGGATGGCCAAGCATAGTTGGGAGAGCGCACGGCGCTAGGCATTACTGAGAAACGGACATATTCTGAGGCAATCAAAGGAAAAGGCGTCGTCACACCTGGTAAAAAAGAACGGAGCGCTGGTCTGCAAGGAAGGATCCACTGGGGGGAGCGTCTTCTCGTAAGCTGCAAAAGAAAAAGTCAACATACCGGAACATCCTAGAACAACGGAACCGGCACGTCGGGCCAGGGGAAAAAAACCTTCAGGTGCGCAGGCGGCGAGGGGAACTAGGGACCTAAAAACGTCCCTCCTTTATCGCTTCCAGAAACCCCATCAACAGAAGCACCTCACAGAGGGTCCATCAGGAAAATACAACATGTCCGGAAATCTACCGAGGAAGAGAGGGAAAAATGGACCACGCTGTAATGCTTCCGCAGGGGGATGGCGCTGGATCTACTCTCTCAAAAAAAAAGGATTATAAAGCCATTCCGCAAAGAGACCAACGAGCGGATAGCAGCGGAAAAAACAGTGGACAGAGGCGGCGCCATTTCAAGATCACAAATCGGGGTTAGGGTCCTGAGAGGGGGGGGGGGGAAAGGTGCCGTTCCCTTTTTCCCTTGAGTTACGAATGGTTTCGGGACTGCGATAAAGGAGGAAAGAAAGGGACGGGGGGGTCCAGCCACCAAACTCTTTCAAGAAAAAGCAGAAAGTTGGAAAATGAAGGAGTCTTTTTGCCCAGGGCCCGGGAAGGGGGCCGGGGCAGCGGGGATTTGTCAGAGGGGGAGGATTTGTGCAATGAGCGAACAGAAGAGAAAAAGAGAATGATAAAAAGATGGCACAAACGCGGTAAAGAGAAGCAGGTGCAGATTCATCTAAGAACTACGGAGGGAGCAAACATTCATCCTGCCTGTTCAGAGTTGCTTGGCCTGCACGTAGACGAAAAAAAGGGGGGGGAGGATCGACCAAATTGGAATTGTCAAATGAAGTGGACTAAAAAAAAACCCCCGAAGGAGTGGTGAAGGGGAAGCTTGCGTCTAGAATCCTGAATGGACTTCGGTGTTGATTAATATCTACAATAAATTCCCAGGTCATTCCCAAAATAAAGCACTAATAAAAGAAAACACTTGGACCAGGGATTTGAAAGTTCCGCATAATTAAAGCCTTTTGCAATCAGAGAAAAAAGAGTCCAATCGTTAAAACGGAAAGAGATAAAGATTGAAAATGATCGTCGAGGAGTTGACTAGCATCGACTCCACACAAGAGAACATCTCAAAGAAGAGGACAATCCGCAATTTAGCGAAAAGGGGGACGCGGATCGAGGTTTTTTGAAAAGGGATTCCCCAGGATTTCCGCAATTGAATAAACCCTTAAGCAGCTAAAGAGTCCCGAGAGAGAGACATTGAAGAAAGAAGTAAAGAAGGGAGAAGAAAAAAAGTTAAGGAGGAAAAGTGAAAATCTCATTTCAAAAAGAGGGGAATTAGGCGGATCAGAAAGGTCGCGAATTTCAACATAGCACAAAAGGTGATTTCCGGGGAAAAAGGGAGGGAGAGAGGAAGGCTGAAAGGGATGTGGAAGCAGGGGGGGAAAAGCCGACAAAGTGGCTTTCACCGGGTAGAGGAGGATCGAAAATATGTCATTGGCAACATGTTGCGGAGGGGCAGCGCACAAAAACGAAAAGAAGGGCGCCCAGAAGAAGGGCAAACGTACGGCTATTCCGGCGCACCCCAAAGATAAAAATAGGTCTTGACTGGCGTGTGTGCGGGGAGGGGAGGAGGGGAAGAGTGGACGCTGGAGTGGATGCTCTGTTGGGGGGTCAGGGACTTTCGTCATAAGGGCAGAAGGATCCGGTCATAGTGAAAGACTGGAACGAAGGGAAAGATGGAAACTGACGATCCGGTCAAAGAGAAAGGGTGAGGATGGAAAATACTCCCTAATATAAAGCATTTGCTGAAAATATGAAAGAAATGATGATAAAGCTTTGCCGGACAATCAAGTTCCACTGGTCTCCATGTGGGAAACAGGGTCATTGGCCATAAGTTCGGTGCTGAATTGCAGGCCAAAAGGGAAATGTCATCTGCTGGAAAACCAGGGGGGTCATGGAGGAGATCTGACTTTCCCTCAGCCCGGGAAAATAGGGAGGGAGCGCTGGGGGGGGTCGGGTGCACGAGGCTGTGCTTGCTTGGGGACCCCGTGGCTGAGAGAAATATGGGAAGGAAGTCAAGGTTATACGCGTGCGTGGGACAGTGTATAGGGGAAAATGGTCCTTAAACGCGCAAAAGTGTCAAGAGAGGGAGAGGGACTCTGGGGGATTCGAAATAAACTTATGCAAAGGAAACTATCTGTGCGAAAGAAGAGTCCAAAATTCCCTGAGAACGACTTTAAAACGAAGGGACGTAACTTTGCTGGACAAGGGGGGGGTTCCTTAAGAAGGAACAGGGGGGTGGGTCCCGGAGCCGGGAAAAAGAATCAACAGGGAAGGGGAATTGGGACTAATATTAAATCGTCACTCAAGAAAAAAACTCGAGTGAAGACTGGCTGGGGACCGTCAAGGGGGAGTAGCGTGACATACAGGCTTTTAGTGGATAGAGGGAGGGAGGGGCGAGAGGGGAAACGTGTTTGCGGAGAAGCGTGGACGAAAGAGGGCTCCACCGTTCACTACGAGAACGGAATGGAAAAGTTTGGGGGAAAATCAGAAAAAACAAAAAAGAGGAAAGGGGAAGAAGATAGAGAGAGAAAACACAGGCCGTCTTTGAGGCTCTGGGCACAGGTTGAAAAAAAAAAAAGTGGCATACTGCGCCTGGTCGCAAGAGGCACCAGTTATAACAGCCACGAAAACCAGGAAAAAAGAAGGTGAAGAAAAGCTTAGAAAAACAGTACGCATGAAAGAAATCGAGGGGGGGGGTCCGAGTGTGAGGGGGATTCGCACTGATCCATTAAGGGAGGGGGAGCGGAAATTGGGGTAGGAAAGAGCTAAGGAAGACCCCTGCCTCAGGGGGAAATGGTCAAGAGACCCGGGCACCCGAATGTATGGGGGTCCCTTCGGTCTACGAAGGGGAAAAGTTCTCTCGACGTGCCCGAACAGACGTCACAGGGAGAGGCAAGACGTTTGTTCGATGACAGCCCCGTCGCATCGCCTGAAATAGCGGGAAACTTAACCCCGAGAAAAACTGCGAACTAAGCCGGCAAAAGAGTGCGGAGTCGAGACGGGGTCGGGCCGCGATAGGGGGGAACAAGAAAAGGATCCAACGATCGTAACACTACGCGGGCCGCCGGTGCCCTGATACCCCTTGAAGCGGCGCCGCGAAAAACGATAGAACAGCGCAATGCGGCAGAATCATAGGTTTTGGGGAAGGGAATGAAACATGCTCCGGCAGCAGCCAATCCTGCCCGTCACACGACAATGACGAAAAAGGAGAGCATCCATGGGTGAAAACTCGGAAGGATTGTTAGAATAGTCTTCCAAAAATTTTTCAGCGTGTGGGAGGGGATGGGGCGCCCCATCCAGCAAAGACTCGGGGAGGCGGTATTGGGCGGAAGGGACTCCAGAGATTAAATCTCGTAACGACACAAGAAATACTACGTCGAAAGTCAAGGATGACGAAGCGGGACAAACGAGCAGACAAAGGACAGAGAATTGAATCACCAAAAGCACAAAAAAAACAGAGAGAAAACTTGCGTTTGCTCAAGGAAATATCGGGTACCAGAGAGTTGACGGGCCCGCAACGGGGGTTTGAAGGGGGGGGGGGCCGGGCCATGCAGGGGTGGAAGGGACAAACATGCCCAAAAGGGACGAATCAGCTAACAGAACGTACAACCTTGTCGGAGATGTGGAAACTCAAGCCGCCCGCATGCAAAGACGCAGCGGGGGGGCGTGAAAGGGGATCATGGTAAAGGATGAAATCGAGGAGGAGCTGGACCTTAAATTCCTGTAGTTTAAAATGCCCGACTGAAATTACTCTCCGGAGGGGATAGAATCAATTGGGGGTCTCCAAGTAGAAGAGGGGGTGAAAGCTTGAGGGGTGGCGATAATGGGAAAATCATGGGTGGAACTGAAGGGGGGGCAACAAAAAGAAGCCGAGCGCGAAAAATTTCAGGCAAGAATCGCTTGTAACGCGGGACTGCGGGCGGCTGGAGGCATGGGTGGGAAGAGATCCAGGGAAAGAGGGGCCCGAGGCGAACCACAAGAGAAGTTATATCGGCATTGAAAAGTCTTTACTGGGATGGTCGTCGAAACACTTGGGGAAGAGAAGTGGGGAGTGAACAGACCGGCCGAAAGGAGAGGGGGAGAAACAAAAGCGTGGGGGAGGGGGTTCCGGAGGTCGATGGATTCTCCAATAAAAAAAAAAAGGAATCTGATGCGCGAAGCGATAAAAAAACAAGGGGTAAGGAAAGTCAACGGACCGTTTTCTATTCCACAGTCGGCGGCGGGGTTTCGAAGGAAACCGAACCAAGGCATCGGGGGGTTGAAAGCAAAAGGGCGGGTTAGTGTCAGAACATCCACGCAAATCTACACGAGCATGGTCCATCAAAGGTCCAAATGAGGAACGCTATATCTCATGCGCGATCAGGGGGAAGGAGAAACAATGGCAATACGACCTGGATCATAGAGGGGTCTTCGAAATACGCGCTGACATACGACAAATAATCGGCAGGGTGGCGGAAGGGGGGAAAACAATAACATGTCATCAACCCTTCAATTCGGAAAGCCGGCAGGTCGGATGGGGAAGATGGCGGGGAGGGAAAAAAAGCCCGTTAGGAAGCGAAGGGGGTCCCGAAACCCAATATCGAACCCAACCGGACCGATCACATCAGGACATAACAACATGTCGAAGAGGGAGGGGGACGAAAGTCTGGGGCGACCGAGACAACAGAGGATTCAGGGACGAGGCTCTTCGGACTGGGGAGTTTCTATCGGAGATATAGAGATAGAACAATAAAAAAGAGACGAGAACCAAAACTCCGTGTCAGGATAGAAGAAAAGACATGGGGGGCGAACGGGTCGCCAGGTCAGATAGGACGCCGAAAATCCGACATTTGTTGAAGGATGAGTGTGAGGTGCAGGGCCGGTTCGACGGCTGGGGTCAGGGGAGGGGAAAAGCGATAACGGAGGGCTGTGCACAACCACGCCCAATAGGGGGGGGGAAATAACCAAAGGGGAGCCCTAATCAAATAAATACTGTGTAGGGGAACTACGAAGTCCGTTCCGGTTGAATCTTGTCCGGTATGGGAATTTTGCAGGGGGGGAAGATTGGAAGAACCAAAAAAAAATATCAAAAGAGATACTGCCCGAAAGAGCGTACCAAACATAAGATATCAGGACAACGACACGGTGAAGGGCTGGCTATGCAAAACGGGTTTTGCGGGAGGACGAAAAACATTCAAACAAGCTCCACAACGCCTCCCACTTGCCCTGGCCGATAAACAAAGCGGTTGTCAGGCAAGAAAAACTGCGTCGAAAGATCCGAATTTGGGGGGATTACGGTCTCGGCCATCCATCATATGAGTTATGGCATGCCTCGCAAAACAAAGGAAAAAAGCCGAGGTGAGGAGGTGTAGCAAAACGGAAAATTCTGTGGATTTGCCTACGCGCTGAAAAGTCGCGGTGTTAATCTACCAGCGCCAGGAGGTTGTCCGGGAAAAGGCCTATAACCTGCGCGAAAACGGCATCCGTGGGGGGCCAGTTCGAGTTAGGATGCAAACCTACGCTCAAGAGTCCGAGGGATCCGGAAATTTTCCATGGCAAGGGCGAAAGGTGGTGGTTGAAAATGGAATTCCCCCAAGGGATTTACCAGCATTAGACCAGATACAATTGACAAGGAGGGGGGGAAAGAGGTCCCTATGGGAATTTGAGTACTCCTCTCGTTAATTACCCGGCGAGGGGAAATCTTAAAACTAGATGATCCGAGAGCGAGGGTCAGCTCGAAATGTGATTGAAGTGAGTCCACGAAATCGCCTCGTAGGTCAATTTCTGGGGTTGGTGGAAGATCTGAAAGCGGAGGACGAGGGCAATGGGAGCGCTAGGAGTGGGCGTGCGACCATGTTGGCCGGCCAAGCAGGCTGCCGGCAAGGGAAACCAAAGTCAATCCGTTGGACCGCGTGGTTCAACGACTGAGAATTCGAAAAAATCCGCTCTATTAGGGCTGGAAACGGTTGGGTCGGGAAGGGAAGGAGGGACGTGGAAAGGAGAACGGGGGGAGATAGCTTGCGTCAGACTTCACGTCCGCAAGTTCCTATCTGGAAATTAAGGAGAGCGTACCTTCGCTAAGGGAGCGCGGGAAGAGCGAGATGAGGGGGGCGACACCTCAGACCAGAAAACAGGGGGAAGAAAAAAGGGGAGGATTCGAAATGACTTAGAATTACACTTTCAGAGGGCAAGATCTGCATGGTCCTCGGCATTGGGGGAAGAAGGACAGTTTTCGGAAGGATGACCGGTCGACGATCGAAATCGCTTGGGGACTGGGGGGAAAACCATGTTCCTGCAAGGTCTATCCTCGCGTGAAGCGACCTCCCTTTAAGAAGGACCACCCCCACACCCCGTCAATCGGTGGGAACGAGAAGATGGGGTACGGCAGGGGGGTAAAGCTTGGGTAGGTTCGGCCGTCTTGGGGACAGTTTTGGCTCAGGCATGGGAGGCGAGGGGATCAGGTCGCACCTGGAAAAGCGGAAAGATCAATAGTAACCTGCCGAAGGGGTCGGTAACTCGGTGAAAATAGAAATTAAGCTTAGGCAGGCCGCGTTGGAGGAGGAGGGCGTCGAAAATTTTAAAAAAAAGGCCCACAGGAAAAATGCCGTGTAATCTAGGAAGGTTGCGCAGGGGAATGGAAATGACGGAGCAGGGGGGGGGGTACGGCGGGCGCAACGGGACTAAAACCCAAAAAGAATTAAAGCGCGTCACAGAGATCCGGAAGAAGATTACGAAAAACAATAGGAAATACACTCCAAAAGGAACGAGGAAGGGTCATGTGAGGAGTTTCTATTGTTGGTCCCCAACCCCCCCCCCTAGAAAGCGGGGGGAAAAGCAGGAGAGAGGGGAACTTGGAAAGTCGTCTGGGTGCAACGATGTGGGGGGGCGCCCTCGCGCCCGGGATGTCTCCAAAAGGGAATAAGGCCGGAAAATACGTAAGGAAAGGAGGTTTGGAAAGACTCTAAAAACACAAACGATTAAGGAGGTCAAGGGACCAACATGTGGGGGGGGGGGGGGGGGGGGGGGGGGGGGGGGGGGGGGGGGGGGGGGGGCTTTCCCGGCCATGGGCAAGGTTCTCCAAAACTGTGCAGGGAACGCTTTCTTTTCCCTACGAAACCAACGGTTGGAACATCAAAGCTCGCCAACCGATAAACATCTACAGCCTGAACGAATAAACGGGAACCCAACCTTCAAGGGTTGATCGTTAAGATGGGGAGGTTCGGATTGTGAGGGACTATGAACGACTGATCATCATTGCGTGGAAAATATCAATGTTTTCGGAGGGGAGGCAACGGCGAACAAAAAAGACCATAAAAGATCCGCCCCAGTGAAAGAACAGAAGGCTTAGTGGGTCAAGGGAGTGCAGCAACGACATGGAAGGCGGAACGGTGCCGACGATATCGTAAACCTCCGTGGTCGAAAAAATAATCCGGCCCGACACGACAAAAGCATTGGCTCTTCAGGCCAGGAGGTGCGTAACACGATCAAGATGAAGTCAAAACCGTGGAAGGGAGCCGGGCCAAGGGCTAGGGAAAAAAAAGGAGGGATCTTGGAAAACAATCCCGCTCGGAACACTACCACACATGACGATGGCCTGATACCGGCATCGCGAGAAGACGAAGAAGCTGGAAAAAGAGATGACCGACAGGACATTTTTAGGGAAAAGATTGGTGCGCAATGCGACATCAAAAAAAAGAAAATTCAAAGTTGGAAAAGGAAAGGACGATGACCAGAAGATGCGTTGGTTATCATCCATTGATCAGGGGGATCAAATGTGTGGGGGGGATTGAGGGGGAGCCACAGAAATGCAAAAAGTGAGGTAAATCTGTGAATTAGAGCGCAGTAAGGTCAAGGACGGACTTACTACTGCTAAGGTCAATGCTCAAGCCGGAAGGGGAAAAAAAAAAGAGCATCCAAAGGACGGGAGAGAGATAACGTAACGCACGACACAGGAAGAAAAAGAAGCCAGAAATTGCCGGGAAAGGAAATACCAAAAAACATAGGAGGGGTCTTGGCCTCAGATTCACGTTTTTTAAGGGGCACAGCAGTCGGGCAGGCACATTTAAAACCCAGAAAAAGGAACATCATGGGGTGTAGGAGAGAAGGTTGCTCTCGCCCCTCCATCCCTCCAGGAGGAGAGAGTGTACCACTCCAAGAAACCCGGCAAGACGAAAAGCTCGAGGAAAGATTGGAGAGGAAAATCACAGGTGGTAATATCGCGATCGCGAGAGCGTGGAGGAGAAGGCCTCGTTGGAAAGAGGCACTTTGTGGAGAAGACGACAGGAGGCTTAGGAGATGTCTCCCATGGAGACGGGGGGGACCGCTTCGGCTGGGGTGAGAAAGGGCGGGTAAATTGCGGGGAAAGGGAGGAAGGCCTGTGCAAAAAGAAGCCTAGTCTGCTAAAACCAGGCCGGAATTTGCCGGAATCGCTGAAAAGGACCTGAAAGGCAGGAGGGAGGAGGGGGGGAAAGTTAAAATTGGGATAACTCGACCGCGAAAACCGCTGCTGTATAGTCGCGAAAGGCAAAAGTCGTTACTGGCGGGGGTCGCGGACCAGGAAGGGGGCAGCGGGGCGAACAAAGACAGAAAATTCTTAGCCGCTCTGACTGGGGCGGGCCGTATCGGTGGTCAAACCTGTGGGGGGGCTAGCTCTATTTCGTGGCGCGGGAAGAAAAACAATTTCCACGTGAAAACCCTGGGGCCGGGGTTCTCCATTAAAGCGTGTTTTGTCCAATTCTAAGGATCTTGTCGTTGTTCGGAAGAGGTGAGCGACAGAAGAATCAATTGATTCATGACGCCAGCAGGGCTTCGTCATTTAGTGCTGCTTCAGGGAGTGCCAGGGGGTCCGAAGGCATTAATCCAATTTTGATGGGACTTCGCAAAACTTCACAAAAGCCTAAAACAACCTTAAAAACAGCCTGAGCACCTTTCAGGGGTAAAGACCTAATTTTTTTCAGTACTTCTGGAAAGGCTCTTGAACGATCCGGGGGTGACAGAAAAACTTTACCTCCTGGAGAACTTACGAACCAATCACCTCTAAAAAGGATTGGTCCATCATTAAAAAAATCACAACATCATGAAATAACAACAAGAGTCGTACCACTATTTGAATTTCGCCCGAAAAAAGGCTGATGGAAGCTCACCTCTAGCGTAGGCTGGGGGGGGAAAAGGATCTAAAAAAGGGGAGAGATAGAAAAGGGAAGAAACCGGTCAGAAAAAACACACGCATGGCGGATATCAGCGGAAGGCATCTGAACAAATAGCGGAAAGGGAGAGACATGTTGGTAGGTGGTGAAACAAGGGGGAAGGGTGCCCTTAAAGGTTGTCCGGCTTAATTCGGGGGGGGGGTCGGGGGGAGGTGGAACTGTCCTAACCTTTCGATGGCACCATCTTTCAAGAGACTAAGTGGGGAAGAAGCCGACGCCTAAATTGAAGGTGATTTGTCTAAACAGTAAAAATCAAGTTGAGCTGCTTTGTCCGTTTGGCCGGTTTTGTGCAGATTTCAGGGGAAGACAAGGAACTCTACCTCAGGGAGATACCATAAACGGAAAAATTCAGACCTCAAGTGCAATCCCCTTGAGAATGAGGCAGAGGGGAATTCAAAACCGACAAACTATACCGGGTTCGGGCGCCACATGAACGAGTAATATTGCGTGTACGCACCTTCGGGAAGAGGAAAGAACCGCGGTGCCAAAAAGCTCAGGAGGGGGGAGAAGGACAAGTGCCGGCGAACACCGCTAATATTGCATAAATAAAACGGCGGAATAGGAAAGATTGTGTCTAGGTGGGGAAGCAGAAACACCTGAGGGGCACGGGAGTCGGGCAGTCAATCGCAAAAAACATCCGATAAGAAGGAAAGAAGCGTACGGGCCCGGGAGAATGGCCGGGGTGTAAGATTGGGGGGCACCGAAGATGAGGGGCAGCCAGCGCCGTAACACAATTTGGGACTATAACGCGTGGGAAAAACGCAATCGGCTCAAACTCGCAAGTCGATCCGCTCAAAACACCCAAGTCAAGCGTATAAAGAATTGGAAGGTGGCATGGCGAAATTTAAGATGAGCGGAGGGGGGGGGGGGTGCAAAAAAAAGCGCATTCCCCCTGGCAATTTTCATCCCTTGGAGGCAAGCGAAAAGTAAGGTTCCCATGGAACAAGAGAGCAGGTCGGTCGGGGTAGGGAGGGAATCTGCGGAAAACCCTAGTCAAAACGACAGGGGAAAAAGAAAATCTCTCTATCGGCAAATTGGAAATGTGGGGGGGAAATATTCCAAAAATCGCTACTTGGCAAGGGCGTTGCACTTTTTATTTGGGGTTGCCTTGCTTGCGAACGGAGAGAATGATATTCTCGGGGTGAGTCGACATGGGGCCCTGCAAAGCAGGAGAAAGTGAAGAAGTCTCGCGGGTGCGTTCCTGCGCCGTCCAGGGGGAAGTCTCCTTCTACCCCCGCTGATAGTCGGGCGTGTCTTTTTTCCTTTTTTCGGATCGTCCTGTGGGCGCGAGATGTCTAAGTGGTCCGCTTGCGAAAAACTCCCGCCGGCGCGGAGGAAGTCCGATCGGGAACGGGAGGAGGGCTGACAGTCTAATCGCGGGGGCCCTCTCGATCTGGTCTGGACCCAAAATACCCTCCAACGTAGCCCCAGTTCAGAAAATGAGATCAAAATCCCGGGTCAAAAAGAATTCTGGGAAAGGAGAGAAAGGGAAGTCCGCATTAAAAAATTGGGCAAAGGAAAAGAATTCGGGGCTAGAGTCATGCTAATACTGGGCGCGTCACATGGATGAGGGAGAGGACATCGGTTACGGGCCAGGGAGGAGACGGACAACTCAGGAAGGGGGTACCGATTCACGTGGGAATTAAAAGTTTCGGGATCGGCGGGGAGGGGGTGGCAAAAGAAGGAGGTCAGGGGGGGGAAAGGCCCGAAATCATCCGTCGACCCTCGACTTCATGGCTAGGGGAGGGGATCCGTTTTTCCGGCACCTGAGAAGAAAGGGAAAAATGCCCGTCCAGGTGAGAATTTTTTGAAATCTCTTGAGAGGACGAGGGTCCTGAGTCGGGGCCTGTAAACATAGTGCAACAGTTGTCCAGGTAAGACTGGACCAGAAACGAAGTCCGGACGTCTTTTGCGAAGGGAACTCAGGGACGGAGGGAAGTGTGGAGGGGGAAATGGGTCAAGGGACTTTTCACACCCAGATGTTAACGCCACTAAATCCCCCACTATACGATTCAACAACACAAGAAAATAAGAGGACTACCTTCAAAGGGCGTTCCGTGACAATTTTTTCCTTACATGCTATCGCGGGGCCTGAGGGGCAATCGAAGGACTGGTTCAACGAGGTTGTTGCCGCGAGCAGGTGGACTTGAAACGCCCCGTAGACGGAAAACTTAAGGAAAAGAAGCAAATTTCCAAA
>Ga0179593_1542873_pt1 | contig 19944 bp, 15 predicted proteins | sample CZODoug2_1_08_16_FD_185931 | JGI IMG/M metagenome (GOLD analysis project Ga0179593, IMG submission 185931) | Vadose zone soil fungal communities from Angelo Coast Range Reserve, California, USA - CZODoug2_1_08_16fungal (PacBio error correction) | ecosystem: Environmental > Terrestrial > Soil >...
TGTCCGAAGGGGAGAGCTATAGGTGGAAAACCATTGAGGAAGAAGGAAAAATCGTTAAATTCGGGAAAGACCGCTCCCCTATTGGAAGCGGCCTCCCCCTTCGCCTCTGGTCCCAGAATACTATCCTCCATAGAAGAAGGGGGAGGGGAAATCAGGAAGAAACCCAAAGCTCACCCCCGACATCTCCACTCCGCACCACTTCCGAAAGATCTAAAATGGGGGGCGGGAAAATGGATCTGATTCGCTCTTTCCACAATCAAAAGTCATAAATAAGGAGAGAACTTTAGAAAGGATAGCGTTGAATCATTACATTCAAAAGACCCTATCTATAGAACAGAAGTCAAAGACCCGGGGAAAGGAGTAAGGAAGATGTAAGTAGGCAGGGTCGTTAGTCTGGTCTTCCGGGACGTCGACTTCTTGAGAAATCATCAGGAGAAAAGACGAAAGGAGGAAGTTTAGTCATTTAAAGTTCTCCTGGAACGTATGAGGCCTTGGGTAAAAAAAAAAATCCATCAAGTTCCAACTTTGGAAGCGAGGGGGGGGCTCCTGAAAAAAGAAGGAATAAAAAGCTGAGAAAGTCTTTCGGTTTTCTTAATATTCTAAGAGGACGCAAACTCATGGAGCCACTTCCCTAAATCGAAACCTACACCCTCTAAAAAGGGGGGTCCCAGAAGAGAAGTCGCTGCAAGGGTGTGAACTTTCTACAGGTGAAACGAACTCGGGGCTCAAACCTTTTAATCTCTATAAATTAAGAAAGGGAAGGTCTGAACCTTCAAAAAGAAGGGATTTCAAACTCACGCTGATTAGGTCCTAGCGCCCCTAGTAATGAAGGGGGGGAGTAAAGATGATGAACGACCCCCTCTTCCATGGGACCCTTCCACCTTTAAAGCTGATGTTTGCGACTGGGTGTCAGAAACTCACCTGTTCACAAGGACCAGAAAGTACCGGTATATAAGAATGGGCTCACAAGTCTCTGAACTATCAGCTTAGGGGGGGTGGTAGAAGGTGAAGAAATCAGATTCCCAGGAAAAATGGACTTACTTTTGAGAAGAATCATCACTCTGAAACGTGACCATATTGACCACGGGGGGAGGGGTTTCAAAGAGAAAAGACTTGATCAGGAAAAAGGGGGAAAGGGAGATGGGGACAGAACCGTTCTTCAGGGAGCCCGGTGACACAGGATTCTCCGGTCGCGAAGGTTTCGGGGAACCGCCAAAAAGAACCGAGGGGAAATCCAAAAGAACCCCAAGAGGACATATGGGGGCAAAGGAAGTTTTTCTCCTTCGGCAGTGCCCATCTTACTGGGGAAATCGAAAACGGAAAAGGAAAGGACAAAATTCTAAGATCTTTGAACGGACCCCTGGTCGCTCAAATTGGTATTGGGAAAATATTCCAACCAAGGTTGCCGAGACCCACAGCGCGGAATCAAATAAGGAAGGATGAAAAGAAATAGATCCAATCACCCCTAACGAAAAATAGGGAAGAGATCCTTCAAAAGGCCGATGGAGGCGAAAAAAGCTTCCTGAGAAAGGAAACCCTGAAGCAAGGGGAGACGGCAGACAAGGGGACTCCTAGGACGGTTTGTGGGGGGGGTGGGGGGTGTATATTGAAAGCCATTAGAGAGACTGATTGGGGAGGTCTTTCCCTCCGGTTCCAGGATGGGAAAAGGGAAGGTTCAGATTACTGCTCCCTAACTGGAAACCAGGGACCACTAAACTAAAAAAGGGGAAGGACAGAACATCATCTGGTATGTTCGGGTGCTATCAAAGGGCTGCCGCCCAGGGCTTAAAGCCAGGAGACGCCTGTCGGCCCAGAAAAAAAAGGCAACTATGCACCGGAGGTATCAGCGCCGCGGAGAAGAAAACATCCATCCCTGACTATACCAGAAAAAAGCGCAACACCAAAAACGGGTATTGATAAGATCTTTTTATGCGGTCTGCAGAAAGAATTTCGGACGAGGCGGGGAGGGGGAGGCACTTGAAAGGGGGGAAGGGGCCTCGCTGAAAACCTATTACTCTTCGTAGAATGGCCTCGCTCTTAGGCTTTGTAACCAGGCCAAAAAACTCAGAAGGACGCGCGGGGAGGTTCAAAAGGGGAGACTCTTTTTTGGGGTGAGACGCCTCCTGGCTGATGTTCTTTAATGTCCGGGGGAGGGAAGCTCGTAGCAACCAGGGGCAAAGACCCTTGGAGGCCACGTTGAAAAAAAAAGAGAAAACAGAAAGGACGAAACATTCAAGGGGGAAAAACGTTCCACACGGAGCACGGTATTAGGTCGCCTCATTTCCGTAAAAAAAAGAAAACGAACGGGGGCGAGGGAGGCACGAGAAAGATCCCTCCGAAAATCACGGAAGGATCTCGCAGAAATTAGGAGAGTTTGAGGGTGCGGTGTTATCGGGGATCTCCAGGATATATTCCGCGTGCAGGTGAAAGTTGGGCTTCGTCAAAAGGGGATCGGAAACTCGTGCACTAGGTGTCGCAGAAGAAAAAACTGAATCAAAGGCTTGGGGCCGGGGGAAAAAAGCTATGCCTAGCGACTGAAGAAGGAGTAAAGGACCCGTTAATTCAGATCTATAGTTGGCGGGGATCCTCAAAGGAGACTTTTGGGGGGAGGGGGCCAAAAAGGATCCGAATGGGAATTCTGGCGGGACTGTCCTCAATTAAGAACGGAAAAAAAAGCTCTATGACCAGTGGAAAGAAAGGCAGTCGTGCCCCGGGAAGCCGCGCGAAAGGGGGTAAACCATTAACCAGGGGGGAAGTTTTGCCGTGGGGCAGCCCCGTCCGAATTTCCCAGTTGGGGAATTCGACGAGTCCGGGAAAAAAATTATGTTCCGAGAAAGAGGCCCACGAGAAACAAACCGCCGGGGGAAAGAATAAAAAACCCTTTCGGCAGACATTCCGAAGGTCAGACTGACCAAAGGGTCGCCTGACAAAGCGTTCACGATAAGTTAAGCAAGGGGTCTCGTCCTCGAATCGTTTCTCGACCTTTCGCTTAGGCAAACCGGAATCCGGAGTGCAAGGACGGAGGCGGGGGGAAAAATCGGGGGACCCGTCCTCGAACCGTGTGCCGCCGCAAAGTTCATCTTCTCAAAATTCAGGAGGGGGGGAGTAGAGATTCGAGCTCCTCCTGGGAGGCCTTCGAACTATCTGGGTGGAGACGTGATACGAGCTTTCAGGGTTTCGATCTAAAAGTTAGACGTCCCAAGGGTGAGAGCCTTTCTTAGCTGACGGGGTTGTAAACTCACAGAGCAAAAAATATGAGATGATTCCGTCATTGTCTCTCCGGCAAGAAGATCTACAGAAATCCGAAAAGGAGGAATTGGAGCCTCTCTCTAAGTCGCCGCCCAGGAAATCTCCTGTCGATGCTGCCGATCGAAAAAGAGGCAGGTCAAAGGAACCAGTAAACTAACTTAGGCTGGGCGAAATGCTCGTTATCGGGAAGGAAAATACACTAGAAAGTAAGAGAATTATCTTCTCATGGAGGAAAAAAGGGCCTTTTGTGGGGTGAAAAAAGTGAAGAGCGTCTACCATCTTCGTATCACCTCCTCTTTGCCTACCCGAGTCTTTTTTGAATTGAAAGAGACCTTATTAGGGAACCCTCGGCTTGTAGGGTGACAAAAAAAAAGGATTAAGGGAACGGGATGGTTTCCCAAGGGGCGCTGCCAATTCAAAGAGTCAAAGAGGGGCGCCATCGAGGGCGATTACCAAACGGTCAGACGCCCCAGACCACCGACCCAATCTCTCGACAAACAAAAGAAAAGAAAGGGGGGTCCGTAGGCGAGGGGGGGGGGGGGTGGGGGGGGGGGGGGGGGGGGGGGGGGGGGGGGGGGGGGGAGGGGGGGGGGGGGGGGGGGGGGGGGGGGGGGGGGGGGGGGGGGGGGGGGGGGGGGGGGGGGGGGGGGGGGGGGGGGGGGGGGGGGGGGGGGGCGGGGGGGGGGGGGGGGGGGGGGGGGGGGGGGGGGGGGGGGGGGGGGGGGGGGGGGGGGGGGGGGGGGGGGGGGGGGGGGAGAAGGGGGGGGGGGGTGGAGGGGGGGGAGGGGGGGGGGGGGGGGGGGGGGGGGGGGGGGGGGGGGGGGGGGGGGGGGGGGGGGGAGGGGGGGGGGGGGGGGGGTTTCTCTCTGATATCACCACACATGGGAAGTTTAAGAACTGAGGTGGGGGATCAAAAATCTTCAAGATCAGAATCCTTTACTCTGGTCAATATCTCAGGAAGGTCAGCACTAAAAGCGTCTATTCCTATGAAAAAACCTCTATGCCTCGGAAGAAAATTGCTCCCAAGAAAAACGACCGGGAGTCAAGGTAAGGACTCAATCTCTAAGGGAACCAAACATCGCCTTGTCCCCTCGCAAAAAAGGGATATCGAAAAATTCAATAAGCGCAAACTCGGCGCGAGAACAATACGCGCACAGGAAGGTGACCAAAAACGATAGAGACCAAGCCTAATTGTCGTCGCACTAGAAGCTAAAGAAGGGACTACATATATGACGCCTCCATCATCCGGGATCATAAATTGGACTCACGAGATTCTCTCTGAAGGGAATTGTGAAAAAGACCTCTGTGAGACTCGCGAAACAAAAAAGAGCTTCAAAAAGTGAGCTGTCTTTGGGGGGATCGAAGATGCGCAAAAAGAAAAATTAAAAAAAAAAACTTCTAGTGTGAGTGGGAGGTAAATACTAACCTCGGCTCAAAAAAAAGGAAAAGGAGGCACAATCGCACCTCGAGGGGAGGACCACTACGATCCCAGGTAGGAGGAAGAAGGTCACAGGGTTACGTTCTACGGGGGACTGACTCGTGAGGAGGAAACCTTTATACTAAACCCTGAAAGAGGGATTGAAAAAACGTGTCAGAAGATATCTAACGTCGTCCTAGGAGTGCGCGAAAATATTCTCCAGGACCCGACGTAACATTACGGACGAAATGAATCCCTTGAACAAAGAAATGTCCCCAGTTTCCAGGGGTTGAGGCTCTGTTGAAACGGGACCGGACACGAAGATTCATTAAAGCATGGACGCCCGTAAAAAAGGCCCTTCTGAAAAACGAGAGCTGGACAAGAAGAGACCTTCCTCCAGGAGCCGCCATGATCGTCTAAGCGTCCAACAGACTTACTGGTCGTGCAAGCTCATCAATCGCAACAAATTGAAAAAAATCTGAGACGGAAATGGTCGAAAGGGAGACAGGTGTCTCGAGTGAGCCAGGTCCGTTCCTGAAAAAAGAGAAGTCCCGTAAAAAAAGATTGCGCATTAGGAAGGATTCAGACGCCACCAGCTTAAAAATTAACCTCCTGGAGAGAACCGTCACCGACTCGAGGGATCTGCAAATGCCGGGAAATGGGGGGGGTTTGGGGGGGGGGGGGGGGGGGGGGTTGTGTGGGGTGTGTTGGGTGGGGGGGGGGGGGGGGGGGGGTTTCTGGGTTTTTGTGGGGGGGAGGGTTTGGGGGGGGGGGGGGGGGGGGGGGGGGGGGGGGCACGAGGGGGGGGCGGGGTTGGGGTTTTGAATCCTTCCAAGCCTTCCTTCACACACGCCCCCCCTTGGAGTCGTCGGAAAAGGCTGCTCCGAACCCCTGGCGCGAAAGGGAAAGTTTCAGGGACCAGGCACCGCGCTCGTGACAGGGGCTGGAAAGGTTATCCGGACGTAGTAGCGATACCAAGAAAAAACTGCAAGTAGTCGACTGCCCCGGAGGCTGACAAAGGATCTCCAGAAAAGAGTATCTTCGCCCAGTCCCATTCGAGCTGCCGGCTTCGGTGTAGGACAGGCGGAGAAGAATCTCCACTGTGTTGAAGGTCAATGGCGTCTCGCGGGACTAAAGTGCGCCGGGTGTTCATAACGAGAACGGGGAGGGAAAGAGGGAGGAACCAGTGCCTGGCCCTTTAAGGGGTGAATCTTCTCAAAGACAGCACTAACACGCAAAAACCGGGAACTCCATACCTCATCAAGGTATGGATCCAGGAAGACGCCTTTCTTCAGCCGCATTTCATAGAGACGCCTCCTCTGCAGAAGAAAAAAAAAAATAGTCCCTCTAAGGAAAGGGCTATGAACTCAGGGAAGTCCGACCAGGCGTCGGCCGTCTCCAAAAGACTGACAGCATCGAAAGGAAAGAGAATCAACACAACAACTTTTATGAAAAGAGAAGAATGTGTGGATATGACTGAGGAAAGGGGGTGTCCTTTTCAAAGGAAACCGCCCGGATTGCATTAACAGATCGGCCAGAAAAAGGGCTTCTTCTTCTGGTCAGCCAGCCGAGGCGGGCTCGGCGGTGGAAAAGGAGCGTCAGCCGGGGTAGAAAATTATCAAGCTGGCTGTACGCTGGGAGGACATCGCGGTCATCATGAGGAGGGGGAATTCGTAGGATAGCAATCGGCAACCTCCAGGGGGAAAAACCGGGAACAAGCCCTCCAGAGCCGGGGCTAGGATAGAAGCAAAGACACCAGGAAAAAGAGGAAACCAACGTACGATGACGTTCTAAGAAGGGAAGACAAACCTCAAAAGTACGGGGGGAAATCGTAAGTCCGTTCAGCCAAGAGGGGGACCCATTCCGGAGGGATCTCGCAGGGACGGAGGTTAAGGGGAGCGGTCTAACTACGCACCTGCAGACCAGATGGCTGGCGCTGGTGGGAAGGGAGAAAAAAAGGGGCTCGAAACTACAGAACGCGACAAAGGTTCCGGCCGAGAAGAGGGGGCAAAAGGAAAAGCGGACGATTACAAAAAATGCATTACCCAAGACAGGGGGGGGGGGACCCTGGGGGAATCGTGCGGGGGAAACGGGGGGCCCAGGCGGTTACAGCCTGGTGGCAGCAGGAATACCCCTCCTTCGATCCGGGGGAGAATAAACGTTTCAGGTTAAAAGACGGAAAATAACTTGCTTTCCTCAGAAAAAGCTAGCCTGAAGAGAAGCTCACGTATAAGGAAAAAACCTTCCTAGAGCCCCGGTGGTTAATGTCGTTTCGGTGTATGATCTTGGGGGAAGAAATCACTTACATGAAAAGGGGAGGGGGCCTTAAAAGCCCTCCAAGTTGGAGGCGCGCCGACGGCCAAATGGTCTCTTCCCTCTCCCTGAGTACACGGGCTTCTCACGGGTGGAAGGGAGCTTCCTAGACTTTAACGGCCACCTGTGCCGCAAGGACCGCTTCTTCCCTTGGAACCAAAGACCTTTGGAAGGGGAAGGACTTCGAGGGAAAACTCTAGCGTGGCTCGACTCCTTTCGAGGAAAAGGGGGAGCAACAGGGGGGAGAAAACAACAGAAAAGTCATCTTTGCCTCCGCTCTGAGTAATCTTGGGTGGCTAAAACGTCCGGTCGAAGACAAAGCCGCCTCCTAAAATAGTGAAGTCGGAAAAGGGCACAAAGTCTAAACATGATATGCTCAGCCTAATAGGCGAGAAAAATCTATCGGTTCGGGTGCCTATTGAGTTTATTCCAGTAGGGATTAGTAAGACACGACAACCTTTTTCGTGCCTAGTTTTCGTCTACGAGGAGGTCACTTGACAAAAAATATCCACTCGCAAGGGTCTCTAAGGACCGGGCTGCCGCTCGGAGACGACGAAAGAAAGAAAAACTGTTCACCATGACTAGACTACGATAAAAAGGAAAGACAAAGGGGCTTCAACTTAGGGCTCTGACGCCTCCCGAACACAAAATCTCGTCAGATCTCGACCCTCTGTCCTCTCCCAGCGTCTCAGAGGGAAAGAGGGGAGGCCCTCGGGCTAGAAGAACCTGAAACTGCGACGGTTTAAAAGGGAGACGCTTAATTACCTCTCTCACAAGGGGGGAAGAGACTTTCTAAAAAGGTTCAAATATTGGTCCACGAAAAGGACAGCAAAATTCGGGAAGAGACACATTCCGAGCACGAACATAGGACTAAACCCTCTTAGTTCTAGTGGGTTTGGGCGAAAGTGCCGGCGGAGAAATCCCCTCGCTCCCTTGTCACCTGGAGAGAGGAAAAGTGGCCAGAGTGACGCTCCTGGTGCGCGGTACAGAAAACCGAGGTCAACTACCTGGGCACACGAAACGGGGGGACCTGTTGGACATTGAAAAAACTACCAAAAAGAAAAAAAAACCTAAAAGGGACATCCCAATTAAAAGAAAAGGGCCACAACAACAACTGTATCATTTAAAAGAGAGAGATTTGCCTTCGGGGGGAGACGGCCTCATACAGGGGGGGGGGGGAAAAATTCGTCGTGAACTAAACCAAAGCACACTCCCCGGGCGTTCTTGGCAAAGGCTTTTAATCATCAAAATCTTCCCTCAACTTCGCCTAAAAAGAGACCTCCTAAGTCAGAGCACGACCCTTGCACGAGAGCGTGTCTCGTGGAAAGAATTCAGAAGACACAGCAAACGCGAAAGGTAGCCGAACTTCCAGTCCTCGAGGCTTGGTAGCAAAAGTAATGGGCGCAGTCGGAGTCTCTTAAATCAGTAGTCAAACAGGCTCCAATTAAGCACCCCAGAAGCATTAGCGGTCTAGGGAGAGAAAGAGTCTGAAACGAAAAAAAACTAGCGCAACCCATCTATAAAGGGTAACCGCCGCCGTCGCAAACGAGGGACAGCGGAGATAAAGCCGAGAATCGAAGGAAAAGGCAAACCGACAGAAGGCGGAGGAAAAAGATCCTCAGGACGACCAAAGTCTAGGAGGGGGGGGAATTTAAGCGGATGGGGGGATCGTCCCGGAACGGGGGACATCTCTTAAGGCATCTCTTCGCGTTATGAAGATCTAAAATACAGACAAATCAAGAAATTCTCGGAATTGAGATTGATAAGCGCTAGAAAGAACCTCGGGACGTCTCCACAACCTGTAGACGGCAGCTCTTGATCGTCCGAAAAGGTACCCGTGAATCCAATTCATGGGGCTACGTCGTGGGGAGTCAATAAGGGAGAAAAAAAGTACGCTTCTCCACGATTTAAAACAAGAGTAGGTACATCAAATGCAGGGGAAAGGAATCACCAGAGGGGGAGGAAGCTCTTTGTGAACCAGAGAAAACTCGTAAACCCCATAGACAGAAAAAAAACCAACGAAGTGTTCCATTAAGAATACATGGGTCCTGGGGCATGGGAGAGGACCTTGGAACAAGGAATTGATCATACCTTTACCAGAAAGTCCAAGAGAGAAAGCCCAGTCAGAGACGAAAGGCGGAAAAACCTTTTAGATTTCTACAGGAAATAGGAGAATTCTTCCCAGCGGGGAACAATGAAAAATTTGCTTAAAGAGAAAGATCAACGACGGGGAGGAGTTTGAGGAACCTCGCTTGAAGAGAAGGGAAAGGACAGGGGATGAATAGCTCTGTCCATGTAAGTTCTTTTACATTAGGGAGGAAAGGCCCCGCGCTGGGGGGTTGAGGGTCTTGAGACGAAATCACATCTTTGTTAAAAGCGGAGTAAGAGAAAAGGAAAAGATAGAGGGCCTTTACCGGCTAATTAGTCAGGGGAATGAATCAAAGGAGTCACGCTTTCTACATGAACCCACTTGGGGTTCACGTTCGTAAGGGAAAATCTTTTAAAGGAAAAGGGTCCAAAGTGGGTTTAAGAAGTTAAAGAACACACAGAAGACTTCCACTCTCTTAAGGAGTCAAAGATTCGCTGGGAAAGGAAGAGAAAGGAGGGTATTATCCGGGGCGTCGAGGATAAGAAGGGAATTTTGAAAAGGGAGTCTTAAAAAGCTTAGCTACACACTACGAAAGGAAAGAGGTCTGAAAAAAGAAAAGAATCTATCTGCAAATTTAACTCCTGGGTACATAGGGATCAGGTGCTTGAACGTGCCTTACGTGCAAGTCTTCAGGGAGGAGCGTTAGCTCCTTGGGGGAAGGAACGTGCCGAAAAACTTAAAGGTTCAGGAGGTCTAACAAGTCACTAACAACATTAAAGCGAGACGAACCGAAGGAAGACTCTGAAGAAAAACATACGGGGGCCGTGGGTTCGATCAAACAGAGAAAAAGGAAGTCAACGAAGAGTCAAAAGAAAAACTGACCCCGGCCTCATCTCTCCAGAAGAATCCTAATTCTGGAGAAGGGGATACATGCTGAGAAAGGAAGAAAACCTCTACCGACTGATCCATCCAGATCACATAAACCGAAAGGGAGGGAGTAAAAAGGGGGGGGAGCTATTCTGGAAGTACATTGGGTTTAGGGGTAGGAAGAATCCGGCGGGAGAAAGGAGAATTCCTGAGGGAGATGGGAAGATCCGATGGCCTCTAAGAGAGTTCAAGCCGCGTTGAAGCGTTTAGGGAAAAGGACTGCTATCGCCAATATCCAACCTGAGAGTGGATCGGGTCTGGATAGGGAATCTTGTGTTCGAGTCTGTAATGCATGGGCGTGGGAAGAGGCAGGGGAGAAGATCGAAGGACCGTCCCGACCCATTCCGTGAAGGCCCTCGGAAAAAGGAAAATTAATTCCCCACCCGGCGAAGAAAAATCGAAGGACGGGAGAAACCTTTAAAGAAAAGAAAAACGGGAAGGCGTAAGGAACTTTACCTTAAAACACCAAGACTCATGTCAGACCTAGAAGAATTTTTGGAAGAAAAAAAAAAAGAAATCTCGGGGAGAGTACGTACTCGTAAAAAGTAATGGGGCCCTACTGATTCGGGTGAGGGTATCGGCTACGTCTCCTGCTAAAAAGCTCCATCAGAAGAAGGGCCTCTAAAGAGGTTGCAGGTTGGGGGGAGTTAGGAAAAATCCCCTCTCAAATAAGGGCGGACTCTCAAGTCGAGACTTACCGGTGGGGGAAGGCAAGACGGTAAGATAAGTGCAGGGGGACGAGGGGTATTCCCAGAACGGGAGATCTGGCAAAGCATCCAGGCAGAGATAAAGAATGTTTCGGGAATACAAGCCCAGCCAATTCGCTCCGGGAGCAATCAGTCGGAAGGAACGGGCCGTCCTTAAAGAGATGGGAAAGAGAGTTTCCATAACTAAGGAGCAAGCTCGCTCGAGGCTCTCGGGGACTGGGTCTATCACACACGGTGGGGAACCGGGGGAGGTATCATGAAGTAATGAAGCTTGCCGCCAAGAGTCCTTTACCCGCTGGCCGGACGGAAAATTTCCCTGGGTAAGTTATTAAGGAAACATGAATGAGGATCAATGGCAGGGTCCTAGGGGAGTAGGAACCAGCCCCACTGAAGAGGGGGAAAAAGGGTCCTGTTCGGGGACCTGTCACTCCTTTTCCTGGAGAGCAAAGTGAAAACACTTGGACCGGGAAAACTATAGGGTAAAGGGGACTTGAAGAGGATTGGGAAGGGGATAGTGGACGGGAGATTGGAAAGACCTGGAGGTAGGAACACCTCTATACGTACACCTAGGAGATACTGTCACTAAAATTTGAGCAAAGTGGAAATAGGTGGGAGAAGCCTGCCGGGCTCGAGTATCCCGGTGCTAATCCTCTGGGTCTTCGAATTGATGGAGAAGGTAGAGGAGGAACAGGTTAACCTTATAGAGATCCTCGAGGGAGGCAATGGCTATCAGTTGGCGTTTCCTGTCAGCTTAATCGAAAGATTCTAAAAAAAAAAACAAAGAAGGATCGCCGAGGAGGGCTACTAGGTGTGAGGAAAAGGCGTCCTATGAAGTCTCATAAAGGCAAGAGGGGCGAGGAGAAGCTCGTTCTCTTTCCGGGAAACAAAAAAGAGCCGTTCAAATAACCTCAACCTTGAAATCAGAGTCTAGCTGAGTAAGACCCTACAGTCTGAGGAGTCGGGCAGAGACTCGAAAAGAGGCCTCGAGTCTCGAAGTATAGAGGTCTTGGGAATCTGCTATGCTGGGAGAGGAGCTCGGTGAAAACCTCGCAGGGACGAAACTGAAGTTTTATTTTTCGAAGGTGGGGGCCTAAGAGAGGACTCTTATCGCAGGTCTTTCCTATAAGAAACGATGCTCAGTTATGAAGTATCAGAGGTGGAGACTTTGGGTGGTGGGGCGAAGGGAATCGGTGAAAGGGGGGTCCATAAATAACGATCCTTTTAACTTAGAGGAAAGTATGGAAAAGGGGAAAGCTTAGGATTAAAGAAGGATGCCGAGGGGTGTATCTGTTGTTAAAGAAACAAAAAAATAAAACGGTGAGCTAAAAAGGGGGGTAAAAAAGTGGAATCGGGGAGTACCAGGGGGCTGGGGGAAAAGATTAAAATCCGGCCAAAGGATATATAAAAAAGCTATGAAGGAAAGGAGCTTTCTAAAAGATGGGTAGCGCGCGATGGCCATGAGGTGCTCGTTCAACACCAGGTAAGTTCTTACAGTCTATGGAGAAAACCTAGGAGGGCAAGAATCGCCGCTGTGCCGGAGAATCTAAGAAGAAAGATCACGACAGAGCTCGGGAGAGAAATGCCCCGGAAAAAAAAAAAAACCTCGAGAGGGAGACAGAGGGAGTCACAGGACTCGGGTAGTGCGCGGGACAAGAAACTGAGCATTCAGGGCCTCTTCCAAAAGAAAACAAAAAAAAAAAACACCACACCCCTCCCACACAAAAACCAACAACCAAACCCTAACAAACCCAAAACCCAACGAAAACAAAACACAAAAAAAAAAAAAAACAAAAAAAACAACACCACAAAAACACTACAAAACCCCCCAGGAATACCCAAAAACAGCCCACCAAAGAAAGAGACGAAAAAAAAAAAAAAAACAAAAAAAAAAGTAAGCCCGAGGCTCAATCGGGGAGAGGGGTCGCGAGAGCTTTAAGGACGTCTTAAAAGAAAAAACCGCAAAAGGGCGCCATACACGCCAAAAGGGGGCCTGAGGGAGGCAGCCAACTCTCGAAGCTGAGAGCAAAACGATTTCAGTTTCGCAGAAGGAGGGCTCAAGAAAGACTTCTTTCTGTATCAAATGACTAAAGAAGGGAACAAAAGGAGAGCGGCAAGGGGAGGTAGATTGGAAAACTGCCCGCGACGGAGACCTATCTTGAAAGCAAAACGGTAAAGGATGCCGGGAAGGTGGGGGGGAGGCGGAGACACCACCTTCGGAACGAGGACGTCGCTCACCGGCTGGGGGGGGTTGGGGAGAGAGATTTTCGAGGAGAAAATAAGAAAAAAAAAACTGAACTAAACAAAACAGAAACGAGAGAACTCCCAGTATAGGAGAGAAGAATCTCCCGGAGCTGGAAATCAATTAACGGGCAAAAAAGGTAGGAACATGTATCTAGTAGAATATGGACCGCGAGAAGTCCATCAGCCGGCAAGAGAAAGTAGGAAACGATAGAGTTCTCACGCCAGAAGGGCCCTAAGGAGGAGTAAAAAAAAGAAGAGGTAAACTAAAACAGATATATTGGGCCATAAAGCTTGGGGCCGTGGTATTCCTGGTTGCGCGCTCTTAAAAGGAAGCATTATACTTACCAACTGAAATCTCCATTGGAAGAAAAAAGAACCAAGAGAAGGAAGAGTCGAAGTGCAGGCTATTTTATATTTCCCATTACCTCGATAATTCCGGGCAAAGAGGAAAGGTACTTGAAAGTGAGGGAAATCATCACGAGAAAAGCCACCTTAAAAAAAGAAACTCCGAGGGAAAGAAGAAGAGAAAGAACTTGAAAAGGGAAAAAGGAAAGCAGGGGTATATGCAATTGTCAAGTTCAGTCGAAAAAAGAACTTACCGAATTTAGGAATGTCTTATGGGATGGACCAAAAACAGCGTACGACTGGAACCTCTTGGCAGGAAGAAACCTTCCCTAGAAAAGATACATCTTCATAACAAAGACTCCTTACAAAGCCTGAGGGATGAAAAGAGAGGGTTAAAAGGGAACCACGTTGCTTCTGGGTCGAGGATCGTTGGGTCCGAAAAAGCTCGAAGGGTATGTTAGAGGGAGGAGAACAAAACAGAACACGCGTACCTCCAAGGATTTCTAGGCCCAGGATGACTCTGGAATCTCCTGTGATAAGGACCCTCAAAAAGAAGAAATGAAGACTTTGAAAAATTGCCTATTTAGTCTTAAAAAGCTCGGCAAACTCGATACTAGGAGAGAACCCCTTCAAAAGGTTGATGCTTAAAAAAGAAAGTAATATGGGGAGACCTTTTAGAGTAACGGTGCGGAGTCAAAGGGGGATTCTCTTCGGCAGAGGGGGAGAGCCTTGGGTGAAAGTTCTCTTGATTCCAGACTTGGAAAAAGGGTGTAGAAAGGGAACCAGAAGAATTAAAAAAGCAGGATGACCTGGGGGCTAGAAGAAAAAAACCACGAGCGAGATCGAAAACATACCGGAGAAAGATACGGGTCTTTATGGAAATGCCTCAAAAAAGAACTCCTGAAAAGGTAAAAAGGAGGGGCCCCGATTAAAGAGGCGGCCATACGAAGACTGGAGAAAAAATGGACTACCCTCCTTAGGAGGAGGGGACATTCCAAACAGGGAAAGGGGAAAAACTCCATAAAATAAAGATCAACAAAAAAAATATCTAGAGGTGGGGGGAAAGTCCAGGGGCCGGAAGAAGACGCCTGCGGGTCCGTACATGCGGACTTCAGAGGGGGAAGCCTCCGTCCGAGGATTAGTTTCAGCGGGAAATGAGCCTTTTTCAAGAGAAGCTCTGATTGGGAGAAATTTAGAGGAAGAAAGGCAGAAGATAAAAGAAAGTCTAAAAAAGGAAAGGAAAGGATAGAGGTCGGATTCTTGCTGTTTGCGGGGGAGATCTCTTAATCCTTTTCTTTAATGTCAGGAGAGCAACACAAAAGAAAAAAAGTCCCTGTAAAAAGGGGGAAAAAGGAAGGACCACACCCTCGAGAAAAGAGAATCCGTCATAATAAATTTCACGTCGCCTGGCCTTATCAAAGAAGAGAAAAGGGGAAGGAAGGTCAGGGACCCGCACCTTCTCCGAAAGGAAGGAGGGTTAAGAACGATCTGCTCAGTAGGATTGAACGAGAGTTCATGCCAAAAAGAGGGGACATTATAGAGTAAATGAAAAGGACTTGGAAAAAGGTGGGTTGGTTGGTTTGCTAAATTCCTCAGGGAAAAAGGAGTCCTGCTCATAAGAAAAAGGTTGTAAAAGGAGGAGGAAGTGGAGTTCAAAGAAGGGCTGACAGGTTATAAAACTAGAGGAGAGACTACCCCGAAAGGGGAATTCATTTAGAAGGAGGAAAAGTCTCGATTCATTAAAGTATTCAATATCGGAGAAGAGGGGCCGGGGGCCGAAAAGTCAGAGCTGGTGGAGGGCATCAATACCGAACGAAAATGAGACGCCTGGGAGCGTTGACTTGAGAATAAAAGGAGAGGAGAGCTAGAAAGCAAGGGAACAAGCTCTCAGTGAGTGACCTAGGGGCGTGGACTGCCGCGCAACCCTTTTTGAACAGGAAGGGGAAGTCACAAAATTTAGAAATCCGTAAGACCACGATGAGGGGAAGGGGGTCTAAAGAGGCTGTGGAGCCGTACGGAATGGTCTCTGTCCCGCGCCCTGCGAGGCCGGTCTGTCATACAAAGTATGCTTTCCAGGGGAATTAAAGAGGTCCAAAAAAAAAAAAAAAGACCAGAGGATTCTTAAAAAAATGGGGTGACGGGGAGGGTCGGCGAGGGGGAGAGGTCCTCAGTTCCTGAAAAAGGGCTGCCCCGGCGGGGAAAAAGCAGAAAAAAAGGCGCTCGGATGCCGGCTTCTTGAGGGTCTGTTTAGAAAGGAATCCGTCAAAGGAAAGAAGAAGGGGAACGTTCAAAGGCGTCTCACTTTCCGAGCCTTCGGCGAGGGCAGAGGTTTAGGAAAAGAAAGAAAAACTCATAAGAAAAGGGAGGGCGGCTAAGAATCGGTGGGAACGAATTGTCTAAGTTGATAGTTGTAGTCAATCGTCAAATCTTCCAACAAAAAAAGAAGAGGGAAAGCCGCCGAGGTATAACTAAGAGGTGGGGGGGGATTTGCTCCTCTAATCCCAACCGAAAATCTGTAATAGATTTCGGGGAAGAGAGAGAAGAAAGCAAGTCACCAAGGTCTACAAGGAAGCCGGAAACCCAGAAAGGGACCCTTTATTCTCAAGGTACTTCAAGGAAAAAAAAAACAAGGGAGGCGTCAACAGAGAGGGAAAAAAAGCCGCGCTCCATCAGGGCTGAGCTAGCTTACCGCTGCGACGGTTCGACTCGGAGGTCCCCCTAAGGAAGCAAGGAAATTAGAACGCGGCCAGGGGAAAAGGAGATAAGCTAAAACTCGAAGGCTGGAGGAGGAAAAAAGTCCCGGCAAAAGGGCTCCTGGTGTGTTAGAATCTTAAAGGGAAGAAATCAAGAAGACGACCTCGAGCCGGGGAGTAGTCTAAACCAGATGGTCATCTAAGAGGGGAGTAGTTTGTGGGAAAGGCTCTAAGAAAGCCCTCGAAGAAGGGAAATGGAATCAGGGCGAAGGGATTCGTGGAAATGACGGAAGTAGAAGCGGCAGTGTTCCAAAGGGGGGCTCAAACCAGAGAAGGGGACTCTCTGAGAAAAAGGTGGGGACAAGCATCATTTTCAGACTCTCTCGAAAACACAGTCCGAGAAGAAAAGTCCAAGGAAAAGAGGTTGGGGGGAAAAAAAGGAAATTGGTGAGACGTACTCAAAAATACCAGGGGGACTGCGATGCCATAAGACATTTCAACAATAGTCTGTTCCATGGTGGGGTTCGTTGTTGAAAGTGATTGCCGCAACCCCTGGGGAACAGAGGGGGAGGCCTCATCCTTCAGAAGATGGCCCCTAAGAAGACTCCAGGAACCATGAAACAAAGATATGGGAAGGGCCTGAAGAGAGCCCCCAAACCATCAGTCCTCCTTCCGCATCCCACTGGCTAGATTCTCACGGGGAACCAGATCTTTCGAAAAAAAACGCTTGGCCAGGAGAGACACAAAAAAGGGTGGGGCCGAGAAGGTAAAAAAGATCCCTTTCAGCGAAGTCTGAAATGAGTACACTCAAAAGAGAGCGGTCTGTCAAAAACGCTGGGGGTCCGAAGGAGAAAAACTGGAGCCATGCGGGGAAGGAGGGGGATCGCGAGAAACCGGTAACCGCCGAGTTCTCTTCGTAGGTTTACGGACGCCGGAAAATCTCTTTGAAAGAAAAAGGTAAAAAGTTCGAAAAGAAAGTTCAGAGAAGAAAAAAATCCTATGAGACAGGTCCTCCCCTACTGGTATCTAGGAAAGGGGTATCTGAAAGGAGAAACTGCGCGCAAACATCGAAAAAGTCTCAAAGTAAAGGGGGAGATGTTGAGAAGTCAAGAGATGCCGAAAAAACCCGAAAAAAATCGACACCGTCAAAACCTAAAAAGATCAGGGGGCCTAAAAGAAAAGGGTCTGGAAGACGACTTACAGTTGAACTGAACGCTTGGAACACTACCATGCTAAAAGTACGGGGAAAAATCTTCTAAATGCGTAAGGAAAAAGCTTGAAAAAGCAAGTACGGCCCATCTCGGAGGGTTCGCACAACAGCCGCGCTTCAAAAAAAGACACCTATACAAAAAAGAACGACCGACCTGAAAAAAGGGTTTTCAAAGGGAGGGTTGTAAGGGGGGGGAAGGGGGGGGTTTCTCTGGAACGGAAAGGGGGCATGATGTCCGCCCGGAAACCCTGAAGCAAGCCGGCGGTGAAGTTCTCTGGAGGAAACAAATTCCTTCAGGAAAGACTCAAAAACGAACCGTTGAAGACTGCAAAAATTCATACTGATAGACCGAAGAAAAGCAGCACCTACTGATAAGAGGTAAAAAGGGGCTGCGCACGGGGGGAAAAAACGTGTTCCTCCAGCCCGAAAAGGAGTGGAGAGGGGGGAATCTCTCTATTGGGAAAGAAAAAGGGAAAGACTTCACTGGAAAGGCGAGTAGTGGATTATTTGTCTTTATGCCACACCATCTTCTAGGAACCAAGCTTGAAAAAAAACAGCTCTATCTTCACCGTGCAGTGTGGGAATCAGGTCGCAGTACTTCAGACGGCATTTTAGAAGAAAGGTTCAAATGGAAAACCCCACTTGGGTCCGGCGAAAGAGGAGGAAGAGGGAGCGGACAACCAGGTTCGGTCAGAAAGGGGAAGGGTTTATAGTGCCGACTGTTGCCGTGGCTTCACCACCCAGAGCCACCAAGCAAAAAAGCGTTTCAAATGAGGAGATCTAGGAACAGGAGGGAGGGAACGGCAAAACAAACTCAAAGGTCGAAAAAGAACTTACAGGAAGGCCCAGAGGTGAGCTTAACAAAATCCTTCAAAGGTCACCCCTTAGGAAAAAAGAGGAGAGGAGAAGGGGGGCTTCAAGGAGGCAATAGGCAGTAGAAGGGGGAATCTTGAAAACGGTGACCGTCGTTCAATGTGTACCCGAGGAAGTTCTAAAAAAGGGAAGGAAAATTTCTCGGAAAGGGAGCCTGAAAAAGGAAAAAGGGACGTGAATATATCCCACTTCACCTAACAGCAGGTGAAAGGGAGGGGGAAATTACTACCGAAAAAAGCTCGACTCGATTGGAACCACGAAAAAAAAAAAGGGGGGCCGTTCTTCCCTGTCACGGGAGAAAGGGAGGAAAAAAACCGAAAACACAGAAGAGAACCTCCTTCCATGCCGAAGAAGAAAGGGAGGTCCATTACCGCGAAGAAAAAAAAAGCCTACCCTCATAAGAGGGGGGAAAAACGCCCCTTGCAAGAAGAGGTGCCATACACAGAACGGAGGAGAGGAAGGGGGATTCTTGCAGTACTGTTATTTCCCTGGGGAAACGACGCCGAACTGGAGGTGAGCATTTGCCTACGTCCCTCAAGCAGGTCCCCTCGCCTCCGAGGAAGGAGAAGGAAAGCTGGACTCTTAAAGGGGGGGGAAAAACTCGGCCGGGGGGAAAAGGATAAAAAAACTACGAAGACCGAGAAGCATGGGACAGAGGAGGAAGGTTTCATCGATCCTATCTTCTGGTTAGGTTCGATCTCTTTCATAAAAAAGGGGAGTCTTATTAGAGGCACCTTCCAAAAAAGAACTTTACGGGTTGAAACAAAAATGAGCCACCCTCAGACAACCGACTAACGACGACGGGACTTTCCCGAGACCCCCCGATAAATTTACTGGAAAAACTAAACGGGAAGACCACCCAAGAAACGATCCGAAGGTGAAGGACGTCGCAAAGTGGCCGGCGGGGAGGAAGCACTCTTCCAGGAAAACTCCGTTCAGGAGGACGATTTCGGGGGGAAGAGTCTAATAAAAAAAACGGGCTCAGTGGCCCTAAGGGAAGAGGAAGCGAGGTGGGAATTTGGCGCTGTCTTTCTGCACGGAAGAAGCTCTGAGAAAAAGGGTTTAAGGGGGAAAATTTGTTTAAACGAAGGGAACAAGACCCTAAGTGGTGTAGGGTCGACAGCGTTGAACATCAAGGAATTACAAGGAACCGAAAGGTCCAAAGAAAATATAGACGGAAGGGGGTGGAGGTAGCGACCCAGGCGGGGAATCAGAAGGCTTTAGGAAAACCCCAAGGTCCAGAGAAAGGCAATAGACGTTACTTGAAAGAAGGGAAGAACTTGGAAATGGCAAATCTACTCTCAGACACTGCTTTGCTACAGGCAGAAAAAATGGAAAAGGTCCGGGGAAGACGCGCAAAGTGTGAAATCTGGATTTGGAAAGAGAAAAGTCCGAAAAGGGAAGGGAAGACAGCAAAAACCGATGAGGGACTCAAAAGGAGGTCCCTTCCTGCATCCGACGGCCGCTGGGCTAGGGAAAAAAGTTCGACCGCCGGGCGCTCCAGGGTCAAAAAAAATATCCGGGAAAAAAAGGACAACAAAAGGAAGGAAAGACCAAACGCGTTGGAAGCCTTTGCAAAACTCTCCTTGACCTGTTGGACGTGTCTATTTAACCTCAGAGTGGGGAAAAAAAAGTCTCGAGATGGAAAGGGGGGGGGGGAGAAAAGGAGAAATGACTCTCTGCATGGGAAGGTCTTCTGGACGGCCGACTTTGGAAAGGTCAGAGAAAAACTAAAAAGGGTGCATCAAGGAAAGAGTCTTTCAAGCTCGCACGTGTAAAAAAGGTAGTTAAACCTGAGGGGAAAAGCTAACAAGATGGAATTCTCAAAAGGCGTGCCGAGTGAAAAAGTTTATCATTAGGGGCTTGGCATCCGTAGAAAG
>Ga0179593_1593124_pt1 | contig 19944 bp, 34 predicted proteins | sample CZODoug2_1_08_16_FD_185931 | JGI IMG/M metagenome (GOLD analysis project Ga0179593, IMG submission 185931) | Vadose zone soil fungal communities from Angelo Coast Range Reserve, California, USA - CZODoug2_1_08_16fungal (PacBio error correction) | ecosystem: Environmental > Terrestrial > Soil >...
CCCGTGTTCCGAGGGAAAAAGAAAAAACTTAGAAAAAGAAAATCTGAGTTCCGAGACGGTGGGGGGGGGTCGGAGGAGAAAACTCTCTCCCTTAAGAACTCCGTCTACAAAGGGAGAAAAGGAAAATCACCAACGAATAGACACGAAGGGATAACACTTACAAGAAGATAGGCCAAGGCGATCAAGAGTTTGTGGTGGAGGAAAAGCCACAAAAAACGCGACCTCAGACAATTCGGAATATGCGAGAGAAGTGCAACATCGGACAATTCTCCGACTTTAAAGAAGGGACGTGGGCCGGCTAAAAACGCCGGAACGGCCTTCAAGAGGGAATCTACGCGGTCCCTTTCGAGCCTTTTAGCGGGCAACGAACATCACTCTCTCTCATACATGGGGAAGAGGTTCTATTCTCCTGTGACGTTGTATAAGAAAATTTCGTGTATAATGCGCAGAAGGACTACTTGATAGACTTTGGGGAAAGTCAGGAAAAAGACTTGAGAGGGAGGAAAAACTTGCGGGGGGGGGCGAACTAAATCTCTCCATGGGGGAGCGCACCATTGGTTTGGTTTTTTTTGGGGTGTTTTGTGGGTTTTGGGGGGGGGGGGGGGTGGGGGGGGTTCCCTGGGGTGTTGTGGGGGGGTTCGTTGTGTGTGGTTTTTTTTGGTGTTTGTTGGGGGGGGTCGGGGGGGGTTTTCCGTCTTTGGGGTTTTTCTTTTTTTGGGGGTGGGTTGTTTGGGGGTTTGGGCAGCCCGCGAAAAGAAAGAAGGAGAAGAAAAGCGAAGAAGGGGAAGCTGAAATAAAGAAACGGAACAAGTCGATAAGACGGAAAAGAAGAAGTGAAAAAGGGGGGTGTAGATGAGTATGGAGAAACAGGGAAGGCAAAGGAAAGAGACCAGAGGGGGGGGGAGAAAGAAGGAATAGGGGGATCGAAGAAGCAAAGCGGTAGAGGGGAAAGGACGGGGGGGGGGAGGCGACGACAATAGAAGGGGGGAGGGGTTGAAGAGAAAGGTGAAAACAGTACGGGAAAGAGGAATATAAAGGGAAAGGAGGGCGAGGAGTAGGATGGAGGGGATCGAGGGGCTAGGTAAGGGGAAGATAGAAGGGGTGGATGGAGAAGAGAAGAGAGAGTAGGAAAGAGGGGGAGGGAGAAGTGAAGAGTGAGGAGGGAAAAACGAAAGAAAGGCAGGGAGAAAAGGAAAAGAGAACCTGGTAAAAAAGAGTGGGGGAGAGAGGAAAAGAAGAGGACAGAAAGAAAAGAAGGAAGGATGATGAGAGAGGGGATGGGGAGAAGGGAGCAAGGGGAAGAAGATGAGTAAGCAAGAGGAAGGAATAAGCAGGGAATACAAGGGAGAAGAAAGGAGTGAGGGGAGTTGGAGGGAAAAAGAAGGGGGCAAGAAAGGAGGGCGAGGGGAGGGGAAGGGGGATGATAAATTATAGGAAAGGGAGGGAGAAGAACAGTGAGAGGGGGGAAAGATGTGGTGCGGGGAGGAAGAAGGGAGCAAGTAAAGGGTAAATGGGGGAGATAAAAAAAGGTAAACGAAAGGGCGCGTAGGTAAAGGGTGAGAGTAGGGTGAAAGGAGAAGGGATAGAGGAAGGCGGAAAAAATGGGTTGGCGAAGGGTGAAACGAAAAAAAGGACGGGAGGAAACAGAGAAGATGGGGGCGGGAAGGGGATGGCGGGGGTGGGGGTTTTAAGAAATTTTTGGGGGGGGGGGGGGGGTGTTTTTTTTTGGGTTTTTTTTTGGTGGGTGGGGGGTTTTTTGTTGGGGGGGGTGGGTTTGGTGTTGGGGTGGGGTAAAAGGGTTTTTTAGAATGTAACCTCAAACGTTGGCACAGCCAAAAAAATGCAAGTACCCGATGACCCCAAGAAGAAAAAATGAAACGTCACCCGGCCGCCAAGAGAAAAACGCCTGAGTTTTCCCGAAAAGGGCCAGACGAAGGGGAAAAAAAGAACCGCGCCCAAGGGAAAGAGAGAAACTACAATCGAGCGACGCACGACCCAAGGGGCAACACCCCCGAAAACCGCTTTTCTTAGGAGGGACGCAGCTCCGTCGACCAGGACAGCTATAGAAAGCAAGGAAAGAACACGAAGGAATTCGTACGGGAAAGGGTTACCGCGCTTTACGCGCCGGATGTAGTTTCCCTGTTCAACTCCACAACATCTTCTTCGAAAGAAACGGAGGCCTGCTGGGGGAAGAACCGTTGGAGAAGTACTTAAGACATTTGGACTGATTGCCTCGACTGCTCAAGAAGACGCCTGACCCGACAGGCAGGGCGGTAGTCGAAGGGGGGAATTAAGAGAGAAAAAAAGTAGCGAAGGAAGGGGTGTACTCAGAACAATCCTCTGAAGACGAATAAAAGAAAAAGACTCTGACTTCGATCCGCGCACGAACGCTGTTGTATTGAGGGGAAAGGGGGCGAGAAGGCGTGCAAAGAGAATTTAGGAAAAACCAAAAAAACTCCACAGAAAGCATTCAAAACATCGCGTCGCAAAAAGAAAAAGGAGATTTCTCGAGGCATAAGGAGATGAGGTGGCTCTACTCAGGGGGAAAAGGGGGGGGATCAGGAGAATGGGTACTGGCGCGCCGGACAAGACGGCGTAAAATTACACTGCACGAAACGTGTGCACTCGTGTTATCTGGAAAAAAGGACAACTGAGATATGGCAAGAAGGGACCTAAAGGGAGGAAAAAAAAAAAGGATTCTGAGTGGGAAGCTCCGAGCGCAAGAAAGGCCGAAATTTTACTCTGAGCGGATGTGCATCCCTTTCTCTCCGCTGTTCCCCTGAGGCTAGCGCAGTCAATCGGCGACGGAGGGGGGGGAAGGGTTCTAGGGGGGGTGTAAAAAAAAAACAGAAAACCTCCGGGTGGAAAGGAACGGTTAATATAAAAGACAGTAAGGGAGGTACGTCCTGCTATCTATCTCACAAATTAATTAGAGGAGAAAAGTCGCAGACGTATTTAATAGACCTAAAAAAAGTTAAAAAAGCCACAGACCTTTAGCCAGGGGGAAGGGCTAGTCACACAAAAACTCCTAAGGCTTCGCGGAGTATTCCTCTATTTGCCCCGCGGAGAAGAGAGGGTATTCAATGGAGATACTCGAGGCATTGGGAGTTGGAGCTCGAAAGGAGAGAGGGAGATTCAAGGAAAGAAAAAGCGCGCGGAAAATCTGGACTCTGAAGAAAAGGCACACCTTTTGTTGCCACATCACCTCTCCTTTCAGGGAAAACAAAAATGATTTCAGGGCGAAAAGTAAGGGTGGAGGGTCTCAAAAAAAAAGGGGCCACAGCTACCTTCCGGCCTATATCCTCCTTATGAAAAAAGGGGGCAGGGGAATCTCTTAAGGGATTAAAATCGAAGAAGGTGGAGGGGAATCATAAATCGGGGAATGCCCCGACTTCCTCGCAAAATTTTCGAATCAATCCAAGAGCGGAAGAGATAGCAGACTTACATAAAGGCTTGGAAAGGGAAGGAGGACCTAAAAAAGAAGGAGAAGTATTGATATATTGGGGGGAGGGTTAGAGTTATGCGGCCAAGTTCGATCAAATCCTTCCTCGGAAGGGTCGGTAGGTAGGACAAAGAGGGCCTCGAAGAACGAGTAAAAGGGATATGACCCGGGACTGCGAAAAAGAAAGAGGAAGGGCCGCTTGTACGAATCGAAGCTGTGTATTAGGATAAAAGGGAATCCGGACTAATGATAGGGGAAAAAAATGGGGAAAGAATCTCTAAGAAGGGGGGCCATTTTAAAAAAAGTCGCATCGCTTATCGCGGAGTACTCCTCCTACTGAGAGGAAAGGAGGACGCTGACACGGAGAGGGGGGGGTAGAAAGAAGAGGAAATCTAGGGCTCAAGGAAAAAGAAAGGGGCCTGACACCCCTTCTGGCGGTATGCAATCTTTAAAAAAAGGGAAAAAAATTTAATGGGGGAATTAAGAGGGGAGGTAAGTGGGGAATGCTTGAAAAAAGTCTAGGGTGGAGGGTACATTAATAATGGAGATTTCCTCCTGGGAAGGAGTGAACGCGATATTGTCGAGAGGGAAAAAATTTCAGAAAGGAAGTCTTGGGCAAAGAAAGGCCCGTATCGATAAGGACGTCTTCGCCTTCTCAGAGCACTCCCTTTCTACGGCCGGATCAACCGGCCAAGAAAAAAACCATCGGCGGGGTCTCTCGGGTCGCCGTGCAAATCTCCGGAGAAGTTGAGGAAAAAAAAAACGCCTTTATACAGAATCTCTCGCAGCCAAACGTAAAGTCCTTTCAAAACGGGGGAAAGCGAGGGTGGAAAAGGAGAACGGAAAGAGGGGGAAGGAATCCAGAAGGAAAAAACGAGGGGAGAGCGAGTATTTTTTTTCGACGGGACCCACACCCCCCTCTTAGATCGCCTTGGGAAAAGAAAAGTAGTCGGTCAAAAAAAAAAAGGGTTGAAATAGGAATATTCGGTCCAGGAAAGAAAGGGGGGGCATTTCTACTTGAATCAAGTGTAGAAGGCGGTTCTTCCCGGCGAGATTTTCTCGACGCGAAAAAAGCGCGGAAAGTCGACGCTAGGATCGGGGAGGGGGGCGAGATAAAAAGGAAGCGTAGTCTCTCTCCAACAGGGAATATCCGAAGAGAATAAATCCCTTGTCGATCGAGAGACGCTTACCACGCTATCTCGCAGAAAAAGAGTGATCGGTCAAAAGAGAGGGCCCTGGAAGACACGCCTTCTTACACCGAGAAAACGAGACACTTCAAAACTACGACGGCCGCAGGAGGTGAAAAAAAAAAAGTGAGGAAAGGAAAATCCTAGAGGGAGATCCTACGAGTGGGAAAAAAAGAATACCGCTACACGAAGAAAAAGAGCTTATTCTTGGCGAAGGAACATGTCTCTCTACCTTCAAAAAAGAACAATGCGCCGATGCTAGGGGGGGGGGGCAAAAAGAAGGGGGCCTGAAAAAGAAGTTCAGGGAGGGAAGAAAAAAATCAGTCAGTGGAGGACATAGCCTTGTCAAGCGAACTCACTCTCAAAGTGGCCGGGCAAAACCCGGAGCTAACAGGTAGGGAGGGAAAAAGTCCATTCAGAAAAGAGGCTCAGAAGAGGATGGGCGATCCGTTGGTGCAGTAGGCCCATCCTGAGGGGGGGAGATGATTGCTGAATTGGAAAAGGCTAAGAGGGGGGATCTGGAAAAAAACTCAAAGGAGACCTCAAGGAGAATACCGCGGTGAACGTTTGTCCATCCTCGAGAGTCAAGTACACGAGGAAACTACGAAAAGAAAAAAAGGAAACTTAAAAGAAAGAGGGAAATCAGGAAGATGGTGGAGGGGATTCGAATTGAGAAAGATCTCGCGTCAGCCCTTCATACCGCTCGATTCTCGTCGAGAAAAAGCGGGAGACCGATTGAACGGGAGGGGAGGCGGAAAGAAAGTCTGAAAATCTCGCAGGCACACGAGGGGGGAGTACTTCGTACTGGGGAAACCAGCCTGGTTACAAGGGAGTGAGGGGATTACCGGGTCCGGGTGAGAAAAACATTCGGAGAACGGAAACAAGGGGGGGAGGGTTTGAGACCGAAAGGGGAGCGTATCTCAGTCTGGGGACGAGGCCCGTTCGAAGGCTCTCCTCCTGAAGCAAAGAAGATGCGGGGGGATAGCCTGAAAAAAAAACATGATCCAGGAGATGCTTAGAAAGGAAATGGAATCCGTCCTACACAAGTGGCCCTGACGGAGATACGCGGCACGAGAAAATTGGATGGGAGTCAGGGGGGCGCGAAGTCTGGGAAGGGGTAGGGAGGACGAAAAGAAGGAGAGGGGATGCGTGGGAAGTGAGGGGAGGGGGAAGAGGAACTGAAAGAGGAGTGGGGGAGTAGGGAGAAGAAAGGAGGGTGGAGAGCTGAAAGAAAGAGAGTGACGGGGGGGAAGGGAGAGAAAAGCGGGGAGGAAGAGAAGAGAGCGAGAGGTTGAGGAGGAGAGGGGCGAGAGAATTAGTAGAGAGGGGGGAACAACGAAGAAGAAACGGGTGGGGATGGGGGAGAAAAGAAGGGGGAGAGGGAAAGGGGGGGGAAAGAAAAGGAAGAACGGAAAGAGGGAAAAAAACGACAAAGTGAAAGGAGATGCGGGGGGTTTGTATGGCACGTGGGAAGGGATAGGAATGAAAAAGTTAAGGATTAGACGAGGGAGCAGATAAGGGGAATAATGGAGTGGAGAAAGTGGGAAAAAGAAGAAAGGAGAGGGTGATCATACCATAGATGAAAGGCGAAAAATAAATAGTTATGGGGAGACAGTAGGGAGGAAAAGAGCGGAGGACAGAGAAGGGAGATTACGAGAGAGATGGAAGTAGTACTAGGAAAGGGTGGGGTGGAAAAGAACGAGGGAATTAAGAGGAGGAAAGGGGCAGAAAAGAGTAGCGGGATGCTTGGAGAGAGGGGAATGAAGGTAGAAAGAACGGAGGGAGAAGAAGGGCGCCAGGGAGAAGTGACGTGAGGAGCAGGTAGTAATGGGCAAAAGGGGGGAGGGGGAGGCGAATAACAAAAAGGGAGAAGGAAGGGTGAATGGGGAACAGTGGAAGGGAGAGGTAAAACAGGGGGGATGAGAGAGAGGGGAGGGAAAGAAGGTAAAAGGAAAAGAAACAGCAAGCAGAGGAAATGACATCCGAGGCAAAAGAGGAGGGGGGAACGGGAGATGAGGTGATTAAGAGGGAGGACGCAACAAGGGAAGGAAAAGGCGAGGGGATCACAGGAAGAAACAAATCGATAACAAGGGAAGCCATAGGGGGTAAGGGGGAGAGGGGAGTACCGAAAAGGGAGGCGAGTGATGCGGGCTGGAGAGTGGGAGGGGAGTGAGGGTCACATGAGAGAGAGGGGGGAAAGGGAATGGGGAAGGGGAGGGAGGGAAAAGAAAAAAGGGGACAATGCAGGGGCTATATAGGGAGGATGGGATGGAGGAAGGTGACGAAGAAGAGATATGCAGGAGGGGCGACAGAGAAAGTAAGAAGGGAGGGGGACTGGATGTTAAGAGGGTGGAGGCGAGAGGGAAAGGGGAAAGGTGAGGGAGGGAAAAAGGGGTAAGGAGGAAAGGGCAATGAGAAAATGCGGAAGGGATCGAATGGGAGGAGGGGAATGGAAAGAACAAAGAACCGGACAGGTGGAGGAGATGGGAAGGGAGGAAGGGAAAGAAGGGGGGAGGGAGTTGATAGAGGGGGCGGGAGAAAGGAGACAAAAAAGGGTGAGAGGGGTACTGGAGATGAATATGGGACTCGAGGGAGGAGGGAAAACGGAAAAAGGGACGGAGGTGGTCGGAAAATGGTTCAGAGAAAGGAAGGAAAGGAAATAAGAACTAGAAAATAGTAGAACGGGAAGGGAGGAAAGCAAAAGATCGAAGTGGAATTAATGATATAGAAAACAGGAAGGTCGAAGAGAATTAAGTAGAGGCAGATAAGGGGAAGGAGGCGAGGGGGGGGCAGTGGGTGGGGGGAAAAGGGGGTTGTGTCAGGGAGTAAAGAAAAGAGGGAGAGGAAAGTGAGAGAAAATTTTGCGATAGAGGAGAGGGGGGGGTGGACAAGGCAAGAAATAGAGAAAGGGTAATGCTCAGCGGGGAATACAGTGGAAAGGGAGAGGGCAAAAGAAGAAAGCGGGAGGGAGGAGCGGGCGAGGAAGGGAGGGAGATGAAAGAGGGGGAAACGGGAGGAGAAATGAATAAAAGGAAGGGTGGAAGAGAGGCCGGAGGGAGGATAGAAAAGGAAGAACGTGGTTAAAGGGAGGGCAAAGAGCGAAAAGATGGAAAAAAGGATGGAAAGTGGGGAGAAGGGTGGATGAGGGAGGAGGCGGATTGCGTAAGCAGAAGGATGAGGGAAAAGGAAGGGTAATAGAGCGGAGAGGGGTATACGAAGGAGGGAAGTGGGGGAGGGAGAAGGGTGTACGGAGAGGAGGCGGGAAAGATTGGAAAGGGGGAAGGAGGAAGGAGGAATGAAAGAGAGAAAAAGTGAAGAGGCAGGCCGTACGGGGAGAGGATGAGGAGAGGAAAGGAAGGGGGCGTTAGGGAGAAGAGAGCAGGGGGGCAAGGTCATAGGGGGGGGGAAGGAAAGGGGACAGGTGAGAGGAGAGAGGGGGGGAAGAAGGAGGTGTTAAGTGGGAGGGAGGAGAAAGCAGAAGGGAGAATGGCGACAAAGAAGAGAAGAGAGGAATAGAAGCAAAAGGCAAACCGAGGGAATGGCAGAAGAAGGCACGGGAAGGGAAAATAGAAAGGAGACGAAGGGAAATCGGAAGGGGAGAAAAGGGGGGGGGGGGGAAATGGGGACAGGAGAAGCAGGGGATGTAAGTAGAGGAAAGAAAAAAGAATGGGGGGGGGGAGAGGAGAGGGGGTGGAGAGGGAGGAGAAGAGAGATGGAGCGGAGTGTGTCGATGAAGCGAAGAGGATAGCGGTATGAGTGAAAATAGTGGTGAGGGTAAGAAAGTAGAGGGGGAGGCGTATAAGAGGGGGGAAGGGAAGGGCAGGAACGAGTAGCAGAGGGAGTAGGCGGTAATGAGGGGTGAAGACAGAAGAGGGAAAAAGAAAGACGAGAAAAGAGGGGGAGGCGGGAAGGGGAGTGAGGAAAGGGGGGAAGCAGAGGACGGGATAAAAAGGTGGGGGAGAGGAGAGAGAGAGAGATAAAATGGGGGAGCAGGAGAGTGGGGGTGATAGGGCATGAGGGGAGAAAAGGGCAGGGGGTAGGTGGGGGAGGGGAGGGGGGGGGGTGGGAGGGATGCAGTCTAAAGACGAATAGGGGGAGAGGTGAAGAGAGGAATGGAGAAGGAAGCACAAAAGGGAGGGCGGAAAAGAAAGAAAGGGTGGATAGCAGGAGGAGGGGAAAAAGTACGGAGAATTGGCAAATCTTGAGGGAAAATAGGAGAAAAAAAGAAGAAGTAAGTAGGGAGCAGAAAGAGAGGGAGAAGCGGGAAGGTGAAGAGAAAGCAGGGAAGATGGTCGAGCGAGGAAGGAGGGGGGAGAGAGAAGGCAAGACTGAAGACGAGAGGGAGTGAGGATTAGAGAAAGGCGAGAGTAAACAGGGTGAAAAAATTAGAAAAAGCAAAAAAGGTAATGGTGAAATGAACCTATGAGTAAGGAGAAGGGAGAGAAAGGGAAGAGGCAGGCGGAGACGAAAATAGAGGGGGAAGGAGAGGACAGAACGAATTGAACGCAGCAAAAACCAAAGGAGGGTACCATGAAAAGAAAAAATTCCTCCCGGCGAATGGTCACGAAAGAAGACTCGGCTTATAAGGAGCTTTTTCTCTCCGCAGAGGAGGTGGGGGCACTCCGGGGGAGGGAACAGGAAAAAAAAAAATCCTGCGGGGGGCACTGCGAGGGGGAAAAGAGGGGGGAAAACACCCCTTTTTCAACAAGTGAGCGGCTTCATGACGATCAGTGAGCGCTTTTCTTACGATCAAGTGACCTAGGAGTATGTTTGACTCTAGGAGAAAAGACGGAAGGGAGTCTCATGGGAAGAAAAAAGGGGAACTCTCTTTTAACAGGAGGGGAAGAAAGCGCATTCCTGACGAAGTCTTTTATTGAAAAGAGTGACTACGGGACACAAGATAAGACGGTGGAGGAAGGGGGAAAAGGAAAAGGACATTTGGACTCTCTAAAAAAAGAGGGGAAAATATATATGAATCGCAGGACGTGGGAAGCACATGAACTTTCCTTTAGTAACCAGCCGGCTAACAAAGGGGAAGAACTTAGTCAGGAGATTAGAAGAGAGGGCTTCCTTCATCAGTGCCCCCCCGGAGCGGGGGTATCAATTCTCAAGAAAAAAGGAAAAATTCTCTGAGATGTAAGAGAAAATGAACTTGGAAAACTTTCTTAAAGGGGAGATAAGAAATCCCATCTCTCCAATGTGCCCCGAGGCCTCTAGAATCTCACTTTCAACAGGGGGGCACGAAAACACGCCGGTACGTGAAGTAAAAAAATAAAGGAGATTGCGGAGATAAGTAGAACCTCCCATGAGGGAGAAGGATCACCGTTCATCCTAGGGGATATCCACCTCTCCATCAAGAAATATCCTCCTTCTGGAAGGCGATGAAATAGAAGATTTAAAGGGGGTGGGAGGAGTACTGAAATGCTTCCACCAAAAAAAGGGATCTTGGTTGGTTTCGAAGCAGAATCGCGGGGAGGACCTACCTTGGCAAAAGTGGTCAGAACAAGGGAGAAGGATTGACGGGAGGTTCATCGGCCACAGTAAGCGGTGATTCCTTCTTTAAGAGGAGTCTGCGAAGAGGCATATATTCTTATAGTTAGGATGAGCTAGGTTCAGGCTCGGAGAATTCCCGACTCCGAGAAAGGAAGGAAGGCGTCGGCCAAAAAAGAGCAGGAAAAGGCCTCGTCCCCGAGACGAACAAATTAGGAAAAAAGAGAGAAAAACTCAAACCCCCTCGAACAGGAAAGAGGGAAGCTATCGGCCGACGCTTTTTTAGTAGGAGTGGAACGACGTTACTAAAAGTAAGAGCCGGTAAAAAAACAGGGCTGGGTAGTAAAAAAGAAGAACCACGTGTTTCTCGGGGGAGGACCTTAAAACGAGGGAAGCGACTTTTATCTCGAGAAGCCTATGCGGCGTCTGCAAAGGAGTAGAGACCATATAAAGGGTATGGGAGGGGGGGAGGCCCGGGAGAGGGAAAAAAAAAGTCTAATCGGAATCGTGTCCAGCCTTCATCCTCAGGGGAATGCAGCGTATTTTTCCTGGAAAGAAGTGTTCAAAATTGTGAGGGGCATAGGGGAAGGTTTCCAGACGTCCCTGAAAGTTCTGAGATTGAGGGTACATAAGAAGGTAGCAGCCTTTCTATTTGGGGAAGGGGGGGTGAAACTCGCAGAGCAGACCAAAACTCCAAAGACCGCCGAGGGGAATCAACCTCCTGCACAAGTAGAGGCCGGAAAAGGAGGATGCAGAGGGAAGAAGTCTCCGGGACACCGGCAAAAAGAAAAAAAAAAGAAAGAGAATAGACCTCTGCCCGGCTGCTCTCGATGTCTGTTCGCCGTGCCAAAAAAAAAATCATGTACGAAGTCTTTAAAAGATCAAGGTGGTAGGAGGTCCCGCAGGCCGACCGCAGCGCAAAATGCCCACTTAAAGCGAGAGGAAGTTCCGGGGGAGGGGAATTTAAAAGAGGGTATGGAAACGAAGAAAAAAACTCGTCTTCTGAGCGCAGGGAGTGGGGGAATATCCACTACTTAGATCTCCGGGGGTAGTAGTACTGAGTGAAGGGGGTGTTAAAGATTCCGGGAAAAGAACGTCTTTGGCAGTTCAGGGTCGGAGGAATGCTTGAAAAGATATAGTTTCAAAAAGAAAATCTAGGAAAGGTCAAGGAGACTTCGGGCGAGAGAAAGGGGTCTTCTCTCGGGGGAACAACAACAACGGAAGAAATCCTCCGGAAGAATCCAGTGGTCAGCCCGCTTCTCCACGCGCGATGAGAAGAGGAGACGTGTACGGTCCTGCAAGAGGAAAAACGATAGACAGGCAAATCCTGAAGGAAAGCAGAAAAAGGAAAAAAGGGGGACTGGGAGAGATTCGAAGGGGGGACCCATGTTCCGCACGGGACCTACGAGAGCAAAGGCTTGAGAAAATAGTCGACCCTAATAGCGAAATACGGGAGAGGGAGGACGTAAAAATACGGAAAGAAGGGAGAAACTGCAACCTCTTAGAAAATTCTCCGACTTTAAACAGACGTTACTTTTTCCTGGAAAAGATGAACTGCAAAAACCATTCGAAAAAATGCTACTGCTGGGGGCATTTCGACTGTAAGGGAAAGCTGTCACTGCGACATCACCGGCTAAGCAGCATTGCCTGTCCGGGGGGATATCAATTATGGAGGGAAGATTAGGGAGGGATTATAAAGGGAGGGGATTCTCATACAGAGGGAGGAGCCTGTTTGTTAAGGGAGGGGAGGCCCAAGCTCTTCGGGGAGGGGGGGGAGATTAACTTTTCTCGAAAAAGCCGAACGACGTCCTCGAGTCACCTCAGAGAAAACTCAAAGTAAGAAGACGGGGAGGGGGGGGACATCCTCGAAGGGGAAATCAATTACACATGACAAGGATTTGAAAACCTCGGGCAAAGGCATACCAAGCGAAAACTCCAAATGGGTTAAAATGTACAATTCAAAGAAGGGAGCCTCCCCGCGCCCTCGAGAAAGGAAGAAGGCAAAAAATACGAGCCGGATTAGGATAAATCTGCGAAGGCTGGCAGGATTGAGAGAAAGAGCAGACTCCCGAGTCCTGTAAAAAGGGGGGAATCTTCTCACAGACTTTGTTAGGGGAGGAAAACGGTGTCCACCAGGTAAACAGAAGGGACCGTTGAACTAAGAAAAAGGGGGAACGATCGCTAAACGCGGAAGGGGGGGGTCTGTTGTAAACTGGTCTCGAAGAAGTGGAAACGTCAAGGTCGGGACAAAGAAGATCGCAAGGGAACCTTAAAAGGAGGCCGCGTATTGATCTAAGGCCTGCATCACGAGCGAAAAAAGGAGCTCATCTAAGTGGAAGCATTACTTGAGAAAAAAAATGAAAAGGGGTCAAGGAAGGGAGAAAGCGCGACGCAAAAGAGGGTTGCTTTGCGAAAAAGGGGGGAGCGAGTCGGGCCAAGCCGGCCACGATTTGCGGAAACGAAACCCGAAAAACGGGGGAAGCCTAAGAATCGGGCATAGAAAACAGGAGCTTTTCCTCTATTCATCGAAAGGCGGCTATCGTTCGGCAGGGTCTTTCTAATAAACGGGGACTGGAAACTTGAAGCCGCAAAAGAGGGAAGACACTTCACGAGAGGTGCTCGTGATCGCAAAAAAAGGGGTGGCCACTTGAGAAAGGAGGACGGATTTAGCTCGGAGGACAGAGAAGGGTCTATTGGGGGGGGCCGAGAGAAAAGGCGCGCCCGGAAATTTCCGAATGCCATTTCATCCCAGGGGCTGACGCAGGGAGGGAAGAAAAAAACGCGAAACAATACAATCGCAGCTACAAAAGGAAAAAACTACCTGCTGTGGCTGGCTCGTCGGGGGATAACGGCAAGTTCAGTGCGGCGCAAGGACGAAAGACTAGACTCACAACAACACAGGAAAAATCGCGACTTAAGTGGGGAAAGGGAATGGAAGGAAGAAGCGCGAAACGGCCGTGTAACAAGAGGGGAAAAAGTCGAGGAGAAGGAAGGGGTGCCTGAAACTGAGAGAGTCATGAGGAGAAGGGGGAGGTGGGGGGTTCGTGCAATTGATGCAAGAAATCTCGATTAAATTCCCAAGGGGAAGATCGTAGAGATCAGAACAGAAAGAGGTCTCAGGAAAAAGTCGTAGAAAAAGTCCGAAAAATCTCACTTAAAAAAGGGGGGGACATCCACTATCCACCCTCTCCGGGTGTAAATAAAGTTCCCTCCGGGAGAAGATCAACACTACGGGAGCAGTCCGGCTCGACCGTCAACCGGGACCAAAGAGAAAAGAATATAGCCACATCTCCGAATCCGATATCCTAAATCGATGAAAAAAGGTGAAGGGATGCTAACATATGCGAATTCGAAACTTTGGTACAGGTTCAGGGGCGAATCACATCAGTGTAAGGGAGTTCCCTCATTTGCCTGAGGCAAACCGGGTAGACGAAAAGCAAGCCAAGAAAAAAAAGGCCACTTGTGTAGGGGAAATCTTCAGAGGGATGGGGGAAGAGGAAATTCTTTCACATCCTTTAGGAGGACTTCAAGGGAGTTTTCTCTGTGGAAATTCCAATACAAGCCATTGAAGTCGGGAAGGAAACCTAACTAGGGAAGAGCGATACGACTAGAAAGGAGAGATCCCCGTGCGGCAGAAAAACCCTTCCGTTCCGGAGGGAAGAAGGTGGGAGTAGGAAAAAGAAAAGGTCACTTAAGGCCTGCTGGGGGGGGGAAAAATTCTCGAAGAACACTAGGTCGCGATGCCATTTTAAGAGAAAAGCTTCGTGCATCAGGAAGATCAAGCGAATCTGACAAGCGAGATCAGAGAAGGGGATAATCTATAGGGGGACTCAAGAGGGGGGGGCGTCTTTGATTCGCTAGAAGAGGGGTGAAGTTGTCCATGGTACACCAAGACAAGGTCTGTATGCAGGGAAGGCCAGGGTTCAGGTTCATTTTTGAGGGCTTTGAGGGGAGGGGTCCGGAAAAAAACGTAAGGGAAAGCCTTTAGGTTTACCTGAAATAGTGATCTGGAAGAAGTTCTATTTTTTCATCAGGGGATCAGTTAAGGGATTGTGGGAAAGAGAGCCAGAAAGACTCCTAGGGAAGGGAAGGAAACCTCCGAAAGAACACCGGAATCTCTCACTCCGGTCCCTTCTCCCTATCAGAACTCTTTCTCACTTGAAGAGAAAAAAAAAAGGCCCCAACATAACTAAAGATGGAAAAGTCACGAATCTAGAGGGGAGTGAGGGGGGGACTTGCCCGGACCATGCTCGGAAGGCGAGTTTCGACACGCTAAGCGACAGTCGAATGTTGGGTCAAGATCGCAGGGAGGAGGGAGGGACCGATCCTCGAAGGAGAATAAATCGTCAGGGAAATTAGCTCAGTGGTCCGAAGAATTGAGATCTATCATATGAGTTCTTCTCTGACAGAAAAAGAGGACTTCTGGGCTTTTTTTCTGAAAAGAAAGAGATATCTCCAAGTCCGGGGGGATTCCAAAGGGTCAGGTTACAAAAGAGAGGAAAAAGATGCCTGGGTGCTAGGGATCCTGGTTATAATTCGATGCCCGGGGGAGATAGGGGTTTCTCTTGAAAAAAGAAGAAAAGATCCAGCAAGGAAACGGCGAGGGGGGGGGGGTGAACTGCTGCGGCGCAGAAAAAAAAAAAAAACACTCAGCGGGGGGGGCAAGCACATAAAAAAAAGAGGCTGTAATCTGCTCTAAACGGTTGGGGGGGGGGGGGGTTGTGGGGGGGGGCTTCTTTAGAGGAGGTGAGTCGTGCGTGCCCCAGGGGAAAAAAAAACTGATGAGGGGAAGGATCCGCTCTGTATTAGTGTGCCCGTGGGAGGGGAAGAGAACACAGGGTCGCGAAAGGGGGTATCCTCTCCGTATCTGGCGAGAGTACTCGTGGGGACCGTTCATCACGCCGTGGGGTTAAGGGGCGTTCTCGGCACCTTAAAAGTCCATATCTTCATTACTCATTAAACAAGGCGCCCGAGGAACGAGAAGAAACGAGTGCTAAGACCTCCCTCGATCCGCCGGGGCTGCGTAGTCGCATCAATAAGAAGAAAGAACCAGGCAGGCAAGAAGAACGACTCTTGAAAACTGCGCGCGGGCCTTCCGGAGCGCACGCGTCTGAGGGTTTCGAAATAAAGGAGCTACAGGAGAGGTAGCGGGCACGGCGAAGAAAGAACGCTCGCGAAGAATGCCGCTTAAGGGGGGGAGACTCTCCGGATTCGCTGGGGAGGTGTCCTGCCGTCGTGAGAAAAGGGGTGATACTCTTAGACCGACGTATTGAATCCGTCGAGAGGGGGAGACCCAATCTCTTCGGCGCGTTTTAAGATGAACTGGCCGGCGTTTTCCACAAGGAAACTTAGCCACAACTCGAAGGGGAGAAATTAAAGCGCAGGAAAGGGGGGGGGGAAAGCCTCTACCTGACAACTTCAAGGAAACGTGACCGAAGGATTTAACCTGAAAAAAAAAGCCGCACCTAATTGCAACCAGGGAAATGCGGGACCTGGAGAAGATTCTACTGAAAGGAAAGAAACCGATCCGCGCTTGGCAGCCGGCGAAACATACGAAGGCGCGGCTTCGAGGAAAGAAGAGGCGACGCTGGGGCGGGGGGGGTTCGGAGGAGGGAAACGTATAAGACGTCGCACAAAAGGGGGGGAGGAAATTTCGGGCACAGGGGGGAACAGCACCATCCGGGTGGCAACTCTCTTTCTCGGTACCGGGTACTGGGGGTACTCAATATAGGTCTTCGAAAAGAAAAACCGTAGCGGGGAAAAAGGGGGGGGGGGGACTCCCTTTTCTCTAATGGGTTTCGCTTATCGACGAGGTGTACTATTCCTGGCTAGAGTCTAAAAGCAAACGACTCGAAAGGGAGATTGAAACACTAGAAAAAGACCTCAAGGGGAGAAGTCGCGCAAATCGCGAAGCCGAAAAAAATTGGCCGCTACGGAAGAAAAACGCGGCCTCGTGGTTGCTTTTAGGGGAGAGAAAAGTATCGTATCAACGGACACGATTTAAAAAAAACCTCGCAAAAAAGTTTACTCATTCCGGGAAGGGAGAACGTCCACTCAGGCGAAATTTCCTCTGATCTAGACGTCGGCTATCGGAGAGGAGGGGCTCTCCTCCGGATGGGAGAGGGCAGGAGAGGGAGGAACCACTTGGGGAAGCCAAAAAGAGGGGGGGAAAGGGCTTTCAAGAATCGGGGAGGGGACCGTTTGCCAAAGTATTCTTCGAGGGAAAGAAGTTTGTCTCATGAAAGGACCTAAGAGGCGTGAAGGCTCTAGAAGGAAATGTAAGAGGGAGAGGGAACATCCCCTTGCGCTACGCGGGGGCACGGAAAAAGCCTCGCGCAGGCCGTAGGAAGTCTGTGATTGGAAGAAAGGGAAGCCAGGTCCTAACTTGTTTGAGGTCGTTTCATATAACATGGAAGAGAGTCCTGCAGAAAGAAACAAAAAAGGGGGGGGGGAGTAAATATAGAGATCGCAGGAAAGGGGGCCCCACATGAACTTGCCTTGTCAAAGACCTCGCCAGCCAACGGAGGAGAAGGAGGTCGCAAACGAGTACCCCTCCCGGCCTGCAAAAAAGAGCAGTGCCGAGGAGCGCATTTGATGCACAACAACGCTCTCTGAAAAGTTCAGAAAAAGGGAGAAAAAGAGTGATCTAGGAAAATTAGAGAAAGCGTTCTGCAAGAGAAGCGTCAAACTGAGAGGGAAGAGAATAAGCTCACGAGGGGAAAAGGTGTGTTGCTAGAAAACGGGAGCAACTCTCCTGAAGAAGGAGGGGATGAAGTCACAGTACGGGGATCAGAAAGGAAAAGTCACCAGCGTCCCATACGAAGGAACAATCTCCGCAAAAAGAACCGCCGTCTAAAAAAAAGGGGAAGTCTATGAAAGAGGGAGGGGGGAAGTATAGAAGGCGGAATTGAAAAAGGGGGCTGCATTCGTTGTAAGAGAGAGAAACGTGGGAACGGAGGGGAAAAACGACTTCGCTCAAAAAAAACCTGGGGGGAGAGACAAGACGGAGGGGAAAAGCAAGGGGGACCTTCTGTCAGGGGAGAAAGCTTATGCACTTAAAGAACTTGGAGGAGGAGTCTCCTGTGATCGAGGGAGGGAAGGAAACAGATACGAAGAACGGCAATAAATGTCTGCAGGAGGAAAGGTCGGTAATAAGTCTATACAAAAAATGAGTAGAGACACGGTCGCAAACAGCCCCACAAAGAAGGCCTCTGGGAGTCCTACGAGTTGTTATGGATGACGGTACCGGGTTGGAGATAACCGATGGGAACCATTACAAAATTCTCTAATAAACTTCGTGTTCGCGGGGACCATTTTACCTGGGGGGGCGAAGAGAAGGTTTGTAGATCCAAAAATCCCTCCAAAGGAACGATCGAGCGCCGCGAGAGAGTATTTTTCTCCTTTCAAAAAAAAAGAGGGATCGTGCGCGGGAAGCAAGTCGAAATTCGTTAATAGAAGAAAGTCGCGGTGTATGGGGCAAGGGTGCCCTTTCTTCATGGGGGTACAGGAAAAAGGGGGGTATCGTGTGCGAGGTTACCGTCCAGGGGGGGTCTCAATTAATGGTACATGAAGGGGGGGGGGTTAGCTGGGGCTTGGGGGGCAAAGGAGGGGTACGCTATCAAGGAGATCATCTAATCTCCTAATTGGTCCTCACGGAGGAAAACACAAGCAAGGCTGCTCCTGAGAAAGATACCTTTGAAAAAAAAGTCGAAGGATACACAAAAAAAAGGGGGCTAGAGAAAAAAAGAGTGCGCGCGCGGGAGGGGGAACTTTCCGCTCCTCCCAGGAGAAGGGAGCCGAAAAACTCGATTGAAAAAGAGAGAAAGAGGAGAAAACCGGCGCGAAGGAAGCCGACCCGCGCGCGAGGGGGGGCCCACGTAAGCGGGTCCAAGTCTGCGAAGAGAGGTACGAGATAAGAGGGGGGGAGAAAAGACTCAAAGTCTTCGGGGAGAGGAGGGGAGGGTTTTCGACGATGAAAAGAATCGCCTTGGGAACTCGTTAGTAAAATCCGTGCGTCCCAAAAAGCCTAGTTCAACGAGGGGACCGTCGTGGGCAGGGTTCTCAGGACGCTCCGGTGAGAAGGGGAGGGCCCGGGCGAGAGGGAGGAACTGCCGGGGGCAACGCTCGATGAGGAGGGTAAGAGCGACAAAGGCGGCTCTCTAGAAAAAGAAACGAGAGTGAAAATAGAAGAAGCCAGAGAATAAATCCCGGGGGGCGAGGCTCTACAGCCGCTTCGAAAAAAGGTGGACTTTTCCAAGAGCGAGAAAAGAACTCCTGTAGAAAAAGAGGGAAGGAAAACATGCCCACCTCGTCATCGTGAGCGTCTCATTAGGAACACCGGTAGGAAAAGAAGAAGAAAAATTCCAGGCGATCTCAAGGGGGGATCGGAAAAAAAACGCGATAAAAAAAGCGGGGCTTCGGCGTACACGCATCAAGACTAGAGAAACCGGCAACAAGAAAAAATGCGCAAGCAGTGAGCGCTTTAGTGGGCAGAGTGCGACGGAGGAGGAAAAAAGGGGCGAAATCGCAGTTCGGCTAAAGAAAGTGTATGCGGTCACGAAAAAGACCTCTTCGCAGCATTGCGGGAAGAAGAAGAGTCGGTGGTGTGATCCGCCAAAAGGAAGGGAGCGCACCGAGGGGCGTCCTTGGTGAAGGTCGTTGAGGCAAAAAAAGAAGGATGCGCTTTTGAGGAAGGAGAGAGTCAAGCCGCAAGGACTCTGGAAAAAGGACGGAAAGGTTCATGGCCATCAATTCGATACAAGGGGGGGGAGGCATTTACTTGGGAAAGCTTAAAAAACGGGGTACACGAGGAAGAAAAGGGGAAGACTTCCGCCAAAAAGGGCATCCCGCCCGAGGAGAGGTGTCCCAGGACCCTATTCCCTATTCGGAGGGGAACCCGCAACTCGCGCGTGCAAGCCTCTGAGGAGACGCTCGAGGAGAAAAGGGAGGGACGCTTTCTGCTGAGGATTGAAATCCATCGATTCCCGAAGGGGGAAGTCCGGTAAAATTGAAAAAAGAAAAGACGGTTTCTAAAAGGAGGGTCCTGGAAAGACAAAAAAAACGGTTTACACGTCGCGGGGAGCGCCGTAGTAAAAGGACACAGGTGCACTCCTAAGAAGCTCCGGAACCGAAAGAAGCGTTGGCTGTTGGCCGGCCCGGGTTGAGAAAGGAAAAAGGTTCGTAGAAGAAGGGGAAGAGGCAGGAGAAAGAGAGCCGAACTAAAGGGGGCCGTCTTATTGATCAATGTTCCTGCATAAGGTCAACCAGGACGAAGATAAATAGGGCTAGAAGCAAGAAAACGGAAAAGAGCGATCCGAGCCGCTAGCCGCGGGGGAGTGTCTGTAAAACGGAAGGAGGTATTACATAGGCCCACTATGGAAGGATTCAGAAAAAGCCACCGAGGAGGGACTCATTCCGGACATCGGGGGGGGGCAGGAGCATCCCGTCACTCAACGTATTGAGAGAACTGACAAGGAGGAGATCGAGGGGAGTGAGGGGGATCTAGAGAAATGACGGAAGGAGAGGAATGTAACTGGGAAGAAAGGGGGGGAAGAGAGCTTTCCACGTCCTGGAACGGACTATTTTCTCGGATATCACACCAAGGGAGACGTAGGTCCGGAAAATCTCTGGATTGCAAGAAAGAGGAGGGTGAATTGTTCAAAGAACGGAGAGCATCTCTCTCCTGAGACAAGCGAGATCGGCGCATTTCATCCCATAAGTCACATGAGGTGCCATGAGAGGTATTTGGAAGAACCGTGGCTACAGCGAAGGGGGGGGGAAGGTCGGTGAATATAACGTCAGTTGACAGGAACCAATCTTCCTGCG
>Ga0179593_1567789_pt1 | contig 19943 bp, 33 predicted proteins | sample CZODoug2_1_08_16_FD_185931 | JGI IMG/M metagenome (GOLD analysis project Ga0179593, IMG submission 185931) | Vadose zone soil fungal communities from Angelo Coast Range Reserve, California, USA - CZODoug2_1_08_16fungal (PacBio error correction) | ecosystem: Environmental > Terrestrial > Soil >...
GGCGTCGACAAGACGAAGGGGGAGGAGTTTTCGGGGAAGTACCTGCTGGCTGAAAGGAAAATTCTTTAACTCCAAAAAAAGTAGATGATCCCGCTAGGGCAGGAAAAGAAGGAGAGGGAGACTTGCAAGGAGGGGGGTACCAATTCCTTGCGTTGAAGAAAGGGGTGCTAATGGCCACTCGGTCTGAAGGGGATGAAGGTCCTATCGGGAGTCTGGTGATGAGAGAGGGGTGGTAAATTTCAACCTGGTTCGCAAAGAGGGGGAGACAGCGCTGGCTGTAAGATGGATGAATTGGATTGAATGAGGGTGGTTTGGGGAGAAGAGGGGGGGGAAGAAGCGTGGGGAAAAGTCCGGCTGTTGATAAGGGACCGAAGAATAATATGGGGGGGGAGTGCTCTAAAAGAATTTAGGGGATGTCCGGGAGCGGGTAAAAGAAACGGAAAAAAAACAGGTACTAGAAGGCCGGATCCATTCGATAAAATGGGGGGGCCTCGAAGGGGAAGGGGGGGGACCTATGAAAAATTCCCACCAGATGAAAGGGATCTAAAAATGAGGGTGAACCTATAAAATTGTAAGAGGGGAGGAAAAGAGGAAAGATGGAGCTTGCGAGCCTTTTCGGTATAGAAAAAGGAATTGTCGGCGGGAGGTTACTGATGTAAAAGGAACGGAGGTCCTTTTTGAAGAAGGGGAATCACCTGATAGGGCTACCACTCCTTTAGGCAGGGGAAAGTAAAGATCTTCCTGCAAAATGAATCATAGCGGGGGGGAAAAGAGGGGTCAAGGTAAAGAGATTCCTTCTCTCTTAGATGGATGACGCTAAAATCAGTTTAGGGAGAAAACTCTCTTTGCTTCGGGTAAAACTCAGGGAGAAAACGGGGAAAGAGGCCGTCGCTTTTCTTGGAGAGGGAAAAGACAGGAGGGAAGAGGTTTGGGGGGAGCGTTCGACACGGGAGGGGTGGAAAGCGAAATTCTCCCGAATAGGAAATAAAAAAGGAAAGCGCCGCGAGTGGGGAGGGCCTGCTTTTAGAAAGGAGGGGGGAAAGTTTTCTGTGGGGATGTACGATTGGGAAGGAAGAGGTGCTGGCGTCTCGCAGCGGAAATAGGAAGGGAAAAAAAAAAGGCACTCTTAGGGGGGGAAGAAACGTCAGTCCGCCGCCGGGGGAAAAAAGGGGGGGACTAGATCTTGAAGGAAAGAAAATCTGAGCGCTCACCGGGTCGAAGGGGAGGCAGGGGAAAGTCTTTCTTGGGGGGAAGCCGAGAAGAAAAGAAATGAAATCCCTCTCTAACTTCAAAGAGGAAGAAGAGACTTTCAATTTGAACCGTAATAATGGAAATTATTTAGGAGAAGCTTAGTGTTACGTCCAGAGAATGGGAGGGGAAAAACACATTTTTTGGGAGAAAAAACTTAGCGATTTCTCCATTCCTTGAGAAAGAATAGGGGGGGGTGTAAGGGGGGAGCGGTTAAGTTTTACAGAAAGGGGGAAGATTGCCCTGTGAGTTGGAAAAGGGAGAAAAGAAAGCGCCAACGGGGACGGACGAAGGAAGGGAGGCAATCCTTCTATACTCAGGGCAAAAAGAGGGAGCACTCCAACTAAGAAGACTTTGCGTCAATCATACGGGGGGGGGGACGAGAAAAACGGAGGCGAGACCGAGTGGCCACAGGAGGAGATGAAAAAAAAAGGGCTGTGCTTCGCGGAAAGGGGGGGGAGGGGGGGGAGGGACTAAGAAGGCGACATGGTCAGACCAAAGGGGGGTGTGCACTCAAGAGCTTGTCCGCTCTCTAAAAGTTGAGGAGGGAAAAGGCTGACTTATAAAAGTTTCCATCCTCTGAAAGGTTTTCGCATTGAAAGGAGGGGAGACTCTGCAAGCCGCGAAGGCACCAGGGAGGAAGTGTTTTCCTGGGGAACGTCGATGACTGGAGAGGACTCTCACACAACTGGAGAAAAAAGAAGCGCCGGGTAAAAGAAAAGGGGTCATCTCCATGGGCCTTCAAAAAAAAAGAAAAGGGAAGAAAAAATTGCCCAAGGTCGAATAGTAAAACAACTGGAAAAAAAGTGAGAGGTCAAACACTGTTCACCAATGAAAAAAGAAAAGGAGAAAGCTCTTGAAAACTTTGAGACATGATCAGGGGGGTTACCGAGCGAAACGCCAATCCCCCCGACTAGAGAAAGGAAAACTCCCTCGAACGCAATCGAAAATGGAGGGAGGAGGAAAAGCCTTGGGGGAAAAAAGAGCCTCCCGTGTTATACTTTTTTCGGGAGGGAAGGGGACGACAAAGAGAGCTTTTTGGAGTGGAAAAAGGGAAAGTGCAGAAAGGAAGGCCTTTCCTTGGCTAGACAAAAGGGAAAAGGGAGAGGCGGGTCTCCATGAAAGAAAAGACCACCGAAAAAAGGGCAACTCTTTCCCAGGAGGTCAACTTAAAAGGTAGAGGCAAAAAGGAAACAACAATCTTTGGGGAAAGGATCTTGGAAAAAGGGGGTGTCTCCCTCCCGCCCTAATCGAAAAGAGCCCGGAGGGACTACACAGAAAATCTTTCATTCCTCCGTCCAAAAGGCAAACTACAGAATTCCCGGACTCCGGATCAAAAGGGGAAAGTTAGTGGGGGAAGGAGCAAGGGGAGCAAGGGCCGCGAGAAAGCCCTTTTCCGCCGCACGAACGGGGAGCGCTCGATGCTCTGCTTCAAATGGGGCAAAAAAAAATGAGAAAAGGCTGCGAAGAAAAGAATCCCCATTTAAAAACGGGAGCAGGGCCTGGTTTCCGGGGGAAAAAAACATCGCCACCGAGGAAGAGACAAAAAAGAAAGCATGATGCCCGCAACGTCATGAATAAAAAAGAGGCAAAAAGAGGGAAAAAAGAATCGCAAAAGGAAGAAAAAAAGAAAGCCACTCTCTTCGGGAAAGAGGGAAAGAGGAAAAAAAGAACGCCGGCTAGGAGATGGCTGGGGGGGGGGGGAAACCAGCACGGGGGGCCCGGAAACTAAGAGAGAAGGAAGCGAACAAAAAGGGCCTGTCTCATCCTTCTGAAAGGGTGAGAAATTTTGCCCGGAAGTAAGAAGGCCGGGAACATCACAGCACCAGATCGGGCTAAAGAAGAAAAGATGTTTTTTACGAATCCGAGGATGCTGCTGGAGCACGATTGGAAGAACCAAAGAGGCCGGGCCATAAAAAATGAGAGCGCAGCTCAAGAAAAAAGTGTCCTTAGGAGGTCCACGGTCGGTTCATGAAAGTGAAGAAGGGAATTCGCCAAAACTGCTTCCGGGAATACAGAAAAGGCCGGTAACAAGAAACCAAAGTAGCGTATACCGAAACGGCCGGGGGCAGCACCCTTCCAAGCTTCCAAGAGCGACAGGAACGCAAAAAGGCGTAAATTCCAATCCGACAGTAAGGCACGCTCAGAGAGGAAAAAAATTTCAGTCTTGGGACCGTAATCCAAAATCATCCCAGAAAAGGCCATCACGGGAACTCCGGGGCATAGAAAAGGGAAGGGCCTTTGCAACGGCTCGGGAGAACTGTCCACTGGAAGAAAAGGAGGGGGTCGAGAGAAAGGTCCCATATTCGGCGGGGGGAAATGAAGCACAACAGCCTGACTGTGAGGGCGATTCACGCAAGCCACGAGGAAACAAAAAGGAAAACAACCCACGAAAGAAATCCAATTTCCTGGTCCTTCATCCAAGGGAAAAGAAAAGAATGCACCAGGAAGGACCCAGGTTACAAGTCGGGAGAAGAAAAGACAAGAAATCGGCGGGTGGGAGAAAAAAGGTCCTAAAAGAAAAAGTCCGCCCTCGCATTCCAAAGAAAAGGAGTGCAGAATTCTCTGTAGCAAACGCCAGGGGGGGGTCCAATAAGGAAAAAGTAAAAAGAAGGGGAAAGACCTCTCGTAGTGGGGGGGGAATCGAAAAAGGTTTTGCTGGGGGCCTCGAATAATGAGAAGCAAAAATAAAAAGGCGGGGAAGCCCTCCTGGGGAAATAAAATACGTCCATTCGGGCGATGTCTGAAATCAGATCTCTCAAAACGGGAGGTGGGAGACCTGAGAGGTTCACGAAAAGGGAAGAACATAACTTTGGCAAGGGAGGTCTGGGAGTGTTAAAAAAGGTCATCCTAGCTTAATGAGAACGACAAGTTTGAGAAAAACGGAACGAGACATCAAGAGGTCTACTTGCCTTGAGGAGGTAGGTCCTGTAAAGCTCCCTCGAAGGTGGGTGCGGCCACTTCGGGGTTTGGGATGGGGGGGGAAAGGTCCGAAAAAGGAGGCACTTGAGTCTCTGCTAGAAAGGTAGGAGGATGTCAACCGGGTACAAAAGGTTCCTCTCTGGCTGTAGGGTCAAGACGGAGGGGGGGACTGCGACGGTTTGTGCGTACGCAAGCCGCTGAAGGGGGGGGGAAAGAAGACGGGGGAAAGGGAAAGGCGGCAGTTTCCGAAAGGGGGTTTCCTCTCGCTGGCTCGGGAAGGAAAAAAGGGACCTGGCGGAGAAAAAAGACTCTCATTAAATCTTTGAAGTGAAGGAGCCATTCGAGAAAGGTGAGGGAACCGATTAACTTTTGCATTACGGAATCAGAAATGATAGAAAATGCAGGAGCGGGTTGCCTTAAAGAATGGGAAGGAAGAACGGGTACTAGATCCCCTCTTACAAAAGGGAGTGGCAGCCAGGTTGATAAAGTTCTAACGCGACGAAAATGGAGGAGTGTGGCCTATGTACTGGGGGGAAGAATGGCGAGAAAAAGGCGTTTTCCTCAAGCGGGAAAAACTTGGAGAGAAGTCTGTCTACCAATTTCAAAAGGCAAGGCGCTGCGACCGTCGGGAAGAAAGGATTTGGAGACTTTTTCGAGGGACGACACCCTCTTACGGGGGCTGCCGCGAAAGAAGAAAGGGAAGGAGAGAGCCACGCGAGCGGGGGAAGGGAAGGGGGGAAAAAGAAAGGAGCACAGTAGGACCGGTTTACAGAAAGGACGGGCCTTGGCGGAAGGATTTTTGGGGCGATAGCGGGAGGGAGGTTTCAAAATCTCAAGTCAGAAAAAAAAAGGGGGAGGGACCTCTGCGATGAGGGAGAGAAGGACCGCTTTGAGATTCTTGGGGGGAAGGGGTGAAACGGACGAAAAAGGGGACGGCATGACGTGCTGGAGGAGACGGGTGGAAGGAGGTCGTGTTACCTGTCTGGAATTACCAAGCAGGAAGAGGAAAAAACGGACGGAAAAAAAGGTTGTACTCTATCTTTCATGTCGGAAAGAGAAAAGAGAAAAAAAGAGACGCTCAAAATTGAAAAAAAAGTCGGGCTGAAGCGCGGACCTATCGAGGAAGGAGGGAACGTCCATGGAAATCACGAAAAATCAAAAAAGGAACCTTTTAAGGGGGGGGAATAATTTCCGCTTGGGGGAAAAGATCCGCGGGGGGGTGACCTCTCTCTTAAAGGGGGGATGGAGAAGGGGTTTGGAAGTGTTTTCATAGAAAAGTAAAAGCAAGGAGATAAAAGGGTGTTTAATTGTTGAAAGGAAGAGGGTTTCCATCATTTGAAAGAGGACCAACACCGCTGGGTTCCTCTCTGTCGAATCGGGAAGAAGGGAAAGAAAGAACTCAGGCTAAAAGGAAAAGGGAGAAATCAGGGGGAAAAGAAAAAACTCCAAATAGACTGGGCATCCGAGCTGCCCCTCGGGAAGACTTTGAAAAGGGGAAAATATACCACGGAGGAGACATGCTGCAGGAATACTGCAAAACGGATATTAAAACCTGAGGGGTGAAGAAGAGACTTGAGGAGGAGGGAAGGTCTCTCGTCACACCGGCGCAGAGGGAGATGGTCTCCAGATGTTGAAAGATTGTCAGACTCTCGTAAGGGACTGGGACAAAAAGGGGGGTGCCCAGGGACTGAATGTCCGCCAAGAGGGGGTCTCAGGAAAAAGAGGAACCCGCGAAGGCCCCTGGAGATGACGCAAAGAGGAGCAAGGGGGGGAACGGGAAAAGCGATGACTGGGAATCAACAACAAAAGGGAGGAGGGAAAAAAGATATATATGAAAAGTCAAACGCGGGAAAACAATAGGGGAGGGATCCCCATGGGCAAAAAATAAGGGAAAGAAATGCCAAATTTTGAGGAAGTCCGGGAGGAAAAACACTGGCAAAACCTGGGCACCCATTTGAAAACGCCAAAAAAAGCAGCTGAAAAATCCAGTTAAAAAAAAAAAAAGACAAAAAAGGGTCCCGAAAAGAGGAACCCCCGACTCGCTCCCTCCTCCCAGAAAAAAAAAAAGAGGAAGGAGAGAAGCTCAGGGGAGACGCCTGGTGCTTTTCCCGAATCTGTCAGAAAAATGTTAAATGGTTTCGGTCAAAGTATTAGGCAAAAAAAAAAAAAAAAAAAGTTTGGAGTGAACAAAATGATCCTCGAATTGCTTGCCCTTAGCGTAAAAAAAAGGGGGCGAGGCGGGTCCGTCACGGGCTCTCAGGCGAGGAAAAAGCCCTTGACAAAAAAGGGCCCAAGATGCACAAGCTGGAAACACATACAACGGGGGGGAACAACCATCTCGAGGAGAAATGCTCAATCTCGAATGGGGGGAAACACTTACAAAAAAGGGGGAAGATCAACGTACTTCTGAGGGACGACACGAAATCAAAGCAAAAGCTTGCCACCTGTCAGTCCCACCGAAAGGAAAGAAACTAGAAAAAAGAACCGCGTCTGGAGGGGGGCAGGGATGAAAAGTCTCTCGCAGGACGAGAAAGCGCGTCAGCCCTTTTCTCCTGTGGGGAAAAAAAAGAAGGGAGGGGGAGCTCTCGATAGATCAAGGAAAAGGAGAGGAGTCCTCTTCAAGATCTAGGAAAAAGGGGGGAAGGGGGAGGGCGGCTAGGTTCCACACCGACGATGGTTGTCTGGTGAACGCCTAAGAAGAACAACAAAAAGAGCCAGCAAACCTATTGCCCTTCAATCGTCACTGGAAAGGAAGGGAAAAACAGCAAAGAGAAGGTCTTCAACGAAGAAAATAAGAAGAAGGGGAATGGGAAAAAAGTCATCTCCGGACACACGCCCCTGTGCGTCCCCAGAACAAGTCACAAGCACAGGGGGATTCAGACGCCCGGCCTGTCGCATCCGGATCCGTCGTAAAAATTTGGAAAGAAGGGGGGAGGAAAGGAAAAAAAGAACATCCATCACCGAGGGAATCGCCTCGCCCGAGAGGACAGCAATATCCGCGCCAGCACGGGGGAGGAAAATATAAACGAGGGAAAGGGGAAAGCACTAGGGCAAGCGAGCTGGATTCAGCTCATTTCATGAGGGGAGAGAGGAACGGGAGGTGCAAGAATCAGGGAAAAACGCTGGCTCTATGGACTTCGCCAAAAAAAAAAGAGAAAGGGTAAGACAGCAAGTACCTTCAAAAAGAAAATCCCGAAAGAAAGGAACCGAAACTTAAGAGTGGCGGGAAGCCCCCCAGGACGAGCACAGCAGGGGGATCAGGAGAAAAGGGCGGCGGGAAAAAAGTTTCTTCCGTAGGGAAAGGGGCGAGCATTGACATCGGGGGGAAATGGCAAAGTTCCCCGGGGGGAACAGAGTCGAGGCCCTTTCAAAATCACCAGATGGCGAGGTGCCTTGAAGGGAATGCGTCTCGGTCCTCAGCAAAAAAGGAAAAAAAGTCGTAATCACTAAGAGAGGGAAAATTCCCATGAGGGTAGGAAAAAATCCAGCCGAAGAGGGGAATTAAAAGGGGAGAAAAATCATCGGAGCGAAAAAAGCAGTAATCCCATTTCCTGGTCCCGACAGGAAAATCGGAGCTTCATCCATGGCGTTGCTGAAAGGGGAAATCGAAAACGATACCAAAGCGAAAAAGGCCTCTTTCAATCCCCCGAGGAGACCCGCGGAAAAGTAGTTGCAATCAAAGACGCCACCAAACGAAAGGAGTACCAAGCAAAAAAAAAAAAAAGTCCGTAGGGGCCTCGCCCTTTTTGGGGGAAAATCGCGCTAAATGAGTAGCAGGAGAAAGGGAAAGGGATGACAAAAAAAAACGGGGAAATACGGAAAAGTGGCGAATCGATTTCGGAAGCACAAGCTCTCGGAAAAAAGAGAAGATGCGTAAGAAAAGAAATCGGGATCCCATCGGGGGGGAAAAAAAATTTTACAAAGAAGAAAGCTCCTAGGAGATGGCGAATGTCCCGTCGCGGGGGCAAGAAAAACGGGAAAGGAAAAAAACAGATCGTAACACATAACGACTAAATTAAAAAAAGGAAAGGAAGGCCGGTGGATAAAAAAAGATTTTCTGCCACGAGGGGAAGGGGGGAGGGCAATGGAAAATCATCGGCTTGCAGATGCATGACATAAAATCGAGGGAGAGGGATTAAGCGTATGGGAAACCTGAGGAGGAGGGGAGGGCTGGCAAGAAAAACCGGAAATTGGATTTACTTCGCTGAGGAAAGAAAAGAGGAAGTGGGGGGAATCGAAGGCACAGCCCGAAGGTAAAGGGAGTAAAGTAGAGGTTCAAAGAGCTCAAAGTCACGAAACTCGCCCTACCTCGGGAAAAGGGAGAGTCGTCCTATGGGGAATAGAGAAAAAGTGATGGGGATTGACTGGAACGAGAAACCACCAGAGGGAAAAAAAGAGCTTTCCTTACAAAGAGGGGGGAAGAATTTCTAGAGGCAACATTACCGAGGGAAGTGGCGCCAGGGGTTAAGCCACGGGGGAAAGGGGTATAAAAGGGGGAAGGGGAAGGGATGGTACGGAAGGTTAAAGGCCCCGTAAGGCTGTATCCGGTGAAGGAAAAAAGTTTTGGGAAAGCATTGCTACCACGCCTCGACATGAGAAGGAAAAGGGCACCGCACCCGGAAAAAGACCAAGAGGATCATCAGCTGCAGATGTATCCCTCGTTGAAACAGGAAGAAGCCCAAACCATCTATATTGCTGGAAAAAAAAAACTGAATGGAGATGGGAGCGAAATCAAAGGCGAGAGGCTCCGTGGCGGGTCAAGGGAAAAGCAAAACGGGGACCCGTTTTACCCTCAGGGGAACAGGCGCTTTCACGGAAGAAGGATTTTTGGGGTCGATAGCGGAAAAAGGGGGCAACCTTCTCCAATCTTAGAGGCCGAGGAAAATTAGAAAAGAAAGATGCTTCGTAAAAAGGAGCTTGGGAATATTTTCTGTGGGGAAAACCAATCAGGGAAGAAATCGGCATTCGTGCTTGGCGTCCTTCGGGAGAGTGTGTACCTTCGGCACCAACCAGGCAAAAAAAGAAAAAAAAGGGAAAAAAGCCGTTTTTAAAAAAAAAAGAGGAGATCTGAAGCGGACTCCGAAGGAAAAAAGGGGGAGCGCTCACCGTGCAGGGGACTTGAAGCTCGGAACCTAGCTCCGAGGAACTTTCATGGAAACTCCCGAATAAAGGGGGACTGAGATCTGGGAGGGGGGGGGGACTGAAGAATGCAGCTGGTAAGGGAAGAGGAAGGGGTCGTCCCCGAAGGGGGGATAGCACAAACCCAGTGTTTGGGGGACCAAATCTAAAAGAAATCGCAAGGGAAGACGGGAAACCTACGGGAGGAGAAAAGGCAGGGGAAGGGGGAAAATAGGCCCCTCTTGGGAAGGGATAAGGGTTCGCGGGGCAACGCCGGAAAGAAGGCAAACCGAGAAATAAGGGCAAGCCTCATCAGATCGAAAGAAGCGAGTCGGACCCTAGGGAAAAAACTTGCCCCTAAACACTTATACCACGGTAGGAAGGAGCGGAAGCACCCGAAAAGTAGAAGGAAAAGGAAAGTCTTGATGGCTTGAGCGGGGAGTAGGTTGGGAAAAGCGAAGGGAGCTAAAAAAAAAAAATGGTCTCCCAGAGTGTTTTGGGGAGAAAAAGACAGACTCGCGGGGAAGGTTCACTTGGTGGACCCAGGGGGCTGAAAGGGGGAAAAGTTGTTTTTACAGGCAAGAAGGGGAGGGTTCCTTCAATCTGCAATCCGCGGAGGGGAGGGGAGGGGAGGAAAAATGCGCTTACAGAAAAGGCAGGGATGACTGTTTTCATGAGAGAAAGATGATTAGGAAAAGAGAGAAAATGAGAGGGAAGGGGAAACCACACCTCTAGAAGGGGGGGATCAAAAGGGAGAAAAGGCAAGAAACTTTCCTTTCTTGAAAACCCAACTTGAAAAAGAAAAGGGACACAACCCTTGGCAAAAAGCAAGCTACAGCTAGTCTGACAAGCTCTTGAAAACACAAGAGACGAGACCATATCATGAGGGAAGGGAAGACCTTTCTCCTTTTCGATCAGAGAAAAGGCTTCCCCGCTGAAGCAAAGAATAAAGAAAGGGGCAAAAAGGGACTGGAATTAAATGCGAGGGGGTTAAAAATCTGTCTCGCTAAAGAGGGGTTCGTGTTCACAGTAATTACTTGAGGGAAAACTCGATGCCATTCTTATTTGGGTGAAAAAAGGGAAGTCTCAGAAGGCTTTCAGAGGGAGGTCTTCGGCTGGGCCGAAAAAAAACGGGCGCAAAAAGAACCCTTCTCCAAGCCCAAAAAAAGGGGGCACCTCTTCCCACCTTATGGAAAAGAGAGGGTATATTCAACCCTTACAAACCATAAAGAGTGGCGACAAAGAAAGGATCAGAGTAAAGGAAAAGGGTATATGCAAAAAAGCTCCATCCCCACCTAATCTCTAGATACTTCTGAGGAAGAATCGAAATCAGAAGCGCCATTTCTAACTTCAAAAAGTGCAATTGGAACCAAAAGGACCGCAGAAGAAAAAAAAAGTTCACAGGGAACGCGATCTCCGAGCTAAAGAAAAAAATTCAAGCCCGACTTTTGCCCTCAAAAACAACTCGCGGGATAAAAAAGGAGGCTCAAGAAAAGCTTTCAGATCGAAAGGGAGCGAACGGCCGTTTCCGCTGCATAGACGAAAAAAAAAAAAAAACACACCGAAAACGAAACTGCGGGGGGGAACCGGGAAGGAAAAACACTACCGCGAAGAAAAGAAAGCCCGTCAATCAAAAAGGGGGGGAAAGAGCAACACATACACTCTTCCAAAGGGAAAGAAAGAACTAAGCCACAAAGACCAGCGAAGTCGACAGAAAGAAGAGAAAGGGCCGTGAAACTCCAACTTGAAAAAAGAGAAAGGCACTCCGGAGGAAAAAAAAACCCTGTCGCATCCTCCGTCGTAAAAAAAAAAAGGGTCCCCCCCCCCCCAACCCCGTTGGAGAGGGGGGGACGGCAAAACTTCACAGAAATCCAAAAGGGGAGAGGGATCGCCCGAGAGGCATCATCCATATCCCGCGAAAGGGGCAGTGGAGCATCGTTGAGAAGGGGGGGAAAAGGGCCCGGGAAGGCTTAATTATAACCGAGGCTGAGGCAGCGTCAAGGTTTAGAATAATGTCACGGGGGAGGGGAAATCATCAAGGAAGGTGGGGGGTAGTAGGGGCTCTATTTCCGAAGAAACCGAAAAAGGGGAATACATCGTACGACGGAATCACTCCCGAACTGGGCTTAGGAGAAAACGGGAAAAGAAAACGGGCCAAAGAAAAAAGGAAATAGTTGTCTCTCGGAACCGTGTCGAGTTTTCTATTTCCGCAACGCCGGGAATGTGAAAGAGTGGTGAAGGAGGGGAAGTTCATCGTGTACCTCTGCTAGTCAAGGAAACTTTTCTGCGAAGGGAGAGGGACTTGCGAGAAAAGAGGGGACCAGGGAAAAAGTGAACAACCCCAAAGGAAAGAGGAAAAAGGGGGAAAATTAAAAGGAGACCTCTGTACCTTCCCTAAAAAAAAACGGACGGGGGAAGCGCGATTACCAAAAAGAAGCGGATGCGTACAGACAAAAATCAGGGGAAAAAGAGTCACTAAAAAAAGGGCAAGCCACTCGGAAGGAAAAGGAAAAAGGGGGAACCAGGTAAGAGAAAAAACTACCGACCTGGAGGGGTTAACTCTATGGGATAAAAAAAAAAAAGTCTCCATTCCACTGAAAAAGAAGGGGCAGCAACTTACTCCCCAGAAGAAACGCCAGATTGGTCAAAAAACGTCAAGTGCGAACAGACAGAAAGGGACTCTCCCTTTTTGGAGAAGGGGAGAAGAGTAGAAAGAAATGAGGGAGAACTAAAAGGGAGCGGAAACCGTTCAAAATGGAAATCCCCTCCTTCCCCTTCTGAAAGAGGGTTCTTGGGAGGGGAAAAAAAAAAACCACACAACGGAGGGAGGAGGCCAGAAGGAAGCGTGAATCGATCCCCTGTGCTTGGAAAAACAAGTGGAAATAAGCTGAGAAATCATCCTAGAGGGAGAAGGAACTCATTGAGATAAAGAGCGGAAACTTGCGGTAGAGACTGAAAAAGGGGCCGTTCGGGGGGAGAGGCTTTTACCATTCCTGGCAGGAAAAAGAAAGGGAAGTTGCTGCAGGACAAGGAAAAAAGTGAATTTCTATGGGTCGAAATGACGGCTTGGTGGGAAGCAAAAAGAAAAAGAAGGGTTCTTCTGAAAGGGGGAAAAGGGGTCGAAGGCAGCTCTGGCTTTCAATAGGGGCGGGGAACCAAATTGGGGTGGTTTTGGGCGAAGAAAAAGGGTATCTCTCTTTTGCAAAAAGAAAAAAAGGATACTTCTGGGTTACCGAGACGAATCTGGGGACACGCTCTTCGGGGTCACGGGGGGGGGGAAGAAAAATGACCGGAAACTAGCCTCATGGGACTGAAAAAGAGACTATTCCGGAGGAGTCACATTTCCTCACGAGGTCCCCTCGAGGAAGGACAGAAAAAAATAAGCTCGGAAAGGGGGGGGAAGGTTGGAAAAGACGGTTTCTTTACAGAGAGAAAGAAGGAAAAGGAAAGGGGATTACCGCCACGGCCGGGGAAGAACGAAATTGGAGGCGAAGGAAAAGGGGGGGGGCCCCGGGAGGGGAGGCTGTTCTCCTAACCGAAAAAGTTTGCCAGAGGTCCCGCCTTGCTACCGAGCAGTGACCTGCTTAAAGATTAGACAAAAGGACCGGGAGCAAAAGCTCAAAGAGAAAAGGACTCTTTGGATACAGGGGGGGGAGGAAAAGCAGAAGCGCGCGATATTGGGGACAGGACGGGCAGGAGGGCAGAAAAGACATACGCGCGTGAGGAGGGAAACGGGAAGAAAGAGAGAAATTTCAAAAAAAGGGAACTACTGGCTTCTACAGCAGGAGGGGCGGAGAAGGAGGAATCCATGAGGGGGGGGGGGAAAATTGTGCTGGCGGGTTGAAAAAGGCGAAAGGCCGGCGAGGACACGCTCTGGGGAGATAAGAATTAGGGGGGACGGACCGCTTAAAGGAAGTTCTTTTGTGACGCTGCCGGAAGAAAGGAAGGGGAAATCGGCATTCAGGAAGTCACGTTTTCTCTGGTCGTGTTACCGAGAAAAAAAGAACGGCAGGCAATAACGGTCATGTAACGAAAGAAACGAAGAGGGAAAAAAACACTGTGGGACAAAAAAGAGAAATTGAATCTGAGCTCAATCGCGCGCTCACCGTAGAGAAAAGGGAAAAAAGGGATGCGGGAAAAAAAAAGTCTATCGCGGAAAAGGGGAAAAGCAACTAAGGAAGGAAAAAACGGCTAATCTTGGAAAGGGGGGTACTTAATAATTTCATCTTTCAGGGGAAGGGGGTCGTCATCAAATTAAGGAGAAGGGATACACCCCCATTTTGGGGGTGGACGGAGAATTTCGTTTAGATCTGAAAGGAACATCTAAAAGGCTGGAAGTTGGGGGGAGATTTCCCCTCTTGGAGAGCTGGGGGGGAAGAGGAATTCGACCAGGGAAAAAGCATCCCTCCGAAGCAAGGGCAAAGAAGAAGGCAAGCACTATGGGCACAACCAAACAAAAAGGGGAAAGGACTTTGACCAGAGGAGGAAATTCGAAAGCACCCATGCTGCAGGAAGAAGAGGGAGAAAGGATGGGCTGCGAAAAGGATTCTCGAAAGGGAGCTCGGAAAAAAAAGGGAGGACCAGAGGGGTGGGAGAAAGCTTGGAAAGAGGGCGTTTTGGCAAGGGAAAGAAGGGTGGCTAACTTATCCGCTAATTTTCCAAGGGGGGTGAAAATCCCCGAAGTTTTCCAGTAGAAGAGGTCCATCTGCAAGCCTCGAAGGCCATGGAAAAAGGAGCGGGAGGGTGTCTCAAGCGGGGGAAATAAAAAAAAAATAAAGGAAAAGAGATAGCTGAAAACTTCATCGCCGAAAAAAACCCTCTACGGAAGACGGAAGCTCCATGGGCCCAGGAACGGCTGCAAAAAACCAAGGGGAGGGATGTAAAACAACTGAAAAGGGGGAGTCATCACCCCGGGAAGGGGGGAAAACGCCCAACAAATCTACAGAGAAAAAAGAGGAAATCCCACAACACGCTGGGACCATAAAGGGGGGGCCCGACTCAAAATTAAAGAATCAAAAAGAGAGGAGACAGAAAAAAACAGCATCAAGAAGAAGAGAGGGGGAATTATTCCTTCAAGGGGAAGACAAGAGGACGCCTCCAAGGGGTCGGTTCCCACGTATACTTGACGCAAAAAAGGAGGCTCAACCCTTCTTAGGGAGAAGGAAAAAGTTCGTAAAGAGAAAAACTTCTTCTTTGAAGAAAGGCGCAGGGAGAGGAGTAACCCTTAGACAGAGAAATGCTCGAATGGGAAACGAAAGAAAGATGAAGAGAAAAAAATCCTTTTAGAGGACAACAAGAAGAGGGGGGCAGACAATGCCTTTCGCAAATCGCTTAAGGGGGGAAAGAAATGGGGGTGTCTCCATCCCCAAAAGCTAGAGGTACTTCTGAGGGAGAAATCGGAAAGAAAAAGTCGGGAAGGCCACTAAAAAAAAAAAAAGCGCTCCGCTGGCTGGAAGTTCGGGGGAAAAAAAAAGGACGGATCTAGTTCCCAAGACAAAAGGTGGGGGCACGGAAGGAGGAAACAAAAACGCGAAGAAAAAAAAAAGATTAGTCCGCTTGAAGGAAAGGAAACGGCCGGCGACTTCCGTTTCGAAAGGAAAGCTGCCTGGGTTTCATGGTCCGCAACAGTAAAGGGCAAGACCCAGAGAGCAAAAAAGTGGCGTCCGCGGAAACAAAGAAAAAAAATCTCAAAGGCGGTCCCTTCACGAAAAAAAAGAAAGGGAGAAAGAAAAAAGCGACCGGGAGGAAAAACGGGAGAATGGCCGTGACAACCAGCAAAAAAATAGCGACCAAAATACTCCGGAAAAAACGAAAAAAAGGGAAATCCGCCGTAAAAAAAGGGGAAATTTACTGTGAACCCAAAAGGGAGGGAAGCCTTCCGAAGAAAAGCGAGCGTGGCTCAAAAACAAGAAGGGGGGCCGCAAGCAAAGAAAGACGGAAGGCTCAAAAAGAAAAGGATTTCCCCGAAGGATAACCGAAGGGCTAAAAAATGTAACCTGGGGGAAAGGGGGGGGCAATAAAAAAATCCTTTTTATGGAGCTGTCGAGAGCTCCAGAACGAAGGAGGAAGAATAACTACAAACGAAAAAAAAAGAGTTTCGTAGCTGAGGGAACCGTGGCGCAAAAAAAAAGTCCAGCCGGTAAAATAGGTATCGAGAAGGGAGCGGGGGGCATGTCCAGGAAGGGGAGTTCAAAAAGAAGTTCATCCGGGAGGAAGCAAAGTTCCTCTTTGACCAGAAGGGAGGGAAATCACCTTGGAAAGGAGGAAGAAATATTCCTTGCGAGTACCAAAGAGGCCGCGAAAGACGCTCCCAGAGGAAAATAGAGGGAAGAAGAAATTTCAAAAGAGAAGAATGCTACTCACCATCCGGAAAATAAGGAAAAGGCGCGGGGGAATTCGTCGCCCAAACCCAGATAAAGCCAAGGGAAGGTTTACGTACAACTTCAAGAGAGCAAAAAGGAAGCTGACAAGGGAAAACGATACCATACCATCTAAATGAAAGAAAGCAAAAGAGGAACGTCTCCCATCAGCAAGAAACAAAAAATGGAAAAAAAACCAGCCAAAAAAAACCTCAGGAATGGAAGAATCATCACTTCAGTCGAGACTTATTGTAGGAGAAAAAATTTTTTCGTGCCGCAGAGAAGAGTAAGAGAGGAGGGATCCCCTCATCCCGCTGTAAAAGAAGAAAAAGAGGGAAAAATCGATGTTCTTCGTCGAAAAGGAAGACAGTGAACAACGAAAGGGGTGCGTGAGAAGAAAGAAATTCTATCAAAACCGTATTTTTCTGGAAAAGGGAAAAAGGGGGCTGACAGAGGGAAGGCTTCTCAAGAGATCCGGGAAAAAGGGGTAGGAGGAACATCTCAAAAGGAGATGTCGACTTGCCAAAAGGAACTGTGGTGTTGAAGGACTTGAAAGAGGAATCCTCGAGGAGTGCTGCCACTCGGGGGGGAAAAGGGGGGGGAGAATGGGCAGAGGGAGTTATCCGCTAATAAAGCGGAAATGTAGGGGGTGCGGAAAGGTGGGTCAGAAAAAAAAAAGGAGCGCTTGCTTTCATATGAGGGGGGAAGGGACCAGAATTTGGCAGTGGTGGGTTTAAGAACGATGACGTGGGCCGATTGGCAAAGAGGGGGAAGGAAAGGTTAGGAAGGGGAAAAAGGGGAAGCTGTTAATTTTCCCTCTCTTCTTGGGGGGGGGAAGACTGTACGGAGGCTCGGAACCGAGAAAAACGCAAGGAAAATCTTATTGCAGATAGAGCCAGAGGAAAAAAGGGGAGAAAGTCCCCGAGGAGGGACCGGAATCCACCCATCTGAAATTCTCGGGAAAGGGCAGGGAAATAAAGGAGTGTAATAAAGAAAAAAGGTACGAGAGCAACTATTAAAGTCTGAAGCGGAAAAAGGTGGCCGCAGCCTAGGGGACGGGAGAGTGATGGAAAAGAAAGGTCTTCCCCGGATCGAGGGGGGAGGTCGAAAAAGGGGCTTGTGCCTCACATAACTTGCAAACGCATTGCAGAAGGGAAAAAAGAAGTTTCAAAGAAAGAATCACCTGCGTTCGCCTCAAAAAAAGGGAGAATCTGGATTTGCGCCCCAGCAGCCGCAGATCCGGCTCTGACGTATGTGTGAAAAGGGCGTAAAAAGGGGAAAAAAAAAGAGGCGGTGAGAGGCGGGGCAGGCTGACTCCGGCGGAAGAGGAGAAAAGGAAACGGTTTAAAAGCGGGTTTCGTGGCGCCGCACGGTGGGGGCGATAGGCACCGGAAGGGACACGAAAAAAGGGCCGCGTCGACTGGAAAGCTGCGCCTGCGAGTGGCTTCGTTGAAAGAGGGAAAAAGAGTTTCAGGAAAAAAAGCAAGTGCCGATTCGGGCAATCGGCATCGTGAAAGAGCGGTGGCGTGGTAGGGTACTCGAACCAGAGGACTCTTGCGAAAGAAAAAAAAGAACAGCACACTTGTGGGACTCTATCTGAAGCAGGGAAAAAAAAGCAAAGGACGCTCACCGAGAGTGAAAACTGGCTTGAAGCCGAAACTAGCTCAAAAGGGAAAAAAAGGGCATCTTCCGGCCTTAAGTAGAAAAAGAAGAATGGGAAGAGGGGAGAGGACAGCTTAGTTCGTCCTCAGAAGTACTTTAAGGAAGAAAAACACCCCCAAAATCTAACAGACTTATCGGGAGAAAAGAAGTCCTTTGTCGCGACAGAAGAGGGAGTGAGGAAAAGATGTGGAAGAAAAATGGGGCTTTTCTAAGGGTTCAGAAAAAAAGGACGGACAGGAACAGCCCGAAAAAAAAAGCCCTTCGAGACTCAGGGAAGGAGCAAAGACAATAAGAAGGGCATAAAAATTGAGGAACAGATGAAAGAAAAAACACTAGAAAGGGGAAGAAGGCACCATGCTCAGTATCCTGCATAAAACTGGAAAAAGGGAAGGAGGGCGCGGGAAAAGGGAATCGAAATTGAGCTCGGAACAGAAAAAAAGTGACCATAGTTGTGTGGACTGTCCAAAAGATTTTCAAAGGCGTTTTCAAAGGGGAAAGGAGAAAGCGAATTTTTCCATTGTTTGGAAAGGAAGGGGGCCAAGGAACTTGGAAAGAAAAAAAGGCTGGAGATGACGCAAAGATCGGAAGGGGAGAAAACGGAAAGTTCAATCGAGGGCTCAACAAAAAAAGGAGGGGGGTCCTCTCCGTTTCCCAAAAAAGACTGGCGCGCATCTTTTTGCGTCATCTCAGGAGCGATGAAAAAAAAAAAATGGAAAACTTTCAGGGATGGAAAAACAAGAAGAATAGTCAGCACATCTTGAAAAGGGAAAAAAGAAAGAGACAATCTCTTTGAAAAAAAAGAAAAGGAGACCATCTCGGCGCCGGGAAAGAAAAATGGAGAGAAGCAAAAAAAATAAATCCCCTCGAACCGAAAAAAAAAGAAGAGAAGGGTCTGCAACATTGGGGGTCAGGTCCCGACTCTCGGAAAAAAGAAAGAAGAAATAAATTTTTTTCGGGGAAACAAAGGGAGGTCAGCCTAAGAGAAAAGGAGGGATGCGACAGAGTGCGGGCCCTGAGGGGGGCCCTTACGGCCGCGGGAGGGCTAAAAAGCGGGTCTGAAAAAAAAAAACCAACCAGGAAACCACATTATTCCAGGGGGAAAAGGCCAACACTTTAAAAACCTAAGTAGAAAAAGTCAGGGCGCTCCTGAGGGGGGAGACAGGGAAAAATGGTGGTTTCTCCAGCAAAAGAGAAAACGTACGTCGGGGAAGGGTCGAACCTCGAAAAGCTGCCATTCTTCCGAAAAACCAAGGGAAAATAAAGGTCCAGAAAAAAAGTTGAGAAAAAACATGAGGGGAAAAGCGGAGCTTAGTTCCGAGAAAAAGGGGGGCTCCGTAAAATCGCACGGTGGAGCAAGAAGGAAGCAACAGGCTTCAAGAGTATCCAGAAGTCAGAGAAACTTCCGGGAAAAAAAAAATCACCCCACCGCCGAAGGGTCCGCCTAATGTAAACACGACAAAAGGAAGGACGCCAGCGATGAGGAATGAAAAGGAAAAGAAGGTCCCAGGAAAAGGAAAAAAAATCTCAATCGTTTCCGAAAGAGATCCACAAATCGATACTTCCAGCGAGGAAAAAAACTCGCACGTAATGGGTCCCGAAAAGACAGGAAAAAAGGAACTCCGGGAAAAAAGCGCCCTTCCTTTCTCCGGAAGGAGGTCCCAGGGGGAATTTACGGGGCCAGTATAAGGAAGTTCAAAAACCTCGAGGAGAGAGGAAAAAATGCATTTTTCGCGGAGAAAAGAAGAACGCGCACAGGGGAAGATGCTGGGCGCAAGGGTCCAAAAATTACCGAAAACTGTAAACAAGGAAAAAAGCCAAGGGCAGAGAAAAAGGAGGGAAGGTCACGGCGGAAAAAAAGGCGGAAGAAGTTGAGAAAGAGGAACTATTTCAGGGGGAAACAAAAACGATTTAATAAAAGAGAAAAACGTACCCATCACTCAAAGGGGAGGTAGCGTATGAAAGGCGGCATCAGGCAGGGAGACACGCGGGAGACGTAACGAAAGAGGACGGCGGATTCCAATCCGTTTTCTTCGGGAAGAAGAAAGGCGAATTTTCATCCGGGGAAGGAAGTTCATCGGACCTCGGCCAAGACAAAAGAAATTTTCGCGAAGGGCGAAGCATAAAAAATGGAATTTAGGAAAACTGTCCGCGCAAGGAACGGAGAAAGGAAAGGTCTCCAATAATCTTGGAGGAAAGGAAAATTTCCACAGAAAAGCACTTGTGACAAACCAAAACAGCCAAAAAAAAGACATCTCTATTACAAAAGAGAGAGAAAACCACCATCGCAGTAAATGAAAAAGGGAGTGGACCGACCGGCCCCATCTGCCAGCAAAGAGAAGGGGGAGGTGTGAATGGTTACAAGGGGCGATAAAGAAGAAAAGGCGGCTGATTAGCGAGAAGGAGAGCAAGGAGGGACATCGTCGCCATTCCACAGGCCGAACCGAGTGGCAGGGAAAAAAAATGAAGGGGACCTCAAAAGGGGGAAAAAACGGCCAATTCGACGCTCTCCGGAGGGAAGAGCACGTTCTTGCCGCGCAAAGGAGCGCTAAGGAAGGGAAAAATAGCAGAGAGTCCCAAGGGAAAAAGGCCAGAACAATACTGAACAGTGGGGAGGGATTCGGAAAAAAAAAAAAA
>Ga0179593_1585373_pt1 | contig 19943 bp, 31 predicted proteins | sample CZODoug2_1_08_16_FD_185931 | JGI IMG/M metagenome (GOLD analysis project Ga0179593, IMG submission 185931) | Vadose zone soil fungal communities from Angelo Coast Range Reserve, California, USA - CZODoug2_1_08_16fungal (PacBio error correction) | ecosystem: Environmental > Terrestrial > Soil >...
GCTCAGCTTCAAGAGGGAGAAAAAAAAAAAAAAGAAGATTTCCCTATGTCGCCGCGCTGAGGGAGAAAGAAAAAGAAAAAAAGTTCCAGAATCTATTCTCCGTCACTCGAAATCAGGAATACCCAGCAAAAGGAAAAGGAAAACTGACGTGATGCTCCCATTCTTCCAAGAGACCGGACGGAGGAAAGGGGGGGGGAGAGGAATCAATTTTTTTGAACATGCCAATTCAGAAAGGGGAAAAAGAAAGGAAAAAAGAGGGGGGTGTCAGCCTACTATCCAAACCATTCAGGAAGTTGGAAGAAGAAGAAGAAAGGGGGGGGGGAGAAATCAGGGGTTTTTCTGCCGGCGCGCTTTTCTCTACAGGGAGAAGGGGGGGGGGGGAGAGGAGAGGGGAAAAGAGAGGGGGGTGGGAAAGGAACCCAAAGCGGCCTCCATACATGCCAAAATCTCGAAAAGAAGAAGGGGTGGAAATTGGGAGACCCAGAGATTTTTAACATCAGTAAGAAACACTGATAAAGGAAGAAGATAAAAAAGACATCGTTGCCTTTTTCCCCTCCCAAGAAAGAGTCAACAACTCCCACTCAAAAAGAAAAAGAAAAAGGGAAGGGAACATAACCTTCCCTCCCTAGAATGCCACACGGAGGAAAAGTAAGAAGAGGAAAAGAGGACGGTATACAAAAAATTCTTTATTCCTAATCCACAAAGGAAGGAAGGAAAAAAAAAAAAAAAAAAGAAGGAACGGATCTTTTTTTCTCCCACGTTTCCGCAGAAAAAAAAAGAAAGGAGGGGGAAAAGCCAAAAAACCTTGCCAGCGCCACAAATCCTCTTGGTAAAGAGGGGGGGGGGGAAGAAGAAAAAGAAGGAAAAAATGATCCTGTGTATGTGCAGGAGCGCCACCAAAAGAAAAGGAAAAAAGAGGGGGGGGAAGGAAGGGGGGAGAGGAAACAACCATTTCTGTGAGGATTACTAATAGAAGAAGGAAGGGAGGAAAGAGAAAAAAAAAAAAGCCGCCCCGCCATAAACGCCTTGGGCCACCAGAGGGAAAAAAAAGGGGAAGAAAAGGAAAAAAAGACCAAAAACATCAACTGAAGATTTCCGTCAATCGGGGGGGGGGGGAGAAGGAAGGAAAGAGAGCCCTGCTTTTTCACTTGCGTGGGGGAAAAGAGAAGGGACAGGGGGGAGTTGGACCGCCGTCGGGAGGGAGAAAGAAAAAAGGACACTCCCCTTATTCCTCGAGAAACGCAGAGGGGGGGGAAATAACGTCCCAGCTTTTTACCAATGAAAGGAAAAAGGGGGAAAAGGGGGGGGAAAAAAGAGACGACCTCTGGGAATCTCCCCCTCTCCAATTTTGCACCGAAATGTTGAAAAAAAAAAGAGAAAAAAAAAAAAAAGAGGAAAGGGAAGTCAGAAGTGTCGCGCCCCCTTAATTCTCTCATATACGGTAGCGGGGGAAAAAAAAAGGGGTCGTAGCTGTCGCGACCGCCCTGGGGAGAAAGAGGAAAGAAGAGGGAAAGTAAAAGCCCGGGATGGCGCCGCCCCCCCGCCAGATTTTCATAGAGGGAAAAAGAGAAAAAAAAAAAAAAAAAAAGGAGGAAAGGGATACGCGCCATCATCGGCACGCGCTTTTGAAAAAAAGAAAGAGAAAAAAGAAAAGAACATCTCTTTTCACGCGGTTTTTCCGGGGGGAGGGAAAAAAAAGAAAAAGGGAAACACATTTTCCTTTCCCCGCCTCCAAGAAAAAAAAAAAAAAAAAAAGGGGAAAGGGAAGAAAGGGAACTCAATTCCCAGTTTTCTGAGCATCCGGGAAAAAAGAGGGAAAAGAGGGGGGGGTTCATTCCCGCATGCGGAAAACGAGGGAAGAAAAAAGGGGGACCAAAAGGAATCCAATTTTGAGGTATTTCCTTGCTCCTGAAGGGAAAAAAAAAAAGGGGGAAAACACCTCCCGTTCTTTCCAACGACCGCCCCGGGAAAAGGAAAAAAGAAAGCTGAACTTCCCCCACGAGGAAGGGGAAGGAAGGAAGACGCCTGCCTCCCGAAAAACCATGCAACAGTAACAGAGAAAAAAAAAAAAGAAAAAAAAGAAGGGAAAAAAAGAAAAAATAGGCACTCCTTTCATCATTGCGATCAGGCAAAAAAGGAGAGGAAAGTTGACAAAAACATTTTTGCGCAAATAGAAAACCGCACAAGGGGGAAAAAAAGAGGAGGGGGGGTTGCTTTAATCAGTCCCATCGGCTTCTGGGCAATGGTGGGGGGAGGGGGGGGGGATCAGGATTGCGGTTTTTCATCGAAACAGTTTGAAAAAAAAGGGGGGGGGGGGGGGGAAAAAGGAGGGGGACGGTGACAAATTGCCATGTAGAAGGGGGGGGGGAAAGAGGGAAAAAAAGTAAGCAAGGTCTTTCCTGGAATACCTTTGTGGCGCGGGGGGAGGGGGGAAAGGAGGTGCAAATTCATGTGTCGCTTTTCTGGCCCACCGTTTCAAAGAAGGAAAAAAGGAGGAAGGGGGGGAAAAGGGGTAAACTGGAATTCCCAGTCGGCTCGATTTTCCAATTTGAGAAAAAAAAAAAGAAGAGGAGACCTACCCGCGCCCTTCTTCCAGTGAGTGAGTAAAAAGAGAGAAAGAAAAAAAGATCTGGGGGCCGGAATCTCCCCGCCGAATTAAGGAAAAAAAAAAAAAAGGAAAAAGAAAAAAGCGTGTCCCTCCACTCCCAGGGTTCACGAAAGAGGAAGAGAAAAAAGAAAGACAAAAAAGAAAAAAATTGTCCTTTCCCCGTTGCCCACCGCGAAGAAAAAAGAAAGGAGAAGAGAGGTCCGGAGAGACTCAGTATTGTCAAGGAATCTCTCGTCAAAAAAAAAAAAGAAGAAAAGAGAGGCTTGAAAAGGACTGGACTCTCCTTCAGAAAGGGGGGGAAAAAAAAAAAAAAAGGGATGGGGGCGAACCAACCCCGATTCGAGGGGGGGGGGGAGGGAAAAAAAAGGGTTGGGAAGATTCTGACGTATTTCCGTCCGGGAGTGAGGCGCAGGAAAAAGGGCGGGACAAAAAGGGAGGAAGAAAAAAGGGGAAGGACCATTGTCTTATAATTTCTTCGTGACGATTCCGCAGGAGGGGAGGGAAAAGTGAATGAAGGAAAATCAACTAATTACTTAATCCAGAGAGCGTTTAACGGAGAAGCGTGAGGGGAAGGAGGGAAAAAAATGAGAGACCGAATTTCCAGGTGTTCCCCAAAACCAGAAGAGGGAAAAAAAAAGAAAGAGCCGATGTTAACTGTGGCCAGAAGCGACCACAAAAGGAGGGGGAAGGGAAAAAAAAAAAGCCAAGCGCCACAAAGTAGTTGTCCAGAAGACAAGGGAAAAGGGGGGGGGGGATTTAGTCCTAACTAAAAGAAAAGAGCAAAAACCGCCAATGGCACTGTCAAAAGGGAAGAGCAAACTGTTTTTCGATGAAAAACAAAAGGGGAAAAAAAAAATGCTGCCCTTCCCAACCATTGACAGAAGCCGAAGGGGAGAGAAAAAGAGGCGGCATTGCTTTGGGCCGGTTTGTGTTGAGGGGGGGGGAGAAAGGAAGGGGGGCATGATGCCCATAGATTCTCCTGCCGGATTTTCGAAGGGAGAAAAGAAAGGGAAGAAAGGGGAGTGCCCCCGGTTAATTCTTCTGAGCCGCTTGTTGAGGGGGGGAGTGAGAGCAAACCCATTACTGTATCGCGTTTGGGGAAGGGGAAGGGGAACCCTCAGATTCCCCCGCCCCGGGAGGGGGGGGGGAGTGAAGAGAGTCCTTTCAACCATTTTCGTTCTGTTTTGCAGCAAGGGGGGGAGGAAAGGGGGGGAAGGCGCACAAAAAAAAAAAAAAAAAAGGGCCAGAAAAAAAGAGAAAAAAGGAAAAGCTTGGTGTGGCCCCCCACTTTGATTTTGGGAAAAAGAAGAGAAGGAAAAGCGGACACTGTTTTTCGCCTGCCCTCGACACAGGAGGGGGAAGGGGAGGGGGGGGAGCCCCTGGAAAGGAAATGTTGCTGGGAGAAGAAAGAGGAGAAAGAAAAGCAACAAAAAGAAAAGAGGGGGGATGTGCCTACGAATCTACTTCCAAAAGAAAAAGAAAAAAAAAAGGGGGAAGGAACCTGAATGCGCCGCCCACTGGGGGGAAAAGGAGGAGGAAGGAGAGATTCTTTCTTCCTGCCATCAAACCTGCTTGCGACGAGGGGGAAAAATTGGTGGGGTTGGAGGGGAGCACCAAGGGAAGGGGGGAAAAAGGCTACTACTACCTGAACTTCAAAGAGAAAAAAAACAGGAACCGTATCTGCTATAATTACGTGAAAAAAAAAAAAAAGGAAGAGCCCCTTGAATCGTGCAGGGAAAGGAAAGGGGAACAAGGGGGGGGAAGGACCTTGGGGGGCAAAATTTCTAGTTCTAATTTTCCAGAAGAAAAAAAGACAGGGGAAAGAATACAACCCCATTTACTGAGCATGGGAAAAAAGGGGGGGAAAAAAAGTCTTTCCTTTCCTTCCCCCTGGAAAAAAAAGGAGGGGGAGGAGGAGGGGAAAGGGGCCAGTAACTCTTCCGTCCCGATTGAGGAAAAAAAAAAAAGAGGGGGGAAAAAAAATTAAAGCTTAAACGTTTTTTCGGGGGAATGGGGGGAGAAAAAAAAAGGGAAGGAAAAGGGAAAGGGGGGAAAAAAGGCCAAACTCATTTACTAATCTTCGTTTGCCTGTTTGAAAAAGGGGGGGAAGGGGGAAAGTGGAAAAAAGGGGAGTGATTGCAGGCTTTTCACTCTTCGGGGGAAAAAAAGGGGAAGGGGCCCCGTCTTTTTCTCTTGTGGCGTCCTTTGTGGCGGGAGGGGAAGGGGAAGAAGAAAACCATAATTTTTGGCACTCCGGAGAAAAAAGGGGAAAAGGGGGGGGGGTGTGTTCTTTTTTTTGTTTCTCCCTCCTGCACAAAAAGAGGGGGGAGAAAGAGAAAAGAGAAGGGAAAAAAATTGAACCAGCGATTTTTGCTCCGGGAAGGGGGGAGGGCGCCCTGGAATTCTTTCCATCCCGCTTCTCCTTTTAAAGAGGAACGGGGAAAGGAAGGAAAGAAAAAGGGGGGGGGGGGGGAAAACATTTCTTTTAAAAAAAGGGGGGGGAAGGGGTTTAAAGGTTCTGAATACATGCCCCATTGTCTACGGAGAGGGGGAAGAAGAAAAAAGGGGGGGAAAGGGAAAACCGCCGTGGCATCTATTTCGGCCGGTTTGGGGCAGGGAAGGGTGGAATTTGTGGTCGTGGAAAAAAAAAAAAAAAGGGAAAGGGGGGGGGAAAAAGGAAAAGCCACTCATGCTGTCCAACTTTCCTGTTACAAGAGTAAAGGTCTGGTACTGAAAGGGAGGACCTTTACAATCCCTCTCATTGCCGTACAAAGAAAAGGGGGGAAAAGGAATTAGGGTTTCATTTTCCCTTCTGTGAAGCCGCAGGGGGGGGGAGAAAAAGGGAAGAGGAGAATAACAAGAATAGGTAGCTAAGCAGAGGAGGGAGGGGGAAAGGGAAAAAGAAGAAAGGACGGCTTATTTTCTTCATCACAACAAGGAAAGGAAGAAAAAATGTTTTTTTTATATTATGCTTCCATCACAGAGTGAAAGGGGAATCTCGGGGAATGTTGGAAAAAAAAGCCTCTTACTACTTTCTTCCTTTTTTGAAATGAGGGGGGGGGGAGGGGGGCTCTCTTTGTCAATCTGGGAAGCCAATCGTCATTGGGGGGGGGGAAGGTTGTTTTGTCTGTTCTTCCTCCTGCCCCCTGGAAAAAGAAAAAAAGGGCGCATCGAGAGAGGGGGGGGGGGAAAAGGGATAAGAAAAAATCAAAGTGTGCCTTTGAATCATCGCGGGGAAAGGAAAAGGGAGGAAAAAGTTCCCCCTTGGGGTGATGGTATTCCGGAAAGGGAAAGAAAGAGAGAGAAAAACAAGGTATGTGATTATGAAAATAGTAGATATGTATTGCGTGAGAGGAAGAGGAGGGGGGGGGGAGAAAACAGTATTTTTCCCGATGCGCCGCCCGAGAAAGAGGGGGGGGAAGAAGAAAGCAAAGTTCCCCTCCTCGTATGCGTCTGGTCCACTCGAAGAGAGGAAAAAAAGAAAAAAAAAAAAACAGAAAAAAGACAACAACTAGCACTCAATTACGAGGCTCCAAGATGGAAGAGAAAATAAGAAGGGAAAAAAACCAATCGTCTCGGCCCTCCACTTTTTGTTGAAGGGGGAAAAAAAGAAAAAAAGGAGGGAAAACTTTTCACTCTGTTTCTTTCCATCCTACTTAAAAAAAAATGGAGGAAGAAGGGGGATGGGGAGGGTTAGAAAATCCTGGTTTTTTCCCTTCCGCTCCCCGTTTCAGGAGAAAAGGGGAGGGAGAGAGGGGGAAAAGTTGCCCTTTCCAGGGACCCAAAGCGGCGAAAGAAAGGGGAGGAAAGGGAAAAAGGAAGTTGCAATTGGATCGCATGCGAGGATGTAAAGAGGAAGGGGGAAGGGAAATTGCGTGCTTTCCCTCCCAATGAAAGATAGGGAAAGAAAGAAAGAAAAAGTGAATGAAAAACCGGCCGCCCTATATTCCACGGGCCGGGGGGGAAAAAAAGAAAAAAAAAAAAGGGAAGAGGAGGGTTAGACCAAAATGCTTTTCCCGAAAGACAAAAAGAAAAGGGGAGGAAAAAGAAAGAAAACGAACTGGAAATCTTCTTTTTCAACGTTTCCTAGAAGAAAGAAGGGGGAAGAATCCAGTCCTCCTGGCCAAAAATAAAGAAAGAAGAAGACTGGAAATTCTTTTCAGGAAAAGGGGGGAAAAGAAGGGGGGAAATGTGCATTGATCTCCCCAAAAAGGAAAAAAAATAAAAAGGGAGAAACGGGCGGGGGTGCCACAAATTCCTGTTGAGTATACACAGGGGAAAAAAAAAGGGAAAAGAGGGGAGAAAAAGACGCCCCGTCATAACGCTTGTCACCATATTTTCCACGAAGCCCCGCCATAAATGGAAAAAAGGGAAGAAAAAGAAAACGTAAGATCCAATCTTTTTTGCTCTCTTCTAAGGAAAAGGGGAAAAAAAGTTCATTTTTCACCCGAAACGGTTCAAGGGGGGGAAAAAGGAGGAACACCCGCCTGGGCGCTCATCGGACGCCGCCGGAAGAAAAGAAAAAGGGAGAAAAAGAAAAAAGCCCTCTTTTGTTCCAGGAGGCACAAGGAAGGACAAGGATCAAGACTGGGGTTACGATCCCATATACTTCGACCCGAGGGAAAAAAAAAGGGGGGGAAAAGGGGGGGGGAAAGCAGGTCCGACAGATAGGAAAGACAGGAATACGCAAAAGATACGGTAAGCGTGAAAGTTCAGTCGTCCAGGAAGAGAAAAAAAAAAGAAAGGGGAGGAAAGCGGCGCGTCCGCCGCCTGGATTGCCTCGACCCCCGCAGAAGTGGTCCAGGAAAAAAAAAGAGGGGAAAGGGGGGGGGGGGGGGGGAAAAAGTAAAAAAAGCCATCAGCGCCGCCCCTCTTGAGCAGGAAGTAGGGAGAAAAAAAAAAAAAAAAAAAAAAAAGAAAAAAAAAGAGAGGTCACACGCTTTTCCTTTGCCTGCGTCACGAGAGGGACAGGAGAAGCAAAGTCCCTTAAACGTCTCAATTAAAAAAGAAAAAAGAAAAAGGGAAACCTTTCTCTTGGTCGGAAGAAGAAAAAAAAGAATCAAGGGGGTTCCCGAGCAATGTGAGGGATGGCCCCGTGAAGGGGGGGAAAGGGGAAAATCCCGTTCTTCACCGAACAGAAAGGGAAAAAAAAGAAAGAGGCAGATGGAAATTCCCCTCCCGCGGAAAGGGGGAAAAGAGGAAAAGAAGAAAGGAAAGAAGAAGGACACTGGCCCTGCCTCCCGAAAAACCATGACACAAAAAAACAGAGGGGGAGGAAAAAGTGAAAAAGTAGATCTTCAACTCCCGTTCAGCATGAAAAAAAAAAAAAAAGAGGGGGGAAAATCATTCCGTAAGCTCCTTTTCCGAAAAAAAAAAGGGTGGGGGAAAAAAAAAAAAAATGGAGATGGCGGACTTAAGTTTTGGGCTTTTATCAGTCCCATCGGCTTCTGGGAGGGAAGGGGGGGAGAGCGGTTATTCTTTTTTTTCAGCGAAACAGGGGAAGGGCGGGGACGGCCATTTAAAAAAGAAGAAAAAAAGAAACGCAAGGTCTTCTTTACTACCTTTTTGTGAGAAGGGGAACGGGAGGTGGAAAAATAAGGTGGACTCCGGAGCCACCCGTTTTTCCCATCGGCCATCGGGGGGAAAGAAAAGAAAGGTTTGAACCCCCTTGTAATTCCCCAGTCGGAGAGGGGAAGGAAAAAAAAAAAACTCACGATGGCGACTTACCGCTCTTCCTTCAGTACTTCGTTGCACGGGAAAAAAGAAAAGGAGAAGAAGAAATATTCCATCGGAATCGGAAAGAAAGAAGGAAGGGGAGGGAACAAATTCCGCAAAAGTTTCCCCGCCCACTCCCAGGTTTTAAAAAAAAAAAAAAAAAAAAAGAAAAAAGTGAAAAAATCGGCAACGTATTCACTCGAAATGTTCCGGTCCGTTGGGAAAAGAGAGAGGGGAAGAGGTGGATGAAAAAACTCAATATGTCGAGAGAATGAGTGGGGGGGAGGAGATAGAAAACACACAACTTATTATTATTACCAAGACTAAGATATTTCCCTTGGGAAGAAAAAATACTTAGTCCTCCTCCGACATATTTGAGGGGAAAAGAGAAAAAAAAAAAGGAAACACGTATTCTTACCCACGAGGGGCACCAGGAAGAGTGATACGTTGCCTAATTTTCTGAAAAAAAAAGGGGGAGAAAGAAAGGGGAGGGGAAAGGGCTTTACCCTGGGATTGGGAGGGAAAAAATGGGACTGGAAATTTTCGTGTCGTGACGATCCGCCAAAGGGAGGAAGGGGGAGGGGAAGCAACGAAGTACTCTTCAGCCAGCGAGGTAGGAAGGGAAGAAAAAAAGGGAAAAGTGGAGGGAAAAAATTCTCCTACCCTTGAATTTCCAAGGGAAAAAAAAAAAAGAAAAAAAGAAAAAGGTAAAAAAAAACCCCACCCACTAAAAGAAGGAAAAGAAAGATAAAGAGAAAAAATGAAGGTGTTCAATGTTAAATTCCCTCAGTCAAGGGAAAGGGGAAAAAGAGACTTTAAAAAGGAGAAAGCGTCAAAATTTCCAACTTGTTCCACCGGGAAAAGAAAAAAAAGGACAAACTGGTTTTTTCGATTGGAAGAAAAAAAGAAAGAAAAAGGACACTAACACAACCATTTACATAATCCTATTGGACTGATAAAGAAAAGGGGGGAAAAGAAGGAAGGTTTATGACCACGTGGGAGGGGGGGAAAGAAGGGGGGGGGGAAGAAAAAATGTTTTTTGGAGATCTTTACGTCATGATGCCCATGAAGGAAAGGAGCGAAATGCTTGAACTTATTGCCCGATAAGAGGAAAGAGGGGGACTGGTGGGGGTTTTTTCTGGAGGCAAGCCAGGACTGGGGGGGGGAAAGGGAAGGGGGGAGGGAAGTCCCCGCTTGATTTTAATTTTCAAGCTGAATTATTCCGGGGAAGGGGAGGGAATTTGGCACTTTAAAATTTTGCATGGGAGGAAAAAAAGGAGGAAAGGCCATCCCCTCAACAGGGAGAGGGGAAGGGTGAAAAGGGAAGTTGGACCCTCATGGCGCCATGAAAAGAAAGGGGGGTTGCGCCTTCTCTGACCATAGGGGGGGAATTGAGTGTCGAGGGGAAATGAAATTTTCTGCTGAAAAGAAAAAGGAGAAACGTTTAAATCGATTTTTCTTAGTGAACGAAAGAAAAAGGGGGAGAGAAGAGTGCCGCCCTGATAAAGGAAGTATCCTGACCTAACTTGGAGGGGAGAAAGAAAGAAAAAAAGGAAGACGTAGGGGCTTCTCCATCCGAAAAGGCTTCTACCTAGGAGAAAGATTGAAAGGGGGAAAAGGAGGAGTTTAGAAGAACAGCAAGGTAAACTACTTGAGGGGAAAATGTAGAGGAAGAAGATAACCCCTTATCTTGCGGGAAAAATTAAAGGGGGTGGCCTCTCCGGAAAAAAAAGGAAAGGGGAAAAGCCGCGAAACCTTCCTTTACTGTCAAAACCAGGTGGGGAAAAACAGGAAAAAAAAGAAGGGATATGAAAGTGCGAGTTCCTATGGATCCGTACCCAGGGGGAGAAAGGGACATTGTGTCAAACTCTGGACAGGAAAGACGGAGGGCGTTTCTACTTACGATGATAAGGGAAAAAAAGGGGGGAAAAGAGGGAAAACGCGGCGTTTCCAACTCATTAACTCCTTTAACGTTTGGGAGGGGGGAAAAGAAAAGGAGGGAAAAAAAGAAGAAAAGAAAAACAGGGACGAATCTCGTTGCTTTTCAAAGGGGAGGGGGGAGGGGAAAAATTTCATTTATTTGTCTCTTCGTGGAAATAGGGGGAAAAGGGGAGGGGAAGTATTTTTGGTGTTTTTTTTTTTTTTTTTTTGGTTTTTGTTGGAGGAAAAGGGAGGGGGGAGGGAGGAATAGGTAATCCTCACCAGAAAGGGGGGGGAAAGAAAGGGGAGGGGAGGGGATGGTGGTTGGGGCTTTTTTTGGCGCTCCTGCACAAGCAAAGGAAAAGGAGAGAATGAAAAAACAATGGACCAGCTGTATTTTTTGGGGGGAGGAGGAAAAAGAGAGGGAAGGGAATTGAGTGAAAAGCTCTTCCTCCGTTAAGAAGGGAATAGGGGGCTTGTTGTCTACATTTCTTCTGAAACTGGGGAAAAGGGGGGGAAAAAAAGCAATGGTGTGATAGATTCTTTACTCTTCTGGACTGGGAAAGAAAGGAGAGGGGGGAGGGGCCGGTTTTGGCATTACTTTTTTCGGGAAAGGGAAGGGAAAAGGTGAGATAGTTTTATTGTATTAAATCTCGCATGGGAAAAAAAAAGGAAAAAAAGGAGAATGAGAAATTTTCTTACTATGATGGAAAAAAAAAAAAAAAAAGGGAAATGGGGGGCGATCCAATTGCACAATCCGGGACAGGGGAAGGGAAGGGGAAATGTCTGTATCCGCATGGGGAAGGGGAAGGGACCAGAGAATAACAAGAATAGTTAATCGATCGCGAAAAAAGGGGAAAAAGGAAACACCCGACCCAATCCACGGGGGAGGGGAATGGGATGGTCAGGGAACAAACTTCCTAAATTTTTTTGGATAGTAGGAGAAAAAAAAGAAGGGAAAGTGATCTCTCTGGCGAGGAAAGGAGGGGGGGGGGGGGGGGGGGGAGGAAGTCTACTTTTGGGAGGAAGGAAAAAGGGGAAAAAAAAAAAACGGATTACTTTCCTTTGCACGGCAGAAAAAGAGTCCAGGGGTGCTCGTTTTTCCCCAAAGTGGAGAAGGCAAATTCCCCTGAATAAGTGACGTGCCTCCCATAGGGGGAAGAGGGGGGGGGGGAGAGAGGAGAGGGCCTTAATCATCCTCTTGAAAGAAAGGAAAAAAAAGAAACTGGGTGTTCAAAGCCCAACCAAGGGGGGGGGTGATGTAATTTCCTCTCTGAGAAGAGAGAGGGAAAAAGAAAAAAAACATACAACAAGGGGGGGGGATGACACGTTCCCTCATCTGTCGAAATAAAGAAAAAAGGAAAAGAAAAGGGAGGAACTATTCTCCTCTCTGTTTCGGAAAAAAGAGAAGGGGGGAGGAGAACCAAACTCCCACTTTCCCCTCCTCTATGCGCGTAAAGCGAAGAAGGAAAAGGGGAAAAGAAAAAAAAGAGCAAGGGAATTACGATTTCTCCCAAAGGGGAAGCTTCCCTTCCCTCATCATTGAAAGAAAGGGAGAGACATCCTTTGGTGGGGGAACAAATTCCAATTCTCCCACCCCTCCGAAAGAGGGGGGGGGAGGGGGAAAGAAAAGAAGACCAAAACATTGTAAATTTGTGAGGAAAAGAAAAAAAAGAAAAAAGGGGGAACGGAAAATCTGGGTGGGGACGTCGCGCCTTCGTACCTAAATTTGGGGGGAGGGAAAGAAAGGAGGGGGGAAAGGGACCAAAGCGGCTCCATACATTCCAATAATCCTCGAAAGGAAAAGGGTGAAAAGGAAGAAGGAGAAGGGAAATGGAAAAAAGAGTAAGGAACTGATAAATTATAATCGCTCCCAGGGAAAAAAAAAGAAAGGGAAGAAAAGAAGAATATCCTCCACTCCCCGCCCAAAAAAGAAAGGAAGATGCAGAAATTCTCCCTATATGCACGGGAGAAAGGAAGGGAAAGAGGTAACGAGACGTTATAACAAATTCTTTTTATTCCGAAAGACAAAAAAAAAAGGGGAAAAGAAGAAAAAGCCAGAGAAAGGAAATGGAAGGGCCTTTTTTTTCCACGTTCCTCCCAGAAAAAGGAACGGGCCGCCGCCCACCACATTGCCAGACGCCAAACAAGAAAAGGGAAAGGCCGTGTAAATACGCTTTGATTTACCAATGATAAGGGAGGAAAAGAAAAGAAAAAAAAAAAAAATCACTCCCAGCCTTCGTGGGAAGAAAAAAGAGGGGGGGGAGGGAAATACCGATAGAGAAAATTAAGGTCCCTACTCCAACAAATTTCACGAAAAAAAAAAAGAAGGGAAAAAAGGAGGTTTGCCACTAAGCCCTCCATAACTGAAATTTGAATCCAAGAAAAAGAAAGAAGAGGGGGCGCCGTTGGGTTTGACATAATTGCGAAGCCGGCTGTCCCCACTTGAAAGAAAAGGGGAAGGAAAAAGTTGGAACCCTCCTGCGGGAGAGGAAAGTCTTAAGAACCCTTATCCTCGTAAACTCAGCCTCAGGGGGGGGGAAAGAAAGAAAAAAAGAGGGGGAAAAAGGGACAGTCCCATTCCCGTACTTTTGTACGATCAAAAAAGAAAAGAAGGAAAAGAAAAAAAAGGGGGAAAACGAAAAGGGAAAAAGGTGTAAAAAGTCTTCGATCGCCCCTCACTGAACAGCCGTGCCACAAGAAAAAAAGGGAAGAGGGGAAAAAGTTTTCAATTTCTTCCCCGTAGAGTGGAGGAAGAAAGAGACCAAAAATTTGAGTCAATCTGGGCTGCGGTCCGAAAAAAAAAGAGGAGGAAGGAAGAAAAAGGGTTCTCTTCTTGAGAAGGAGGAAAGGAAAAAAATACGCAAGCGAAAGCCCGTGTCCGGAAAAAGGGAAAGGAAAAAGTATCTCCCGTAGGGGATAGAAAGAGCAGTTTTTCAGAAAAACGTTCCTTTTTTGCTTCGTCGCGGAGAAAAGGGGAAAAGGGTCCCGCTCACTCCCAATTCAACTTGTAAAAAGAAAAAAGAAAGGGGTAGAGAATACAAACATTTCCCTCCCCTGTCGGAAAAAGAGGGAGAAAGGAGTAAACTCCAATTTTTCACAAAAGAAGAAGGGGAGGGGGTGAGGGAGGGAACCGGGCCTCCCTTTCCGTGCCAAGCAAGGAAAAAAAAAAAAAAGACAGGTCAAAGCATATCCTGAATAATCAGCGGAAAGGGAAAAAAAAAAGAGGAATGAGCCTTCATCTCCTGACAAAAGCGAATAACGAAGGGGGAAAAAAAAAAAAATGAAAAAATTAGGAGACCTCGCCCGCTCCCCGTGCACTTCAAAGTAGAAAGAGGAAAAAAGAAAGGGAAAAAAGTCAATTTCTAATCCGGACAGAGAAAGGGAAAGGAAGGAAGCGCCTGGACGAAAACATGTGTTTTTGCGCAATATAAAAAAAACAAGGAAAAAAAGAAGAAGGGGAGAAAGGGGGGTTTTGCTTTATCATCCACCATCGGTGAGGTGGGAAAGAGGGAAGGATAGGGGCGAAAGTTTTTTCATCGAACAGTTTGGAGGGAGAAAGGGAACATTTTGCAGAAGAAAAAAAAAAAAAGGAAAACGAAAGGGCAGGCTGACTACCTTTGTGGCGCTGGGGGAAGGGAACTGGCCATCATGTGGTCGCGTTTTTGGGAGGAAAAAAAGAGGGAAAAGCTGGGGGTAGGGGGGGTTTCCTACCTTAGCTACTGGTTTTTGGAGGAAAAAAGTGAGGGCTAGATTTGCCAATTTTCTACCGACCACAGCAGAAGGGAGAAAAGAGGAGGGGATGAGTGGAGCCGCACTCATAAATCCTTCTTCCCCAAGCGGGGGGAAGGAGAAAGGAAAGGGGGGTATGAACATATCCTCCAATCGTTTTCCCGCACTCCAGGGGGAAAAGGAGGGAGAAAATAAGAAGAAGAGGACGGGATGCTTATTTTCGTTCCCGTGCCCACAAAAAGGGAGGGGGGGAGGAGGGGGATTCATCAATATTTCGTATATACTCATTAGTGGGGAAAAGAAAAAGAGACAGAGAAAAAAAGGGGGAAGGAAAAAGAGAAAGAGTATTTGAAAAGTGTCCACTAAGAAAAAAAAAAAGAAAACACAGAGGGACCACGGATTCGTACCAAGGGAAGGGGGGGGGAAACGAAAGGAAAAACAGAAAGCGTTAATACGTGGCCTATTCCTGACGTATTAGAAGGGAGGTCTTTAACCCTGGGAAGTGAGGAAGGAAGGGGGGAAAACATGGCGGAAGAAAGACTGTGGAACGGCTTGACTATTCCTCATTGAAGAGCGAAAAGGGAAAGAAGAAAATGACTTAATCATCTTTTATTTATAAGAGTGAAGTGGGGAGGGAAAAAAGGAAAGGGGAAAGGACATTGGAAGAAAACCATTCCTCCTCCTGTATTCCACCCCAAAAAAAAGGGGGGGAGAAAAGTGGCCCATAATCTACCCAAATGAAAAAAAATGGGGGGGGAAAAGTCACCACCAAGCTCAACCGGGGCCATAATACCTTGAAGGAAAAAGGGGGAGTAGAGAGTCTAACCTCCTCTTCAATGGGAAATGTGAGATGCCATAAAAAGCAAACTGTTTTTTTCGGAAGAGAAGGGAAGAAGGAACAGGGGAAGTCCCCTTTAAAGGGGGGGGAACCAAGAACCAGATGGGACAAGGGGAGTTAAATCAAAAAACAATTAGAGACCTCTCATGAAAAGGGGGGAGGGGGGGGAAGGGGAAAAAAGAGGGTTTGGACGAAATGATCTTACGGCATTTAAAATGACCCATAAGAAAAGGTAGGAGAGACAGGCTGAAGCGAGAAAGATCTCTTTTGAAGTGCCACGGGAAGAAAAAGAGGGGGGGGGGGAAATGGTTTTTTTCTTGATTCATCCAGGCCTGGAATAAAAAGAAAGGAAGGCAGCAGTACAAGTTGTATTTTATTTCACAAAAGGGAAAGAAGGGAGGAAAGAGGTTACACGGATATGCCTTTTACTTTTCTTGAAGGGGGAAGCTGGAAAAACGGGCGTCACTGCCATTCCCTCAACATTTGCTCAGGAAAGGGGGGGGGGCCACTTTATTTTTCCCGAAGGAAGAAGCTTACATTTTTTTCCGCTGAGGAGGAAAAAAAAAGGGAGAGTGGTTAAATTTAATTTTCGGGAAACCAGGGGGGGAAAAAAAGGGGGGGGGGAAAAGTAGGAGAAAAAAAGAAATAAAGGAACCTCGTGAAATCTATGGTGCAGTGAGCAGAAGAAAAGGAAGAAAAGCTGCTTTCCGAGGGGAAGAGAAGAATGGAAAAACTGAAGGGGTTGCCCGCCGGCCCGAAAGAGAGAAAATCTGAAAAGCCTTCCTTCTCTGCAGGAAGAAAAGAAAAAAGGGGAAGGGAAGGAGTTAACAGAACCCTACTCTGAGAAGAAGTGGATTGTCGAATAAAATTACCTTCTCTTCCGAGAGAAGAAGAGGGGCATTTCGATCCTCTACCATGGAGGGGGGGGGGAATGAAAACAAAAAAAACCTTTTAACCATTTCCTTTCAAATGGCCGAGGGGGTAGAAAGTATAGTGAGATTACCATTACGTATATGGGGGGAGGGGGGGAGGGGGAAAAAAAGGATTTCCTTTCCCTCCTTAAAACACGGATGATGTGGGGGGAAGGGGAAGGAAAAGAATCTTCCTATTTTTGAGCCGCCCCCGAGGGAGAAGAAAAAGACTGAAACGTTTTTCTGGTTTGAGAAGTGAGAAATTAAGGAAAATACCAAACGCTTGGGACGAATATGAAGGGGGGAGGGGAAAGGGGAGGGGGGGGCACGGGATCACATTTGCATTTATATTTCGGCCAGTTGGGGGGGGGGGAAAAGAGTGTAAAGGACCGGGGGCTGTTTCTTTGCTTACTTTTGTGGGGCGTAAGAAGGAAGGGGGGAAAAAGGAATGTTGGCAACTTCCGGAAGGAAAAAAACTCTTCTTGGGATTGATGTTTTTTTCGGGGGGGGGGGGAATGAACCAGGATCATTGTAATCAAGCTATTGAAACGAAAAAAGGGAAAAAAAGAGGGAAGGGGAAGGGGGGGTCGGGGGGGGCGCCCTTGTTAATTCTTTCCTTGCCCAAAAAAAAAGGAGGGATTCCGTTATAGTACCTTTAAAAAAAGCAAGAGAAAAAAAAATACCGGGAAGAGGGATGTGACCTGGCAGTTGGGAAGTTCGGAATACAGCCATTTTTGTCTACGCGCGTTAAAAAAAGAAAAAAAGAGAAGGGGGAAAGATAGGGCGGCCTGTTTGGGCATTACTTGGGACGGAGGGGGGGGGAAGGGGAGGGGAGAAAAAAAGATTATCTTCTTTGGAGGAAATCACGCCAAGAAAAGGGAAAAGGGGAAAGGGGACGATTCTCCCTTCTCAAGTTTCTTACGGCGGGGAAAAAAAGAAAAAGGGGAGAAGAAAAGTGGAAAATATGAAATTTTGGACCAGTGGATTTCGAGATTTCTTTTGAAGGGGGGGGGGGGAAAAAAGGGGGGGGGAGGGGGGTCCTGGCCAGCAACTTTGGCCGAGAGAAGCAAAAGGGAGGAAAGGGAAAAAAAAAAGAAAATGGGGAACAGAAAAAACGACCAATCCCGGCGGATTGGCCTTCATAAAAAACTTAAAGGAAAAGGGGGGGAGTGAAAAAAAAGACAAAAGAAGTGGAAGGGACCTTCTGTGTCTGAGGTATGGAATGGAAGGGGAAGAAGGAAAAAGATGCGCTTTTTAAATTATTAGGGAAGGAAGGAGGGGAGAGAGGGGAAATTTGAAGTGCGTCAAAGGGGGTGCTCTTTTTTCTGGGCGGAAAGAAAGAAAAAAAAGAGAAAAGGAACCGCATCTATTCTTTTTCACGGGGGGGGGGGGGAAGAGAATCTGGCCGGAATAAATCTTGTCCAAATCGTAAATCCCGGGGGAAAGGGGAGGGGGGTGAATGGTATTCTCCTCTGAAAAAAGAAGAAAGATAAAAACCAACAAAAAGATTATTAAATATATAGATTATCTTCCGTGGGAAAAGAAAAGGGAAAAAGAAAGGGGAGCACCAGTTATCTTCCCTATTCGCAGCCGATTGATTAAAAGAAAAAACAGTGCCAACGGGACGATTCTCTTCACTCCTAAGCAGTAATACTAAAAAGAAGAGGAAAAAAAAAAAAAAGAAAAAATGAACTATTTCTCCATCTTCAAGAGGCCGGAAGGAAAGAAAATAGGAGGGAAAGAGCAGTTACCGAGGGCCGAAAAACTTTTTTTTTAACGTTGGAGAAAAAAAAAGAAAAAGAAAAGGGGCACTCGGTGCTTTCAGCCTTACTCTCCAAACATTAGGAGGGGGGGGAAGAGGAAAAAAAAAAGAAGGTGGGAAGGGAAAAAGAGGGTGTCGAAAAAGGCTCTCTTCGCTACCTATTCCTTGTTCTTCTCAGAGGAAAAAAAGAAAAGAGGGAGAAACAGAACATGCATAATCCTCGAAAAAAAATTAAAATGGGAAAAAGGAAGGGGGGAAAAGGAGAGGGAAGTAAAAAAAAAAGTAATAAACTTATAATTAAATCGCTCCAGGAAAAGGATGACCCACAATAAATATTCGGACAACGGAAAAAAGGGGGAGAAAAAAACAAGGCCGCCCTAGATGCACGAGGTCCCAGTCCCTCCTATTAGCGCCCGTAGACAAAGGGAAAGAAAGAAAAAGGGGGAAAAAAAAAATGTCTCCAACCCCTCAGTAAGCTTAATCTGAAGGGGGAAAAAAGGGGGGGAGAGAAAAAGAGGCAAAGAATAAAGGGCGACCGAAATGCCAGCTCCACAAAATCCGCTTGTCCAATTCCAGGGGGAGAATGGGGGGGAGTGCATTATCCTCCACAAAAAGAGGAAAAATACTCCAGCCTCCCCATCTTGTTGGAAAAGGAAAGGGGGGGACAACATTCTTTTTTATTATATACCAGGAAAGGAAGAGGAGTAAGGCCAACAAATAACCCCAAAGAACCCTCCCCTTCATAAACGCGGGCAACAAGAGTTTGGAAAAAAAGAGGAAGGAAAAATAAAGAACACTAAACTCTTTTAAAAAAAAACAGCAAAAGAAAGGGGGGGGAAATAAAGCTAAGACAGTTTTCACTTTCATTTTTCACCCGCAAACGTTCTGAGGGGGAGGGGAAAAAAGAGGGGCGCTCATCTTACTCCCGCAGTTAAGGAAAAGGAAGTGGTAAGGAAAAGGCCCGTCAGCAGGGGACCAATTACATTCCCATGGCTCCGTACTGGGGGGAGAAAAGAGAAAATAGAAGCAGAACAAAGTTGCACCTAAAATTTCCCCACCTTTTAAATCAGGTGAGAAAGGAGAAAGGAAAAAGAAAAAAAGAAAGAAGAATAAAGGTAGGCGGGGAATGTCCTGTCGTCGTAGCTTTCGGCGAACGAGGGGGGAAAGAGGAAAGGAAAAAGATGAACGGGGAAAGGTTCCCCCCCCCCGCACCGAAGGGGGAGGGCGAAGGAAGAGATTAGACCGCCGTCAAGGTCCGTCATTATAACTCGCCGCCCATAAGAAGGAGAAAAAGGAAAAAGGAAGAGAGTCTGTCTCACTATCACGCATCGCAAGGAAACGGAAAGGGGGAGAAAAAAAGAAAATTTACAGGGGCCCGCTCACTCCCAATTCCATTAAAAAAGGGAGAAGGGGTAGGAGAATCGCAAACATTTAAGATGTAGAGGGGGAGAGGCAAAGGCGGAAAAAAAAGTTGCCACACCCCTCTCCCCTTGTAAAAAAAGGGGGGAAGAAGGTGAGCCTTCCCCTTTCCCAAGAAATGGGAAAAAAAGGGGGATGACAACGGCAAGACCATTTCCCCCTCCATATCCGGAAGGGAAAAAAAAACAGACCTCCGTACTTAGCCTGGAGAGAGGGAGAAAAAAGTAAAATGGATGCCTACCAAAAAAAAAAAGTAACAGCCGGCTCGCCGCTCCCGTGCACTAAGAAAAAGAGGAAAGAAGTTCTCCTTTTTCTATCAAAAAAGGAAGGGAAAAAAAAAGGAACGTAAGCTACGTTCGCAAAAAGTTCTGCAAATAGAAAAAACCGCCCAGCAAGGAAAGGGAAGGGGGGGGGATGGTATCAGTCCCATCTCCTTCTTGGTCAATGGGGGGAAAAAGGAAAGAAAGGAAAGGGTTTCAAAGAAGGGGGGGAAAGGGGGAGGGCGTTTACATTTTCCATTTGGGACGAGAAACCGGCCCTAAGAAATGCAACGCAAAGGTAGGAAAGGGGAAGGGGGGAGAGGGTGGACCTTTTTTCTTACGTTACCTTGCAAAAAGGAAGGGGGGGGGGGGGGGGGGAACAACGTTTCACAGAAAAGCCCTTTTATGGTGGGTGGCCCCTAAAGGGGGGGGGGGGGAAACCCTGGAAGGAAAGGAAAGGGGGAGAACACGGACAACTCAAAAAAAAAGGGAGACCTACCTCCGTCTGCTTCACTGACTTCGTGGGAAGAAAGAGGAAAAAAAAATCAAAAAAAGAGAGACCCTTCCCGTAAGAAAAGGATACCGCAATGTGGGGGGACCCCATACCTCCCATCGTGTCCCGCACTAAAGGGGGGGGAAAAAAAAGGGGAAAAGGAAGGAAAAAAGGAAGACAGGCCCCACGTATTCACGCGAATTTCCGTTAGTTGACAAAAAAAAGAGGGAAAAAGGGGAAAAAAATAAAGTGTAGGAGGAAGAAAGAAGTAAAAAACAAGAAAAT
>Ga0179593_1264812_pt1 | contig 19942 bp, 31 predicted proteins | sample CZODoug2_1_08_16_FD_185931 | JGI IMG/M metagenome (GOLD analysis project Ga0179593, IMG submission 185931) | Vadose zone soil fungal communities from Angelo Coast Range Reserve, California, USA - CZODoug2_1_08_16fungal (PacBio error correction) | ecosystem: Environmental > Terrestrial > Soil >...
CACACGTGGAAAGGGGCGAAAGGGGGCGTGACGTGAGCTTCGAGGAATGAGGGTGCTTGGGGGGGGGAAAAATTCTTCTGGGTGCAGAAGGGGCTGGATCTCCTATAGAAGTGACGGGAAAAAACCCTTTCATGCAAGATGATGCCTTGTAAGCGAAAAAAAGGACTAGCGCTACCTGGGGACTTCGGCTATCGGCGGATTCAGTGCAAGTCTGAAGGTCTCTCAGAGGCGGGGGGAGCATGAAGCGGGAAAAAAAAAAGGGTTTTATCCGGGCGGAAGAAGACTACGGCCGGGAAGGAGTAAAAATAGAAAGGAATGAGGCAAAACCTGGACCTTATGAAACGATCCGCACAACGACTTAAAAGGAGATTAAGAAAACTAAAAATCAAGGAGGAACTCGAAGCCTTTCAATGGGTCGTCCCATACAAACGCTTAGGTGTCGCAGACGAGTACATACTAATGATGCGCTGTACAGTCTGACTCGCTTTGGGCTGCAATATCAAGTAAGGGAGGGAAAGAGGTCATCTCAGACCTGAAAAGGGGGGGGAGGCATGCAAACGCAGGTGAGGACGTTACGTCAATGACCGAGGAAACGACATCTTTCACGGAATACCCGGGGGTTCGAAGTGTCGTTGGGAAGGGAAGGGGGGAGTGGGGGGGGGGGGATACGACGGGGGAAGGAGAGCTGGGGAGAGAGACCGCGGCATTGGGGGAAAAAGACTTAGCGTACAAGGAAAATATCATCTTTCAGAATGGGGTAATGCTGACCCGATGGAATGGAAAAGGACGAAAAAAAAAGTTCTCGGAGAAGGGGAAAAGGAATAGGGCGCGACAAAACAAAGAAAAAGAGACACATATTGAAGGATAATGGCCGCAAAATGCTATGTATTTACAGTGGATAAGGTAAGTGCCCCCTATGGGAATAGAGGGGGATACAGAAGTTGGGGGAGGGGGGGAGTGAGGGGCGTGTGAAAAAAAAAAAAAAGGGAGATATGCTTAAGAAGACACTCTTTTTCAAGGTGTCAAAACCGGGTTTGAAGGTATCCGGGGCCCGGCGAAAGGGGAACATGGCGGAAAAAAGAAACGTGGGGAGGGGAAGGGAGAGAACACAGCAAAAAGATGAGGAGTCAAAAGTAAAAAGGGCGCTGCAAACCGCCTTGGGCGTGGGGGAAACTGGGGATATGTGTAAAGCAGGCAAAAGGGGGAAAAAAAGGTATCAAGAGGGCCAGGTTGTAAAATTCTCCTCTGAGAGAAAAGGGGATATGGTCACCTCAGATCGTTTTATCACTACATTCTATCGCGGTGAAGGATTGCATTGTTCGAGCCAAGACTAGAGAAAGGGGGAGAGGGCGGAAGGGCAGGAAGGGCTATGGTTGGGGGTCAAAAATTCAAAATCGGGGTCAAGTGTCATCATGGGCTTGCTGGGGAGCTGAAGGAGAGGGGACGATAAAAACTGAGCGATATGAAATGAAAACGTCTAGAAGGGGAGAGACAATTTAACGTAGTGGAAAAGGGGGGGATCAAATGCTTATGGAGGTGTCTAGAATGGATACGCGAGGGTGGAAATCGGTTCAGACTTCGAAACGAGAAACAGGAGTCCGAACTGATTTCTTCGTCTTAAATTCTGATTCGTGAAATTGGAGCTATCAACTTCTCTGCTTAGGCGGAATGAGTGGAGTACCTCACGAAAAGGTCTCCTCGAAAGAACCGATGGGGATTGTTCGGGCTGGGGAAAAAAGAGCATGGGGGTTTACGTGGAAGGCAAGAGCACTTCCTTTCGTAGGGAAAGGGGTGAAGAAACGGCCGAGTTCATCTGGTAGGGGTGGACTTTAATAGGGTAAGGTCGGTTTCAGGAGGGTGAGGCCGGGTCGGGTCCGGGGTTGGGGCACACCAAAGATGGGTTATGCTGGTAATAGTCCCAATCGGGGGGGTGCAAGGGGGGCGGTGGCAAAACACCAAGCCATGTGACTTTTTGGGTTCAAATCGCCAGAGCACATGGAGAGTCTCAAAAAACCGGGTACTCTGGGGTAGACTTTCGCAACAATCATAACTGAGAGTTAAAAAAAAAACCGGAAAGGAGGCGATAAGAGGCAGGTGGCAGCGCAATCGTTCTTGAGACATCGCGGTTTTTTTCCATTCAAGACAGAAGAGGATGCGAGTGGAAAAAATCAAGTGTCACGGGATGATGGAAAGGCGGCGGGGAAAAAAGGGGGGGCTATAAAAGATATCGGATGAGAATACATGGGCATGAGCAGAAACGGCAGCGTCTCTGCAAAAAAAAGGGTGTGGACAGAGGTGCCTTGTGGGGGGGACAAAGGACTAAGGGCGATGGGGGGGGGGAAGGCCGGGCGGGGCTTGGGAAGGAAGAGGAGGGTTTCATTGCTGGTTTCGCATCTTTTCAGGGCGGGCGAAAAAGAAGAGAAGGGGAATTAAAAAGGAAGGGTCTTGACAGCGACTTGCACGGCGGACTCTGAGGGGCAGCATGTGAAGTGTAGACACAAAGTGTGCATAATGACGCTGGGGCGGATGGAAGACGAGACCAATGTTACGCAAAAAAGAGGTTGTGGTTGAGAATGACAAGCAAAGGGGGAAACTTCTTAGACAGGAGGGGTGCTGGGAAAAAGAGCATGCCTCGACAAAGAATGGGTCAATCTCCTTCACAATGATCATGTAGGACGCAGCACTGAGGGTTAGGGGAAAAACGCTAGAAAAGCGCCTCAAGATTCGTGAAAAAGATCGACGAAAAAAAAATCTCGGTATTGAGGGAAAAGGGGAAGGGGAAAAGAATGCTAAAATGCGCGTACGCGCTTTTCCTGAGAACGAAGAGGGAAGGAACAATTAGGTAAACGGAAAGGGACGGGTAAATAAAATCGTGGGGACCGTGCACCGGGTGGGAAAAGTCAAAGACAAAAAGAGGATCTCGTCCAGAATTCGGGAAAAAAAAAAAATGACGTCTCCTTTGGTTAACCCTTTGCGAACACGCAAAGGATGGAGAATATACGCTAAAAGACATCCTACGAATCTCGCAATGGTTGCGAAATAAAAAGAGTCGCTAAAAAGGAAGAAAAAGAAGGCCAAATAAACTAAGGGAGAGGGGGGGTCAGGCGTACTCAATCGCGGCAAAAGCAGCATGGCTCTCAATAAGAAAATAAAAAGAAAGCTTACACAAAATGGGGGGTTTTTCGATGGGGGGGGAAGTGCCGGAGGATCAGGGACATTCCTTTCGGAGCCAAAAACGGGAAGATAGTTTGGGAAAGGAGACTAGCGAGAAGAACTAAAAGTTTACCCTGGAAATAGAGGAAGAATCCCTGATCAGATAATCTTGTGAAGGCGGCTAGCGCAGAAGAGGGGGGAAAAGAATGAAGGGTTCAAGTCGTTAATGATCCAGGGGGAGGATTTTCCTGGGAGGGGAGTAGGGGGGGGGGCGACGGTTCGGCTAATTCTTCAAGCGGGTATCTAGGTATTGGGCGGTGAAAGGGAGGGAGAACCTACAAACCTTAAAAAAAGGGGGGGTTCGACATCAAGCAAAAAGAGGGGGGAAATCCGCACCATTGCAAATTAAAATTCGGGCGACGCTAGGGAAAGGGAAATCAGTGCTGTACTCTGAGTCCCCAAGAACTCACGGCAAAGGATTCCCTGGGACAGTAATAGGCCAGCATTCTGGGCAGAAAATAAGTACTCGGGCTTGTGACGAGAAGACAAAGAAATAGGGTATTTGCGCAAGGGAACTATCGCAAAGGGGAAGGGCCGAGATAACTCAGTGAATACCTGAGAGCATGGGTACATAAAAAGCCCGCGAATCTCGGGGTGTGGCGGTTCGAAGGCTGGGTCGCGGAAAAAAAAGCGTAGAATCATTAGGGAAAAAAAGGGACATAGGGGCATGTACACTTTTAAAGATGGGGGGGAAGAACTGGTATAGAAGAATGGAGCAATAATCAACGTGTCTTTGTATAGCAGTACCAGTGTAGTTCAAAAAAGTCAATGTCCCAATGCTTGCAACACTGCTGGAAACCTCGAGGGAAATAATTATGCAACAACAGAAAAAGGGCAAGGCCATTATATCCGACAAATGATTGTCGGAGAAAGAAAAGAAAATGGAAAAGAATTGGAAAAAATGGGATAAGGGAAGGGATACAAGGTCCTCAACGAAAAATTCTTTGACATCCAGGCGCTAGCGGAAACTGGAAGCACTGCGAAGGGAGTCAGGTATAAACGGGAACCAAAGTCGGCACTGAAAACCACGCAAGGGGGCAGGGGGGGAGGAAATCTCGCAAAGGCAGGGGGTCTTTGGGGAAACAGGGGGAAACGGCGTGTCGGAACCTGCGAACACCAAAAGGTGTCCAGGCCATAATGTCAAAAGAGAGTACGGGGTATAGTGGTAAGCAAAAACTTTACGAGTCGAGTAGGAAGCAGAGAAAACCTACCTTTTGCGAAAGTGGAAACAAAAAGAACAACACATACCAGAAGGTATGGGAGGAAAGCATGAAAAGGGTACTATTAAAGGGGGGGGGGTGGATTTCTTGGTTTAGTTACTGGGGGATGGAGAAACGCATCCTGGGGACAGCGGATTAGGGGGGGAAGGCAAAAGGTTAAAAAAAAAAAAAAATGTTTACGGGGCACCGATGACTCTACTAGAAGGGAAAGATACACCTTCAGGCCCAAACGAAACGCGTTTGCGCAATCACGGAGGAACACCAAAAAAGGTTCAGTTTCGCACCAAGAAGCGCCGGAGAAGTAAAACGTGTAGTGCGTTTCAGACCTAAACGTCGTCTCATTCGGAGGAGACCAAAGGGATTATTGGAAAAAAGAAACTGCAGCTGAACCCCCGGTCAGCCGGCGCAAAGGGAATCATGAGATTGACTCTCTTCTAAAGACGTGAATGGGGGATCAAGTGAAATGAAGGCGTAGATAGAGACATTGTGAACTATTTTCATGGCGCGTGTAGGGGAGGCGCGGTAAAAAAGGGTACAAAAACGATATGACTCCGCCTGTTGGCTGCAGCCAAAAAAAGAAAAAGTATAAGGGTTTTCGATGGCACGCAGAAATTCATCGGAGGGGGGCGGAAGGGAGAGGTCGCTTAAAAAAGAGGGACCGTCCTGAGATTGACGTGGGGGTCAAAGGAGTAGGGGGGGAAGCGAAAGAGGTCGAAAGGGGGGGGCGCTGGAAGCAGTCACAAGATTTTCTTCTGCAAAGGGAACCACAAAAGGGAAAAAACACCTGGAAGGGTCAAACCGCCGCTTCAGCACAGGGGAAACTTAAGGGGCCAATAAAAGGGGAAACCGATCTCATTCAAAAAAAAAACAAACTAGGAGGAAAGATAGATAAGTTGGATCCGTCGGCGGAGGGAAATGGCGGGGAAAGAGTTCACTTGAGGTGGGGGCCGGCGCGGTGTGCCTGCTGCACAGGGGAAATTGATATGCATGTAACAGCACTCTTCAGTAACTCCCGCTGCCGTCCAAATACTCTGCGGAAAACCAACGTATCAAGGGGAACTTACTCGGGCAGCAGTCAGATCCGGGAGTAGTCCGCCTAGGGAGGTCGCCTGTACGGGAAGAGACGCATGAAAGATTGGAGTTTTATCCGGGGAGGAAGGGCACTACGCAAAATATAGGAGGATCTCCTGCAATACTCGAGCCGCGCAAGAAAACTGAGAAAGGGAAAAGGGCTGCCCAACAATTGCCTGATAGATACGGACAGGACACAATCATCTTATATCAGCGAAGGACCTGGGAACCATGGGAACGTCTGGAGTTTGAGCATGAGGAGGGTCGAGACAATGAAAAGACTGGCGTTAGGGGCGCGGCGATGGACTCAGAGGAAAAGGAAGGGGGGGGGAAAAAAAGCAGAAGAAGGAAGTACGTTGACTTAATGAACGAAGGGGGAAATTTCTGACGTCAGTGATTCCTAGACCCGACACTTCGAGAAAAACAGGGGCGAGAGGGTGTAACGATCACAGGGGTGAAATGGGTTTGATTCCTCCGTGGGAGAGAAGAAAAAAGGGGGCGGCGGGGGTGGGCCGAGGACGTATCTTGACAGGAAAGGGGGTCATTCGGTGTCAAATCATTCTGACCAAAATGAGGAGACTCCCAAAGATGAGATGAAAAAAAGTTAACGGAATATCAACCAGACACGAAAAAAAAGGAGGTTATTGAGCGCCTCTTGTATTGGGGAGCGAGAAGGAAGGATGAGAAGGGAAGGGGTTGCGGTTGCGGGATCGGGGGAGGCACTCCGAAAAGAGGTGGAGGAGGTCTTCCTACTAGACGTTGGAAAGGACAAAAGGGGAGTGGACAACAGGAGGGGAAGACAGGGACCCGTAATCTCGAGGGGGTAATGGCGCGGGCCAAACGAAAAAAAGGGGTTTAAAAGGAGACGCGAGTCATGGAAGAAAAAAAGCCTTGGGAGAAGCTGCTGAGGGCACGCCACTGGCGTGGGGGGGGAAAGGGGGAAAAGATTCTCCGGGGGGAAAAATGGGAAAGACCGTACAGGCGTCGTCCATGTTTCCGGGACTCATATCTTACCAAACGGAGTAGGGTCACGCGATCCGGTTTGGGACGCGGAGAGAGGAATAGCTTGGGGGGGGACGTTTAATTGCTTTCGTGATTCACGCCGACAAAGGTCTATGGATGGGAATCAGCAGGGGGAATTGATGTCGGTGGGCGAGGAAATGTATTCAAAGTTTAAACAAGTTGACCACATGGGCTTGATGGGGGGGGACGGGCGGGCGTCATAGGGAAAATAGGATAGATCGCCAGCGAGAAGAGGGGGGTCTAGCAGTCGAGAGGGGGTCCTCAAGGCACCTGATGCGTATCAGGGGGTGAGCATCTATGGCGGGGGCCAGTGGAAAAAAAAATGGAGGCTCTTTGACGCATGCGCTTAGGAACGGGAAAAAAAAAAAAAAAACTGCTTAAGAGTGCATTGCCGGTGGTTTAGGGGGACTCTGGTTACTTGGGGATCGGCGCGCTCGATGCGAGAAGATGAGGGTAAACCATCACTCCTGGCTCGATCCTGCGTCTCGCGATGGAAGGGGAAGAGGGCTCCATTCGGTGAAACCTGGGTACGTATTCCCGGGAAAGAGGGAGGGAGTGGGAGGGTGACATTCACCGCGTAGCACTTGACGCAGAGATGGGGGCGTTGAGGGGGGGGGGGGGTTTTGAAAGGGAAAAGGAACTATGAAGTTTACTTGTGGGAACCCCGAGGGGGGGGTGTTTCCTTCTTTTACCACAAGGCAAACGCGGGGAGGATGGGGATGGGAACTGGTGCGGGGTATCCAGAAATCCGTTTTTTTTTAAAAAAAAATAAAGAAAAGAACTGGTGCGAGCATCAAAGGAGAGGAGAAAGGGTGCGCAAACGCAAAGCAGGCAAAAAGGTCATCATCACCCAAAAACTCGCCAGGAAGGGGGGGGACATTCCATCAAAGCATCTGGAGAAGGGGGGTTAGGCACAACAAACTTTCGGGATCGGGGTTCCAATATCGTTCCAGTGGTCCACATGGGGCTGGGGTTCTATGTTAATAGAGAACAGTCGTCAGACCGAGTTAGATTCCTACCAAGGACAGTCGCAAAAAATGGGGACGACTTGCTTGCTCTATACTCGGGGCGAACGGAGGGAAGGGGGAGGAGATTGGAAGGAAAAAAAAAGGCCCGTGTTCGGGTTTCTCGGTGGAAAAAAAGGGGTTCGTCGCAAAATCGTTGAAAAGGGGGTGAGGGGGAGGGGGGAGAGGGCTTAGGGAAACCTTCGTCGATTCCTCTTGAGAAAAGGGGAGACAAAAAGAATGGTGCCACTCAGCTGGCATGATGAAGGGGACCCATCGGTGTAATAATTAGGGAAGGGGGAAGGGGGAACTCTACGAAGTGCACGGCCAGAGGGGGAGGGAAAAAGCGACCAAAGAAGGGAAAAGAAAAGACATCATGGATCGCCGCTTGCGTTCTCAAAGGCGGGCTAAACGGTCGCGTAATAAATCGGGGGGAAGGACTGAGAGAAACAAACACAACTTAGGAGGAGGAAAGGAATATATAGGAGCTGAGCTCACCGGAGGGTCCGAGGAGAAGGGGAGGTGCAACTAAGGAAGGGGGAACGCTTGCGTGCTCTGCAGAAAATCGGTGGTTCCGTGAAAACAAGAAAGGGGAGGAAAGGACGCTTCTCAGGTCTAACCTTGACGAGAAAGAAGGCGGGAAGGGACAGCTGGACATTCACGTAAAACTTTTCTAAAAAAGCATCCATGAAAAGGGAAGAAGAAAACGCGCAAAGTCAGCGGTAGCCATCTCCCTCAAGCAATTATATTTGTGCGACTAAAAAAGGGGGAAAAAAACTAGACACGGCGCACAAGGAAGGGGGAAGGGGCTACGTTAATGCCGAAAGGGCAAGTTAGAGTAAAGGCACGGGCGTCTACAAAATGGTGGTTGCGACGGGGCTCGAAAGGGGGGGAGGCGCACAAAGGGGGAGAAGGGAGCACAAAAACTGTGTGCGCATGACCGCGCCATCAAAATTTGAAAGGGAACTATTTTTGGGGAATCGGGGAGAAAAAGGACGTCTGTCTTGGAAACGGCGCCAGCCGAGGGGGCATGGGAAAGAGAGAGTAGTTCCTTGGATAAAGGAGAAAGGAGTTGGGCGAGGAGCCAAGTCACGAGCGGGTAGATCGACAGGATGGGGAGATTTGGAGGTCTGTCAGGTCACTCAAAGGGGAACAAGAAAATGTACGCGTTTTTGCCGCTTAACTCATCAAAACGGCGGGAAAAAAAGTACCATTGCCAAAGGAAAAAAAAAGGGGGGAAGGAAAAAGGCCCCATTACTAATACGCCGGCCGGTGCACAAGAACAGCCGCTGGAAAATGATCAAGCGAATGGAGGGAAAAAAAACTAAGACGTTATCGGAGGATCGGCGGCACTACGGGGGTGCCGAAGAAGCCGCCAAGTCAAGAGATCTAAAAGAAAAAGAACAGACAGGCATCACGCGGCCCGAATGCAAAAAGCGACCGGGGAGTTTTTCGTTTCTAGCGGGGAAAAACAAAAGATAATAATGGCCACCGTGGAATCGGCATGAGGAACGATCAGTGACAGGGGAAAGGAACTGTAGCGCGTCCCATAACGGAAGGGGGCATGGGGAAGTCAAGGCATACACAGCTAGAGGCGAAAAAGCAAGAAAAAAATGCTGGTCAACACCCTTGAAACACTAGAAGCTCGACCGTCACCAGAGAGAAAAAAAAAAGAGACAGGAGGACTATCTAGGGGGAAAGAGGGAAGAAAAGGAATGAACTTTCAGGTAATGCAGCGTCCAAGAGCGGGAACGAAAACAGCTTAATACGGGGGGCTTCTTTGGAAGGCCGCCTGGCAGAAGAAAAGGGAGGAACTTAAAATAGGAAGTACCAACACAAACGTCCTAGTGACTAAATCTCGTCCAAAGTATTTGATCTGCAAGGAAAAAGGGGGAGGTTCAAAAAAGGAGAACCAAAGAGATTTGCCCGCCATGAATTTTCCACAGGCGAGTACGGGGGACGGAAGAAGGGGGCCCACTGGTTGAAGGGAAAAAGAGGCGGAATTAATTCATCTCACCTCTATGGGCGAAACCTGGGAAAAAAAAAAAAAAAAGGAAACGTCGACGGGACATGATTGGTCGGTATCCAGGAAACAAGAAGCTCAATTGAAACAAGGCTTAACTGGGGGAGAGGGGGGGTGCTTTTGGATGCACGAAATTCCGTTACTGCGACAGGAAAAAGGAAAAGGGGGAATTCAATTCAAAGGGGGGGAAATTGAAAACTACGGCTCTCGATGATACCGTTTACCGGGTTACGGGGGACACTATTCTCCAAACGACTCTGGAACAAACCTCGAAAGAACGGATTGAACGCATCCAATGTGACTGATCAAAAAGGAAAAGGACTCCTGAAAAAGGAGGAGGAAGGAAACGTGTTAGTGTCGTGCAGCGACGCGAACGGCGAAAATGCGGGGCAAGAACGACTTATTTCTTTGACTGGGTGAAGAGGCCAGGAAGGGGCAAGTAACGAGTCCACCTGCCCAAACTGTAGCAGGCGACAGAACCGAAGGTTTGAAAAGAGTGAGACCTCAAAAAAAAGGAAGGGGCACTAAGGGAGAAATGGATGATGGCTTTGTGAGCCAGGCAGATCTGTAGAAACTTTTTTTGCGGCAGCGAGGGCGGACGGGCCGAAAATTCTCTGCCGCGCTGGAGATGCTACCGGACCGGGGTCAAGAAAGGGAAAAAATCTCTGGGGGGGGGGGCACGTGCCGCATTTAATCGAGGCGCGCTGCAAAGGATCGGCGGATCCGCACGTCTTGGACGTCCTTCCAGCGGAGGGGAAGGGGGGGGGGGAAAAAGCAGTAGTTGTACGGCATCTTGCGGTTTTGTCCCCTGGGAGAGGGGGGAAATCATTCGGAATTTCACAAGGAAAGGAAAACGAGCAGAACAACCACCGTCTTCGGCGCACGGAAGGGAGATTACCCTTTCCGCCTCACGCCGGGGAAAAGAGAGAGAAACAACAACAACAACGGCGGAAGTAAAGGGGTAGGTAACGGCGGATGGGAGATTAGAACGAAGAGCTGGCCAGTCCGTTTAAGGAGGGGGGGGGGGAAAGAGAGGGTTCAGGCTGCATGATTGCGATATGACTGCTGGGCACTCTAAACCCATGACCAGGAAGATGTGCCAGAATCTTCAAAAGAAACTTCCTCTGGCTCGGCGGACCGACACGGACGCAGGTCATATCCTCAGCAAAGAATATATGAAAACATCTTGAAAGGCAATCAAATACGGGGTTGTCACGTAACACCGGAAAAAAAAAAGGCATGAGCGCAGGGCAGGAAGCAGACATGCCTCTCACGCGCTCATGCGGCCCACACTACCAGTAAAAGGGGGAAAAAAGGATCAAGATCTATGGGGCAATCCCTTGGCCGACAGAGTACAGCAGAAAACGAATTCGGGGCGACGAAATATAGAAGGGGCGGGAAGTCTCTTTCATTCTTGACACCTTGGGGGTCAGGTGACTAGCAGGTCACAGGAAAAGAGCAATCCGTCGAGTCAAAAGGAAAATAAAGGGAAGAGGAATTTGCGGGCTGGGGCGGGGAGCAGCCACGAAACGTTCGCAGGAAAACCGGACGAATTTCTACTGCTGGACGGGATGTGAAATAGTTTCGCTAGGAAGAACGCGCGGGTGCAGGAAAGAGGAGGGGTACGGTACTAGGTGTTTTTAATGCCTAAAAGAATGAAACCAACCTGTCTCTTCCACCTACTAACAAGCGATTAAGGAACTCCGCGCTAACAGAGAAGCTAAACCAAGTTTAATAGCGGGGGGGAAAAACATTGCGGGCTCGAGGGGGGGAAGGAGCCGAATGCTCTGAGGATACGGGGCTCGGTGGGGGGGGGGTTTGGGGATGACGGTGGGGCCCCTCGTCGAGTATGAGGGATCCTACTCGACGAGGGGTTTCAATTCATCACAAGGCCAGGAATGCGTCCCGTACTCGAGGTTGGGAAATTCAAGACTAAAAAAAAGGAGCGGGGTTGACGCGTTGCGACAGAACGGGCCGATGCTGCGGACATTCAAACGCGCTTGCGAGCTTGAGAATGACGAGGGTGTTAAGGAAAAAACTCGAGATGTATACCAGAGTGGTTCTCAGGCGACGGGTCGGGGATCCGCCGGCAGAGGGGCTCCCCCAGGGGATTAGTAACCGCTATCTTTTTTACGCTGATCAATACGAAAAAACGAGGGGGTGAGGATTTGGGGGGGAGAGGGCCGAACAAATCAGGGCGAGGCACCTGCCAGCGGGAGGAATGCTGTTTGGGGGGGGTGGGCGAACTTATTCACAGGGGTTTCAAAAAGGGGGGGGAAAAGTTCTGAGGGGTCCGCTCTTCATACTGGTGACGGAAGGAAACGTCAAGAGTAAAGGTATTTAGGAGCTCGAGGGGAGACATTTCGTCACCGATTCGGTAAAAGGGGAGGGAGAGAAGAGGGAGGGGTTGCATCTGACGCGTTGCCGCGCAGCGCTTGGGGGCGGCAACAGAAAGCGCAGCGAAAGCTTGCGTCTTTTAATGCTGCTCTCTTCCTGGTGAATTGGGTAGTTCAGGGGGAAGAGGCGATACGTAGCACCCAATAGTCAAAGTGGCGTGGCAAGCGTCCGTCCTCCGAGAACGAGGGGGAGATTTTCATGCGCATGAGGCGTTCCGAATCTAGGGCAAGACTGGCGGGGGGAGGTGAAGCAAATGGCTGGAAGGAAAAAAAGATGGGGGGCATGGGAATTACGACGGAAGGTAGTCTGGCGTTCTGATTTGGTGGGGGGACGTTGTGGGGAAGGGAAAGGCCATAACAAAGCGAACAGGGCGGGTGTCCCAGCAAGAAAAGTTGTTTGGGGAGGGATCCAAAAGCTGGAGATATTAACGCTACGTGTAGGGGGGGGGGGGGTCCTCGACCACCATCATTGCAGCCACATATCACCTCGACTAGAGATAAAGGGGGGGAAAGAAAGGGCTAGGGCTGTCGCGACGTCGGGAGGTGGCGTGGGGAAAAAAAAAGGTGAAGGGGGCGCGATCGGCGAAAAATCGCGAAACGATTCGGTTTGAGGTGCAGACCGCTTGAATATTAAGGGCACGGCCGTGCTTTAATCCAAAACAGGGGGGGGGACGGATTCATCCTAGCGCGTTAACCTTGGAAAGGGGCAAGGACCTCGTGCTCATTGGCGGGTTTCTTCAAAGGTGGGGGGGACACAACAATCTGGGGGGAGGAGGGGTATGGAAGTGAGGAGAGGGAGCGGGACTTGCGGGTCAAGATTCTCCATAGTTCAGAGGTCGCAAACGTCTTGATGCCTGCGACGCTGGCGGATAGCAAAAAATAGGGGGGGAAGGGATGGGGGGAATTGATAAACTCAGACCCGTGCACGCCCCCACGATTTTCTGAACCGCAGACGCAGAAGGTGGAAACAAAAAGAAAAAGAAAAGGTGGGTCCCGGGAGGGAAGGAACTCTGGGCCGCGGCAGGGGTGCGCGATACCTCTTTTAGGCGAGAAAACAACAAAAACATACGGAATTAGTAAGAAGGAGACGAGTGCTGAAGAGAAAGGAGAACAGGAGACAAAAAAAAAAAGGGGGCGGATCGCAATGATGTCCGGGGGAAACGCTTCCAGAGGTCGGGCTGGGTGGGGGTGGGGGGGGGGGGGGGGGGGGGGGTTTTCAGAAAAGATGGTGCCGGCAAAAGGGAAAAACTCCTAAGGAAAAAAAGGGAGCTATATTAAGAGAGAGCCTTGATGCATTCCCGCGGGGAAAAACTGACACCATTATGGGCAGAAGCGGAAAAGAGGTCAAATCCATCCTCCGTCCTTTTCCTAGATTGGTCAAAAAGAGGTTGGGGTTAAGCAAAAAACCCACAGGGTAAAAAAAACCTCACGGAAACAGCACCTCCGGCGAAGGGACTACAAAAAAGGGCACGCAATGGCGCGCTTTTGTAATCAAGTAGTAAACACATGTGGTTAGGACAACGTGCCGTACTCCTGCAAAAGGGAAGGGGACTCCAAATATCGTGTGGAAGACTCGCAGAATTTGAAGGCACCTTAATCGGATTTGGTGCCAGTAAACCCGATCGCGACGTCCATGTACGATGGAAACACCAGGGAAAAACAGCGCGAGGTGCAAGGGAAGGGGAAGAAAAGGGAGGGATGAGGGTCCTGGCTTGCGGTGGCGACGTTCGCCAGCGGGGCAAGAACTAGATCGCGCAGGGTTGCGAGTGGAAACTTATTCCGGGACCCGCAGTGGCCATGCAAATACCGCGGGGGGGGGGGGATAACGGTCATACCAAAGGGGAGGGGGGGGAAAAAACCGCAGTACCAGAACTCCCGATCGACAAAAGGTAAAACGAAAGAAACATACATAAATCCTCCCGCCGTATTCACAAGACTCGCCGAGGACCGGGATTACCAAAAAAAGGTCGGAAGAAGAATCGCATAACGCACAGACATGGAAAACCTACTACTGGGGGGTGCAATCGCCGCATTCCAGAGACCGTCCGGACCAGGACATCAGAACAAAAAAAGGGACTGGTCCTGGGGGTTGGGGGAGTTTCTCGAACTTCTTCAGGCGATACAGAATGGAAAACTGTAGAAGAAAGTTAAATGGATCGACCGGGGAAGGGGTGTGAACCTATTGGGTAAACGAGCGCGAAGACAAAGAAATTAGGGGATATGCCGAAAAAGGAAGAGGGAGGGCACCATCAAGCAACATGTCAAACCTTGAAGCCCAGGATGAGTCCTTTCTGGGGCAAAAAAAAAGAATGCAAGCAAATATTGGGCCCGCTGCTGATTGTAGGGGGTGCCTAAAAAAAAAAAAAAAAAAAAAACCCATCCCCTCCCCACACCTCAAAAGGGGGAAAACGGACTAGGTCCAGGGAGAGTGGGAAGGGCGAGCGGGTAGAGGCGGAATAGCAATAAGGGTAGAGGGAACGTGGGGAGAGACAAGGGGGAAAGGAGGGAAGTGAGAGGAATAGAGGGAAGGGAGGGACGGGGTGGGGAGGTGGGAAGGCACGTCAGAGGTGAGGACAGGATGTGGGGGTGTGAGGACGAGGGGGGGGGGGGAAGTCTTGAAGGGTAGTGAAAGAGGCGGGGGGGTGAGGGAGGCTGCATGCGTGGAGAGTAAAGGGAAAAGGTGAGAGGAAGGAGGGGGACCACAAAAAGGTGGTGTGGTGAGAAGGAGCGGGCAGACGGGGGGGGTGGTGTAGCGAGTGGGCGGGAGGTGGACAGTGACAGGGGGGGGAGAGGGAGTTAGAGGAAGAGAGAGAGGGGGGGGGGGAGTGGGGGGGGGGGGTAGAGTAGAGAAGAGGGGGGGAAGGAGTTCTGAATATTGAGGGACGTATATGGAGGAGGAGCTGTCTGAGGGGGAGTGGTGAAGGGGAGAGACGTGATGATTGAGGATCCAAGACGAGGCGGGGTCGGAGGGGGTGGGTAAAGAAAAATGAGGTGAAAGTGTCCGGAAGGCAGGAGCTGTCATGGGAGGAAGTGCGTGGGGGAGGAAAATGTTGGGGGTGTGAGGGGGGAGAGGACGGAATCGGAGGGCAGGGGGGAGCAATGGTATTGATAAGAATTGGGAATATGGGGGTTTGGGGTTTGGAATGGGGGGGGGAAGGGAAGAGGGTAGAGTACCCCTCAGAAGGGGACAACCAAAGCATCATGGAAACGACGCTCGTAGTGATCAGCGCCCCTATCGCGACAACGACCCGAGGGGCTATCAAAACTACGGCAGAAAAGGGAAAACGGTAAAAGTTTGAAAAGTCTCCTAAACAAACCGGACGTACAAGGGGTCAGTCTGGGGGCGCGCATAGGAGCTTCGCACCTTGTCGACGAGAGTTGCAGGCCATGATTGACAAAAAATATTATACCCTGATGGGGGGGGGGGAAACGTTTTAATGAAGAGTAGGGATCAAAAAAAACCTGGGAGCTCCGTGATCAACCCTCAAACCAGAACCGGGACACTATCGCTCAAGGGGAAGTGGGCGTCCAAGGAAAGAAAGAGGATCGGGAAAAAGAGTGGGTTACAGGTCTTGGGATATCTCGTGACGTCTGCGAGGATAGCAAGCAGCGGACAGACTCTGAAGGCAACGGACGTACGGAATGAAGAAGATCTTGGGTAGAAATCGACCGTCGGAAAACCCAAAACGCGTTTCCAAAAGTGAACGAGAGAAAAAAAAAACGGATTTACCACCAGCCCATGTGGGTCAAAAAAAAAATAAAATTCGAAAAAGGGGGGGGGGGGGGAACTGTTATCCGAAAAAGGTCGGGCCAAAGCAGTCAATGATGGTCACGCTTACCGTGACGTGCATGACTTCTTCACTTTGCAAAAGGTACCAGAGCACAGAATCCAACAAAGTCGAGAAAAGCAGGGGAGGTAGACGGCTCAGGTTAGAGAGCTAATGCTTTGAGCAGTCTAGGGGGGTGGGTGGGGTGTCTTGGACTTTCGGCAACGGGCCGGCTCTAGCCTGCCGCGCGCGATGCATAAGTAGAGCAAAAAAGAAAATAACAACATCTTTCGGCCGCTACGAAAATTCAGCGAACCGAAAGATCCCCGGCTGCGCTCGTTCGCATGAGCCGGGGGGGGGGGGGGGGGGGGGGGGGGGGGGGGGGGGTGGGGGGGGGGGGGGGGGGGGGGGGGGGGGGGGGGGGGGGGGGTGGTGGGTGGTGGGGTCTGGGGGCTGTGGGAGTTCGAATGCTGTGTTGGTGTCGCAAAGGTACGAGCTTAAACGGTACAGGGGGGAGAGGGTCAGCTAAGGTATCTGCAGGAAAGTGGGAAGACGGCTAACCCAGACCAGCCATCCTCATCAAAGGCTCTTCCACACGGAAGGCCGCCATCCGCCGAACTAGATACAAAAAAACGGAGGAGTAAGAGAGAGGGGGAAGCGGAGGGGAATGTATGAAAAGACGTGTCGAAGGGGTGTGGGGCGGTTCTCTCAGGTGCTTGGCCAGGACATTGCGATATTAAGCTACCGCGCAAGGTGTACCAGCGCCGGTAAAGAGTCTGGAGAGGAAAAAAAAAAAAAAAATCACCCCAGCTGCTCCGGACACGTCATGAAAAAAGCGAGAGGGGAACGCCGCCTCGAGGAAGAGACTATGCTGGCAGGAAAAAAGATGGTACTTGATTCGCTGTCGATGCGGCTCCCGGCCGGGGGCAATAAAAAAAAAAAAAGATCGCAAGGAAGGGCGGGGAAAGAAAACGCCCTACCGCGGCGCAAAGGGAATGAATATCGCCGGCTCACCAGCTGGCTGCTGAGAAAGACAGCCGTGGCCAAGCATTCTACTCCGCGGGAGTGTTAAGTCGAAACGGTACTCGAGGTTCTGGGGGAAAATGGGAAGGGCTGACACGGGGGGATGGAAGGATAAAGGGGGTGACCTCAGAAAGCTACAGGGGACGGAAAAAAGATCTAAGTCCGGAGGCGTCAGGGGACCGCGCGTCACTACTACTGCGCGAAACGGGGACGAGGAGGGAAGAAAAAAAAAAAGTTGAAGGAAGGGGGGGGACGCGGCGGTAAGCGCGGCTTGTGGCCGACGGGTAAAAGAGCTGGAGTATACGGGAGTTGAGGGGGTCCGTCATTTTATGCTGAAAAGAGTCCTTTGCGAGCATTAACGGAGGAGAAAAATCAGACGGAATTCGCTCTGACACAAGACAGAGCTAAAACTAGTAGGGGCGAACCGAAATCTTGTATGAAGGGCGCTGTAAAATCCATGCATAGTAACGGCGGGGAGTGGCGGATCTGAGAAACGTTTGATACACGAAAAAAGAGAGTTTTTCCAAAAAGGGGTCAAGGGACCCCAGGGAGGTAAGTCCCGTACTGCAGGGGTAATTCATGCGAATTCTAAGGGGGGTACGTCAGGAAGTTAAGTTAGGGAAAGAAAAAGAAAAAAGGGGGTAGGCTTCGCCTTGCGTGGGGGAGGCGCAAAGGGGGAACAAGGATAACCTTCAGACTAAGGTGTTCCAGGTTCTACCGGGTTAACGACTCAAGAGCCGGGAGTACTGGAAGGGGGTGGGTTTGAAGAGGATCAGAAATATACTGTTGTAAGATTGGAAATTAAGTTTATTCTCAAACACATGGCGGGGACTGCTATTTGTTATTACTCTTGTGGGGGACGAAAGAAAAAAAATCGGTGTATGCCAAGGGGGGGCTAGCATTTGCTGGGGGCTGGGAAAGCACTTCACTCAACTATGGGACGGGCGTAAACAATAACTCCCTCTATAAGAGGTCAGGAGAGAGATCGGAATGGAGGTAGTCAACGCGGGGTTCGTTAAAAAAGTTTCAGCGCGATGGCGGTGGCGAAATGACAGAATTGCCAGAAAAGCTGCTTCGGAAGGGAAAATCGCGGAGGGCATTTCGGCAAGTAGCAAAGTTTCAGGGGGGGAAAAAATCGGGCGAACGAAAGGGAGGAAAAAAGAGGGGTGTAGCAAAAGGCCCAAGTGCTGTGCGGGGGGCGGCAGAGAGAAAAAAGGGAGAAAACGGAGGGAGTTTCTGAAAAATGCGTGCCGTATAAACGGGAAAGTCAAAATCGGCGGCGTTCTTGGTGGCATCACGGCGGCGCGAGGGGAAATTTACAAGAGAGGGGGGCATTTAAGAGGGGCGTAATTCGAGGAACTGACTTGTGGGTGCCCGCGGGGGTGAAGAGTAGACCAGGCCAACTTGGAACAAGGGGGGTCGGTGTAAAAAGCATGCCGTGCAAATCGCCCTAAAAATCTAGACCGGCGGTGCATGGCGACTCGTCGTCCACCTCAGGGATAAGGCAACGGCTGACCAAGGGAAAAAAGTCATGGCAATAGGAGGAGAAAGGGGGGGACCAAAGACAGACTTGGTGAAGGGGGCTAAATATACGTCATTTGGGTAAGAGGGCGACGGGGAGAAACACGCATATCGTTCGGAGCTCAAAAGGGAGGGCAGGAGCCTACGAACTGCGAAAAATGGTGTACAGAAAAAAAAGTCAGTCTCCACTGGGGGGCACAAGAGGGAAAATTTAAGCGGGGCCGTCCGCGTGCGGCGGGTCTGACCTGGTGTTACAAGCTTTTCGGGACGGGAAATGAGAGGGGAGGAGGACGCGACCATATTCGAGGGCTGCATCATGGCGGATCCGGGGCATAAGAAAAAGCTGGCTGATTACCAAGGAATTCGAAGGCCTGGGGGGGGGGGAGGGTAAAAGGGGGACAACGTCACAAGAAATTTTACGCAACAAAGGTTCCAAAGAAAATCAGCATGCCTCGCTGCGTCGAGGGGAAGAAAAAAAAAACGCTCATTAAAACTACACAAAACTAACGGAAGGGTAGAAAATGCGGGGAGAACGAGCGTGGCCGAGGACGAACGATGTCGGAAATGATCCTGAAGGAGACTGGGGGAAAAAAAAGCTTCTGGAAGGTCCTAGGGGGGGAAAAGTGCATCCTCGTGTAAAAAAGGACCCAAGAGGCTCAAACGCCATTCGGCGGATCCGACCAGCCGCCCTGATGAGGACAAAACGGGGTTGCTCAAGCACCAGGACAGAAAGAGAGAGAAATGTCACGAAGCTCATCCCCTACCAGGTTACAAGGAAAGATTGGGGGGGCAAAGTCGTTGGGGACAACCACCAAAGGAAAAAAACCCGTCCACTGCGAGCTAAGGCAAGAGAAAAATCAGATGGTGCCGGTAGAGGAGGAAAACAGTACAGTCAAACAACATGTTTTGTAGGGGGAAACGGAAGGGGGAGTCTTAAAAATGCCTTCCGGGCTGAGGCTCCCAAGAGATCGTGTCGCGAACTGCTTTCGCCCCCAAAACAGTTGAAAAAAATAAAATAAAAAAAAATTCGACGGAGGGGGAGGGATGGAAGACACGCCAAAGTTGCATGTGCTGCCTGTTGTGATACCGGGGGTTGGGTGACTACGATCGCCAGCGCAGAGAGGGAAGAGAGAAAAGATGGCGATGGGAAAAGGATTTAACGAAAAAAAAGGGGGAACCATCGGGGTTTGTGGGGATCCATTCAAAAAAAAACGCAACCGAAGTACGAACCAGGAATAACCGCAGAATCCCATCGGAAATAAAGTGCAGGGAGCCTAGGACACGACGGAGAGGGAAAGTTACCGCCAAAAGGTCGACTCATCGGGTGATGAAGGCATCCACGCGGAGGGTTGTCCGAAGAGCGCCGGGAACCTCTCCGAGAAAGAGGAAACAAGAGACCAAGAAAAGAACCGGCACGAATTGCGCGGCAGGGGGGTTACGTTCCGGACGACCGGGAACGAAGGGGGCATAATGGAAACCAGAAATAGATGAAGGAAGGGGAACGATCGGGAGCTACATGGGGGAGGGCCAAGAGCGCTGCAAAGAAGGGACTATCGGTAGTGGAAAAAACTAACATGGACGGCCACGCATGCAAGGCCGGAGAGGGTCATCACCTGTAAAAATCAGTTAGACCAAAAAAGGCATCAGGTAAGCTCACCCCAAAAACCAAAAACCCCAAAAC
>Ga0179593_1732452_pt1 | contig 19941 bp, 32 predicted proteins | sample CZODoug2_1_08_16_FD_185931 | JGI IMG/M metagenome (GOLD analysis project Ga0179593, IMG submission 185931) | Vadose zone soil fungal communities from Angelo Coast Range Reserve, California, USA - CZODoug2_1_08_16fungal (PacBio error correction) | ecosystem: Environmental > Terrestrial > Soil >...
GTTATCGCAAGCCTTTCGAAAGGAAGAAAAAAAGGGAAACAGACGTCCTGCTTCAGACTAAATCAGAAAAGAGAAGAAGCTGACCAGGTGCTTGGCAAGAGTCTAACTGGACAAAAAAAAAAAAACCTAGAAGAGGGTTTTGATGCTCGAGGGAAAAAGCCGAAGATTCCCAAACTCAGCCATTCCACGACACGGAAAAAAAAAGAACAAATGAAGGCACAGGGTAGCGCCTATTACTATAGGAGAGGAACAAACAAGGGGAGGACGACCTTGTGAAGAAGGGAAAAGGAACGGCAAAATTCGTGTATCCCGGATAAAAAAAGAAAGGAGAGGGGGGGTGCACAAAAGGGAGAAGGAATAGCGACTTCCTGCGCAAAAAGAAAAAATAAAAGAAAAAAAAATAAGAACAATCTCCAGAAAGAAAAAACAAAACACGAAAATGCATTTGGGCAAAAAAAAAAAGAAAAACTTAAAAAACCCTTCCAAAGGGGGGGGGGAAAAAAGCGGCTGTCTATACTACTCCCAGAGAAAAGAGGAACATCTATGAGGAACTTCAGGGTACATATCCTTATATTTCTATTTTTTCGAGGGAACGCAAAGGGCCATCGGTTGATAGGCAAGTTCACCTTCACGTTGACGGGAGGAGAGAAAAGAAAAGCGCCGGGGCGTCGTGATCTTGCAGAGAGGGACAAGGAAAAAAGGCCGTTGTTCGTTCTCATGTGAAAGAAAGGACTCTGTCGGAAGTTTCGTCCGCGGCAGAAAAAAAAAAAAAAGGGGGTGCGGTGTTCGCAGTTGCGTGTCAGCCTGGGGGGGGGAAAGGAAAGAAAAGAAGAACTACGATCTTGTCTACGCAGCTGGAGGGAGGGAAGGGAAAGCGGTCCTCCGCGATGGGGAAAGCCCAGAAACCAAAAGGGGTCTTCCTACACGAGAAAAAAAAAAAAAAAAGACGAGTCCGGTCCATACTTCTTGAACTAAGAAAAAGAGGGGAGGGAGTGATCGCGTCCTCTTCCCGAAGAAAGAAAAAAACTTGCTCCAGAGGCACTTACTACGAAATAAAAGAAAAAAAAAGAAAAGAAACTTAGATGGGCGGTCCGGGGAAGGGGGGGGAAGGCGTTTTGAGCGCCTACAAATGTACAGGAGGAAGAGTGGCGCTTCTCCTAGATGGGGAACCAATGTCCAGAAATCATTCAATCCTGCGCAAGTCGCCGCGGGAGCGAGATGAAAAGAAAAAGACCGTCCTAAAGCGAATTGCGAAAGGAGGGAGGGCGAACGTGTAGGGGGAAAATTGCAATTGGGCGTCTCGGTCAAAAGAACTACTCCGTCCCTTTGTGAGATGCCAGTCGAGGAAGAAGGGAGATCTCGGCCATCACGCGGGGGAAGCTAACCGGCTGCACCGAATTTGGGTGCGAAGAACTCTTTTCGCCACCAAAAGGGGAAGGGCTGGGGCCGGGCAAAAAGGGAAAAAAAAAACGAGGAGGATGAAGAGAGATATTAATAGAAAAGAGGTGCTGTTTCGCCACGCGACGTCCGGGAAGCGCAACCTTTCGCGTTGCTAGCTCAGAAAAAAAAATCATTGTTCGTTACAGAAAAGACAACCGGACGGCTAGAAAGCGATTCGAAACGGAAAAAAAAAATACGGAACCATCCCTTCAAGGGGAGGGGGGAAAGGAACCGCCACTGTGTCGCGAGGGGGGAGACGGCGGTCGCATCCAGAGAAAGACAACGCGGCGAATGCGCAGGAGGAAAAAAAAAAGATTTGAAACCGACTCAGCCTCGGCGACGAGAGAAAGGGAGGGAAAACCGGCTTTACTTGGAAAAAAAAGGGGGACAACACGTCCCGACCTCCCCTCTAAGGGGGGGGGCGTCGTAGTCCTTGCAGGCGGACAGGAAAAGAAACGTAGGCCTGATTCCTGCGATACGAAAAAAAAAAAAAAGAAGGGAACTTTATGTCCCGCTTAGGGAAGGGAAGAAAAGGGGGCCTTGGCTTGATCGAGAAGAGGTCGACAGGAAAGAAATTAAAAGGGGGTGCGACCCCCGAAAAGAAGCAAAGAAGAAAAGAAACAGCTATCTTGGCGATCACGACTACCTCCACCAGAGGAAAAAGGGAAAAAAAAAGACAGAAGGTCGTCAGGCCGTTCTGGACGATGAAGGCCGACGGCGACAGGAACATGAGGAACGAAACGATTAAAAACTATGCCGAAACCGACCACGACTCCGTCGATCAGGGTGGAAAAAAAAAAAAAAAAAGGTGAATTTGACTTGCCTAGTAGTAACAGGGAGGAGGAAGGAAAGTCCGGATATTTTTTGTGAAGGAAGGAAAAAAGGCTATCATAGTAGGTAACCTTTCGAAGTGAGGGGAGCCCTACTCTGTACTGCCCCAGGAGGGAAAAGTTGCGCCCGTTTTTCAGGAAGGGTCGGGCTTGATCAACGCAGGGGCCTAAAAACTTTGCTTGAAAGCCATCTTGCTCATGAAGCGAGAGGAAAAAAAAAGAAGGAAAGGGGGGGCCAGGGCACCTGCTCTGAATAAAAAGAGGAAGGAGGAAGGTTTGCCGGAAGACGGCCTGGAAAAAAGGGGGAAGGGGGGGCGGTCAATCTCCTTTCCGAGGTTCGAACCTCAAATAGCGAGAAAGCAACGGCGTGAGAGGGAAAAGGAAGGGAGGGGAACTCGCGAGTTTTCCGCGGGGAAGGGGGGAAAAGGGGGGGGGGAAAAAAAAGAATGGGCCATCCGGCAAAAGGAAAGAAGACCGCTTCTCTTCCGATCGTTTTTTAGCAAACGGGACCATTGGGAGACATGTCCGCAATCACCTTGAAGAAGGAGGGAAGAAGAAAGGATTGATATTATCTTGTACTTCGGACGCCTGGGAAAGAGGGGAAAGAAGGGGAGGGAACTTGCTTGCGAGCAAACCCTTAAAAAAAGGAGAAAAAAAAAAATAAGAAGGAAATGGTCTGACAAGTTGCCTCGCAAGCAAGGGGCGGAATAAGAAAAAGGAACGTTCTGCTTCAGACTAATAAAACAAGAAAAAGAAAAAAAAGGAAGGCAAAGTTGCTTGCGGACATGTCTTCAAAGAGGGAGGGCAAAACGAATCCGGAAGATAAAGCGGCCTGGGGTGAGAATTCCCTGACGGATTTCCCAAGAGAAAGGAAAAAAAAAGACACCTTCCGCGAAAAACCAGAGGGGAAACAGAAGGGGGAGAAAGCCTTTGCCGTTCTCGACTGAAAGGGGAAACTACACGGCCAGGAGATTTACGACAGAGCCCTCGTTTCGTGATCCCGTATTCCCGCCCGTGATTTCCGATCAAAGGTGAAAGGGGAGAAGAGAGAAACGTAGGCGTCATCTTATGGGGGACGGAGGCCTGCAGTTTGATCAAGCCCGACAAGGAGAGAAAAGCCCGGGAAGGGGTCAGTCCATCGTTCGGGCTAAAAAAAAAGGTTAGAAGGTCACCGACGAGGAAAGGGGAAAGGGAGAAAAAAACCAAACCTCTCCGGGGGGAAGGAAAGGGGGGGGAGGATCGGCCAGCGGGTACTACTTCGGCAAGTGAAAGGACTTCTGTCCACCCTGATGACGCGAAAGGGGGAGGCATCAAGGAAAAAAAGAAAAGGGAGGTGAACTCATGGTCCTGTTCGCGCCGTCGCGAAAAGAACTGCCGCTGGGATCGCAGCACCCTGCAAGGAAGAAAAAGGGGGGGGGCACCAGTTCTGGTTCAGCGGGAGGAGGGGGAAGGAAAAGAAGACGGCTCGCACGGAATTCTTTTTTCGGGAAAAAGAATACAGGTCGCTCTTTTCCTGTAGAAAGGGAAAAAAAAAAGGAAAGGGGCAACGATCAATCCCATGCCCTGAGAAAAGAAAAGGTCCCGCCTACTCTTTTAAGGGAAGGGGAAAAAGAGGGCGGGAGTGATCGCCGTCCCTCTGGCCCGACAGGAAGAGTCAAAGCCCTTCAGGCCTACGAAGAAAAAGAAAAGATGGAGGAATGGGCTTTCCGGGACGGGGGGGGGAAGGGGGGGGAGGTGCGCGCATCCCATTCCAGGTGGCAAGGCCTCCTTTCTGCTCGGCGAAAAAAGTGGGGCCAACTGCCCTCTTCTCGGCAACTGGAAAAGAAAAGATTCCGCACAAAAGAAGAGGAAAAACCCGCTTATACCGTCAAGAAAAAAAGGGCGGTCACGCGGTGCTAACTTGAAGTGCGAGCAAACATCGCAATCCCTCTAGCTAAGAAGAAAAAAAAGGCGTCGACTCCTGGTAACAAAAAAAAAGGGGGAAAGAAGGCGGGCCTATCTAGGCAACGCAACCGAAAAGTGGGTTTTGCGCAAGATCACGGTGGCGCCGCAACCTATAAGTTCTTGCCGAAAAAAAGAATCACAACAACACGGAGTACTTAGGAAAAGAAAAAGGGGAAGCGGTGCCCGGCAGAACATTATAGCCGGGGAGGAAAAGGCGTGATCTTGCGGCACCAAAAAAACAAAAAAGTCGGCTGTGCTACGAAAAAGGGTCGATCTCCTGTTTTCGTTACAAAAAAAAAAAAAAAAGGAGAGTAGCTCTCGTAGAAAGGGAAGCGCCCCCCAGAAAAGTGAAAAAGGGCTAGCGACAAAGGTTTCGCCTTCCTTAGACGGGGAGAAAAGGAGACCATGATCTCTCCCGCTTCAATGAGCAAGAAAGCGGGCACCATCTACGCAAAAGAGAAAGGGGCACCGGCTGTACTTTTGAGGAACGCAAAATACAACAAAAGACACGACCTCCCATCTCCTTTTTGGGCAAGAAAAAAGGAAAAGGAGGGGAGGCCTTGCAGTCGTGCGACCCGGGAAAGAGAAGGGGGGACGGAGGACGGCTGCTCAACTAAAAGGAGAACATGGTAGGTCACCGCGTAGCGACGAAAGAAAATTAGGGATCGAGACGAGCCGGTGATTGCGTCGGGAAAGAAAAGGAAAAAAAAGAGGGCGACCCCGAAAATACTCCCGCTGAGAAAAGAGAGACCGACATATGCGTGCGAAAGAAAAAGAGGACCACGCACTGGACCCCGCAAAAAAAAAGTCAAGAGGTTCTGGCGATGCAGGAAAGAAACCGTAAGCCGCTGTCGAACCAGGAAAAGGGGGAAGAAGGGGAAGCGGGCTGTTGATCTGTGAATGAAGGGGGGAGAAAAAGAAAGCAGGGTGCGTTCACCGTCCATCCGCGAGCCCCGGGATAGGACCCGAAAAAAGCTAGAAAAATCTCAATCGAGGATAGGGAAAGGAAGACCAGTCTATTCTAGTATGTACCCTGGAGGAAAGGGGGATGTCTTGTGCGTCAGGAAAAGGAGTATGGCCCCTTTGCGCCGGTTTTGAAGGGGCCTAATTGGGCTGATCACTGCAGGCAGAAAAGAAAAGGAAAAAAAGTTCACATCCAGCTTGCTCATGAATTCGATAAAGAAAGCAAAGGGGGGCCCCGGGCACCATGATCGGAAAGAAAGGTGCGAGACTGCCTTTCCGCGCAGAAAAAAGAATCAATTTACGGAGTTTCACAAAGGTCAAAGGAAAGAGAGAAGAGAAAGAACGGCGTGTGCGAAAGGAGAGGAGGGAGGAAAACGGGGGTCCGGGATGGGGAGGTTTCGGGGTCGGAGGGGCAACGCCGTCACCAGGCTCTTAACGCGAGCAAAAAAAAACTTTACAGCAGGACATTTCCGCGAGACTGTCCGCATCCCGAAAGAAAAAAGAGGAGGGAGGAAAAGAAGGGGCGCAGGACGCTGTTACGCGACGTCGGGGAAAGGGGGAAATGCGAGCAAACCCTTGAACCTAATTGCAGCTCGCAACAACAGAACTGAAAAATACAGAAGAAAAGAGAGATGCACTTCGTCAAGGTTTTGGAGAAAAGGACAAGGAAAAGACGTCGCGTAAACAGCGTCCTTCTAGAAAGAAACGCACGATATTTGCCTATCTTATCAGGGGAGGGAAGGGACGAGCCACAAGGGAAGACTTTCAAAAAAAGGAAAGGGGATGCTCGCTTTAGAGCCGGGGAAGGGGGAAGAAAAGGCAGCCGATTAACAAGACAACCTTCCGCGAAAAAAAAAAAAAGAAAGCGCACGCCTTCTTTGGAAAACTTTAGAGAAGGGGGGGCACCTATTTTAACTCAAAAAGAAAAAGGGGGGGGAGGAAACGACAGTCCTTCTCTCGCAAAAAAGGAGGGGGGGAAAAACGCACGGGAATTTCCGATCATGGTGCCCGGGGGGAAAAGGGAATCGACTTCCTGCGCAAGCTGGGAGGATCGGGAAAGAGTCGTCAGTTGATCAAGAAAAAGGAAAGACGTAAGAACCCTCGCCCAAGGGAAAAAGAGGGGGGGAAAAGGGGGGCCTAAGAAGCCAATAAATCATAAGGGGGAAGGAGGGACCTGTTCTTCTCGCTGGCGCAAAGAAAAAGGGGGATTGGGTCTAGCGTCTCTGCCATCGGTTAGATGAGGAAAGGAAAGAAAGGGAGAGGATCGGTACCGCCACCCTGATACAAGAGAAAAAAAAGACCACACAGCTCCAGGCAGTTTAGGAAGAAAGGGCCGGCATAAGGCGTCGGGTCCTCAGTTGAGAAAAAATAAAAGCCTGGCAGGGCGATTTTTGCTTTGGTACATGACGGGGAAAAAAAGGGATGTCGTCTTTATCCGCCAATATGCCCGGAGAATAGGAATGGTCGGGGGACGAAATCTTTCAAAGCACGGCTCGGCTGCCCGGCACATCCCTCCAAAAAAAGAATGACGGTCAAAGGCTCTGTGTCACCTCCATTTTCAGGAAAGAAAAAATGTGTTCGGCGTAGTGAGCAGAAAGAGGAAACGAAGCTGCCAGTCATCAATAGGGGGAAAAGGGGAACGAAAAGCCGGTGCTGCCCAAAAAGAGGAGAAAAGGTTGTTTGGGAAACTGTTTTCTTGCGCGACGAAGGAAACGGGGGGGCAAGTCCGAACGGGAGGGGAGAAAAGGGGATGAGTCATATTTTTCCCGATGGAAAAAGGATCCTGATCATTCCGACGCTTGAGCCGATAGAAAGCAGTCACCGGTAAGTGAACGACAGAAGAAGGAAAGGGCTGTAACTTTAATTTCTGGTAACGGGAGGAGGAAGGGGAAAAGTCGAAAGACCGTCTAGCTAAGAAAGGAGGGGGCGTCGAACGTCCCTGGTTAACGAAACAAAAAAAGCACTAAGGGGCCGATCTATCAAACGCTCCCGGCGAGGCGAAGGGGGGTTTGTCGCATATCACTGCGGGGGAGAAAAAGGGAAAAGGGGGAAGGGACTGCCGGGCACCGAGAACTCAATCGCTCGAACTTCGTCGAAAATACTCTTATCTTTTATGAGACGGAAAAAGAACATGATATCGGTTTCTGGTGGAGCAAAGAGGAAAAGGCGCCAAAAACACGCCGCATCTCCGGGGGAGGGAGGCGTTGCTAGCTCGGCATCTTCTTGCCGGAGGAGAAAAAGAATGAACTCCACCTTGCCGTCGAGTAGCGAAGGAAGGAAGAACCGGGGGGTCGCGCGTCCCAAGACTTTACAGGAAGGAAAAAAGGAGGAAAAAAGGGAGGAGGCACCAGGTCTAGGACGGTATCCGCGGAGAGAAAAGGAAGAATGCAAAAGGAATGAGAGCTGGCTCGCAGAAAAAACACAGTGATCTCCTCATCGACGGGAGGAAGGGGAACCGTTGGCCACCCTTTCTGTAAGGGGAAAAGATCTAATCGCCTTCCGGCGGGGAAAAAAAAAAAAAAAAAAAAAAAAAAACAAAAAAGAAAAAAAAAAAGAAAAAAAAAAAAAAAAAAAAAAAAAAAACAACAAAAAAAAAAAAAAAAACAAAAAAAATCCCGATCTGTCTTAAGGCGTGTTCCCGCTCTTTCTTTTAGGAGTGGGGGGGGAAGCTGTCGACCATATTTATTCTCTGGGAAGGGAGGGAGACACTACGCAGACCCCATGTGTGCCGGGGGAAAAGAAAAGAGGAGCATCGATTCGATCAGGGCTTGGCTTGAGGAGAACCGGGATTTCAGGGAGACATCCCTGCCTCGCGGAGGAAGAAAGGAATCCCGCTGCGCTAGTCCAATATCGTATCGAGGGAGAGGGAGAAGGAAACAGCACCATGGCTGACACTCACTGAAAAAAGAAAGAAAGAGGGCCGTTGCTGAGGGAATGCTTGTCCAAAAACACGTACTTCGCTACTGCTAATCTAAAAGGAAATGGATCGCTGTTGATTTCTTGTGCCGGGGGGGAGAGAAGAAGGATCAGGGGGAGGGAATGCGCTATGCCGAAAAGGAAAAAAAAAGGGGGGGAAAGGATTAACGAGGCGAGCGACGAGGAAGCTTGGGGGTTAGGGAAACAGGCTAAGAACCAGTAGAGAAGGGGTTCTTTAAGCTCGTTAGGATTTCGGGGAGAGGGGAAGGGGGAATGCCTACAGTGAGTAGTTCTCCAGTGGAGAGAAGTTGGTGGCCGGGCTTTCGGGGAAAAGTCTTCTTAGGAGACCCCCCCGAAGGGAAGGGGAAAAAAAAAAATCCTAGCTTGCGCATGGAATCGAAGAGGAAAGGAAAGTGGCACAGGCCTATCTCATGATACTTAAATAAAGGAAAAAAGTGTGCCGAGACGGCCTGTCCGCGCGGGGGAAGAGCAAATTCTAGTTCTTCTTGGATTTTTCACAAGGGGGGGAAGAGACTATAGGCGAGTAAAGAACTTCTGATGGCGAGGGGGAAGGAGGAAGATGGTTTGCGCTAATTTGTAGAAGGGGGAAGGGGGGGAAACGAGAGTCAGCGTTTGCATCTGAAGGAGCCACAGCTCGGAGTTCTCTTCAGGGGTCAAGGGGGAAAAAAGGAGGAAGAACATGTCCGGCAAGGCACTGATCAGAAGAAGGGGAAAGAAGAAGGGGGGGAAGATGAGTCTGAAGCAGACGATGGGAAAAGAAGGAGTGATAGCTGCTTGCGAGCAATCCCTTAAAAAAAGACTCCGGACAAAAGGACCTGGGTAAGGAAAAAGAGTCTCACGGGATTTGCATCGCAAGGCAAGGGAGAAAAAAAGAAAGGAGTACGGATTCCTTGATCTACTTCATGTCAAGAAGAGGGCCTATCGGAGCAAGTTGGCTTGGCAAAGGAGAGCGGAATTGGGCCTTTAACCGCTTCATGCTGGGGGAAACAGGGAAAAATTAGGCTTAACTCACGGGCGAAAGAGAAGGTACCCAATCTTCGCAAACTATCGCCGAACACGACACCTTCAGCGGAAAAAAACAAAATGAAAAGGACTATTTCTCACTCGTTCGGAGAAAAAGAAGATGCACCTATGTTAAACTCACGCAAAGGGGAAGAGGGGGGGAAGAGGGGAGGGATCTAGGAAGGGGAGAAAGACGAGTAGCCGCCCGGATTTCCGTTATTGGTCAAAAGGCATGAAATTGAGACGTCATAGAGTACTATCGACAGGAAAAGGGGAAAATGGTTAAGAGTTATCCACTCTTTGATACCAGCGAAGAAAGAGAGAACGCACTGTAGAGTCACAATACTAATGAAACGAAAAAGGGAATGGCAGTCCAGGCAGCTTGGCAGAGAAAAAATACTAAGTTCATCAATTTTCCACTAATGATAGAGGGGGGGGAAGACCGAAAAACCTATCCTGAATTGCGATTTGGAAGAAAAAGAGAGTAAACGAAGGCGGCATAGTTCACCTGCAAAAGAAAAGAACGCGGATCGCTGCTGGCGTACAGGCAACAATATCAAGAGCGCTCATGCGTTTTCGTTCTCGAGGGGAAAAAAAGTAACGGCGTCGGGCGCGCAGTTCGTCTCGGGGAGAAGAGGGAAAAAAGACGGGGGACGGGAAGCAGGCGAGGGGGGGAGGGACACAGGGGGCTGTCGTTTCAGTTATGCAAGCAAAAAAACAGGCTATATAGTACTTTCATCGTTATTCTTTTAGTGGAAAAAAGGAAAAAAAATGGGGCTGTTACCGACGCAAAGGGGTACATGCCGAATCTTCTCAAAAAAGATGCACGTTCGGCCTACGCAGGAAGGAAGGGAACAAAGGTCGTTGCTTTATTTATCTGCAGACAGAAAGAAGAAAAAAAGAATACATCTGGTCGCCGCCGAAAAAAAAAGAAAAAGCAGCGGTGCGGCATAAATTGAGAAAGGGGGGAAAAGGTGGGAACACGGATGCGTTGTTCCGGCCAGAAGAAGCCGTTGGCATTTTACACTCGCTTAATTCTTGCACAGAGGAAGTGCGATGTTGCCCGATGTAGACGGACAGGAGGAAAAAAAAAGAGAACGATGGGAACGAGAATCAGGGAAGAAACGAAAAAGCAAGGTGTCTACATTCAGTGGCGGGAAAGGGAAATGAGGTAAAAGGGGGCGGGGACGGCTCGAATCGAAGAAAAGAAAGAAGAAAAAAGGGGAGGGCGTCGACGTCCGGGAAAGGAGACGACGCCAATACGCGGGAAGAAGAAAGGCGCGCTTGCGGTGTGGGGGACAGATGTTAAATACCGCAAAAGAGAGAAAGGGGGGGACGTCGAGATCTAATCTCCTCTCTAAAACAAAAAAAAAGGAAGAAAAAAAAAAGAAGAGGGGATCAGCGGGGGGGGGGGGGTTGGGGGGGGGGGGGGGGGGGAGGGGGGGGGGAGGTTGGCGGGGGGGGGTGTAAGGGGTAGGGAGGGTGTGGTTGTGGGGGGGGGGGGGGGGGGGAAAGGGGGGGGGGGGGTGGTGGAAGGAAAGGGGGGAACTGGGGAGGGGGGGGGGGGGTGGGGGGGCATAGGGGGGGGTTGGTGGAAGCTCAGAGGGAGGGTGGAATGAGCTAGGAAACAGGGGATATCGTGGGAAAGGGGGGGGGAGGCTCAACCGTTCTCTTGCGAAAAAACGCGCCTGCCGTTCAGGAGTGGGGGAGAGAGGCCTATGTAAACCGTCTCTCTCTCTTGTTCACGGGGAAAGACCGCCACCGTGAGCGTCGAGAAAAGAGAGAGGGGAGCACCGGACTTCGATCCGTCAGGAAGGGACAATTTACTCAGCACTTCGCTTGCGCAAAAGGAAAAGGATTCATCGAAGAGTATCCGCTTGCGCATCGTCATGAAGCTAGAGAAAAGCTAATGCGTGCAGGAGGAAAAAGGGAAAGGGGAACACGAACAGCGACTCATCATCGGCGAAAGAAAGAAGGGCCTGGGCCACCCGGCTGTACTGTTTAGGAAGGGAAAAAAACTAACTCGTCCCTGCCCGCCTCATCAGAAGGGGGGAAAAGGGGGCGGGTTTCTTCGGGGGAAAAAGGGGACAGGAGACGACGCGATTGATTAGATGAGCACTTCGGGAAACTGTTTCGGTAAATTTTTTTCGAACATGGAGGGAAAAAAAACGGCATCGGAGTCGATCTATGGCCTTGGCTTGAGAAAATGGAACGGGGAATGCGTCGGTCGACATCTCAATAGGGGGAAAAGGAACCAGAGAAAAGAATCCGCTCGTAGCAGAATCAAAGGAAGCAGTGGCACGAAAAAGGTCCCCCTATTTCTTAACACTCAAAAAAAAAAAGAGCGCCTGCGCAGGCCGTTTCTTCGATGCCGAGGGGGAAAGGGGAAAAAAAAGCATCCGTAACTTTGCTAACGGAAGAAAGGAGCGGGCTGGGGGGTGATCGTGTGATGCCGAGAGCTAAGCAAAAAAATCATTTTTGCGTCTCGATCGAGCAAAAAAAAGGGGGGCCTATTATTAATCGATGGAAGGGGGGAAGAAAAAGAGAATCCCGGATTAGGTTTTTAGCGGGAAGGAAAGGTAGGGAACCTTTCTTACCTCGTTATGATTGAGGGGAAAAGGAAAACTCCCTTGCTGCCCTCATTCTTGGAAAGAAAAGGAAAGGGGTTTCTTCGTGCATTGGCCGAGCAGGAGGAGGGGGGGAAAGGAAGTGCTTTCTAAGTCGGCAGGAAAGAGTCTCTGGAACATACATGCTTGCGCATTAAGGGAGAAAAAATGATGACCCTTTGCTACCATTATCGAAATTCGCGAGGGGGAAGGGGTGCCAGAGACGGTCCTGTCCGTCTAGGGAAAAGAAGGAAGGGGGGGAGGAAACAAAATAGTTTTTCCATTCTTAGAAAAAAGAACGGCAGTGGCTCATGTCTCCTTCATTTGTCTTAAGAAAAGGAGGTGGGGGGAATCGTATCTTAATTTTGGAAGAGGAAAGTAAAAACAAGTGCTCATTATACGCGAAGCCGAAAGGAGGAGCGGAGGGGGCACAAACAGGGGCGGTGTCAATTCGCAGAAAAAAAAATAGGCAAGGCTCGGCGCACGGGGTTATTGATATAGTCAGAAAAAGACTCTATTTCATCTTGATTCTATCCTTGTCAGCGGAAAAAAGGGGAGATGGCTCGAAACACAACAGAACTAGAAAAAAAAGGGGGAGGAGAAAGAAAGAGAAGAATAGCACATTGCGGGGAAAAAGAACGAAAAATGCCGCTGAACAAGACGTACGGCTATTAACAAGAGAGGAGAGAAAAGGATCGACCATAAGAACTATGCGTTATGCATATTGCTTGCGGAAAAAAAAGAAAGAAAGAGGCTGGCACATGACCGGAAGAGAAAGGAGGGCGGGGAGGGGGGAGAGGAAATGGGGGGACGGGGGGGGGGGAAGGGGCTCCATCTTCGCAAAAGGAAAAAAAAGAACATTACGCGAAAACCCGCTAGTGAAGAAGAGAGCGAGTTTAGTCTCTCTTACGACGGTTGAAGAAGGAAAGAGAATGGAAAAAAGCGAAGGAAGATTGACTACCATGGTCGGAGCGGAAAAGAGAAGAACGTGAGGACCGTTTCTCTAGGCGAAGGGGAATGAAGTGGACGATCCTGGTGCCTCACGGGCAAAAAGTAAAATAGGGAATTCTTCCATGCTTGATTGGAAAAAAAAAAAGAAGAGAATAAAGCCTGTGGCCTTAGGCCAGTTAAGGGGGGGAAAAGAAAAAAGGAAACATGTGGCGAAAAAGAAAACTTAATAAAAAAAAAAAAAATGGGGGCAGTCCAGCGTCGGTGCTAAAAAAAAAAAAAAAAAAAAAGAAATACTGAGCTGGGAAGTCAGATATAGGTTACTGCTACAGGATGAAGGGGAGGAGGGAGAAAAAAACCATCCTAGATGCAGGGGATAAAAGGGGAGGATAAAGTCGGAAGGGGAAAAAAAGGGGGAGGGGACGAGGATAGGGGTGGCCGCGCACCCTGATAGCAAAAAGCACTGGCCAAGGATCCACCTCCTCCCTCATCCCGCGTTGTAGGGAAGAGGGAAAGGAAACGGCAGGACGGGTCGGCGGCCGCGAGTTCGTCCGCGCAGAAAAAAAAGGGTTTGGACAGGTGGTCCTGGCGGGGAAGGGGAGAAAAAAAGATAGAACGCTAACTATCTTTGCTAGCAAAGAGGAATTGGGTCGGTCGAAACGCTTTCCGAAAAAGGAAGAAAGCGCCATCAACCGCTCGGGGGGGGGGGGAAAAGAAGAAGAAAAGGAAAGATTCGACTCGATGCCGGGTCAGGGGAAGAAAGACAATGTTCGGCTCATTCCATGGGGGAGAATAGGGGGGGCCTTTCTTTCTCGTCTGCGAAGAGAATAGGAAGTCGCGCGGTTCTGCAAGGACTGAAAAAAAAAAAAGGGGATGCGGCTAAAAGGAAAGGAAGAAAGGACGTGTGTGACATCGCTTGTCGGGAAAGCTATGGGAAGGTGCAAGTCCATCTCGGTCTGAGAAAAAAGGCGATGGTGCCCATCTGCGCGCAGATGAAAGAATGGAGGAAAAAAGGACGGGCGCGAGATCATGGAATTTCGACCGGGGGGAGAAAAGAGGATTGGCGACACAGTGGCGGTTTCGAGGAAAGAAACGTATGAAACACTTTCTTTCGGGAAAAAGTAACAAGACCTAGCGAGCGTACGAGCCGGCAAGAAAAGACGTGAAGGGGAACAGAAAAAGAAAAAGAAAGACATGGCGCGAGCTCTCAACGAGGAAGCTTCTTCGGCAGGGGGAGGGAAAAGATCACGCTTTTCGCCACAAAAAAAAAGCAAAGCGAAAAAGGGAGGGGGCCCTGTTCTGCCTTGCATCCGAAAAGGATCCAAAACTAAAAAACAAGCTTATTATTAGTAACCCGAGAGAATGGGAGAGAAAAAAAGGAGAACAGGGAGATTAAAAAAAAAAAAGAACGGGTTGGTCGGTTTCGCACAAAACAAAAACACGCCTCGCGAAAAAGACTTCATGGGGGAGCTCGGCCAGCTTCGTGCCGAGGAGGAGAAGGGTACCCAGACGTCGACGCCAGAAAAAAGGAGAGAGAGGTCTTCGTACCTTCGAACGGAAAAAAAAAACCCCCCCCCCAGAAAAAAACACAACAAACCCCCACACTCCAAGAACGCGGGAAAAAGGGGGAGCACCTCGTCGGCGCACTGTGGAAGGAAAAAAGGAAAATGAAGTCGGTCGATTTTCCATGGAGAAAAAAAAAAAGAAGCATGGAGGAATAGCCGCGTCATCGTTCTCCATAGGAGAGAAGAAAAAACGTACTAAAACACAAAGGGGACCGTGGGGGGGGGGGGGTGGGGGGGTGGTGGGGGGGGGGGGGGGGGTGGGGGGGGGGGGGGGGGGGTGATTGGGGGGGGGGGGGGCATTGCCACCCGGCGTAAGGATCACCCCTGTGTCAACCCGAAAAAAAAAGAAAAAAAAAAAAACGAAAGTGCTTTTTCTCAGTAGTCGCTTGAAGGGAGGGAAAAAAGGGGGGGAACAGGAGTATTCGTAAAAGGAAAAGGGAAGGCGACACTACTGCTCCGACGAAACCCCATGGTGAAGCGGAAAAAAGGAGTGGCATCTCGGCATCGAGTCGAGCAAAAGGAGCGGGCGGCCAGGAACGAGGAGAAGGGGGAAAAAAAAAAAGGAACATCGACGGCTGAAAGTCGTTTGAAAAAAAAAAAAAGTCCATGAGCCTAGATCCTGCTTATTCTTTGTCGATCACGAAAGAAAAAAAAAGAAAACTAAACGCTAGAAAATGCTCGGCTGCGGGAAAGAAAGGGGAGGAACGGACGAACTGCGGAAAAAAAGAAAGGCGAACAGGAACATGAGTACCGAAACGAAGGGAAAACTTTGAGTGATTGCCTTTATCTTTTCTCGATCAAAAAGGGAGAGGGGGAGGCACCGATTCCTCGAAGAACAAGAAAAAGGAAAGGGGAATGGGACCGGAAGTAAGTAACGCTCATGGAGGAAGAAAATAGCAGAGAGGGTGTTTAGCTCATGTCTAATATAAAGAAAAGAAAGGGTTAACAATTGATCTCGCTTTAGTCTTTGCTGGGGAGGACGGAAGACGACTCCATTCTTGCTGTCCCTTTGAGGAGGAGGAAGGGGAAGGGGGCGAAGGGGAAATTTTCGGGATTGGAAAAAAAAGAAAAAGGGAGAAGGGATCTAGGCAACTATCATTGAGGAATGAGCTATACATCCGAGTATGCTTGTCCTTGGCGTGCACATGATGGGAACAAGATAGTTGCCTGAACGGCCGCGGTCCGCTCCTTCAAGAGGAGGAAGAGAAGAGGGAGGGGCACTAGTGCAATTCTCCGCAAGAAAAAAAGGGGCGAAGGTCGCCTCAATTTTCTTACTAACAGGTTTTTAGGAAGGTGTCTTGGAATAGGAAGGAAAGGGAATAACAGCCGTCAAACCCAGGTCTCTTAACGGCGACAAGAAAAAAAAAAAAGAAAAGAAGATAGTGCCATGCATTCTTCCAGGGAAAGAAAAAAAAAAAAAGAGAAAGAGCTAAGGGAAAAAAACGTTAAATTGGTAAAAAATTATTCTTATCTATGACGCTGTAAGGAGTAGGGGGAGAGATTGTTGGCCGAGCAAAAACCTTGAACGTAAGTGGAGAGAGAGAAGAAAAGAAAGATCTCTGAGGAGAAGAGAAGGAAAAAAGGGGTGGGGCTCGCAAAGAGGGTAGAATCCATCAAAAAGAAACCTTTGGGCAGACCTATATCATAGACGCTCATTCGATATTGGAAGGAAGAGAGAATCTGGGGCGACTGGACCGCATGCGGAAAAAAGAAAAAGGGGGGATGCCGCTTTAATATTCCTGGGGGAAGGAAAAAAAAGAAGAGTCCACGACAAAACAGGAGGAGAAAAAAACGAGTGAAGGAAACTTGTAGGCGACATTCTCCCCTCATTTCTTTCAGAGGAAGAGAAGATAGTGAAAACGCCAAGGCTAGGAGATTGACAAATGGGGAAAAAAAAAAGAGATAGCGGGGGAAAAAGGCTTTATAAAAAGGTGGCAAGATCATGGTGCTTTCCTGGCTAAGTGAAGAAAAAAAAAAGAAAAAGGAGATCGACAATTCTTCAACGCTGGGGGGAAGGAAAGGACTACAGAGCGCATGAGGCCTTCAGTTGATCAGAAAAAAGAGACAAAAAAAAGAAAAGAAACCGGGCGCAAAGGGACGAAGAAGAAGAAAAGAGAAAAGAAGGACGGCACAAGAAATCCTAATGCTTAGTTAAAAAAGGGGAAGAAGGGAGAATGTACTCAAACTAAAACTGCTATCGCTATTGCAATGGGGCGAGAAAAAAAAGGGGTACTAATTGGGCCAAGTTCACTTCAAGGGGAGAGGAAGGAAGAAACGGATGAGGGGGAAGAGGGATTGATCGTGATAAGGGGAAAGAAAGAAACGGGGCGTTCATCAATGGTGTCCACCAAAAGCTGCTACTCGATTCTCTCTCGGCACTCGGAAAGAAAAGGAAGAGGGAGGGGGGCCAGGGGCGTGTGCAACAGTCCTTGTGGCTGTGCGGAGGGGGGAAAAAAGAGGGATAAGGGGGAACTTGATCAGTGGGGGGAAAGGTCACAGCGCCGCGATGGGCGCTTGCTAACCGTAAAAAAAAGAACCTAGCAGCCCTATCAGCCAAGCCCCCTGATCGACTCGATGGGACGGGAAGAAGGGATGGGGCCCGGAACCATGGTAGGAGGGGAAGACGGCAACGAAGCTGTCCGTCTTCATCAAAAAAAAGAGGGAAAAAAAAGGCAGTGACTCCTAATGCAAATCCCTGTGCGGGGAAAAAAGGGAGGGAAAGGGGTAAGGGTTGAAACGATCTGGGCGTTGGGGAGGAAAAGGAAAAGCTAGGGGGTCTTCAGGCCGAAGGGAAAAAACGAGGCTGAGTCATTTTGTCCGCAGGGGAAAAACTAACCACTTAAAAAAGTCGCCCTTGCGAAAGGGAGGGGGGGAGGGGAAAGAAGACCGGCACCTAAACAGGAAGGCGAAAGGGAGGAGGGGAGGAATAGTGAGGGAAAAAAGAGTGGGGCGGCTTAAGGTCAGAAAACAGTCGTTCTACTCTCCTTTCCGCGGGGGGAGGAGAAGTCCCCGGGTAACTAACAAGGAGAAGAAAAGAGAAACGCTGTCCCGAGATAAACAAAGAAAGGCGGCGCTAGGGAGGGGGGGTTTTGGACGCAGAAAGCTTTTCTGCCGCAGAAAGAAAAGGGGGGTCTGGCGTGCAGCGCGAGAGAAAAAAAAGAGGAGAAACAACAAGGTCAACGGGAAAAAGTTGGATGCTGCTAGGGAAACAGAAAGACCACTTTTAATCAGGGAGATTGCTGGTTTCGCACACGGAAGGGGGGGCAAAAACAACGACGGAAAGGAAAACCAGGTGACTCCGGGGGGGGAGGAGGGGGGGTCTAATGCCCTCTTCTTGAAGGGAGGGAGAAGACACACACCAAAAAAAAAAAAAAGGACTCAGACGTCTACTCCCTTCTCAAAAGGAAAGGAAAGAGGCGGTACTTCACTTCCTGAAAGGGGGAGGAAGACAATAACTTTACTCAGCAAGGAGCCCAGACCGAAAAAGGGGGAAATTACCTTAAGGAAGGTCCTCGCGGTAGAAGAGAAAGAAACCCCGGGAGATGCGCAGGATGACTAGCAGGAGAAGGAACCATCGACTCAGCCAGAAGAAAAAAAAACAAATGGAGGCCTGCCACCCGGAGGGGACGGATGCGTCAGAAAGGGAACCCATCGGGAAAAAAAAAAAGGACCGCCCAATCTCCTTTGGGAAGAAAAAAAAATCAGGAAAGTCAGGAAAGGGCTGCACGCAGATTATTGTTCCGAGGAGGAGGAAAAGGAATTCCTACTAGCCGCCGACCGCCATGGGGGGAAGAGGGGAAAAGGGGGCGGATCTACCGTGGACGGGGAAAAAGAAGGCAATTGGCTTGATCTTTCGGGGAAGAAAAATTATTCGACGATCTCATTCTCTTCTTGGAAAGGTCTTGGAAAAGAACCGCGAGGCAGGAACACGAGACGTAGCCGCTATCGGAGCAAAGAAAAAGGGAAAAAAAAGAGGAAAAAAAGCAAGGGGGGCCACCGAAAAAAAAAAAAAAGTTATGGATGTGCGTCTGCTGACGGGAAGGAGGAACTGGCCACCGGTACCTTCATATCATGGAACAGAAAGGGAAAAAGAGGTGGTGTCGTTATGGCGAGAGCGAAGAGGAAAAATAAAGCAATGCGATCAGTTCTTGTTTCGGGAAAGGGAAAAAAGGAAAAGGAAAGGTTACACTTCCGAGTAGTAACTTCGATGACGGGAAAAGAGAAAAAAAAATCTCAAAATATTTTCTTCTTCTCGTCAGGCGAAGAAAAGAGAGAGGAAGTCTTACCGTATTTTTGAGGGGGGAAGAAAGGAGGACTGCCAATCTCTTTCCGCTTTGGGGAAAGAAAAAAAAGAGCTTGGCGGGGCATCTTATCAATCTGTGTCAGGCCAGAAGAAAAAGGAAGCCGGAAAGGTCATCATCAGCTTGCTATGAAGGAAAGAAGAGGAAGTTGGCCTCGGACCAGATCGGAAATCCGGAGAAGGAGAAAGAAGAAAGAACGGGAAGGGAAGGATCTTGCACCAGGAAACAGACGGGGGAGTGGTCACAGAAGGTTTGCAATGTAAAAAAAAAAAAAGGACTAAGTAAAAAAGCGGTTCTCATGTCGCTCAAGGGGGGAGAAAACAAAAAGGGAAAAGGTTCGTGAATCGCTGAGGGGGAAAGAACAAAAGATTAATCGGCGAGCATCAAAAAAAAAAAGGGATTGGGGTTTGCTCATCATTCGTTTACGTAGGAAAAAAGTTGTATCGCCCAGGATTACAGATAGGCAATATCTCTGGGGGAAGGGGGGGGGGGGGGAAAGGGGACGCCTGTTTAAGCGACGTCTGTGAATGGGGGAAAAAAAACAGTGAAACGAAGTGCTATTTCGATCAGAAAAAGGGATAAGAAAAAGAGCGAGGTGAGAGAAAAAACTGGGATGCAGAGACAAGGTTTGGCTCGCAAGCAAGTGGAGAAAATCAAAAACCGTAATCAGCGGCCTGCTTGCAGACTAATTGCATAAAAAAAAACTGAATGAAGGCGGGTGCGACATGCTCGAGAAGAAAAAAGAAAAGGGAAAGACGCGCTTTGTAAGCGGAGAGAAGAAGGGGGAAAGGTTGGCTCCGACTAACTTCAGCCGATTCACGACAAAACCCTTCAGCTAAAACCCCGGATTAAGACAAATGAAGGAAAGAGAAAAAAAAAAGAGAATATGACGAGGATAGAAGTGAAAAAGGGAAAAAAAGAAAAAAAAGAGATGGACGTACCTGGTGTATGAGAGGGAAAAAGGAAAAGAGGATCATGAATCTCCTTATCCATCCTTGATTTCTGCGGGGAAAAGGGGGAAATCATCACGCCAAAGACCTATCGGACTTCATGCTGGCAAAAAGCGGGGGAAAGGAAAAGCGAGCAGCCAACTTAGGCCTGATGGAAAAAAAAAAACTAGGCATCATATCACGGAGGTTAATAGCCACAAAAAGAATTCCTTTTTTTCCTTCCAGGAGGAAAAAAAGGAACTAGGCAAGAAGCGTCTAACGAGTTGAGGAAGAGAGAGAAGATATACTGGGGGTTCTTAGGAGGGACGAAAAAGAGAAAGGCGCGAGGGGGACTCTGAGGAGAGAACTTTACTGTCGGCAATTTCTAACTATCGGGGTAGATGGGGAGAGAGAAAAACCAGAGAGCCGGCGTAGTGATCGGGCAGGAAGCGAAAAAAAAAAAAAAAAGCAGGGAT
>Ga0179593_1313693_pt1 | contig 19939 bp, 18 predicted proteins | sample CZODoug2_1_08_16_FD_185931 | JGI IMG/M metagenome (GOLD analysis project Ga0179593, IMG submission 185931) | Vadose zone soil fungal communities from Angelo Coast Range Reserve, California, USA - CZODoug2_1_08_16fungal (PacBio error correction) | ecosystem: Environmental > Terrestrial > Soil >...
CTAACAGAATCCGGGAACGCGTCGAGGGGAGAGGAGTGACTCTGAGATTGGAGACTCATCAGATCGATAAGGTGAAGAGCAAGACAAAAGGTAAAGAGGAAGGTAAGAACGCGGACCGTCTTAGGGGTTGGGGGCGGTCTGGTTTGGCGCTGCCGCCACAAGAGGGGAGACGGGGAAAAATACAGAGGAAGAAGAGTCGCATCCAAATCAGAAGCAGGGAACTTCACTATGCGGGGCACGATCTCTCCACTCCCACGAGAGGTAAATCCCCAAAGGGGACCTCCGAACGGCACGACTGAGAGAAAAAGAAGCCCCGTCGATTCAGATAGAACTCGAAAAAAAATCGGTCCTCGGCAGTAACCAGAGGCTTCGCCGCTCTGAGAATCAGCAAGTCCAATACGAGAAGAGAGGCACGGAAATAGGGGAATCAACAAATAACAAGAGGAAATCTGTTTCTAGACACTTGTTAAAAGGGGGTCACGGTCGCTACTCATCCCCATCAATTCGATATCGGACTCAGGGGGTAAGGAGAGCAGGAGGACGGAGGGGGGACGAACGAGGATCGATATTGACTTAAAGAGTCTACCTCTCTCATTCTTTCCATGGAAGGTGGTGCGTCGTACTTCTAAGGTGAAGAGACTCAATTAAAGGGAAGAATGATAAATCTCCAACCTCGCCTTTAACAGGTCGCATCTCAGAGATACCGAAGCCTGGGAACAATCCCGAGGCGACCCGCGACTGAAATCAAAAGAGTAAAGAAAAACGGACGCGAGAAAAGAGGGAAATCTTCAACCTATGCAAAGTCGGTCTGGAACTCGAAGGGTCTGTGCGGGACCAGGGAAGGGGCCGAGCGGATCGCACTAAAGAAGAGAGACCGATAGATAAAACTACTGAGAAGGTTAAAAGGTAACCGGAATAGTCATGAGCCGGCTCGCGCGACGAACGACAACGGCTGCCGGTAGACACGGTAAAATCACCTATAGGAAAGGATAGTGGAACTCCTACCAATATCGCACCTGGGGATGTAAGCCTACAAGAATTCTCAACAGAAAAGAAAAAGACCAGAAAAAATTAGCGTAGGTTGGGACTTTGCCCGGGCGCAAAAAAGGGGGGAAGGGGTGAGTCTGTCAGAAGGGGGAAAGGGTGCCATGCATGAGAGACATCGAGAAAAACGGTGAAGGTGGATGTCCTCACTCTCATCGACATCTGGCTGCGCACGAAGCAGGAAGTAGGCAACCTTCGTCACGGTGGGTCCTAAAAAAAAGAGAGGGAAAATCTCGGGCTGCGGCTCAGACCGTACCACCCTCAAATCTACGTCGATCGGGTCGCCAGAGAGAACAAGTCTTATGCTCGTTAGGGGGGGGGGAGGGACGAGGGGAGAGAAAAAAGGGTGCTCGACTACCCTGGGGCTGCCATAAATCAGAAAGAGAGAAAGGTGTCTGACGAACGGCACGAGTCGGTCCGAAGAAGTTTGACCAGAAGGAGGAGAAATTTCCTTCGAAAAGGACTCATCGAAGACGGGAAAAAGGTCGTTACTTCTTGTCCATTCTCTAATCGTCGGTCAAAAAATGAGAAAGAAAATGGAATTCACACTCTCCGAAATAGAACGAGCAGAGGGGAAAGTGGAGCTCAAGAAGACGCATAAAGGACTTAAAATATCAGTGCCGTGCCAGAAAGCCTCTACAGCAGAACGATTCGAGGGAAAGACATCGATGGGGGTAGGGGGGTAGGGCAAACTAAAACGTCGTTGGCAAAGATTCTGTTTAAAGCATGAAAAAGATGGAGTGGATTAAGTTAGAAGGCCCGAGGGGGAAAGAGGACTCCTACGAATCGGGGAAGGGAGTCCTTCGATGATTGCTGAGGTCTACTGGGGCGATGAGCTTCGATTTTTATGTATACACATATTAGTAGGGTTCAAGGAATAGGGAGACTAGGCATTAGCGAAGGGGTGGGGGGAAGAGAGCAATTTTTCCATGTCTAAGCAGGGAAAAAGGTCTGACGCTTTTTCCGGTAGAGAGAAAGTGAAGAGCGATTATACGATCAGTCCCTTTTCAGTCGGGGAGGAAGGGAAGGAAGAGGAGTGACACCGAGGGGATTTAAAGCTTCTTGTTAAGAAAAAAATCGCTTTCCATGAGAAGAAGGATGGGGGAGGACCCTCTCAGGGGGGACAAGGGGGCTTGTAGGGCTTTTACCTCAAGAGAAAAAAACAGAGGTCGCCAAGAAGGTGGACCGCTGCAAAGAGAATTCCCACGGGAAAGATAGAAAAAAAGGTCCAGCGAATCTGGGAAATCAAACAGGAGCGGCAGAGAGGCCAGAAGCACGAAGTCCTCACATCTCAGTCTTGGGGGAACTCCCGAAAGCAGGGACGATGTGAGAAAACCAGAGACGATCCAGTAAAGCAACGGAAGAAAACGTAGCTTCCGATAAACGTTCAGAGAGATGCGGTCAACCGAGGAAAATTCTCTAAGGACAGTCCTGGTAAGGGAGGGGAGCAAGTCTACGGCTAAATGAAGCGCTTAAGGCATATGTGGTCCAGGGATAAACGCTGGGTGCGCTGGGGCCACGGACGGTAAACAACCTATGATGAACCGTGTTTATATAAAGACCGCATGGCATCAAAACGACGGGGACACATCAGGTTGGGGGGGGGGGCAGGAGGGTGAACTGGTTCGGGAATCGCAAGCGACCTTTGGATTGGTAAGTACCGTGGTCAGAATGTTTTTGCCATCAGGGTCGGTGCCTTTCAAAAAACGGTGGCCTCTGTAAGAATGAAGGAGATAGGATCGGAGCCCGAGCGAGGGCTGGGAACGAAATCTCTCCTCAGGGTTTCATCTTCAGAACTCACGATAAAAAAAGAACGCTCTGCTTGGGGGACGGGTCTTCGGACGGGTACAGGAGACAGATATATCTGGGGCGTTATCAGCTTCATACTCGTCACTTCATAGAGGGGGTTGGCTCAGGAAGATAGAGAGAAAAAAAAGAACAAGGGATATTATTAACAAGATGCGATAGGTCGAAAGACAACCAAATCCTTGAGGTACTTAGCAGGGCGGTAGAGAAAGAGAGAGAAAAGACGAGAATAATTGGTAGGGATACGCCGAACCGGCCGTTTGGAAAGCCGAGCCGTGGATGTCAAGCGGACGGATTGAACAAACAGAAGAGGAAGGCCCGAACAGACGACCAAGGATACGAAGGGAACCAGAACGCATGCTCCTCGGGTGGCCCCATCCGGGAAACTACATAGAAAACATGTTTGAAATGTCGAATGTACACTTCCAAGAGAGGGGAGATATACAGTAAGAAAAAAAGAAAAATTACCGTCGGGAGGGAGACCATTAGTAATGCTCCCCGGTGTTCCCGAATCTTTACAGGGCAGCCAGGAAGGGAGGGGGAAAGGTTCGACGAAGAAAAAAAGAAGGAAGAGTCTTAGAGAAGTCGAGGAGGCGAAACTAGAGGGGTCTTCGCATGCCGATTGATAGAAGAGGAAGAAACTTTTGACCGCTATGAACGACAAAAGTGCCTCTCTCATCTCCGGGAGGGGGGCACCTGACTGTGCCTATACGGCTCAGAAAAAAGGCTTGGCATCAAAATCACGCAAGTCGCGAAAAATCGTCTTTACTTACGTCTTTTCAGGAGACCGGGCGGGAAGGCTCTTCTATCGCTGAGAGAATCTAACCCGATTGGGGGAGGGGGGGGAATCCGCGTCGCTGCCACTAACAAACAAAATCGCGGGGTTTGTTGTTGGGGGTGGGGTTTGTTGGGTTTTTTTTTTGGTTTGTTTTTGTTTTTTTTGTGTTGGGGGGGGGTGGGGGGGTGTTTTGTGGGGGAATCATGGAAGACGCTAGAGGGGGGGCTCACGATAGAGATCAAAGAGAAAGGGAGAAAGCACCACCAAAAAAAAAAAAAAAGAAAACCCAAAAAAAAAAAACCCCCCATATAAACTGTCAAACAACAAAACTTTGCCGGAAAGATCACTCGCGCAAGGCTCGATTGGAAAAGAACTTAAAGGGGAGATCTGAGCTCAAAAAAAAACGGCCACCCCCTGCATCCATCCGGCTGGACTGGTCCATATGGGAAGAAAAGGGGCTTAAATGGTCCCCCTACCTTTGAGGTAAGAACAACCTAGGAACGACGATAAAATAGGACCGCCTGAGAACCCAAAAAATCCGGGGATAAGAAAACACGACGGTTCGCAGAGAAACTGACTTCACGACGGGCAAGGTGACCGGCAGCACGAGATCTGGGGGGCGCAGCAAAGGAGAAGTTCTTACAGGACGAGGGATGGTGTACCCTAACTACACCTCTCAGGGCGCTCGAGAAATCGTCGCAGGGGCTGAGGCCGCACGGATGAAGTCTCGAAAGCCTAATTCTAGAGAGAATGCTTCTAGCGAAGAAGGGTAGGAGCGAACACGCCGAGTGGGGAGTACTTCAACGTCTTCTAGGAAAAAGGGTTCTTGAACGCCGTCTGCTAAGTTCACTCCTTACGACGCAACTGAGGAGAGCGATCATGGAGTACTTCAAAGAACAGAAAGAACGTGGGGCAACTTAGTCTGAAAATTAATCTTCGCCCGGGACGGCCCTACTTCGGTCGGTCTAGTCTGTTCCGTGTGGGCGATCAATCTTAGGATCATCTTCAAAAAAGCAAAAATCAAGTCTCATCGAAGGGATACCTAAATGGTCTATCTGAAAGGGAAGTCGGCAAGGAGCGGGGGAATCGCTGTTTCCTCTGACATGTTCGAGTCCGAGACTCTGCTCGAGACGTTGGTCTATAGGAAAGAAGGGAATTTGTTCCTAAGAGCGGGGAGGGAGGCCCTCTCAGGATTTCTAAATTCTCAAGAGAGGGAAGAGAAGACAGTCGCCGCAGACTCTTCACGGAAATACACTTTCGCGAAGCGGGGGGGAGCTATCCGCTTTCTGAAACTTGGGCGCGGCCACTCAAATAGTCGGACTTCGTCTGCTATTGAGTTGAGAGAAGGAGGATTGATGCGGGGGCAGACATACGCGGGGAGAGCATTTTCGGGGGGTCATCATAGGGGAGAAGTAGGGGTCAACTTTATCCCGTGCCTGGTTGGCGCGCCGTAGACAGTCATATCCGTAGACCGGACCGGAGTAGGAAACGAGGGAGTGGGGGTACGAGGCGTCTAGAGCTTCTGAGCTATCCTCACAGCTAAAAAAAACATGCCATGGTTGCCGGGAGCTATCACGCGCAAATTCCCGACGAGAAATGCAAAGCTGGAAGCGGCAAGTTCTCAAGGGAAAAGTCAGTAGGTTTTAGTTCTGTTTGCATAAAGGGACGCTGTCCCTTCTGGCGCGTGTTCAAGTACGTGAGTCCCGAGAGAGGGACGCAGTAAGGTGGCAGCGGGAATGCGAGGGTGCTCAAATTTAAGATCTAAAGGATCGCAGGGAGAGAAATGGAGAAGGGGACCTCTGGAAAGGGAGCAAACGTCAAGAAGAGCAAACGAGAGATCGCTCTTGAGAACAACTCTGGAGGAGCTTCCAAAATAGAAAAAAAGGACCGATGATCGAAACGAAAAACAACTTCCAGATAATCTGAGAATTTAAATGTGGTTGTGGATGAAGAGAGATAAGGGAAAAAGTTTTAGAAAAGAGAACCGGAAGGGGGGTGTTCGTGGCATCACTATAAGTGCCTACTTCTCTGGGAGCTTAAAAAATCTCGGCAACTCGAACGGTTGCATGCACGGGATACGACGGGTGACGCGGTCGATAGGAGGTTGCGAGGCGCTCATCTTCTAGTTGGGGGGTCAAAAGCTTGTGTCGTCTCTACCTACGTTAATCAGAATAGGAAAAAAAATTGTGAAGGCTCCTCTTGATTCTCGTTTGGACCCATCGTCCTGTTCTAGCCGAAGTGAAAGGTCAGGGAAAACCCGCAGCACCACGAACGAGATGCTAAAAAAGCGAAAGCTATCGCAACTTTACCTTGTCGGACAGGAACTATCTAGAAGGATTGCAGCCAAGAGCGAAGCCGAGAGGAGAACGAGCCGTTCAGATGATTCGTGTAATAGAGATCAACAAAAACGGAAAGGAAGGGAAGCAGATGGAGATCTGACTAATCCTTTAACTTCTTCACATTATCACGGAGCCGCTCTTGCTTGCGCTCATCAATCTATCCGTTTAGAAGAGGACGCACAGAACACTGGAATCAAGGAAGAGGGCCGGGAGGTCGGGTTTGGGGGTGGTCTGGGGGGGTTGGCAGCTTGTCAAGAAGGAGACGTTCAGCTGAAAGGACGACAAAACTCTGCATAAGCGATTCATGAAAGGGTTCAAAGTAGTCAAGCGCGCAGTCAAAACCACGAGATTAAAGAAAAACGGAAGACCAGAAGAGAAAAAAGAAAACGAGGTATAACTATCGAAAACGAGTCTTCTGCAGGAACGCGAGAAGCGTTCGCCTCTAGAGAGTCAGCATACCACTAGATTAAAATGGACGTGATACAAGCGAAAAACAGTCCTCTGTGAGAACAGGGTGGCAAAATCTCTAAGGCATACAACAAAAAAACATGCGAAGGTCGCGAAGCAAGACGGGGGCCTTAGAAGCGAGGAGCAAAAAAAGGTCGCGATGTCGGCATTAATCGGATAGCTCTCCGTTGACTAGTCGACAGGGGTGTTCTCGTCGAAACACGTGCTGCGGAGATCATCATGTGAGGTGCTACATTGATAGCATTTATCCCCGCCCAAGAACAAAGTTGAAAAACCGAAACGGGGAAGACGCCTTTTAACACTATCCGCCAGGAGACCTCGAAGAAGAAAAAGAAAAGACTCGATCTCCGAGAGCCCGGCGTCAGTCTAGATTGAGCGGCGGGGGACGCGACTTTGAGAGTTTGATTAACACTTTCATTGAAGCAATCTAGAGACAAAGAGGGAGGAGCCATAAGGCACACGGTAACTTTAGTTAAAGACAGGCAAAGTTACAGCGGCTCTCTCGAACTCAAACAAATACTCACAAAGGGAGACCTTAAGGGAGACCGAAAGGCAAACCAAAGGGGATAAATAGAAAATCGCAGGGGCAGGGAGGGGTCGATTTGTAAACTCCTACCCTAGAGAAGAAAGACCAAGAAATCTACCAGTAGAGAGGGTTCGTGCCGCGACAACCACGGGGAGACGAAAAATGTAATACGGGAAAGGACTATCGCGGGGAACCGTTTCATAGCTAATGGGGAACGTTGTTATTTGATGAACGGAGAGGAAAAAAGCGCCATCGAGCTAACCACCTCGCGTACTCGTGACCATGAGGATGACTCTAAAAAGTCTAGGAAACTCTCATTTTTAGAGGGGCGCTAACGGAAAAAAAACGAGCAGTCCAGACTCTAAAGACGGAGAAGCTAGGAAAAGTCTTTCCGCGGGGGATGCTAAAGAGTTGGGTTCTTAACAAGAGAATCGCAAGAGCTGAATAAGCGGGGAAAGGTCTCCCACGAATAGTATCCTAGAGGAGAAATCGCATGCCGCAGGCCGTGCCAAAAAGGGCCCTGGAAGCAAAAAGCGAATCAAGAGAGTCGGTAGGGGAGTTACCTCGCGTCGCGGTCATAAAAATCTTGCAGAAGACGACCAGGATCCACGAGAATTCTCAAGCAGATGGGAAATATATAAACGAATGCGAGTCTCATGAGTATCTCTTGCCGCCGGCTCCGCTAAAGGTCTACGATAGGAAGGGAAAGCGGGGGGACTTTGTCGGACGGTACGAACCGCAGGGATTCCTACTCGAGGGTTGGGAGACGCCAAAAGCTGCTTCGACTTCCGGAGGGAAGAAGGGTCCAGCTGAAAGAAAAGATTTATCGGAAGTACAAGCTTGAGCCTGAGAGATTCTAGTGGCAACTGAGGCGGGAGAGGGCGTTTCTAAAAATCGGAATCCATATTGTTTATATAGCATTACATGTAGTTGGTCAGGGAATCTTTCTGACCTCTACCAAGGGGAGATCATGTACTTTAAGCGAAATAAAAGGGGGTGTCCCAGGGGGGAAAGAGACTCTATAAAGGTACTGTCTTCTGGTCCCTACTTCTCGAACGGTAAGATGGATCTCGGAGTCAACCTTTGAGTCTTTGGAGACGCTTTGAGGAGCCATCTAATTAGTGAGACATCGCGGCTTGGTGAGAACGGAAATGTAGACCTCCATCGAGTGCTTCACATTAGCCGGGGCGACCCGGGTTGGCGGGAACACATTTGATTTCGTGGGGAAAGCGACCATAGAAAAGCAAAAAGTGTGGCGATGAACACTCGTCCCACTCGGGTAAGAGGGCAGCGCTCAGAGAAACACAGGGGAGCGCCAGGTTCCAGAAAGAAAGCCTTCACAGATCGGCGCTCGGCGAAAGTGTCCGATTTTATTCCAGAAAAGGCGAGCGATCATACAAACAGAGGGGGCTGGAGGAAGCTCAAGGAGAACTGGTGAGAGGGCATCAGTGTAAAGAGCAATAAAGGATCTAACTAACTGGGAAGTGAGTAGTCTAGCGCACGACAGAACGCTATGCCGCTCGTTCTCGTGTGTGCTCAGAGAGAGAGAGTTTCACTGATAAGGACCCAGGAGGGTAAACAACCATGGAAGGAAACCAGGGACGCATGAAATGGAAAGACCGAAGTCCTTGGGCGCTTTAGGGTAAAAAGGAGGATCAGGAAAACGGGGCCGTGGGAGGTGAATCTACATTGACACCATGTTTGAATGTAGGTTTTCCGTCAATGTTCCTCTGTAGCAGGGAACTCAAGAGCTGCAGGATCCCGGAGAGAGGGATTACAGGGAATCGCTCCAGGACTTGTGAGTTTCCAGCTGTAGGCAAAGATCCACCGGGGGGAAGACCGTCTCGGCGATGGGGACCGGTCAGGTGGGCAGACCGCTCCAGAGGAACGGCTACTCGGGACGCGCAAGCGTGCAGAAGGATTTGAGCCTTTGGGCATTCGCAAAGGATAAAAACAACAAACGGAAGGAGGGAGTGAAAGATATGGGAGAGAAGGAGGCGGCGCCACCTCCGGATGCCGAGCCGCGTATAAAACTAGGAGAAAAGACAGAACGATTCTCGACGCCGAACCGAAACATCGCAGAGCCCGTTCTGTATACGGGAAATCTGGGAATACTCAGCGAGGAATTCCATCAAGAGAAGGGAAAAAACAAAACGATGCGACGGGGAGGCAAGTCCGAACCTAAGAAAAGGTCAAAGAAAGTGGAGTCTCTTCCCACTACCACTAGGCGATTTCTTAGAAAAGGAACCGAAAGATCAAGGAAACTAGGTGCCGGTTACTTGGGGTATTTCCTTTGGGATCCAATTTTGAGGAGGATTACTGGCATTCATTGAGGAGTGAAAAAGAGGAGACTACCATCTCTAAGTCTCGGACATCGTCCTTCTCGTATCATCTGAAGGGACGCCAATGCGTAGGAAAGTGCTGTTTACACGCTATTATATAAGGGCGGCAAGATCGAAGAGGACAAAGACGGAAAAGAGATCGGTGTCGAGCCTCGGGCTCAAAGCTTCACTCTTCGAACGAAAACTAATCTCAGTGAGCCGTCTGCTGCTTGCACCCGTACTGATTCCTCTTGAGAGGAGGCTTAGAGGCATCTAGAAAAGAAAGGGGTGAAGACTATGGAGGAGGCACCGTGTTGCGGATTCCACGACGACTACCTAAAAAAGACGGCAGGGTCCTCTTCTGCTCATGAAGACGCAATGGAGTTCTAAAGAATTACAGATCAGACCAGGAAATGGGGGACAACAGAGCGTTAGAATAAACTTAAGAACAGGAGGACCACGTTTCTGCTATGATGAGGGGGAAAAGTTTCGAGGAAAGGAGGAACAAAAACGGGAACTTGAAAAGGGGGAGATGATCTGAATAATAAAAAGGAAGACGGCAGGAAGTTCCATCCAGGAAGAATTGACGTTAAGGAAATAAACTTCCATGCAAACGGCAATGTCATATTGTCATACTAACAATATTAAAGACAGGAAACGCGCCAGCGGGGCCTCGAAAATACATTCTCTTTCTAAAGTCAGTTCTGTATAGTTAATAGGAGAGTCCGCGGTACCTCTATCGTCATCAATAGCTCAGGGGGGGCACTACACTCCGGTAGGCAACGACTAGATTAAGACCCTCAACCTAGAGGGGGGGAAAGATCTATCTGTAGAAGGGAGAAAGGTAGGGGACTCACTCCATCTAGCCCTGCAGGGAGAATCTTCTGAAATGGAAAGAGGGGTATCGGAGAAGGTATAGATCTAGTGCAGGGGGAAAGGTGTTCAGGGTCAAGAGGCGCTGCACTATGTAGTGAAAGGCGAAAGCGACGGTCACGCCTTATGAACTCTTCGGACTCTCGCTTGGCTACTTCCATTGAAAGGATGGTGGACAAACTGCGAGGGCATCTGGTCTGTTCCAACTATCTCTCAGGGCTCTCGTTCGATCTGGAGCGGCTTGTAGTCAGAACACACACGGCGACTCTAGGAAGGCCAAAGCAAGAGCGGGAACGCGACTTAGCCATTGCTAGAGTCAGAAAGGGCACCGGGTCTCATTCTTCGATAGGGTTTGGCCGGGGCAGAGAGAAATAAATAGAGGGTTTATCGATACTGGGGCGAGCGCACTCAACTCAAGGGGACTCGAGATGTTGCTTAAAAACCTAATACCCGGGTCGGGGCGAGATGTATATGCAGGGGGGGAAATAACGTCGCGCTGAGAAGGGAAAAGGCAAAACTTCATGACACTTATCTCAAGGGGAGACATCCCGTTCGCACACGTGGTTACAGCTTGGACAAGAGACTCCGATTACTGTCGGACAACAATTGGTTAGGTCGAAGGTAAGGGCGTACATCGACACCGAAACTTGTCGCTGGGTACGTCGTTCGACGTGCGCCGTCGTGGCTCGAAGATCCCGCCGAGTGGGCTGCGCGTCAGATAGAGAGGAAGGGAGGAAAAATTAAAGCTGAGGACAGGAATTCAGGTTCGACGCTGAGGGCGAAGGTAGAGTGACTAGTAATCTCAGAGACCAGGAAAGGGGGAACACTGGGTCACTCGCGTCAGGTCCTCCCTAGAGCGAAAATCTGATCAGGGAATCTCTCAGTTGCGACTCACGGAGGTGAAGTGGGGGGGCAAAAGAAAAAGGGGGGCAAATTCTTGGGGTCGAGGGGGCCGTCGGGATAGTGGGCAAAATTACTGCACTCGCTCGGCGCGTTCAAGGTGGGAAGGAGGGTCAAATGGCTCATTTCCCAGATGAGTCCAGGACATGGCTCGCGCATCCTTCACTCCCGTACTCTGTAAAAAACGGAATGGAGCCAAAAAGGAGAACGCGCGCGTTACGACAGCTAGGGGGAGGACTTCATATATAGAAAAAAATAAACGCCAACCCCGGAGAGATCTCGACCGGGGTGTTTGATGGGTCACGACTGGCCTGGAAAAATGGAAGCCTTGCGGTGTTCGTGGCGAGAAACTATAAACGTGTGAAGGAGTCGTGGAAAAATTGGCAGCATCTAGACGAACGCCTGAGTCAGGGTCAGAAAGCCGAAGACTCTTGCGCGAGCGGGGAAAAGGATAGGTGATGGGTGTCTCTTCTACAAGGAGTCCTTAAGGGTGGGTAATCTGGGGGGGGGGCACTGGATCGCCGAGAGGGACCGATAATAGGTACCGGGTCAGAGGGGAGCCTAGGGGGAAAAAGGGGGAGTTTGTCCTCGTCCGGTCGGGATCCTCTTTCTCTTCATATAAAAGCCTCCACAAAAAGAAACCCGGAGCCCGCGACCGGAGATCAAAAAGTAGGGAAAAAAGAAGCAGGTCAAAAATGGAATAGTGAGGATTCTCAGCCAAGGCGCTCCTCCGTTACGTGACTCCTTTAAGGGAGGGGGATAAGATCAAGACCAACACAACTTAGGAGAAAAGAAGATCGACCGAATCCTTGAACGTCCTGACTTTCACGAAATGACGGGAGCTCCGAGGTCATGCGACGAAAAAGAGATCATGGGAATAGAAGAGAAACAAGTGGCGAGACAGGAAAAGGGGGCGTATGAAGGACTTCGTGGGGGGGCTCGGGTTTGTCTGCGGGGAAAAGCACGCATGCTACGAAAAAAGGTAAGATGAAAAAAAGAAGTAGCCCTCGTAGCATTACACGTCCTAGCGAGATGCACACTATTTAGGAGAAATACAAAAAATTAACTCCACTCGAAGGGAAAATCGGGAGACCACATCCCGACTCGACCAAACGACAAAAGGAAAAAAAACTTTTTTTTTGAGGAGGAAAGACGCTAAGAATTCGCGCGCGGAGAGTCGCTGACAGATGCAAGGGTGTCTGGTGGGATGACCACTAACAAGCGCCGGAGGGGAAAAAAACAACCTGGCTCAATTGAAGGAGTAAAGAATAAAAAGAAGAAAAAAAAACTTTCTCGAAAGTAGAGAAGACCGGCGAGAGGTAGTGTCCAACCAAAAGATATCTCGATGTACAGAAAAGGGGCACTCGAATCTCGCTGCTCTTCTCGGGGGGGGGGATCTTCCAGACTGATTAGGGCGCATCAGTAGCGACATGAGCAGGGTCAAGGGGAGAAAAGAAAAGCGCCAAATGGAAAAAGCTCCGAGCTGAGATGAAGAAATCAGTTTAACATAGCCGAAGCCTTCGAATCAATAGCAAGGAAGAGGAAGGACCAGGCGGAAAGAACGGGCCCAGGGAGATCCAGAGTTGGAGCGGAAGGGAGGGGGACTGCCTTTGTCTTGATGGAGAAACTTTCATGTTAGCTAGAGAGGACTATCCAACGAAATCGCCGGTACAAGAGCGACGAGAACTTGGTAGGGAATCTCCGTGAAAATGGGAGAGTCTTCTCGAACGCGCCACTCACAGGTAATAAAGAAGGAAAAAGAAAGGAGAACTCTTTAGACGCCGACCATCGCGCCTGAGTGAAGGGAGTAGAAAAGGCATATAGCAAGAAAAGGAACCAGGACCCGCTGTCCGCGAGGTGCAGGGCCTCGAACCCTTGGAAAAGGGGGAAGAGTATCCTAGGTCGGTAGCATTGCTTCCGTTTAACGTATGCTCACTCTGCGGGGGGCTGGGCCGCAGAGCTAAGAAAGTCGAGCGGCCACCCAGCGCGCTTCGGGCCCATGCTGCTGGCGGTCGACAACGCGGCCACGGGAAGCAAACCCGTTGGCTACGATCAAGGAAAGGGGAAATCTTCCGCCGGAAGAGGGCGGAGGCGTAAGAGAGGAAATGAGACCAGGCTGGGCAACAAATTTCTTTTGTGGACCGGGGAACGCGCCACGCTTTGAGAGAAACGCCGCGGAACATATCCCCGCAAGTATGAAGACCGATGAAGCCGACTATCGCATTAACTCAGGGAAGTTGCAAACGCACGGCTCGACCAGAGCCTCAACGGAAAACGCCGTCGAGTACGGCTGCCCGGACGCTGGAGCGGTAAGAACACTCGTGGAGGTCTTCAAAGGCCGGGAAGAAAAAAAAGCGGCTCGCGCTCGTAACCGGAGAGCGGAAATGCGGGGACTCGGGCGGGAATCGATACATCAAGGGAAAACAGAAGAAGCAATTCGAAAAGATGAGGGGGTATACGAATCGACGGTGGAACGTCTTTCAAAAAGAAATAGGCTTACCACCTTCGCGGTGCGCGCCACTAGCGCGTGATTCCACAACCAACAGAAGAGTCGTCAAAGTCCCAGGGCCAGCAGGGCTCGCCGAACTGCATCGTTCTGACCGGGGGAGAAGGGAAACCTGCGAGGTCGGCGGCTCTTGCTCTAGGAGGGTTTGAGTAGACACTTGACTGTAGGGGTCAAGGAAGAGTAGGAGCGACTTCCAAAGGAGACCGGGTGACTCGAGCAATCTTGTGGGGGGGAAGGAGTACGAAGAGCTACAGGAAACTGTGGAACGTTCGGCATTGTACCAGGCCTAATGGGGCTATGGGGCTATCAGGACCACAGGGGGGGGGTGTCGGGTTTCTTGTCCTTGGGGGATCGAGAGGAAAGCTGGTTACATAGAAATGTATTAATTCTTCTTGAGGTCCATCTCGTCGTCCAATTAAAAGAAGTCTACCTTCTTCCTGTTGCATTCTTGTGAGGGGGGCTCGCGCAAAAATCCGGGGTTCTCTGTGCCACCGATAGGTCGGGCTATCTGTCTAGCCCAGCGATCTACTAAACGGAACAGGAAGGGGGTCAACAGCAGCAGCTAGGCCTTCACAGAAGAATCTTCTCGCTAGGTAAGGCTAACGGGGGCAACGATTAGACCGCAGAAAGCCAGGAGCGATCCTGATAACACCGTGCGGGAAAAAAACTTAGCGGGGCTACACGCAGCACACAACGGTCGAGGAACTCGGTCAACCGCAGATCTCGAACAGGAATTGAGAGGAAGTCGGCAGACGGAGATGCAAAAAAAGACTTGCCCGAGGGGTAGGTAGAACGCGCTCTTTCACTGAGGAAAAAGGTCCCGTGACGAAAAAAAAGGGTTGGAATGACATTACCGGGGCCGAATACACGACTGTAACGTTGTGGGGCTGATGGAGGGAAACGGGTAAGAAGAACTCACTCTGGCCACGTGGGATGGGAGGGATACTTTAACCCTGGTTTCCTCTTCTTGGAAGGACCATGGGGGGACTAGGGGCCATCTGCGCTCTGTTGTAGAGGAGCAAGAAGGTTCGGGAGGTTCCCCGGCCCTAGATACTAAGGTCTTGAAAAAGGACTTCAGCAAAACGATAAAGGCCAAGGCGAGGCGGATGGCCGGGTCTTCGGCGTCAGCGAAATGCTTCTCTGACGTGGAGAGGAAGTGAGAAAGCTCCGTCCTTAGATGAAGTAGGGTGGCACCGTTCATATAAAGAGGATCAACAAAAAACAAGCAACTACTCTATATAAGGAAAAAAAAAAACCAGTGGAGACGAAGTATGCCGGGTATCTCGTATACTCTAGCACTTAAGGGAGGCAGGGATTGACTGACTGTACTCCTATAACCGGAGAACATCATCCGATCCGTGGCGTTAGAGGGGAGGGGACTGAAGTCCCGGAGATATGGTAACTGGCAATAATCTAAGAGAGAGGGGTTGCTGCCGCCATATTTGCGAGTCTAACCGTCTTCCAAGAAAAGAGAAAGGATGGATTGACGGATGTTACAGGGCCCGACTCCCCTTAAAGGTCGATAGACCAGTGACAGACGCCCAGAAACGAGTGAAACAGTCATGTTGGGGTTCGTGACAATGGAAGTCCTGTATCTCCCGTTTTCTCAGAGGGAAAAAGTCATACGGGGGGAAAGCTCCGCGTGGATGCCTACCAAAGACGGGGACCAATCGGGAAAGCCTCGAGGGAGGGAGAGGGGATCCGCAAGAAGTAAGTTCGGGAAGAGGAGGGGTTAACGGGGGGTGACAAACAGGGGCTGCAAAGACCCGCTGGCCACTAGTTTCTATCGGAGCTAAAGCAAAAATGCTTAAACCGACTGAACGCTTACTCCTGGGAGAGGAGAAAGAGAGTTAGAATGGACCGTCGTGCTATGGCACCTGAAGGGGATGAGAGTCTATCTCTTTCTCCGAGCAAAACGTGCCCCGAGTGGACAGGATGGCAAGGGGGGCACGCTTAGGCATCCCCGACTAACAAACCGGGAAACATCGCGAGGTCGACTTCGGAAAGGCATTGATACTCTATTTGACTGGGGAGACAGAAATCTCTACCATCTCGAGCAAACCTACGCTGATGCCTCCAAGGGGGGAAGCAGAAAATCAACGGAGAGTCAGATCACGCAGCGCAATTTAGGCTATTACCCGAACGTCACCTGAGATAGCGGGAGGGGAGACAAAACCATTCTCGTAGTCCATACAGGATCTCAAACTTGGCCTACTGACCGCTTGCAATGGGACCCCCTACCTGCATGTTGGAAGGATAAACCTATGAATCCGATCGCCCGCGCCATCCGAAGGCACTGAGGCGGTAGCAGAGTCTGGTCGGACTAGCTGACGACGACGGGACCTTCCACTACTAGGGAGCACTATGCTCGTGTGCGGCAGGTGCACCGGTCTGCCGCCTGATTGGGGTCCGGAAGAAGAGGGGAATCAGCGATCGTAGGAATTGCTCGAGGCGAAAAGAGGCAATCGATAACTCCGATATAGGCAGGGAAGCGGCAAGGTGACTATCTCTAGACAGGAGGGACGGGGGGGATTACGCCAGAGGAACGCGCCGAGGGATGGAACAGGAGAAGAGCTACGCACGAAACCGTACACGTCGCGGCGAAGCGGAGCTGTTACTAACGAAACTTTTCAACGGCGGTCTGCAAAAAAAGGGAGTCGGGCTACCGATCTGATAAAAAATCGGGAGGGCAGATCTGGAGCAGTTTCCTAGCACATACGGGGGCCGCCACTCGGCCGCCCCAAACAGAGGAATCCCGACAAATGAAACTGAAGGTGCGATATCGCGATCGAAGAAGGAGTGGAAGAGTGTGGCCTGTAGAAGGCGATCCACGCGCTTTGGGAATACGGTGTTAGGAAAAGGAAACACGAAGTCATGCGCGAGAGCGGAGGGGGGGGAGAAGACTAAAAAGATGGCGAAGCTCTATTAGGAAAAGAAAGAAAGGATACCTTATCTAGTCAACGGAAAAGCAATCGCCTGGGTATACGGGACGGGGGACCACTGGTGAGCAAAACGAACCTCTCTTACTTCTCTGTTGAGAGAGGGGGTGCGCCGATTCTGCGGAAGAACATCGAACGACGTCCGCGATGGTCGTCGGATCATAAAGAGGGAGAACGGCGGAGTCTACTGTATCCTGCAAAGAGGGAGCGCGAAAGCGCGAGCCGCGGGCCATGGGACCGAGAGACCTCTCGTCTTGGACTAATTTCGGCTATGAGAGGACTATCGATCAGAGAAGCGAAAGGACCAGGTTCCTCAGAATAAGCACGAGAGTTCCCTCCCATCAGCGGCAGACTATCAGCGCGCGGCGCTCGAGTCTGTGGGGGGACACTGTCATGTCTTCAACAAGGCGACTTCGGGCTGGTTGAAGGATCGGCATCTCGCTCTTCGCGTTCAGGGGCAGGCGGTATATGCTAAAAAAGGGAAGCGTCCCGTATCGAACGGAACGCGCGCAGCCGGTTCGCACGACTACTAAAAAAAGGGTGAGAGCAAGCTAGAGAAGCGCGCGTGACAAGAAAATCTCGGGAAAGGAAAAAGATGGACGAGCCTATTCATCAAACGACGACCAGGCGCGAGTAGGAGGGAAAGATGGGGGGGGGTGAGTCTCGTCTTCCTGGACAAAACAGGGGGAAAAGAATCCGGTGTTCGGGCGATCACTAATCAAGTGCCTAAGGGAGGCGTTTCTTGGTCTTAAGTTCTCATAGTAGAAGCCGAGCTTACCTTCCGAAAAGGAGAATTCTCGCTGTAGAGGCTTTGGGCTAGTTCCTTCTCTTACTTAGGAGGGGGGTGAAGAAACGCGGGGGGCGTGCGCGACCGCAGGTTCAGATAGAAAGAGGAACGTTACATTCGAAGGCTTCTGCTATCGTTGTGTCTCGTCCTGTCGTAACGCTCATGCGGGGAGAAAGAAAACAAAAAAAAGAAAACACTACTCCTTCGACCAAAGGAGAAAGGGGAAAATCTCACGTGTCCTGCCGCGAGGAAACAAGATCACCTTAGAGTCTTATGATCTCATCAAGATACGAGAACCAAGGATCTTGACGCCGTTCGGATTACGTTACGGAAAGAGTCTCAACAACAAAGAGGAGGAGGAGAGAGATCTAAAGATCCTTGGAACTTGAGGAAGGGAGCGGAACGCTCTCTTTGGATGGCTCAATAGGAATCTAGAGGATCTCCGCGCGCAACAACGGGAGATCGTCGGTGAGATTGAGCAGGTGTGTGTTGTGGCTTCTGGTTTGACGGGGAATCCGCACGCCGCGAAGACCCATGCCGAAAAAAAAGAGAGAGAAATCATCATGAGACATGAAGGGGACGAGTCTGATTAAGGACTATAAAGAGAGCAAAACGATGAAGAACTCAAGAGTCTAACTGGGGCAGCGATCAATAGACCAAAAGAAAATAAGAGTAACTCATGCAAGAAAAACGCAAAGTCGGTCTAACCGCTCTGCTTTAGCAGGGGGAATCTACGCAGCAGCGGAAACTAAGGACGTTATAGAGGGGAAGAGCAACTAAACGGAGTTAAGAAAGGTTCCAGGCCTAAGAAGATCGAACATCAACGGGGAAGAATCGGGAAAAGCCAGGGAGCCAAGAGCGAAAGGACGGCGAATATCGGATGGGAGTAAAGCAAAAAAGGCTCTCGGCGTGCCTCTTCGACTGGGTCGAGGTCATTGGAGAGAGATCGCGCCTGTCATTAAAGGAAAATCATTCATAACCCGGCCACCTTTGGAAAGGCAGTAATCACTATAATTCAAAAGACGCATTGAACACATCCCCGACGGAGAAAAAGTAAGAGCAGAAGAGAGAACGAAAGGCGAGAGAACGCGCAGAATTCTGGGTCAGATTGCGCTGATTCGGGGAACGCAGCGCGTGAAAAGGAGGAGAAGGGATGGTCATATCGGGTAGGGGCGTACTAGATATCGCAGACAGCGATGACCCAACCGGACTTGAGGTCCGACCTAAGTCAATTTCCTCTTCAGAAAAGGGGGAGAGGAAAAGCAGTCAGGATCAAGTAGATCAAACGAAAGAAACCCCAGAGAAAGACCCCTAACTCATATCTGAGTTTCGTATGTCGTCATCACTGGAAAGAGGTCTCAAAGAAAAAGCAGCAAGCGCCGAAGGGTAACTCTATTTGCGGTGAAGGAAAAAGCTAACGGAAGGGGAGGCACGTGGTCTTCCTTTGAAGATCCAGACTTCTACTGGGTGTAACTCATCTAGCATCTCCCAATAGAGCAGAAGGAACGCCGTCGCGAACGGGGCCGGAGCGTAGAGCTGAAGACCGGATCGAGCAACTCGCGTGGCGCGATAGCCGGCAACCAACGAGAGCCAAGCTACTTCTACAGCTATGGCCACTGGCGGGGTCCGTAAGAGGACTAAGTGGCTTGGGGGCGTCAAGAGACTCGACGTGCGAGACTCCTCTTGACCATAATCTCGGACCTAAGGATCGACCGGTCGCTCCTAAATGCAGTCCTAGAAGGGAGGAAGAACGACAGGGAAATGGTCCGGCTAACAAGATCGCGAATCGGCGTGTGCGGTCTTTAAAAGAGGAGGAATCGAGTCAATACCTCTTGTTCGGAAACTGGCGCGGCATTATCCCGCTCAGACGCGCGCTCGGAAAGGGAGAGCGTACAATGAGAGATCTAGGAGGGACGTATTCCTGCCGGGGTCTCGCGAGCACTTCGCTATAGGAGAGTCGGCCAATGGCTTTGGGGGGCGGGACAACATCAGGACTGCGGCTGGGGACCTAGCGGTAAGCACTGCCGTCTTCCCGAGTAGAAAGTAAGCTTGCATCAGGAGTGAGGCCGAACGCATGCTGCTGAACATTGGGAAGGTGGGGTACGAGGCGTGGCTGGTCTATGCGGGAGCCAGTGTGGATGGGGGACACTATGAATTTTTGAAAAGGGGAGGCAGGTAAGCTGGAACGTCTCCGGGTTGAAAATGAGAAGGGTAACTTGGGGGCCTTCGGGGAACCCAACGAGATCGATAACGTTTTAACGTCTTAGGGTCGCGAACGGGAGCGAGGAATCAGAGGGAGGAGAAAAACTGTCTCGTTTTCGGGGAAGTTTATTAGGAGGCGGTCATTGTACCTATAGGGGTGATAGAGGGAGACGTAAATCGCGTATGGCCATGAAAGACCTAATAAAGAGCAGGCAGTTCTGGGGTCTTTTGGCTTGTGAGTGGTTCGTGGAACCTGACGCTCACATCAAGGGGCAATTGCGAGAACTCTTCCTCACTCTGGGTGCCTAGCTTTCGCTCCAAAGATCGTACGAGCCTTTGCACAGCAGAGGAAGACGGGCACTGAACGATCTTCAAGAGGATGCTACTCTTTCAGCGTTATAAGAAGGAGGGGAAAGATCAGAAAGCTTTGGGAAAGAGAGCTGTCGCTCA
>Ga0179593_1331897_pt1 | contig 19937 bp, 20 predicted proteins | sample CZODoug2_1_08_16_FD_185931 | JGI IMG/M metagenome (GOLD analysis project Ga0179593, IMG submission 185931) | Vadose zone soil fungal communities from Angelo Coast Range Reserve, California, USA - CZODoug2_1_08_16fungal (PacBio error correction) | ecosystem: Environmental > Terrestrial > Soil >...
TAGGTTTGGAAAGGGGGGAAGCGGCGTCTATCCGCATCAGTCGCGTCAAGGGAAGTTCAAAAGGATCTCGTTGGGGGAACGGTGGGGGGGGGACGTCGAAAAGAATTCCCGAGTCCAGATCTTTAAAGTCATACCTAGCAAAGAGGGGCCGCGAGATCAAACGACAAAACGGGCAAGGGACACAACACTCTGAAAGCCTATAGAGCCAAAAAAAGAAAGGACAAAATCAAGAGGGTTCTGTTCTTCAGGAAAAAAAGGAAATGACTGAGATTTGGGGACCGAGAAAGGTGAATTCTTGGGAAAAGAGGAAGAGATAAACTCGCCTTACATAACGAGGTCATCTGGAGGACAAAGGAAGGAGGTAGCGCAATCACACCATAAAGGAAGGATCTATAGTCAACATTCCAGGATGAAAGGGGGAGGGGGTTGTGGCAGTAAATACGGGACTCTTGGGATAGGGGGGACAAAAAGGGCGGACCGACTTAGGGAACATCATGAACCAACATAACGATTGAGGGCGGGGTGTGAGTCTGGAGACTCATGAAACAGGGAGGGGGTTGACCCCCGTGTCCTGAGAAGAAACGAAAGAAGCATTCGTAATTGGAGACGGAAACTACTCGTCAGTTCCTGCAAGCGAGGAAGAACACGTGCTTTTCTGGACCGTTCCGCATGGGGAGTAGGGGGGTAACGGATCTCTCCTCCTCGAAGGAGAAGAAGTGTCAAGACAAGTTAGGGAAATTGGCCTGGGCAAAAGGCAAATGGAGCCCGAAAGTGAATTCCGAAAGCCAGGTCTAGGAATTTTTTTAGCCCTGGGGGGGGAGAAGGGGACTACTGGAACAGACAGTCCACCTGGCTACGACGCGAAAACTTGCGGTGGATAGAGAGACCAATCACGGGAAAACACTAAGGTGGCTCTCCCGGAGAATTCAGCAGCGGATCGGAAGGGTTGGGAGGCGAAGCTGGGGAAGTCATAGCAACTACTGAGAGGAAAAAGATGCGGATGTTATCTCGGGCATAGCCCGCTTCATAGTGGGAATGTCATGCCTAACGGGTTTGAAAAGAAAAATCGTAAGCGATGAGAGACGGCCGATATCCGCTGGGACTAGAGGCTTAATAGGCACACGATGCACTCTACGAAAACCGGGGAGCGGGTGGCGGGGAATCACCTTTCTGTCCAAATAAGTGAATCCGCGGCCCCAAGCATGTACCCGAAGAACAAAGAGAAACCTGAATGTCCTTGGCAAGGAAAAGCTTTCTGAGAAAAACAAAAGACTGGGGTGCGGTGTAGTGGTGCCTAGGAAAAGAATTTGCCCGAAGATCGGGAAGAAAAATAAATAGCGTTTGAGGCACGAAGACAGGCTTGCGCGGGGAAGTTCAAGAAAAGGTCGATTGGAGACGGAAAGACCAGGGGTCGCCAGAGGGGAAGCAGGCCTATGCCGGACAGTGCAGACCATACAGTGGGCATGGAGGGGGGAGTTCCAGGCTGCTGAGTGTCAAGGTACGGGGATGGGGGTCCTGCAGGGAAGGGAACTCATGGGAGTTAACATAAAAAAATACTCAGAAGGGGGGGAAGCCGCTTCCTCGCCCAGTGGGGGAAAAAAAGACGCATTGAGACACGAAAATCATATGAGGTTCAAAACGCTCGGAATAGCTGCAATAGTCGTTGCGTGATCACATTCAAAAAGAGCACGAGGATTTCGCCGACCAACATCTAAAGAGTCGCTCAAAAACAACAAAAGGGGGATTAAAATTAGTGCGCGTTTAGGGGGAGGGGGGGGGAGGAGAAATCAAGCTCAGTTTCTTTAGGTCCCGCAAAAAAAGGGAGAAAATTATAATATGGAGCACTGGGGAGGGGCCGAGAGAGGGATCTTTCGGACGGCTCAACGCAGGATTAACATCTTAGAGAAAAAAAATGAGTAGTCGGTACAAAGAATATGGGTGAGGACCTCGGCATCCACCAGCCCTAAGGTAGGCCCTGTTCCGGCGGAATCAAATAGGAAGGCCGGGAGAAAAAAAGGAATGGACTGAGGGCTTGAAGGCCCGAACCTCGTTCTTCTCACGAGAGAAGGGGGGAAGAAAACGTGTATCCGCGAGGAGCCTACAGGAAGGTTGAGGGAAACAAAACAGGGACATCGGGTAGTGAATCACGCGCTTTAGTACTGAGGAAGGGGGGGGGGGAATCTCCAACTCAGGTCTTAGGTCCGAAGGAAAAACTAACGACATCATAGGAAAATGTTGGGTCTCCGAACTCTCTCAGGAAAAAAAAGACATCATTGATGCATGCCTAGAAAAAAGCATCTTGGGCCGGAATGAGGGAAGCAAAACATGGCCCAAGGATTTCAACTATGATACCCAATGGGGGAATTAGAAGCTGAAGATCTCGTGAAAGAACGTCAACGGAGTATCGTGTCCGGGGCGATAAAGAAACTCAGCGATTTTATATAGAGAAAAGTCCATTTGTAGTAAGTGGGCGGCCGATGGTGAGAGAACGCCAACGGCAGATACTCATGCCGCATCAGGGGGTCCTCTCGTAGGCCGGATGAATGAAATTCCGGATCCTCACTCGCAGGCCCAGCTGTCTCCAGACGGGTTCAAAAAAAGCGCAAAAAGGGCGGGGACCGCCTTATTCGAAGCGAGACAGACGGTCGTCTACGCGACCAAGGCCGTAGGTTAGATAAAGGAGCAAAGGGAGATACCACCCTCAATTCGAAATGGAGGGTTCGCTTGAAGTTCTTAAAAGCAACTTTATCATTTTTTAGGGGTGACCAAAGGGTGAACCGGATCGGTGCCCGTCCACATCTCGACCTTACGGAGATCGCCCAGTATTGACCCCCTAAGAACCCATGCGGAAGGGGTACCTCACAAAACAGCCCTGTTATCATGCGCGTCCTGCAGGATTTGACCGAGAGTTTCGTCCGTCACGTCAGACGACTGGGAATTGGAGATTAGGAGAGGTACACGTGACTTTCCCCCACGCCGCGTCAAACTGAAAAAAGGATCCGAGACGAACACGGAGAAGAGCTGAGATGTTAAAACACAAAAAAACGGGAAGAGAAAGATTTTGATGAAGCTTCTGGTCCGCTAAGATCGGCTTCCGTCAAATCCGCCCGTATTTGTGCGGCAAAACCGAAGGAACCTTTATTCGTTAGCTGAGGGAGGATTCCTGGAAGGTTTAGTCGGCGGGATACTTCGGTGTCAAGCACATCTTACCGGTCGGAAGGGCTAGGGACGAAAGAATCTGTCTTACGACTCGGCCTCATACGGGGGTCATCTACGTAAGGGCTTGTGTTGTCCGAAGTAAGCACACCGATGATTTTGACTGGGGACTTGGTGCTCCTCATCATATCTGATTTGTCAGAAAGTGTCGGGGGCCAAATGAAGATGCAAGATTACAGATCGCCTACGGGGTGGTTTTGAAGGTAAAGAAGGGGCTGAGATTCTTGAAATGGGAACTGTTGTATCGTAAGCAGGAATGGAGAGGGCTAGAAGAAAAACAGGGAAAAACCAAGCTTGACCGGAAGGTCGGAGAAGGAAAGAAAGATCGCAACGAGGCGTTTTTGAACGGTTTGAGGCGAGAGAGATACAACAACAAAGAGGGGGAGGGGGGGAAAAAAAATCATTTATAGCCTACAATTCCGTCAGTGAACGTGAAAAGAGGACCATCTTTTCGAGAGTGCGGGACAGGAGAACAGTCGGTCGAGGGGGGGGGGGTCAAGTGGTGGCCGGAGGAGCAGTCCGACCTATACAAAAGGTGACAAACTCATCCTCCAAATGCGGAACCTAAAAAGTCTATCGGATGATGATGTGCAGAAAAATAGAAAGCCGAGAGATGAGGTCCTCGAAAGTACAAAAAAAGAATAAGTTAGGGGCCAAGGCATCTGAACCAAAAGGCAAGGAAAGCGTTGAATATTAGTCGGAGTCACGCAACGAAGTAAATCGGACGTACCATCAACGAGGTCAGGGTTGACAAGGCGAGGGAAGGGGAGAAGCACTCATCCATGCCCGGATTGCCACGAGAGATCAAAGATCTTAAAAGGTGGGGGGAAGGAAAACGGTTGAGAATATGTGGACCTCCAAGGGGAGGGGCCACGAAAAGAAGTAGGATCCGGCATAAAGTCAATTAAGGGGAGACTTACAAAAATAGACGCTCCTCTGTGTGTTACTCACTCGGGGGTCCGGCCCGTGCCGAAAGAATCTAACAAATCAAGGGACACGTCGGCGTTTCAGAGATCAAAAGCTCGGCAAATTCCTGAAAAAGGGTCTAAGGGCATGTGTCGTGGGGAAACGCATGGGTTAGGAGGTCAGACGCTATGCAGAAGAGGGGAAAGGGCGAAGGTTTACTTCAATTGAATACAGGGTAAAAAGGGGGAAAAAAGAGCAAATGATTCACGCCGCTGTGTCAGGCAAGAAACTAAGCAAGAAGTCGATTACTGGAGGAGCAATCAAAATCTTTGATCAAACCAGAAGGGAAAAGAGAATGGAGCGCCGTCGCGAAAGGCGAGGGGGGGTCTCGTTAATCACCATACGTCCGGGTCAAACCAGAAAGGTTCGAGAACCGTTGGGGGCATCTTTATCTGAAGGGGGAGAGGACTATTAATTCAAGCAGACGAACTAAAAACAAGCTTACGTCATGTTGAAAAAAGATGGTGCAAGGGAAAAGGGCCGACTACAGCCCAGGGATTGGTGATTTTGGGCCGGAAGAAAAGCGACGGTGCGGAGGGCGAATCACGACGGACGAAGTGCGCAATAAGAAAAATCGTAATGGACATTCAGCCGTAAAGCCGACAATAAAACAACCAGGGGGGGATCGGGGGTTAAATCCGTGCCAAATAGTAGTCATCCTTCGCGCCGCGGATGTGCAATCCGGCATGAACAGAAGCCTGTGTTTCACACGTCACGTGAATGGGAGAAAAAGAAGATTTTGGAGGGGAAAAAGGTTCCTTCGGAAACATCCGCCCACGAGGTGTAATGCGCGAGTTAAGAAGCCTCTCCGTCGGGGGAGGCACGAAAGAAAGTCGTTAATCGGTTGTGAATGAGCACAAAGGCAGGTAATCATGGAGAATTCCATATACTCCGGGGGACAATGTTGGCCGAAAGGGCATGGTGGGGGTGGTGTGAGTTAGGGGAGTAAAACGCAGGGGGGGGCGGGGAGTGGGTAGCATGTATTTGGCAGGGGGTTGGGTGCAGTAAAAGTAAATGAGAGGAGTGTGGACGGGGCGTAGTCCGAGGGGGAAGCGCGGATGAGGGGTGAAGGAAATTGAGGCAGGGGGGAAAGGGGCAGGGTGGGGCTAATGGTTGTATGCAGTGGGCGGGGGGTGGGTGGGAGATTGAGGGGTGTGTGTGTTGGGGGGGGGAGAGGAAGGGGTGGGGTCAACGACAGCTGAATAGGGGGACCGTTAGCTGGATGGCGACAGAAAGGAAGGGGAAAGGGAGTCCGGGATGAGGAAATGGGTCCAAAAAAAACCAATGAGGTGAAAACCTGACGGAGAATGGTGCGATTCCTCGAAGGACGAACAAAGACCGGGGGGTTCCTAAACGACCTATCCGGAGGGTGTCAACCGTGCTTTGAAACGGGAGAAAGGATCGGTGTTCGGGATCCATTCCAGAAAAGGGATTGCTCACGACCCGAGAACAGAACGATCGAGATACAAGCAAACGGATGAGGGTGATGCAAAAAGAAAAAAGAAGAGAAAGGATTTGGGAGACAGGGCGGACCAATTTTTTCCATAAAGATACTCTCTCCGAGATAGAGAAGGGTGGCTAAATCGATGCTTTGAGGAAAAGTACACAAAGACCTGAGGAGCAACCGCAAGGGAATATCTCAAAAGTAGCAACGAGGGGGGAGGAGAAAAAAGAACACAGTCTGTCGGGCCTGCGTAGAAAGAAATAGCCCGCAAGGGGAGGACAGAATTCAGACGAAATTTGGGGGATTGGAGGAGGCCAACTGTAATAGGCCGGCTGCAACGAGCTATTGAACAAATGTCAGAACAGTCTATCAGGCCTACACTGCACAGGAACTAAACCCACGTCCGGTGGTAGTCAGGGGGAAAGAAACCGAAGGGTCTCTGGGCAGGAGACGAGGGATGAAGGGTCTAACCATCAAAGGAGGGGCTGGACAGAAAGAACCAGAAAGTGTGGTTACGCAACTCTTAACAGGGCAAAAGGAAATCATTTGAAGAGGATTACAGGAAGGAGGGCACAGCCGCTTTTAAATCTACCGAATTACTAACCCGAAAGGATTTAAAAAGGGAAAGGACGCCACCAATGCGAAATTACTATCTGATCGCTTCTAAGGACGAATCGCGTCAGAGCGTATACCTGGCTTAGAGAGAGAAACGGGGTATCAGGCAACAACTGTTCTTATTGCCTTTCAAAAAGAACGGGAAGCTGGGAGTACCGCACTCCCGGGAAGCAAAATGGCCTACTTCGGAGTCCGAAATGGCAAAGGGAGAAATTTCGCATAACAGGCTGAGGCGGGGCAGGATAATTGCAATTAGTGACTCATAGCGGGTTGGTCGCTCTATACTCCGCGCTACGGTACTAACTATTTCGCATCTACACTGGATGGCTCATGGTTTCGTGGCCGGGGTAGAGCCTGGCGTCGTGCTCTTGCCGCAACCAGGGGGGGGGAGCGTAGAGGTTCTCAGAAGCGACAAGCACAAAGTCAGTAGAATTCGTAGGGGGTCGTTCGGTGGTTCGGGGGCGCCCAGGGGTACAGCTTATGTTCTCATTTATTTGGGTTGTAGATTGATTTGTCCCGAAATATTGAAGGAGCCCAAGCTTTTACGGGTGACCGTACTGTTCACGAACCCGATTACTGGCTCCAATTGAGGCTTGTCGAGGCTGCAGTGGCTCCGCTTTCCCGCAAGGGGCTCAGCTTCGGTCGTGGGGAGCCACATTTTCTCAAGGAGTCAACCTACACGGGTGGGGCGGAGCGGGGATGGAAAATCGCACGGGTCTGTCTTCCGGGGCTTGTGGACCGGAGCGGTGGGGTGTCAGGCCGGGCACGCGCTTTGGCGTTCCAAACCCCAAACTGACAGTGAGTCGTCTTGTATGTTATGTACTTCTCTCAAAAGACAACCGGAAACAGGACAGTACCAATGGATCCGAGACTAAAACAACTCTGGCGGCAGGCTATGAGATATCTACGTATTAGTTATGCACGTAGCAATCTGCTCATTAGGGGCGCACTGGGTTTCACGAATTACAGCCAACGGAGGTTGAGCCAAAAGAAACAAAGACAATGAAAGAAAAGAGTCGCGCGGTTCGGATTGGGCTCGACTATCAGTCGAAGTTTCAGTGGGAGCTGGACGGGCAGGGGTGAAGCGGGGGTGGGTGGGGGGGTGGGGGGGGGAAGTCATGCCGGTTCGTTGTCAATAAACGGGGCATATAGTGGTGCTATTCGGCGTCGTTCTCACTTGTTGGCCATGGGGATTGGGTCGGGAATCTGAAGTTCGGTAAACCTTAGTGGGATAGTCAAAATTACCATGTAGTTTGGAGCACAAACACGTACGCGGGTGGGAAGCATTTCAGAAAGTTGTTTTAGCCGTTCAGGGGTAGCCTCCAACCGTAGGTGTCCAGGATGGAATGTTGTGGTAGTCACTTGTGAAGGGTGGTGGATCATTTCTTTGTGATTCCCTCCGTGGGGAAGGGGGACTTGGGGGCTATACTACTCGGGTATGGCGATAGCACTGATTTGATCAGGGAGTGGAGGTATAAAAATAAGGAAGGGGGAGGGGGGGGTGTGGGAAGGGAGCGTCAAGGTCCGTAGTAGGCGCGCTCCTCGTTTCTCTGTTGGAGATGTGTGAGTATCTCAGTGCACCGGGTGGATGCGGCAGATTCGTTGGGTATATGTTAACAGGTGGTTTAGTACGTCGGAAAATGCGACGTTACACTTTAAAAAGCAGGAACACGGGGCGGGGAGTGATCAGGTGGTACTGCCGCGGTTGGATGAGCGAAACGGAGGAGGAACGGTGGGGTGCCACTTCTCTCAACCTGGAGATGGGCAGGTGGGGACGGGCTTTTTCAACACTCCGGCGTGGGACTTTGTGGCTTGCGGTTCATGGGCCTCATCCAGAACCTTCGTGGGTCTGTATATGGGAAAAAGATCAGATTCCGCATTCAGTTGGAAGTTTGAACGCAACTGACAGGGGAATATTGACAGCCGTAACGGTCCGCAACCCAAACACTTTACGGTCAACAGACAGCGGAACAACCATTGGGTTTGTGTCTCTGCGTCGTACATTCGCTGTCAACGCGAGAAAGTTGCCCCTCCTAATCCTGCAAGTCCTTTGAGGCGTGACAACCAGAAAAATGCTGAGACTCTTCATCTCCCGCGCTTGACTTGTTTAAACAGAGTCTTTCACCGAGCGGCGTTATGTCGCCAGGGCCAAGCCTATCACGGTACAGAACGAGGGGAAGAGTGGGGATGTGTGCGAGGGAGGGGGAGAGGGTGGAGATCAGAGGGGGCCAGTGCATTCTGGGAACGGGCACAGTGGCTAGCCTTGGGGGAGGTCGGGGGTGATGGGAAGCCAGTGCGTTCCTCCTATGTACGAGCGAGGCTATGAGCCTGGTCTCCCGAAGATGGGTGTAAAGCTTGCTTTGCGCCCAGGTCAATTGGCCGTTATGGGAAAGGAAGGGTCCTCAGAGGGTTCATCACTCACGCCTGCACACGGGGTGTTATTTTCTGAGTCCTACAGAGGGGACCACATCCTTACCTTCTTCGAACGTTATTTTTCCGCCCACCTCTAGGGGAAAATTGAGCGTTTTCTCACTCTTCACGCTTAAGCGGCGTACTGGGACAACACACCTGAGATCTAAGAAGGTGCACCAAACATCCGAAGGTCACTCTAGGGGTGGTGGCGTCTCGTGAAGACGTGCACATTCCGCTGGGCGTTGTCCATTAACTTTTGCTACCTCACAAACTCAGATCATTCGGTAGGGGGGGCGGTGGGGCGATAAAGTTTCAAAGTCCGGGGCCCTACTTTAAACGTGCAACGGATGTAATTGGCGGAAATTACCGTTGATGATTTGTGAAAACTGAGCTCGGAAGCTCGGGGCGCAGGGTGTAGCAATAACTTTAAAACACAAAAGGGGGAACAACAGGAGTCCCGCCTGATCAAACCCCACCAAAAAAAAATGAAACGTTTTTAAGCAAGTGGAAGAAGCTTTTGGGAAGAAAGAACGCAAGAAAGGCAAATTAATACGTCGAACCGAATTCGAAACATTCTCTCAATAGAAGGGCCCCGAAGGGGGGTAATCACAAGCGTGATCAGCGTCATAGTGAGAGATGGGTCCTGCGGAACTTGCAATAGCGAGACGCAGTGGATGCAAAAGGGATTAGGGGTAGAGGAGGTAGAATGCGGGGGAGGGGGAAGTAACTTGATAACAGGCTTGGGTGATTTTAAAAACTGGAAGGGGGGGGGTAAAGCTGGTGACGCTGGTTCGGTCAGGGGACTGATCCTGGGACGAGGAGAAGCTTTCTACACATTTTAGCTTCGGGGCTTTGGGAAAATCAGGACCATAGGGGAGGATATGCAGGAGAAGGGACGGGCAAAAAAAGGGTCAAGCCTGGCAGAAATAAAGAGGGGACATTGTTTCACTGTGAAGGGGACAATACGAAGTGGGGGGGGGGGGAAGAAAATCAGCAGGGGGGGGGTGAATAATGTCTCATTTCCTCAGGGGAACTAGGGGAGCAAACGAATACCAGCCTTTTACCGTGGGAAGTTCACAACCAAGAAAGGCATTGAAATAGATCCCCTTTGCAGAATCTTTATCGCCTATTCCTTCGGAAGGACATAAAGGAATATTCGATTTCGGGCTCTGAGGAAGGGGGGGGTAAACTTGAATGGCTGTGATAAAAAAGGACCGAAGTCAAGGGGATGTGGCGGGGCATTCCAATCACAAGACTATGGACCCGACGCAACCGACGCTTCCAGCCTAACCATATGCACGGGCTCCAGACATCAATGGGTTATACAAAAGGGGATCGTCATCGCTGAGGAAGTTGACAGGGATCATTCAGCCTCTCTCTGGAGGGTCGCCGCCCCGACCCTGAAAATCAACCCCACCAACGGAGGTAGGTAAAATGTCGTGCGTTTTAGGGGGGGATGGCGAAATAGAGAGAATTGGACTTGAATGAGCAAAGAAAGCTCCTAGCGAGAGGGGACGGGAGACAAATTTGATAAAGATATGAAAGTCTCTGTAGTCAAAAAACTTCAAAGAAAACGGAAAGGCAACTCAGGAAGCGCAAATCAAGGGAGACTATGGTGGGGGATGAACCGTCCGCACTAAAAGCTTCGGAACTGGTTCGGGAAGCAAGGCTGTGAAGGAGAAGTTCGAATAAGAAGTAAGGTAGCTGAAAGGCCGACATCGGGGAGGAGAAAACGAGGTCGAAAAGGGCTCTTCTCGAATGAAAAGAACCTTCGGTGCTTTGAGAAAAAACAAGGGCATTCTTCTTTCATAACTAATGAGGGCAAAACAGTGGGGAAGGACGAGGAAGAAGGGCAGCTCCCTCAATTCGGGGGGGAGGGGACACCAAACGAAACACGCAACAATACATCTTGGGGGGTCTCAAGAAAGGAAGCGGAAAGGAAAGACGGGATCGGCAGGACGGGGCGGGCCGATTTAGGGCACTTGAGGCCATGGGGGAAGATTATTGTAAAAGAGCTCAAGGGGGGGTCATGGAATGGGAAGCGGAATAGAGCGGAAGGCTTATCTAACGAGAATCAGAGCACAGGGGTTATCCAGGAAAAAGAAATCCTGGTTAGGGTGACGTTCGGACCAGGAAGAAAGCTGGTCCCCTGCACCAGCAAGTTGCATCATCGGAGGAAGATAATGAAGGAAGAGGGGAAATAGAGAGCTGCTCCGAGCTAACAAGAAGGGGGGGAAAGAGCAATTCTGGAATATGGCGGCGTCAAAATAATCTGAACGTACAGTGAGGGGAGAAAACGTAGAGAACGGTTAGGATGTTCCGGGGAAAAGAGGGCACCATGCGGGAGATAACCAAGGAACTCTAAATGGGTCGGCTTGAGTAGTTGAAGATGGACTACATTCTCCGGGTGGGAAAAGTAAAACACTAATACAATTGGCGAAAAGATAAGAACTTAGAGGCAGCGAAGCAAGGATGGAAAACCCAAACCAAAAGTGGCGTACTGTCAAAGAAACAGCCTGTGATCAAGTCAGTGTAATTTTAAAAGGGTGTTCTCAGGCTGCAAAAAGCGGACACAGGGGGGGGGAAATCTGAGTGTTGCTAATTGACTACAACTCACCGGTGACACCAAAAGGAAGCAGACAAGTCCAGACTAAACAAATCTCAGCGAGATGGGATATAATAATAAGGTAAAAGGTTTGATTGCAGGTCGAAAAACTGACCCTTCGGCACAAAGGAAAGAAACCTCAACAGAGAAAAAAGTAGGGATTCCAAACAACCTTTCAGACTTAAGGGGTGAACTAAACGGTCCAATGCCGTTCAGGGAGGGGAAGAATAAATCCCTGGGTGTGGGAGAAGAGACATAATAGGAGACGGCTATCTCGGGAGTCATAAGAGGACAAAATGATTAACGGCCGCCACGCGAAAGCGGACCGTGTTAAAGAAGAAAGGATCTGGGGAAATGGTGGGAGACCATCGAATCGGCGTTAAAAGAGGGGAGGGACAGTGTAAGAGCAGGAGAAGATCATCAAAAGGCCGTGTTGGTGGAAAAAGGAGAAAAAGAATCGAGGATCGTTTGTAAAAGGGGGGCTGACATCCGGGGACAGCGCGATCAAAAAAGGGGGAAAATTTGAAAAAACCAAGGATGGAAGAAGAGGGCAAGGGGAACCGAGGACATCTTCAGGGAAGTCTTCAAAAAATGAGTAATGGGTTCCTTCTGAGCTCTAAAAAACCGGAGGAAAGAAGAGAGAGAACGGGTTCCGAAGGAACGACGTGACACGCACTTGTGGGCGAGCCGGTCGCCGAGGACACGAAAAGGCCGGTCAATCGGTAAAAGTTGGGGGGTCTGAGCTCAGGAAGAGTCCGATACAAAAGGTCAATCAGAATAGAAAAAAGGAGGGTCGACCCATTCTTCGACTAAAGTAAAAGGCGCAAACGCTGGATTAAGGGCAAAGAGGAAAGAAGATCGTGAGGCCGACATAAAAGAAATCGGGATAGGGGGTTCCTCACACCAAGGAAAAGGAAGGAGACTGGGGGTGGGAACAAAGGAAGATGTTGAGGGCGGGAAACCAAAGATGAATCCTATCCATCACGAGGGGACTGGGAGAAAGAAAAGCGGTGTCGCAAGAAAAGCACACTCAAAAAAAAGTTGAGAGCTCACGATTCAAGGATTAGTTTTTTGCCGCAAAAGACTGCACTGGATAATTGCAAGAAAATGCTGCCGACGGAGTGCGGGGAGACAGGGAAGCGAGGGATATTAGAACCAAAAGTCTCGGGGGGGAGGGGAAGTCAGAAGCTGCGTGGCAGGAAACGTGGAGAAAAAGAAAGAAAAAAGAAAAAATTTTACAAAGCCAAATAAAAGTAGACCGCGGGAAACCGGGGTGCTTTCTTGAGGAAAGTTAAGGAGGGGTTGGGGGGGGAAAAGGCCCATCGACTCGTAAGTTCGAGGAAGTGGACTGTCGATACCTTAACCCGGAACCACAATGAAGCGACAAAAAAACAACAGCGAAGTCGTTACTGGGGTTGGAGATCCGTTGGGAGAAGCTTTGATCAACTCAAAAAGAAAGTGAGGCACTTAGGAGACCGTACATTGAAACCAGGGCCTAAAAGGGGTCAAAAACCCAAGGTGGCGCACAAACCCGTAGGGCAGAACATCGTGAGAGCAGTTTGGGACGATTTCCGATTCATCTCAGGTCTCCAAAGCGCAAACAAGCGAAAGGGATGAGCGGAAGGGAAAGGGAGGGAACACGGCCCTCCATGAGGGTTAGGATCGGGGGGGTTGGCGCTGCGATCATGGGGGACGATAGAAGAGCCTGGGAGAAAAGAAAAAGCGTAGTCGCATCTCGGATCAAAATTGTGTTTGAGCTTGAGTGGAAAGAAGAAGTGAGTCAATAAGGAACAACGGAAAGGCCTCCGAGACAGAAGAAGAACATGAGGCCAGTGGGGGGAAGAGTCTTGATTATACAAAAAGTGGGAGGGCGTGTATGTGTCCTGCCAAGCAGCATGATATGCCACAGAAAGTAAAAGACCAGGGATAAAGGGCGTGGAATACGACCACGGCCTGGACGCGTGTTATTTCCTAAGCCAACGAAAGAAACGGCCGAGCTGGAAAAGATCTCCTTTAGAACAGACTGGGGAAAGTAAAGGAAAAATCACATCCCTGGCATATAGAGTCGCGAGAGAATAAGTGCCGTGATCTGGGGCTTCCGAAAAACCAGGAAGGGTGGTTCGCGATCAAACAAACGAGTTAAGGGGGAAAAAACGCGCCGTGGGGGCGCTTTAAGAGGCGTGGACACCGCTAAGGTGGAATACAGCTACAGGGAGGGCGAAACCTTCCTCCAGACTTAAGAGCGTTGTGAACATTCCAAAGCAAAGAGAGGGGGGGAGGGAGTCGAGCAACAGAAAAAACAGATCCTCACCAAGAAAGAAGGGACATGAAAGAAGATCGCGGGTTCGGGGAGCTAACTCAACGGTGTAAAATGAGCAAAGCAACGCTAAACTCTCTGAAGCTGTATCACGGGAGAACCGAGGCTGGGAGGAGAAAAAACTCCTTGGGTCTTCAAAGAAGAAAGGCAGCAAAAAATAACATCGGGTGAAAGGAGTGGCCACAAAAATCCGGCAGCTTCGGCCGTGAGGTCAGCCATCCCTTACCAGGAACAGGGGAGCGAAGAGAAAATAGAAGGGCACTTGGGGGAAAAGGTCAGGAGAAAACAATCTGGGTCTAAACAACGAGAGCGAGGACCGGCCAGCGTGCTTGAAGCACCGCGCAAATCATAGTCTTTGATAACAAAGAGGGGTTGATGAAGAGGGGTTCTTAAACTGATGCCGGGCATCTCCAAATCCTTTCGTGAGAGCACTCCCGAATCATTCTTGTCAAATATGTGTCCGGGCAAAAGCATCGTGGCCATCTTCAGGAACCGTTAGGACAAGCCCGAGGTTGCGCGAAAAAGTATTAATCAAAAGGAGTTTGAAAGAACTCCCCAAGGGTGCGATTGGGGGGCTGAGGGAGAATTGACATATCGACGGTCATCTGGAGAGAGGAGGAATAGAGCGCTGGGCTACAGAATTGCTGAAAAAGGGGGGAACGGGTCCAAGGTTCTGCATGTGAGTCAAATAAGGACGATTCTAAGGAGGACAGGCAAAGCTTTTCCGCCCTCGGAGGCCGAAATTCAAGAGGAAGAGCTAAAAAGAACTGTGGGGGGACGTTCACGACGTTGGTGAAGGCCAAAGTACGTGAAATAGGAGGAGGGCTACTAGCAAGAAAAGATCAGGAGGGAGACGGGAAATGCCTGCTTTATGCTGAGGAATCAACCGGGAGAAAAACCCATCACGAGAAATTACGGATGTTATTAGGTAGTGCAGAACGCGGAGTGACTACATGGTGAAGTGGGTGACGTGGTTTACCAAGGTAGAAAATGTGGTCCTAAACCTGAATACGACACTTAGGAGGAAAGAGAAGAGTGAAACAACATCCACATGTCGCGTGAAAAACTCCAAGCCAAGTTGGAGATATGGCCGAATTTTACCTAGCTTTGCGGCAGCCCACAAGACAATTGATAGGGGGTCGTTTCGGTTCTGCGAGTGAAAAGGAAGGACCGAAAGAAATGAAAGGGGGAAAATGGGGAAAGAATAAATTAGTGCTAAAAAAACGAGAATTTCTGAATTGGGGGGGAGAGGGAAGCAGATGGGGGAGGGAAGGGGGGGGAGACGATCATTCTATGGGAGTGGACACGGGACAAATCGCCACCGAAGTGGGGGCGCCAACCTACCTGGAATCCCAGGGGGTCGAGCGAGGAAATTAAGTGGGCCATTTAAGGGGAAGGAGCGGCATCGCCTTAGGTGCAGCAGATGGGAAAGGGCTCTGGGGGTGCAGGCAAAAGGAAACCGAAGAAAAATTTCGTACGCCAAAAAGGAGCCTCTGGAAGGGGTCATCGGACCCGTAAGAGGATTCTGGGCCTCATCTTAGGGACTCTTCACATTCAGGTTAAAAGATGAACTATAGCCGCAAGGTTTGGGGGGGAGAAAAGCTGGAGGAATGCATGACCGTGTATCAAGGCCCGCTAAAGACAGAGGAATTGACCAGAGAATAAGTGAAATTAAATTGCGTGAGAACGGCCAGATCTCTCAAACGTTCGATTTCATAGGAGGGGGGGGTAAAGGGAACTAAGTTCGGGAGGATCCCCCAGTAGTATGTAGAAGAGAAAGGACGGTCCTTGGTTTAAAAAGAGTGAAAAGCTTGGGAGAAGTGATGGCGTTCAGCAACAAGGCCTGGAAAATGCTCTGTGTCAAATTTGTTGGATAGGACTGTTCTATAAAGACCTGGGAATAACATCCGACAAAGGGGGGCTTGCGCAGAAAAGGCGAAGAGGAAGCGTCCCTAGTAATTTTAGAAATAGGGGAAACTTAAAGAATACAAACACTCTTTGCGGTACCGCTGACAAAACCAATGGACTGGAATCTCAGTTAGAGGGAGATTATTAGAGAATGAGGGAAGCAAACCTCGACGCCGGCCATCCCTAGAAACTATCTAAACGAGGCGATGTCCGCAATAAACGCACAAGAAAAGGGGCGCTCTATCAACTGGCAAAGTGAATCAAGGAGTGTGGGGGACCAAGTACGGGCTCGGATAGTTTGGGGGAATATGAGGAGGAAGAGTCGTTATACCAAGGGGGAAAGCAAAACATTAACCTGGAGGACAAATACTATCTGAGCGGTGTTCGAATACGGAAAAAAGGGGGAGGGCCAGGCCATGGACGAGAAGAACTCGAGGAAGATAATGTCGTAGGCGTCTGGGCCTAAGGATTCGGAACAATAAAAAACAATCTTGGATCATCGGTCGGGAGGGTAGACCAGGATTTGAGGGGGGAAGAGCAAAAAACAGCCGGGGGGACTGTTGATCATGTAGCCAAATGTCGACTTGCAGTCAAAAAAAGGTAGTTACACTCCTCTTTAGCAGACTAAAAAAAAAAGAAGGGATGGGGAGAAAAAAGGAGAAGAGGGGTCACTACTTCCAAAGGCCCTTTATAACGTAACGACTTCAAAGGGCTCATTCGACCATCCCCCGGGAAAAACACTTTGAAGGCTCAACCCGAGTGTCAAAAAAAAACAGAGTCTTTTCGCGACCTGCATGGACAGAGGGCACCGGGGCCAAGCTGGCGGTGTGCGGATCTCGCACAGATCACTTTAGGGAAGTAAACTCCGAGGGTGAAAGAGACATCGAGAAAGGTCGAAGAGAATCCAGGAGCCGATATCGGGAAACCATTCCTCGAGTAGCGACAACCAATTGGGGCTTTGGGGGACTTCTGGACAGGGGGATACTGCAAGGAGAAGCGTAATTCGGGCCGGATGAAAAGATGAACCGAGTCCCCCCACAAAAACCACATTTGGCTTGAGGAAGGGGTGCCGGCAAAAGAGAGTGTAGGGGAATCGTACGCGCAGGGGGGTGAAACAGGAATCAGAAAGGGTCATACAGATCCGGAGTGGGATGCACAGACATCGACTGGTGAAGAAAGGCAAAAGTCCTGATATCAGAGAAAAAGGAAAAAAGCGGGGAAGGACTTCTTCCGCCGAAACATATGTTAATCATGATGAAGGAAAAAGATTGTCAGTGGAAGGGGGGGCTCTAAAGAAACCGGGAAGGGAGGGGTGGTACATTCAAAAAAAGCGTGTGACAAAAAGACTAGAAGGGGTGACACTTAAGGACAACGAACCAAGAAAACTTCTCGCCTCTCCAGCCGGATGTGGAACAAAAAAGTTCTCGGACATAATTCTATATGTGCGGGGGCTCCATTGAAACAAGAAGGAAGGGAAAATTCTCCGAAAACCCCCACCCACCCCCCCCAACACAGAAAAAACACAAAAAAACCCCCCCCAAAGCGAGGCCTCAAGATTCTCCCTAAAACAAAAAAAGAGGAGAAGAGAAAGATAGATAGCTGTTAGAGGGGACGATTCCATCCGCAGGGGGAGAGGGTGACGGTCAGGAGCTCTCTCATCTAGGCCTATAACTGGTTCTAACATAGATTTTTAGAGGTATGACCACCAGAATCTGGTTTAATAACAGGCATATTAATCACGCACAAAGGAGAGTAGGGAACTGAAGGTGATGACTCGGACGACCCGCAAGGATGAAGAAACATGTTCGTAAACATCCCTCGAGGAACACTCCTCCTCGAGACGGTAGGAAAAATGTGAGTTAAGGGAAAAATGGGGACTTTCAGAGGCATGAAACGAGATAGGCCAAAGGGATAGGCTCAGACCGGGACTCAAAAAGGCTTTCAAGGGAGATCATTACCTGCGAAAGTGGAACGAACGTCACTTAATAATTTATATCCAAACCAGGGGAGGAGTTATGACAAGAACACATCATCCTGGAGGGGAAAGCCTAAAGGGAACGAAGCTCTTTGAAGAAGGAAAATGCACCAGCCGGATTTAGAGGAAATTATGACGACACGAGGGCCCGCATGCTTAAGAAAAAAGGAAAAATGTGTCTGTAAACTCAGGAGGCCAACGCGGACAGAACCGGCGAGAAGGAAGCGACTCAATATTTGAGTGTCCGGGCAAAAAAGGAAATCTTTGAGCCGTCAAACCAGGCTGCCCGCGAAGAGACAGCAGAAGCCAGGGAAGGACAGCTTGGCCTCGCTGATGCCGATCTTTTGGACATCGAAGCGCCAAGAACTCAGGCTGAGGGGACCGCGGAAAGAGAACTTTTTTAAACCAAAGGGGGGGAACAGACTGCCTTTTAAACAGGAGAAAAACGTCCAGAAAGTTCAAGGCTCAAAGAATGTATTTGGCATGGGGCAAATCAAGTCGGCCAAGGGGACCACCTCAAACAACGGGGGGGCTAGTATGAGGTCTTCTCTAACGGGACGCACGTAAATGTTGGTCCTGGAGAAAAGGGGTTTAAAACCGCACTCTTAAGTGGGAAACACTAAAGAAAGGAGATCGAAACCGGCGTGTTGAAAAAGAAGACCATGCAGGAAAAAGGGGGGTTCCACGCTCCCTTTGATCAACTTCTGTGAAAGAAGAATTGGACTATACTTTCAAAGACAAACCGAATATCTGAGTTCTAGTTCGAAAAGTTCAAACGACTGGCCAAACAAAAGCGATGAAAGGAATCAGAAAGGAAAAAAAAGAGAAGATGCTGACGAGGTTGGGAGGATCCTTCATGTGAGCCTTCTCCCCGGTCAGGGGAAAAATGGCGGGAAGGATATAAAAAAGGGAACCGGAGGGGGGGGGCGGGTCACACAACTCACTTTAAGACTTGGAAAAGGGGGGAATCGAGGCAATGAAAGGGAAAAGAACGCGTAAACGAAGGGAGTCAGTATAACCTCGTGATGGCGGAAGTACTGAGGGGCAGAGGAGGGAGGATGCTTCAACCGCAATATCTTTGAAACAAAAAACAGAGGGATCATGTCGGTGGGGGTATACAAAAAAGGAAAAAAAAAAAAACCAGATAAAGAGGATTTTTGATTCGGGGCGGCAATCATCGATCGGGCTTGGTGAAGAGTGAGGCAAATCCAGTGCAAAGTGACAGAAACACTTGAAAACTGGGGGGAGGGGGGTGGATGGATGGGAATTTGTAGAGGGATCTTAAGGGAGAGGAACGGGCCCACCAGGACCCAGTATCTGGGAAAATGTAAACGGTAGGGGTCACTGCCAGCTGCGAAAAAAAAAGGTCCCTCCTGGGGCAAGACAGGGATGTCGGAGTATGGACACTCAAAAAAAACGAAAGAGGAGAAAAGAAATATATCTCCAATTACGGGCTAGTGGTGAAGAACCCAATCGAACTATTGGATGTCGTGCTTCACGGGGACGGCAATCTTTGTGGGGTTAACTCGGCCGCGCATCCTAAAATAGAAAAACGGGACAAAGCGAAATCCTCGAAGCGGGCACCTCAAAAAACGCAGAAAGGGAATCGCGCCCTAAATGGAGAACTCCCGCCGACGATAGAAAAAGAGGAACAATACATAGGAAAAGATGGGGGCGCTCTGAAACCAAAGGCAGGATTACTTTTGGGGAGGGGAAAAGTGAGGAGAACCGACGAAGGAGGGAGCGTACCCGGTAACTATGCGTACACCGAAGATTGCGGAGGATAATCCCCTCCCCAAGGAATGCACGTCTCGAGTAAAAGGAGACATTACAAGGAGGGGGGGGAAGCAAGGGGAATGGCGCTGGCGTTGCCGGAAGAAGGGGGTTCCCGGGGCATACAACATCATAGATCTGATCAGGAACCACAGAGAACAGATGAGTAGTGGGTACACGTACCGACGGGTAAGGGGACAACTCGGGGGGAGGGGAAATGGCCTTGCGAAGACGAGACAAGGTCGTCGGGGGGGCTAAATCGCGTCAATTCCTGCAAGACCGATGTACAAAGTGCTTTGTCGGGGGAAGGACAATCACGAATGGGGTTATGATTGAGACGGAGATCGAAGGCCTCAAAGGTCTATCAGGGGTTTCTGGCAAATGTCAGAAGGGGTAACCATGTAGTCCAACAGAACCCGTTCAGCAAGAAACTCAAGAAGACAGTCGAGTGACATGGGGGAACACGTGGAAAGAAATGGAACGAGGGAAAAGACAGGCCCCGGGGATCGAAAGGCAAAGGAGATGGGGATAGTCACTCAGAAAAAGAGGAAATACCAAGGTGGAGATAAAAGAAGCTTGAAGCTGAAGAGAGTGGCGAAAGGTAGGAGGAAGATGCGAAAAGACGGCCCTCCGATAGTCCCGGAATGGGGCTTCTTCCGAAACAAAATGTATTGATCCGGCACATAAAGGGTTTGATTTACGGAAT